>Ga0315902_10004759_pt1 | contig 19426 bp, 19 predicted proteins | sample LakEriMetagenome_9_FD_203523 | JGI IMG/M metagenome (GOLD analysis project Ga0315902, IMG submission 203523) | Freshwater fungal communities from buoy surface, Lake Erie, Ohio, United States - Buoy 12 MA117 | ecosystem: Environmental > Aquatic > Freshwater > Lake > Lake biofilm | place: USA... | reverse complement strand
TGTTGAGAATGTCCATTATCTTTCTCATTACATCATTGGCAATGAAGTGATATTAAGCAATATTGAAGAAATGGGTACCACGAATTATGCCAAGTTCGGGAACGGGATGCTGAAAGACGGAGAAGATGAAGCTGTCAGAGTAAAACTTGAAGTGTGTAATGAGAATGCAGGCAGAAGTATTATTCCTTTCGACGGCATGTTGCCAGGTGATGCTTGGTTATGGAGCCGTTTCAGAGAACGGACAGCTTTTCAGCAAGGTTTGAAGTTGATTACAGATAAGAAGTTTGATACACGCAGAGGCTATTACGGAGAAGTGGGGGAACGTACTGTGATTAAGAGCTGTAAAATAATTAAGGATGTTTGGGTAGGTACTGATGCATACCTGAAAGGAGCAAACAAACTTAAAAATCTGACGATTCGTTCTTCTGCTAATGCATCGACACAAATAGGTGAAGGTTGTGAGTTGGTAAACGGAATCATAGAGGAAAAATGCCGTGTATTTTATGGTGTGAAAGCAGTACGCTTTTATATGGCATCCAACTCGCAACTTAAATACGGAGCGAGACTGATCAATTCATACCTGGGCAATAACGCAACCATCAGCTGTTGTGAAGTATTAAATTCACTCATTTTCCCTGCTCACGAACAACATCACAATAATTCATTTCTCTGTGCTGCGATGGTAATGGGTCAAAGTAATATTGCAGCAGGTGCTACCCTTGGAAGTAATCATAACAGCAGAAGTGCAGACGGAGAATTGATAGCCGGAAGAGGCTTCTGGCCTGCTTTGTGTGTAAGCATTAAACACAATTCAAAATTCGCGACATATACTCTTTTGGCGAAAGGCGATTACCCCGCTGAATTAAATATACCTTTTCCCTTCTCCTTGGTTAGCAATGATGAACAGCACAACAGACTGGTCATCATGCCGGGCTACTGGTTTATGTATAACATGTACGCACTCGCACGTAATGCAGGGAAGTATATCGACCGTGATAAACGTCTTACCAAAGATCAGCAGCTTGAATATCACTATCTGGCTCCGGATAGTATCAATGAAATTTTTGACTCTTTTACATTAATAGAGGAAGCTGTAGGTCGCGCTGCATTAAAGAAGGAAAAATCATTACTTGTTTCAGATGAGAAAGCCTGCATCAAAAAAGGCAAATTGTTATTGAGAAACAACGATGCTTCCATTGATCAACTGGAAGTACTTGTAACCGGCATTGAAAACACAAACAGACCTGTTGTTCTGATCAAAGTACGTCAGGCTTATAAAACCTTTCAGGATCTGGTTAACTATTACGTTGCCGAAAATCTATTTTCCGTAATAAATGAAGGCCATATAAAACTCTCGCTGAAAGGAAACAAATCATTAGCAGTAACAGGTAAAAAGAAGGAATGGATAAATATGGGCGGTCAGCTTGTAGAAAATTCAGAATTGCAAAAACTCATCACAAAAATTGAATCAAATAAAATAAAAACCTGGGAAGAGATCCATCAATTTTATTTGCAACAGGCAAATATTTATGCAGAAAGAAAGATGGCTCATGCGCTATCATGCTGGAAAGAGATGAGTGGTAAATCGAATTTTTCAAATGAAGATATTCGACAATTATTCATCCGTTATATTGAAACAAAAGAATGGATGCTGAAAGGAATTGAATCTTCCCGTGAAAAAGATTACACCAACCCATTCCGCAAAATGGTGTACAGCAACAATGAAGAAATGGAAATCATCACCGGTAAACTCAGTGAGAATTCATTCATCCTGCAACAAAGGGCTGAACTGAAAAAAATAAAAAGGGAATTGAAGAAGTGGATTAGTTTGCTATAATTAAAAGACTATGTGTCCGGCAGTCGGGAAGTCCAATAAAAGTTATTAGTTTTTTTATTGATTGTTAGTTGCCGGTAACTAGTAACTAATAACCAAAAACCAATAACTAACATCCATCTCTTACTCTCCCCAAATATTGTCTTTACCGTCAAGCCACTTCTTCACTAGGTCAGTTGTAACAGATTTCGGACGCTCGATCGGGAAGCCAAGTGCACGATCCCAGATAAGGCTTGATAAGACACCTAATGCGCGACTAACTGCAAACAAAACAGTGTAATATTCATATTCTACCATTCCGTAATGTACCAGTAATGCTCCGCTATGTGCATCCACATTTGGCCATGGGTTTTTAATTTTTCCCAATGACTGGAGAATTGGTGGTACTACTTCGTATATATTCCATACAGTGTTTACCAGCTTATCATCCGGCATGTGTTTTTTGCCAAACTCCATTTGTGCCGTGAAGCGCGGATCCGTTTTTCTCAAAACAGCATGACCATAACCTGGCACCACTTTACCTGAACTAAGAGTCTGCTTCACATATTCTGCGATCTGCTCTTTAGAAGGTTCGTTTGTCTTTAAAGCCTCCTGCATTTCAAAGATCCATTTGATCACTTCCTGATTAGCAAGTCCGTGTAAGGGACCGGCCAAGCCATTCATACCGGCTGCATAACTAAGGTATGGATCGCTGAGTGCACTGCCTACAAGGTGAGTTGTATGCGCAGATACATTACCTCCTTCATGATCAGCGTGAATACTCATGTACAACCTCATCAATTCCATAAAACCCGGATCATCATAGCCCAACATGTGTGCCAGATTACCGGCCCAGTCGAGCAAACCATTAGGGTGAATATGTTCATTGTTCTTATACTTACGGCGATAGATATACGCAGCTATACGCGGCAAACGTGCGAGCAGAATCATAGCATCGTCAAATACCGGCTCCCAGTAGTCTTTTTTGTTGATGCCTTCCGAATATTTTTTAGCAAAATAGCTTTCTGTCTGAAGAGCCATCACCCCTACCACATACATCGTCATTGGATGAGTGTTTAACGGCAAAGCGTCGATGGCAGCAAACACATGATTGGGAACATGGCTTCTTCTCTGCCAGATGTCTGTGATATAATTCGCTTCCTCTTGAGTTGGCAATTCACCAGTAAGCATCAGGTGAAATAAACCTTCCGGAATAGGTTGTTCTCCTTTTGGAGCTTTGGGTAATTTATCCTGCAACTCGGGTATTGAATATCCTCTGAATCTGATACCTTCCTGTGCATCTAAAAGAGAAGTTTCGGTAACCAGGCCGGTTATGCCTCTCATCCCCTGGTAAATCTGTGAGAGATTCACTTCTCCGATTACCTTGTTTCCATGCTGTTTCAGAATGTCCTTAATCTCCGCTCCTGCTGCATCAGCTTTTGCCTTGAACTTATCTTTTAAAATTCCCATAAAGCGTTATTTAAATGTTTTTTTCGGTACGTTATCAAAGGTAAACAATGAATGCTACTGACAAAATTTGAGAACAAAATGTTTTCAAATCAAACAACTTTCACAAAATCATAACAACAGAAAGAGGAGAAGGTTATTTCGGCGCCTTTTTGTAAAGGTAAAGTGCCACACCACTGAAAATAAAACAAGGAAGCCACGCTGCGATTAAAGGAGGAAAATTGCCTTTTGTTGAGAAGACCATTGAAAACTTATCAGTCAATATAAATGCAACTCCGATTATAAATGCCAGTGCCAGGTGCAGTCCGCTACCTCCCCGAATTTTCCTGGCTGCAAGGATCGCAGCAATCAGCGTCATCAAAATCACTGATAAAGCATAAGCATCTCTTCGGTATCTCTCAAATTGCAAAGCGGCAAGTCCTTCCGATCCCCTTCTCCGCTCCTGATTAATCAGCCTGTTAAGTGCAGGCGTATTTAATTTCTCTTTCATTAGTTCATCACTGACCAGGTCGGATGGCAGATACCCTAAAGATATTTTCATCGAGTCTTTGTAAGTAATATTTTCTTTAACCCCGTTAATCCTTCGTTCAATCACCTGGCGCAAACGCCATTCCTTCTTCTCTTTGTCCCAGACTATTTGCTCACTCCTAAGGTTATATACTATTTTATGCTGATGAAGCTTTTCCATGAAAAAACCCTGTCCAAGGCCGGTTGCCGTATCAAAACTTCTAATGCCTGCATAAGAAACAGAATCAATGCGGAAATGAACATTGGTCAAATACTGAAGCGACTGATTACTGACTCTTCCCATATTGATGTGCCGGTTTTCAAAATCGGTACGTATTCTGTTTGCCGCGGGCACGAGAAAATGATTGGAAAGGCCGAGCATAAGTGCCAGAATGGTTCCTCCGATCCAGTAAGGAACGAGAAAACGACGAAGGCTCATACCGGTACTAAGCATGGCAATAATTTCACTGCGTAAGGCAAGGCGGGAGGTAAAAAAAACCACAGAAATAAGTACAAAAACGGGGAATAACAAACTGATGATATGGGGAACGAAGCCGTAATAGTACTTTCTGATAATTTCTGAAGTAGAAAATCCGGTTTTTATAAAATCTTCCGCTTTTTCACTAGCATCTACTGCAACAGCAATCAGTGTAAACAATAGCATAGAGAAGAAGAATGTCTTCAGAAACATCAATAATATGTAAGCATCAATCTTCTTCATGAATGCTGCAATTTAAAGCAGAATGGTCCATTACTTACAGAATCTGATCTGTATTTCCTAAATGACTAGAGTCGTGTTTTGAGAACCGGGATCATTTCATTTTTCCAAGCATGAAAGCTTCCGGCAACAATCTGTTTTCTTGCCTCTCCAACCAGCCACAAATAGAAAGTCAAGTTGTGAATACTCGCAATTGTGAGCCCGGTTATCTCACCCGCTTTCATTAAATGTCTCAGATAAGCACGGCTACAACCTGCACTAAACTCCGAATTGATACCGTCATCTAAAGGAGAGAAGTCTGTTTCCCATTTTTTATTATCAATATTAATTACTCCTTTGCTTGTAAACAGCATGGCATTTCTTCCATTACGGGTTGGCAGCACACAATCGAACATATCTACACCGAGTGAAATACACTCAAGCAGATTCCATGGTGTACCCACGCCCATCAGATAACGGGGTTTATGAACAGGCAACTCATCGCAACATAAAGCAGTGAATTCATACAACTTTTCTTCAGGCTCTCCTACACTAAGTCCGCCAATAGCACAACCCGGAAGGTCTTTGGAAGCAACAAACTGTGAAGATGCTTTTCGCAAATCTGCATAGGTACCCCCCTGAACAATCGGGAAAAGATTTTGCGTATACCCGTACAAATCCGAAGTCTCTTCCAACCTTTTGATACAACGGTCGAGCCAGCGATGCGTAAGCTCCATGGAGCGATGTGTATATTTATAATCGCTGGGGTAAGGCGGACATTCATCAAAAGCCATGATGATATCCGCACCGATTTTACGCTGTGTATCCATCACATTTTCAGGAGTAAACAAGTGCTTACTTCCATCTATATGACTCTGAAAAACCACCCCTTCTTCTTTTATCTTTCTGTTGGCAGCAAGTGAAAAAACCTGATAACCTCCGCTATCAGTTAAAATGGGATGATTCCATCCGCTAAAACGATGCAACCCGCCTGCAGCCTCTAATACTTCTGTCCCGGGCCGAAGATAAAGGTGATACGTGTTGCCGAGAATGATCTGAGCACGTACTTGTTCTTCCAGCTGCTGCATAGTGAGGGCTTTCACACTTCCTGCGGTACCCACAGGCATAAAAATGGGTGTTGCAATTTCTCCGTGATCGGTCTGTATGATACCGGCTCTTGCTTTACTTAGATTGTCGGTATGCTGTAACTGAAACTTTAATGCTGGCATGAAGCTGCAAAGATACAGGCTGAATTGCTGATCTTTCCCATGTATGTGGACAAGCTGATCGTGCAAATATTCACAGAAACGATAATTTCGCAGCCACTTATGCATATCTCCTGGCAACAATATATTCTTTACGCTTTTTACGGTGTGGCTGCTATTCAGCTGTTTTATATACTTTGGTTTTATATACGTTTTGCTTTTTATAAAAAGCCCAAAGCCGAAAGCAGCAGACAACATGCCGTATCTGTTGTAATATGCGCCAGGGATGAAGCACAAAATCTTACAGAGAACCTTCCATTGATCCTGCAGCAAGGATACCCATCTACCTATGAAGTAGTGGCAGTAAACGACAATTCTTTTGACGACAGTAAATATGTTCTTGAATATTTATCCAAAACCTTCCGTCACCTAAGACCCGTCGAACTCCAGCAGGAAGCACGTCTCATTCAGGGAAAAAAATTCCCTTTGTCAATCGGCATCAAAGAAGCAAAACATGAATTGCTTCTGCTTACAGATGCAGATTGCCGACCTTCTTCTCCGGAATGGATCGAAGCCATGCAAAACGGATTTACAAATGACAAAGAAATTGTGCTGGGATACGGGCCCTATGAAAAAGGCGCCGGACTACTAAACAAACTGATCAGATTTGAAACTTTTCTGACAGCACTTAATTATTATTCATTTGCGCTTGCTGGCTTGCCCTATATGGGTGTAGGACGAAACCTTGCTTATAAAAAAGCCTTGTTTCTGAAAAACAAAGGATTCTCCCAACATAATCAATTGCCCGGGGGAGATGATGACCTGTTCATCAACCGCGTTGCTACTAAAAAAAATACAGGTATTGTCATCGACCAGGAAGCGTTTATGTATTCATCTGCAAAAACAAACTGGAAGAACTGGCGTCAGCAAAAAACACGCCACTATTCAACGAGTCGCTACTATAAACAATCACACAAGTTTTTACTGGGTCTGCAATCCCTGTCTCATTTTTTATTTTATCCGCTGATGATTTTATCCATCCTGTTTGCAAGCTGGTGGATTCCTTTAGCAGTGTATGGTGGCCGCTTGATGTTACAGGGACTGGTTTACTACCGCAGCATGAATAAGTTAAAGGAAAATGATTTATTCTTAATGTACCCTCTTCTTGATTTATGGCAGTGGTTTTATTATATTTTGTTTGCAGACACATTGTTTAGAAAACCTCAGTCGTTCTGGAAATAAAAAAACGAGAGAAATGGGACCCGAGTTGGTTTTAAAATATTTTTCCGATTTCACGCCGAATCAGATCAAACAATTCGAGCAGCTTCGGCCACTATACGAAGAATGGAATCAGCAAATCAATGTGATTTCACGCAAAGACATTGATCAGCTTTATTTAAACCACGTATTGCATTCACTCTCTATTGCAGCTTTGTTTCAATTTCAACCCGGTACACACATAGTAGACCTTGGCACAGGCGGGGGCTTCCCTGGTATTCCTATGGCCATCTTTTTTCCTGAAGTCAATTTCCTACTTACAGACAGCATCGGAAAAAAAATAAAAGTGGTGGAAGCTGTGGTAAATAGTATCGGGCTAAAAAACGTTCGCGCCTTTCATACACGTACTGAAGAAATTAAAAATGAAAAATTCGACTTCGTGATCAGTCGCGCAGTAGCACCACTGAGAGAATTATGGAAATGGAGTCTTCCTATTCTGAAAGCAAAAGGACAAGGCATGCCGGCATTGGCAGGAGAAGAAAAGGTTTACGGCGGACTTATCTGTCTTAAAGGAGGAGACTTAACTGAGGAAATCAAAGAAAGCGGGTTGCATCCTTTGGTATGGCAAATTGATCAACTTTTCGATCTCCCATATTTTAAAGAGAAATATGTTTTGCTTGCTAAGAGATGAAGAAAGGTTGCTGGTTATTAAAATAGTTACGGGTTACCGGTTACGAGTAACGAGTAATGCACCCGGAACTCATAACTCGTAACTCATTCTACCTACCATTTCAGTTCCAGTCTGTTATTTTTTCTGTCAATATCGGCCATACGATTAGTCGGATCTATTTCTGCAAGTACCAGGTCGGTGAGTCTTCTGTTTACTGTAAGCGTATAAGTAGGATGAGTCCATTTCCAAGAGGAATGAACGATGCGTTTTGTTGTATCTTCTGTCGGCTTCTCTCCAAACATCAGATACATCGGTACGTAATGCGTCATTGAAGATCCATCTTTAAATGACAGCTTCAAATCGATGGGCATTGGCATCTCCGCTTTTCTTCTTAATCTGATTTTCGACTTACCTTCCTCTTCCCATAAACTGTCTATTGCATAATCAATTGTTTTGGTACTGTTCACCCAGTACTCTTTGTACCAGTCGAGCTGCAGTCCGCTTTCCTTTTCAGCAATTCTCATAAAATCATTCACATCCGGATGTCTGTATCGCCATTCTTTGTAATATGTTTTCAACACCCTGTCTCGCACCTGCTCGCTGATCACATAACCAAGCTGGGCAAGAAATACACATCCCTTTGAATAAGCAGCATAAGAATAAGCAAAGTTGGTGTTGAAATGATCTGCATGTGTGGTAAGCGGTTCTTCTTTACCGCTTTTTACCAGCCCAAAATAAGCATCGTAATTTGAGTAATGATATTTCGGCAATGCATCAGAAGAATATACAGTTCCTGATTTTTTTGCCATCTCGCGGTAAAAATAATCCTCTACACGCTCAGTAGCAAATTCAGTAAAGCCTTCATCCATCCATGCATAAAGACTTTCATTGGTAGCCAGCAGCATCTGGTACCAGGTATGCATCCATTCATGAAAAACTGTTCCTAGACCAGGGCCGTTCAGCAATGTCGCCATTGGATATTCCATGCCACCATCTCCTCCCTGAATAAAGGAGTATTGTTTGTAAGGGTACTCACCAAAATTTTCTTTAATGAAAGGATAGACCAATTCGGCAGCATCAGCCACCTTTGTCCATTGTGCGTCATTGTCTGTATTGCCGGGTAAATTTTTATATAACACATGCAACACCGGGCCGTTTTTCACTGGTCTTACGATGTGCTTAAAAGCAGAATCGGCAGCCCATACAAAATCGTGAACTTTAGGAGCCGTAAACTTCCATGTCAATGTATTTCCCTGCGGCTGAATCACTCTTGTTCCGGGCTCTTCATAACCATAACCAATAGACGAAGCATTGGTGAGATAACCGGTACCGCCCAGTATATAACGTTTGTCTATAGTGATATTGACATCAAAGTCGCCCCATACACCGTAAAATTCACGGGCAACATAGGGATTTGGATGCCAACCATCTTTATCATATTCACAGATTTTCGGATACCACTGAGCCATCGACAATGCCACACCGTTGGAGGCATTTCGTCCGCTTCTGCGAATTTGAATGGGCACCTGTGCTTCAAAATCCATTGCCAGCGTCACTGTTTGTCCAGGCAGTACAGGCTGAGATAATGACACTTGTAAAATCGTTTCCTGCTCAGTGAACTTCTGAGCAATACCATTCATTTTTAAAGATCTTATACGTTGGTAACCAATTTCATCTTCCTTCAAAGAAAGAATTCTGTCGCGAACCCTGGGATCCCAGTCAACTCTTGATCCTGATTTGTTTTTACCAAGTTCCCTACTTCTCGTATCCATCATGCTGTTTGGCTGAAACGCATTCCAATAGAGGTGATAGAACAATTGCTTAAGTGTATCAGGAGAATGATTGGTATATTGAAGCGATTGCTTTCCGTTGAGGCGATAGCGAGACACATCTACGTTCACATCCATTTGATATTTTACCTGCTGCTGCCAATATGCCTTTTGAGCGAACAACGTATTTGCTGTAATAATTAAATAAAGAAATAATAAAAACCGCATGAGTTTCTGATTTAAAATATTATGATTTACCACCTACTACAATAACTAGTTCACCTTTTGGCGGATGTTGTGTAAAATGATCGTGCACTTCCTGCAATGAGCCTCTGATTGTTTCTTCAAATTTTTTGGTTAATTCACGACTCACAGAACAACGACGTTCGGCTCCGAAATACTGTATAAATTCATTCAAAGTTTTGGTTAAGCGAAAAGGAGATTCATAAAAAATCATCGTTCTTGCTTCTTCCGAAAGGTTTTTCAAAGCAGTCATTCTTCCTTTTTTTTGCGGCAGAAAACCCTCAAAACTGAATCTTGTCATTGGTAATCCGCTGTTTACAAGTGCAGGCACAAAAGCAGTGGCTCCGGGTAAGGTTTGCACTTCTATACCCTGCTGAATACATTCTCTGACCAGTAAAAACGCAGGGTCACTAATACCGGGTGTACCAGCATCGGTGATGAGTGCCATTTTCTTGCCTTCTTTCAACTGATCAATTAAATGACTTAGAACCTTGTGTTCATTGTGCTGATGATAAGGTGTTATTGGTTTTTGTATGCCATAATGCTTCAGCAATACTGAAGATGTGCGGGTATCTTCCGCAAGAATAAGATCTGCCTCCTGTAACAGATCCTGCGATCTGTAAGTAAGATCACGCAGGTTGCCAATGGGAGTTGGGATAATATACAGCAAGACAGATTTTTTAAATCAAGAGAATATTTAAGGCAATACCTCAACGGTGAATTGTTCCATCACCGGATTTGCAAGCAGCTTTTGTGCAGCAAGTTCAGCCAGTTGCTTTGCTTCTTCCGGAGAAGTAGCATCTATCTGGAGCATAATATTTTTACCGACTCGGACATCTGTAACTGAATGAATACCAAGATGCCCTAGGCCTCCTAATACAGCTTTCCCTTGTGGGTCGAGCAAATCTTTCAACGGCATTACCTGCACTTCAACAGAAAAGGTCATAATTAATTTTTAATAAGTTGTTTTCGAAAAGTCAAAGATAAAACAAGGTACAGAACATAAATCATTGGCAATGCAGCCCATTTTAAAAAAAGTATCAATAATCCCCCTGAAAAAATTAATAATATCTGCGGCATCAGAGCAGACAGCTTTCTTTCTTTCACCTTTAAGCTCATCATTGGGAATGAAGAAACCATCATTCCGCTTAGCAGAAAAATGACAAGGTATAAAAACCATGAATTCATCACCATCTTGCTAAAGAAGCCCTGATCGTACCATAAAATAAGCGGGAAAGATGCTATAACCATCGCGGTAATCGGAGTAGGCACACCCCTGAAAGAATGTGTTTGTGATTTGTCGAGATTAAAAACTGCAAGACGCCATGCTGCTGCAAGCGCAAGAAGAAAAGCCGGTATCAATAATAGTGAAGGGACATTTATCGCTCCCTTTTCACTCATAAAAGATAATTGCAGTAATTTATAGATGATCATTGAAGGAGCCACTCCGAATGAGACAACATCTGACAGAGAATCCAGTTGTGCGCCAAGTTCAGAAGTTGATTTCATCCATCTGGCAACAAATCCATCTAAAAAATCAATCACTGCTGCTGCAAATAACCACAAAGGAGCAATCATAAAACGCGTATTCATGAGTAAGGTATTCTGCTCCTCATTCATACTCACATCGGGCTGAAGGATAAAAATAATTGCCATACACCCGCACAACAAATTACAAAGTGTAAAAAAATTGGGAATCTGTTTCATTCGTTCAACCTAAATTATTTTTTAAATGTAATTCTGTTATACTGTAATACCGGAAAGAAAAAAAATCAAATAACCGACTAATAAATCAGACTGCAGGTTTGTTACGCATATAGCTTTCTATTTCTTCGGCAGTGATAGGTATTTCTTTCATCAAATCTGTATTACCGTTTTTAGTAATCACCACATTGTTTTCAATTCTGATTCCCATCTTCTCTTCTTCTATGTAAATACCGGGTTCTACGGTAAAAACCATTCCCGGTTTAATCGGAGAAGTTTTTGGGCCCAAATCGTGAACATCAATACCCAGATGGTGTGAAATGCCGTGATAAAGATATTTACGATATGCTCTGTTGTCCGGATTCTCATTCTTTACATCCGATTTTCTGAGTAAACCGATTTTTAAAAATTGGTTAGTCGCCTCTTCACCCACTTTCTCAGTATAATCAATAATTTTTATTCCCGGCTTGAGTAAACTTTTGGCATAATTATGCAAGTGAAGGCAGGCATTATAAACTGTTTTTTGACGACGTGTAAACTTACCGCTCACTGGTATTGTTCTTGTCAGATCTGCACAGTAACCGGCATACTCAGCTCCGAAATCCAACAGCAACAATTCACCGTCTTTACATTCCTGATTGTTCTCTACATAATGAAGTGTACGTGCCCTGTCTCCGCTTGCAATAATGCTGCCATAAGCAGGCCCTGTTGATCCATGAGAAAGAAAGGAGTGCCATATTTCTGCTTCCACCTCGTTTTCCATCACACCAGGCTTTACAAACTGCATCACGCGCCTAAATGTAACGTCGGTTATTGAAATTGCCTTCTTTATATATTCAATTTCTTCTTTTGTCTTTATACTCCTTAATGTACCAAGTATTTTTGCTGCCCTTTTGTAGCCGTGCAATGGATAAAGGCTTTTCATTTCATCAATAAATCTGTACTCACGTGAACGTATATGCGAAGACTTCCTGTCATTTTCATTTGAGTCGAGATAAATAAGATCGGCCTGATGAATCCACGTTTGCAGATTTGCATCCAACATATCTGTCCAAATTACTGTTTCAATTCCTGATATTGCCTTTGCTTCCCCTGCTCTCAACCTCCTGCCATCCCATTTTTCTTTCAATTCATTGGGACGTGTAAGCACAAGAACTTCTCTGTATCGCGGATCAGGATTATCCGGAAATAATATCAGTATGGTGTCTTCCTGCTGAATACCGCAAAGCCAGAACAAATCACTATTTTGCTTAAAAGGATGCAATGCATCTCCGTTAGATGGCCACTCATCGTTGCTAACAAAAATTGCTATCGAATGCGGCAACATCTCTTTCACAAAACGTGCACGATTCTGACTAAACAAAGAGGGATTTACTGGTTGAAATTTCATTGAATTTATTTTTTTCTTTGAAGGGGGGCTGCGGTTATCTGCCATGCAAAATACTTGATCTGCGTCCTTTTGCCAACCGAAATAAAACTCAGCACACTTTACTAACACACGTTTGTAAATATGTAATTTATCTAATTATTTTTTTATTTATTTTAAACTAAATCATCGAATTGGCTCCGATATTTATTTTTATCTAAATAAATATTAATTATTTTAATTTTTATCTAATATATATGGTTGTTATTTGTTTTTAAATTGATTCAGATCCTTTATTTTTGAATAGAATTCAAGATTTCACAATCCGGCTAATTGCCGTTTTGATAAAGAATATGCTTCCGGAAATATTGAATCATTCAACAAAGTACGGAAAGCATTGTGGTCGTAATCGATTGTTTGCTAAGAAAAAACCCCGTCATTCCTGACGGGGTTTCTCTTTTTAGAAAAAAGATCAGAATAGCCCGTAAAGCTGTGAGTCGATTTTGCTGATAATCTCCCCAAGGTCTTCTTCATTTTCTGCGAATTTATTTGCATCACAATCTATGACCAGTAAGTTACCTTCTTTGTAAGTATCTATCCACTTGTTGTAATAATCGTTCAATCTTTTCAGATAATCAAGCCTGATATTTTCTTCATACTCTCTTCCCCTTTTTTGTATTTGTGCTACCAGCGTAGGAACAGATGCTTTCAGGTATATCAGCAAATCCGGCGGCGATACCATCGTTTTTAATGTCGCAAAAAAAGAAAAATAATTATCGAAGTCTCTTTTGGGCATTAATCCCATTTCATAAAGATTGGGAGCGAAAATATGCGCATCTTCAAAAATGGTACGATCCTGAATAACAGTTTCTGTACCTCGCTGAATATCCAGTACCTGATTGAGTCGATTATTTAAAAAGTAAATCTGCAGATTAAAACTCCAGCGTGGCATGTCTTCATAAAAATCATTGAGATATGGATTATGATCCACATCTTCAAACTGCGGTATCCATTTGTAGTGTTTGCTCAGGAGTTCTGTAAGCGTTGTCTTGCCCGCACCGATGTTACCCGCTACTGCAATGTGTTTTGGTTTTTTTGTCTTTGCCATATTCCGGAAATCTATAAGCTTATTAGTTGTTTGATGAATGTATCATTTTTTTTCAAGAACAGGCAAAATCAGGAAAAATAATTCAGCCCCATCGCCTCCCTAACCATATTCAGAGTTAAAGCTGCGCTGGCACGCGCCTTATCTGCACCTTTTGCCATCACCTCATTTAGATATGGTTTATCCTGCTCTATTGCAGAAGCTTTTTCTCTCACCGGCGCAACAAACTGAATCATATCTTCAGCCAGCTGCTTTTTCATATCTCCGTATCTGATATTGCATCCTGCATAATCATCTTCAAACTTCTGAATAGTTTCGGGTCTGCTCACAAGACGCATCAACTGAAAAATATTTTCTATATAATCAGGCTTTTCTGAATTGGGGCTTTCAGGACCTTGATCTGTTTTCGCCTTCATTACTTTTTTGCGGATCGCATCATCGCTGTCGGCTAAATAGATGGTGGCGTGCTGGTTTTCGCTCTTGCTCATTTTACCGGTTCCGTCCAGGCTAGGCACTTTCACCAGATTGTCTCCAAAATTAAATGCTACCGGCTCAGGAAATATTTCTCCGTAGCGATAATTGAACCTTTTCACAAAATTCCTGGCCATCTCAAGGTGTTGTTCCTGGTCTTTTCCTACAGGCACATAATGTGCTCTGTGCAAAATAATATCAGCAGTTTGTAAAACGGGATATGTGAGCAGCCCTGCATTGATATTATCCGGCTGCAACCTCACTTTCTCTTTGAAAGTAGTCGTCTTTTCAAGCTCTCCCATATAGGCGAGCATGTTTAAATAAAGATATAGCTCTGCCGTCTCAGGCACATGGCTCTGACAATACAAAGCAGCTTTGTCAGGATCTAGTCCACAAGCAAGTGTTTCTGCCAGCACCCTATGTACATGTCCTTTTAATTCCTTGGTATCGGGATGTGTGGTTAAGGAGTGCCAGTCGGCTACCATGAAAAAGCAGTCATACTGCTCCTGCATCAGAACATAGTTTTTCATCGCCCCGAAATAATTTCCTAGGTGAAGAAAACCTGTCGGTCTGAGACCGCTCATCACAACTTCTTTCTTATGTTCCATACTTTCAACTCATTAATAAAAGAGTCAGGCAAGTTACAAAACTTACCCTTAGTTTCGGCCGGCGAAGATAGCAGTTTCCTTTTGTCGGTCTGCTGTTGAGCAGCAATTTGAAGCGTAAATATTTTCTTTGAACATCACCCCCAAAATGAATGAAATTTATATTCTGAGTGTGAATTCAGTTTAAGTAATAATGCAAGTTCCGTTCAACACATATATTTCCATCTCCAACCAGATCACTTAACTTTGACCTATGGAAGTGACCAATGAAATGATAGACAAACTGGCAAAACTCTCCAGGCTCAGAACGGATGAATCCAATAGGGATTCATTACGAAAAGATCTTCAGCAAATGATTTCTTTCGTTGAAAAGCTTCAGGCAGTTGACACTTCAGGCATTGAACCTTTACAGCATATGAGTTTTGAAATCAACAAGCTGAGAGAAGACAAAGTGAATACTTCTCTTTCACGAGAGGAAGGATTATCAAATGCAGCAGAAAAAGACGAACATTTTTTTCTGGTTCCAAAAGCCATTAACAAGCAAGGAAAAACAGATTCATGAACGCAGTCATTCACCTGGAAGAACTTCGTAAAAGTTATTTCATCGGAAAGCAGGAACTTCCTGTGTTGAAAGGGCTTAATCTGGACATACTTAAAAATGAATTTGTCGCCCTGATGGGACCTTCCGGATCGGGTAAGAGTACCCTAATGAATATAATTGGCTGTCTCGATACATTAAGCGGAGGACGTTATCTTCTAAACAACAAAGATGTCGGAGAAATGTCTGACAATGAACTTGCTGAAATCCGCAACCAGGAAATAGGGTTTGTGTTTCAGCAATTCAATCTGCTTCCCCGTCTGAGTGCACTTGAAAATGTTGCGCTGCCATTGATCTATGCGGGCATTTCAAAAAAAGAAAGAAATGAAAGAGCAGCAGAAATGCTAGGCAAAGTTAATCTGGCCGACCGTGCAAAACACAAACCAAATGAATTGAGCGGCGGACAAATCCAGCGTGTTGCCATTGCCCGCGCACTGGTGAATAACCCTTCTATCATTCTTGCTGATGAACCAACCGGCAACCTCGATACCAAAACCTCTGCTGAAATCATGCTGCTGCTTTCTGAAATTCACGCTATGGGCAATACCGTTGTGTTGGTAACACATGAAGAAGACATAGCAGCATATGCAGGAAGGGTTGTACGCCTTCGTGACGGATTAATTGAGAGTGACAAAATTCAAAAAGCCGTAACAGTCGGTTAATAATTTCATTTCCCATTTCAACCTTTTGTGTTTCTTTGTTGTTAGTCCAATGCAACTAATTAACACAGCATTTCATTATGGCATTTAAGATATATACAAAGACAGGCGACAAAGGGACAACTTCTCTTATAGGTGGTACCAAGGTCCCCAAGAGCCACCTAAGAATCGAAGCATATGGCACTGTTGATGAACTGAATTCTCATATCGGATACTGCAACGACATCATACAACATACAGCCACTAACGAGCTGCTCAAAGAAATACAGGATCGTTTGTTTACCATTGGTTCCTCACTTGCAACAGATCCGGAAAAAGAACTTGCCATGAAAATTCCGGATCTTAAAGAAGATGATATTGTATTGCTGGAGAAAGAAATGGATAAAATGGATGCTACGCTTCCTGTAATGAAATCGTTTGTGCTGCCGGGTGGTCATCCTGTTGTTTCTTCTCTTCACATTGCAAGATGTGTATGCCGAAGAGCAGAAAGGACTTGTGTACGAATGCAATACGAACAAATGGAAGTGGATGAAAAAGTAATCAAATACCTTAACAGATTAAGCGATTACCTTTTTATGTTGAGCAGATTTATGACACAGGAACTCAACGCCAGTGAAATCCCCTGGAAACCCAGGATCAGTTGAGGATTCAAAGCCAGTAGTTACGAGTTACGGGTTATGAGTTACGAGTGTCTTTTGTTATTAGTTGTTTGTGAAATATCTTAAACGGCTAATAACTGCTAACCGACAACCGTTAACCGATAACATCTTTCCAGTATTTCCAAATTTATATTTACTGTACAATCAACCCATCCTTCATCTGCACCATGCGGTCGCATTGAGCTGCCAGTTCATCGTTGTGCGTAACAATTAAAAAGGTTTGTCCCAATTCATCGCGAAGTTTGAAAAACAACTTGTGTAATTCCCTTGCATTAGATGAATCCAGATTACCTGACGGCTCATCAGCCAAAATAATATCGGGCTGGTTGATCAGTGCCCTCGCCACAGCAACACGTTGCTGTTCCCCTCCGGATAATTGTGATGGTTTATTATCTTTTCTGTGAGAAAGACCTAATAAAGTGAGTAACTCATTTGCCCGTTTTTCTGTTTCTGCCTTTTTTTTCTTTGCGATCCAGGCCGGCACACAAACGTTTTCCAAAGCAGTAAATTCAGGCAGTAAATGATGAAACTGAAAAATAAATCCGATGTGCTTATTCCTGAATTGAGCTAGCCGGTTTGACTTCAATCCGCTCAGACGCTGCTCCCCCATCCAAACTTCACCTTTGTCCGGTTCATCCAATGTGCCCATGATATGCAAAAGCGTGCTTTTACCGGCTCCACTGGCGCCGACAAGACTCACTATTTCACCCTTTTGCACTGTAAAATCCACTCCGCGCAGCACTTCTACCGTACCATAACGTTTAAAAATTTGTTTAGCCTGAAGCATCTTAAAATTTAAAAAGTGAAGATAGTAAATAGCCATAACGAAAGTTCATTACCAGCAGAAATGAAATTTTTAGGCTATTGAAAATGACCATTAAAGCAATAAAAACTTACCTGTGTAACTAACAATTGATATCAAGACAAAGTTAAACCTGTTAAAAGTCAGGAAAACCATATTTGGAAATTTCAGCAGGAAAGTTACATTTGCGGAAAATTGATAAGAATATGTTCTGGACACTCGAACTGGCATCCTACCTCGAAGACGCACCTTGGCCTGCTACAAAAGATGAATTGATCGACTATTCAATTCGAAGTGGTGCCCCTCTTGAAGTAGTTGAAAATCTTCAGGAACTCGAAGATGAAGTGGAAATTTATGAAAGCATAGAAGACATCTGGCCTGACTATCCGAGCCAGGATGATTTCTTTTTTAATGAGGATGAATATTAAAATTGAAAATATTTCTTGTAATAAAAAAACCGGCTTTGCCGGTTTTTTTATTTTATAATCAGCTTAAAATGTCATTTTGAAATACAACAGCAATAGTGAAAGAAAAAAGATAATGCCATTACACAAAATCACAGGAAGCAGACGTGGCTTATGAAAAAGCCCATATACCAGCCATATCACAGTACTCGTCATTACAATCAAAACCATATAAATACTCAGATCACCTACACTTTTACTGATCCATGCCTGATAAACCTGTGGCACAAAGGTGATACTACTCAAAAAGGAGCCTATCAATCCCATCCACTTCACCCAGTTTTTATTGGCTTCCATTTGGCTATTTATTTTTCCATTTGTTCAATCACATCGGCTGTAACACCTGTGAAGCTGAATCCTCCATCATGAAACAGATTCTGCATTGTTACCATACGAGTAAGATCGCTGAACATCAGTGTGATATAATTAGCACAATCTTCTGCACTTGCATTACCCAGCGGACTCATTTTTTCAGCATAATTGATAAATCCATCAAAGCCTTTTACCCCGCTTCCGGCTGTTGTACGTGTGGGTGATTGAGAAATTGTGTTAATGCGAACTTTCTTCTTAACCCCATAGTGATAACCGAAGCTTCTGGTAACGCTCTCCAGTAAAGCTTTGGCATCTGCCATCTCGTTGTAATCAGGGAAAACGCGTTGTGCTGCGATGTATGTAAGTGCTACCACACTCCCCCATTCATTTAAAGCATCGAGATCCCAGGCAGTACGTAATACGCGATGCAAACTCATTGCAGAGATATCCAGCGTTTTGGAATTCCACTCATAATTCATTTCGGTATAATGCTTACCCTTACGAACGTTAAGGCTCATGCCGATTGAATGAAGAACAAAATCTATTTTCCCTCCGAAATGCTCAACTGATTTCTCGAATAAATTTTTAAGGTCTTCCATATTGGTCACATCAGCGCCGATAACAGGTGCATTTCCGCACATCTCGGAAAGTTTATTTATTTCACCCATGCGGAGTGCTACCGGAGCATTGGTGAGGACAATCTGCGCCCCCTCTGCATAGCAAGTCAGAGCTGTTTTCCATGCAATGGATTTTTCGTCAAGTGCTCCGAAAATGATTCCTTTCTTTCCCTTTAGTAACTGATGACTCATTTTTTTAACGTTTGCGCAAAAGTAGTAAAGAAGGAGGAGATCGTTTGTATATATCGCCCATAAAAAAACAGCCTGCGATGCAGGCTGTTTAAGAAGAAATTAATAAAACGTTTATTATCCGGCCGGATCGGCTGGTGTGTTGGGGTTATTATCACGCTCTCTGAAAGGATAAGGGAAGAATGTACGCTTTCTTTCAGCAGCAGGACGATTAAACCTGCGTGAATCTTCCAAACGAAGACCGCTCATATACAATTCAATGGAACGATGACGATAGATCTGATCC
>Ga0315902_10004757_pt1 | contig 19427 bp, 15 predicted proteins | sample LakEriMetagenome_9_FD_203523 | JGI IMG/M metagenome (GOLD analysis project Ga0315902, IMG submission 203523) | Freshwater fungal communities from buoy surface, Lake Erie, Ohio, United States - Buoy 12 MA117 | ecosystem: Environmental > Aquatic > Freshwater > Lake > Lake biofilm | place: USA... | reverse complement strand
ACCTGACAGAGCCTCTGCTTGTCAATATTTTAAGGTAGATCCATTAAAAAAGATCGTTTTTGTTGCAGGGGGAAGCATGGGCGCCAGAACGTTGAATAATGCAATGATCTTTGGTAAAGATTTACTTTTGGCAAATCAGGAAGTACAATTTATATGGCAGTGTGGAAAATTTTATGCCTCCTTATGCATGGAAAGTGAATCAGGTAACTTACCCCAGATTAGGGTTATGCCTTTTATTGAGGACATGTCAATGGCCTATCAGGCAGCTGATTTAGTGGTGTGTAGAGCAGGTGCACTGACCATCGCGGAGATTTGTTTATTGGGTAAACCCTCTATTTTAATCCCTTCTCCCAACGTGGCAGAAGATCATCAAACAAAAAATGCCCTGAGTTTGCAGCAGAACGCTGCGGCTATGACCATAAAAGACGATCATGTCAAGGATGATCTCCTTCCTGAAGTATTTAAGTTAATACATGACGAAGAATGTTTAGTTGCCCTTGGTAGAAATGCCCTTCGATTGGGTTTTCCAGATGCAGCCGAAAAATTAGCTGATATAATTCTTCAATTTGTCCCTACGGACAAGAAAAAGGCGGCAATATGAAGACATTACAAAATCTAAAAAATATTTATTTTATTGGTATAGGTGGTATCGGTATGAGTGCCATTGCCAGATATTTTAATGAAAGGGGCGTCAAAATATTTGGGTATGACAAGACCCAGACTGTGCTGACAGATACATTGTCTAAAGAAGGCATGAATATTTGCTACGAAAATAATTATACTGAACCTCATTCTTTGGGGATTGACCTCGTAATTTATACACCAGCCGTTCCTCTTTCTCATCCTATATGTGCATTTTTCCAGCGTAGTGGTCTTCCTTTTTTGAAACGGGCGGAGATTCTTGGTTTGATTAGTAAAAATATGAAAACCATTGCTATCGGAGGTACGCACGGAAAGACAACAACCTCTTCCATTACCACCCATTTATTAAAGGAAGGGGGTGTTTCATGTACCGCTTTTCTTGGAGGAATTGTTGAAAATTTTGGGGGTAATTATGTATCTGGTCAATCCGATTGGGTTGTTATTGAAGCCGATGAATTTGATAGGTCTTTCTTACATCTTCATCCAGAAATTGCGGCGATTTTATCAACAGACGCCGATCATCTTGATATTTACGGTTCTGTAGAATCACTTCTAGACACAGGATTTAAACCCTTTGCTTCTCAAACGGCCGAAGATGGACTGCTACTGATTCAACAAGCTTCCGTTGACTTATTTCCGAATACTGAAAATAAACGTTCCTTTGGTATAGAGGAGGGAGATTATAGAGCGGTAAATATTAGATTGGAGTCAAATGGTCTGGTCTTCGATTATCAACATAAGGATATTTTAATAAAAGACCTGAAATTTTCTCTTCCGGGCAGACATAATATTTTAAACGCCGTAGTAGCCATTACGATAGCGCTTCGACTAGGGATTGATGGTGAATCTATTCGTAAGAATTTATTGACATTTAAAGGTATTCAAAGAAGATTTGATATTAAGTTGGTGAACGAGAAAATGGTGATTATTAGTGATTATGCACACCATCCAACAGAATTAAATGCTGTAATTTCAGCTGCCAGAGAACTTTATCCTGGTAAAAAAATTACTGCCGTATTTCAACCTCATCTTTTTAGTAGAACTAAAGATTTTTTAGATGGGTTTGCTGAGGCACTTTCCGCTGTAGATAGCCTCTTCCTTCTGCCAATCTATCCAGCCAGAGAACAACCTATACCAGGTATTGATTCCGCTCTTTTACTCCAAAAAATTAGTATTTTAAATAAAAAATTGATTGAAACAGATGAGTTATTAGAAACATTACATCAGGTTCAACCTGAGATTTTACTAATGTTGGGAGCGGGTGATTTTGACAAGATGTTACCCAAGATTGTTGATTTATATCATACCAAATCCTTAAAAGAATAATGATGAAAAATAATATTTCTTCGGGGAAATGGAAGTCTTTTTTGGTAAAAATAGGGGGATTCCTTATATTGGGCCTTATTATTCTGGCGGTGGATATGAGGAAAGAGAAACCTATTCTTGAGATAAATACGGAAATTGAAGCTTTACCAGATAGTTCATTTTTAATTGAGGAGGAAGACGTTCTCGTTGAGTTAGACAGAGGTTTGGGTTTTCAGGTAATAGGACAGTCTTTCAAAACCATTGACTTGAACAGAATTGAAACGCTGCTCGAGAAAAATTCTTTTATTAAAGATGCCGAAGTTTTTTTGGATAGCAGAAATAGTTTAGGTATTCATATTGTTCAGCGTAAACCTATTGTAAGGGTCATTAGTAGTCGTGGAGACCAGTATTATTTAGATGAGGAGGGCATAAAGTTGCCTCTATCGAAACATTTTGCTGTGAACATTATCACTGCTACGGGTGATTATCCTCCATTCTCTCCTGATTTTTTAACTAAGGATAATGCACTCCATGATTTGTTTAAACTTTGTAGCGAGATTGAGGCTGATCCTTTTTTAAAATCAATGTTGGTGCAGGTTCATGTGAATCTTAAAAGAGAATTTACCCTGGTTCCTATGATTGGGGATCAGAAAATTATATTTGGCGAATTTGATGATTCTTTGCAGAAATGGAAAAAGTTAAAGGTATTTTATAAGGAAGCTATGCCTTTTGTAGGTTGGCGTAAATACCGAAACCTTGACCTGAGATTCAGAAATCAGATTGTTTGCAACTAAATTGTTTTAGATTACTTATTTTGACATATTTATTGGGCGTAATTACAAACTACTATGGAAAGAGTTGAAAAAAATCAAGAGGTTGTGTTGGCCATCGACATTGGTACAACAAAAGTCTGTGCCATTGCGGGTTTTAAGAACGATTTAGGGAAACTTGAAGTTCTGGGACTGGGCAAGGTTAACTCAGAAGGTGTCCTCCGGGGGGTGGTATCCAATATTGAGAAAACCGTAAACGCAATTCAAGAGGCTATTGAAATCACCAGGCGTTCGGCGAACATCGACTTCAATCTGGTACATGTTGGTATTGCTGGCCAACATATTAAAACATTACAGCACAGGGGACAATTAGTAAGAGAGTATAGTGATTCTGAAATATCTCAAAAAGATATTGATCGCTTGGTTCATGATATTCACAAATTAGTTCTGCCTCCGGGAGATAAAATTTTACATGCCATCCCACAGGAATTTTCTGTAGATTCAGAGCATGGAATCATAGATCCTATTGGTATGTCTGGCGTTCATCTAGGAGCTAATTTTCATATAATTACAGGACAAATTACCGCTACGAATAATATTTTCAGATGTGTAGAACGGGCGGGTGCTAAAGTGGCGAATATGACGCTGGAACCTATTGCCTCCGCTATGGCTGTGTTGAGTGAGGAGGAAAAACAGGCGGGCGTTGTTCTTATAGATATTGGTGGCGGAACCACAGATATTACCATTTTTTACGAAGGTATTATTAGACATACTTCTGTTATTCCGTTGGGTGGAAATATAGTTACCAAAGATATCAAAGAAGGCTGTACGGTTATGCCACAACATGCCGAAAATTTAAAAACCCGCTTTGGTTCCGCATTATCTGATGAAGTATTTGACAATAGAATCATATCTATTCCTGGTTTAAGAGGAAGAGAACACAAGGAAATATCTGAAAAAAATCTATCTCTTATTATTCAAGCCCGAATGGAAGAAATTTTCGATTATGTTTATGCGGAAATTTCAGCATCGGGTTACGGTAAAAAACTCGTGGCTGGTATCGTTTTGACTGGTGGAGGAGCATTATTACGTCACGTTGACAAATTGGCAGAATACCATACGGGTTTACCTGCAAGAATTGGTCTGCCAGTCGAACACCTGGCTCATGGCTACTCTGAAGCATTGTGCAGTCCCATTTATGCTACCGCAGTAGGCCTACTCCTAAGAGGTATAGAAGATCGAGAAAAAGGTAGGTACAAATCATCTGAAAAGATAACTAGAACCAAAGATCCTGAAGTAACAAAAATCGAATCGGAACCAACAAAAGGAGGTTTTATTAACATAATCATAGAAAAAACAAGGGAATGGTTTGACGCTGAACCTGATTCTGACCTTTAAACGCTGTTTTTTTAATTGATTACCCAAAAACGAATACTATGATCTACGAATTTCCAAAAGACGATAGTCCGGTTATAAAAGTAATAGGTGTAGGTGGCGGTGGAAGTAATGCGGTCACCCACATGTTCAAGCAAGGTATTATTGGTGTTGATTTCGCCATTTGTAATACTGATAATCAAGCGATGGAAAATAGCCCCGTGCCAACAAAAATTAGGCTTGGGCCTAATTTAACAGAAGGTAGAGGCGCTGGTTCTAAACCAAATGTTGGGAAACTGGCTTGTGAAGAATCTATAGAAGAGGTAAAGAGGTATATTGAAAATAACTGCAAGATGCTCTTCATTACTGCAGGTATGGGGGGGGGTACTGGAACTGGAGCAGCTCCTATTATTGCCAGAACTGCCAGGGAAATGAATATCCTTACCGTCGGAATTGTTACTCTTCCTTTTACTTTCGAAGGAAATAAAAGAACTTCTCAAGGTTATGAAGGACTCAATGAATTGAAAAATTCTGTAGATACACTTATTATTATTTCTAATGATAAACTTAGGCAGATTCATGGTAATCTTTCCCTTTCTGACGCTTTTTCAAAAGCTGATAATGTGCTTACTACCGCAGCTAAAGGTATCGCTGAAATAATTACCGTCCCTGGGTATGTAAATGTCGATTTCGAAGACGTTAATACGGTCATGCGTGGGAGCGGAGTGGCCATAATGGGAACCGGTCTTGCCGAAGGTAATGACCGTGCACGTATCGCAGTAGATCAGGCACTACATTCTCCACTTCTTGAAGATAATAATATCAATGGGGCAAAGCATATCCTTTTGAATATTACCTCTGGTTTGAAAGAAGTTACTATGGATGAAATTTTTGAAATTACAGATTTTGTTAGAGAAGAGGCTGGTGATGATAGTGAAATTATATGGGGTAATTGTTACGACAATAAATTAGGTAATAAAATAAGTGTCACTGTTATAGCCACCGGTTTCGAGCACCAGGTTACTGATAATCTTGACTTTATGCCTCAGAAAAGTCAAGTTACTATAAATTTAGGTGATGCTGTGATTCCAAAAATGCCAGAGATTAATGCTCCGTCAAGTGGTTTAAGTGGTATTGGATATGAAGGTGGGAATAATACTGGTCGGGTAATTGAATTTGGAGATACCAATCCAAATAAAATGGGGCACAATATTAATAGTCAGACAGATCCTTATTTAAAAGATAATAAGAATGTTGCTTCACCGAATGCTTCACCTTTCAAAAACAGAGAGGAAGAAAACAGACGAAGAGAGACTCTTCGTGCTCAAACGCAAAAGTTAAATAATCCTAAAGTAATTAGTGATTTAGAAAACCAGCCTGCTTATTTACGAAGAAATGTTACGCTCGAAGATGTGCCGTCTTCTGGTGATAATAATTTCTCCAGGTATTCTGTGAATCCTTCTAATAATATGGAAATCAGGGAGGGTAACTCCTTTTTGCACGACGCCGTTGATTAATTATTATTTACGCCTTAGTTATAACTACTTTAATTTCCATAAAGTAGAAATTATCGGGTGCTTTCTCTATGAGAGTACCCTTTTTTTAAGAAAAGATTTTAAAATCATTAACATTTAATTAAATAAATTGCCACAACATATTAATCCTTTATAAAGTTTACATAATAGAAGATCATTAAAATCTTTTTTTAATACCCATCCCATGAATATCAAAAAAATTAAATTAGCCCTGACTGTAGGTCTTATTAACTCAGGTACAGGAAGCACTTTAGGTAAGGTGAGAGAATTAATGCATTCACTAAAAGAAGAAGTGGGCGCTATGCTCTCTTCTCAAGAATTAAAGAAAGCGGTGTTAGGTCCAAACATGGTTCAACATTCTTACGCGCTTCAGTTTGAACGCTGTACCTTGAATGTAGATGTGGTTTGTCACCCTCATACGCAGCAAGAAATGGTTCGTACTTTTTATTTCAATTAGTTTATCTTTCTACCTTTTTAAACGAATTTTTACCCTGGAGGCTGTCTAATAGATAGCCTCTTTTTTTTAGAACAGGTCATTTTATAAACATGCGACCCCTCTGGGGTCGGTTCATTTGTTTCCAGACCCCGGAGGGGTCACATGTCTATAGCCCCCGGCGGCATCATTTTGTACCTCAATAATAATTTATTATTAATAAAACGGTTGCTTGTTCTTTTAAAAGATTATTTGACCTACCTTTGTGCCCCGAAAAGAAAATTAAAATGCAAATAAGAAACATTGCCATCATCGCTCACGTTGACCATGGCAAAACAACGCTGGTAGATAAAATGCTGCTGGCAGGTCGACTCTTTAAAGACCATGAAACACCTGGCGAATTGATCATGGATAGCAATGATCTCGAAAGAGAAAGGGGAATTACCATCCTAGCTAAAAATGTATCCATCCGTTACAAGGAATATAAAATTAATATTATCGATACGCCTGGTCACAGTGATTTTGGCGGCGAAGTAGAAAGGGTTCTTAATATGGCCGATGGGGTTCTCCTCCTCGTAGATGCTTTTGAAGGCGCTATGCCTCAAACTCGTTTTGTTCTCCAAAAGGCTTTGGCCTTAGGATTAAAACCTATCGTCGTTATTAATAAGGTCGATAAAGAAAATTGTACTCCATTGGAAGTGCATGAGCAAATCTTTGAACTCATGGCTAACCTGGATGCAACTGAAGATCAACTCGATTTTCCTGTCATTTTTGGTTCCGCTAAAAATGGTTGGATGAGTGAAGATTGGAAAGTGCCCACAGATAATATCTTCGCACTGCTTGATTCCATCGTTACACATATTCCCCCACCAAAAGTTTCAGAGGGTACTACCCAAATGATTATTACCTCTCTGGATTATTCCAACTACATTGGTAGGATTGCTATAGGTAGGTTGCAAAGGGGAGTAATTACAGAAGGTCAAATGGTTAGCCTTTGTAAAAAGGATGGTTCTATCGTTAAAAGTAGATTAAAGGCCATTTATGTTTTTGAGGGTTTCGAAAAAGCTAAAGTAACCGAAATTAAAGCAGGTGAAATTGGTGCCATTGTGGGTATCGATGGCTTCGAAATTGGTGATACTATCGCTGATTTTGAATTCCCAGAGGCTTTACCACCTATTTCTATAGATGAACCTACGATGAGTATGGTTTTCACTATAAATGATTCACCTTTCTTCGGTCAGGAAGGTAAATTCGTTACCTCAAGACACGTTCGCGAAAGATTAGAGAAGGAATTAGAAAAAAACCTGGCCTTAAGATTGGAAGATACAGGTTCAGCAGATAGTTTTAGAGTGTTTGGTAGAGGGGTTCTCCACCTGGCAGTTCTTATTGAAACCATGAGAAGAGAAGGTTATGAACTTCAAATAGGTCAGCCTCAGGTTATCTTGAAATTAATCGATGGCGAAAAATGTGAGCCAATTGAGGAACTAACCATTGATTTACCTGAAGCTGTTTCAGGAAGAGCTATCGAAGCAGTTACGAGAAGAAAAGGTATCCTTCTTTCTATGGAGCCAAAGGCAGATAGAGTTATTCTTAAATTGGAGATTCCTTCAAGAGGTATTATTGGTCTAAGAAATTATTTGCTTACGGCTACTGCCGGAGAAGCTATTATGAATCATAGATTCTTAAACTTCCAACCTTATAAAGGCGAAATTCAGGGTCGTCAAAATGGTTCTCTTATCAGCATGGAAAATGGTAAATCCATTCCTTTCTCTATAAATAACCTCCAGGATAGAGGTGTTTTCTTTATAGGTTCTAACGAAGATATTTACGAAGGTCAGGTGGTTGGAGAAAATAACAGACCTGGTGATATGGTAATTAACCTTACTAAAACAAAGAAGTTAACGAACATGAGGGCCTCGGGTTCTGATGATAAATTAAAGTTGATTCCACCTCGTCGCTTCTCTTTAGAAGAAGCACTGGAATATATACAGGAAGATGAATATGTAGAAGCAACACCAGCTTCTCTGCGTTTGAGAAAAATTTACTTAAAGGAACATGACAGAAAGCGCTATCGCAATAGCAGCTTCTCTCAGGTAGAGGGTTAATAAAAAGGGCGGCAATTTTTTTTTGCCGCCCTTTTTATTTTAACATTTATTTTTCTGTTAAAATGATTTTAACGGAGAATGAGTGTTGATTCCGATTTTGCTCCATTCATCTCAAATGAGATGGTATATTTGCCTTTCACCAGATAAATCTGGCCATCTTCCATGGCTTTTATTTTAATTGGCTTTTCTTCTTCTTTAAGATTTTTATTGGCCAGCATTTCTAAGGTGGCAACGGCAGATTCTTTTATGATTCCTTTGTAAGGAACATAATTAAGTCCGTTTGACATCGACACTTCTTGCTCAAACAATAATTCTTTATTGTCGGAATATAACCTCATAAAACCTTTCCCTGCGGTGGAAGCATAAACTGGTAACAATATGTCTGGAGATACACTTTCCTGCCACGGTGCCATTTTTCTTCCCCAACGAGGGCTTGCAAAAGGTGAGGCTGGAGTAAAAGCGTGCAACGTCTTTGCCATAATCTCTGGCGTAAGCTGTTGTAGTTCTTTTACTGAGGCCAAATAAATTGATCTGCCATGAGTGCCGACGACAATTTCTTTATCCCTTGGATGAATAACCAGGTCATGTACAGAAACGGCAGGTAGGTTATTTTCAAATAGTTGAACCTGTTTGCCTCCATTTAAAGAGAAATATAGGCCATTATCAGTCCCAATATAGAGTAAATTCTCATTGACAGGATCTTCCTTTATCACATTTACAGGCTCATTAGGTAGCCCTTCTCCGATCTGCTTCCATGTTTTTCCATAATCGTCGGAAACATAAACATAAGGTTTAAAATGATCATTTCTATAACCATTTAAAGTTACATATACCCTTGAGGCCTTAAAAGCAGAGGCTTGAATGCTGCTTACCCACAAATTTTGTGGTAATGATTCGTCCAGTCTTTTCCATGTAGTACCCCCGTCAGGACTATGGTGTATCATACCATCATCGGTACCTACGTAAATTAATCCAAAGGTAACCGGTGATTCGTGAATACAGGAAATGGTACCAAAGGGAACGTCTCCCTTCTTTCCCCCTTTCGTTAAATCTCCGCTTATTTCTTTGAACGAATCGCCTTGATCAAAAGATCGGTGTACTTTATTGGATGCCATATAAAGAATATCCTGATTGTGGATAGATAAATGAATGGGCGTTTCCCAATTCCATCTCAATGGCCGTTCTCCCAGGGCATGTTTAGGCGTAATTCCCTTCCTTTGACCGGTTTTTGTATTTATTCTAAAATAATTTCCAAATTGGAATCCGGTATATACCGTTTCATTATCTCTGGTATCAATGGCAACTTGCATACCATCGCCACCCATGATCGATTTAAAGGGATAATCACCCGAATCATGCCATTCTGTATTTGGTTTATTGGTTTTGGGACCCATCCAAACCCCGTTGTCTTGCAATCCGCCATAGACTCTGTAAGGTTCTGCCATATCAACAGCCACATGGTAAAACTGACCTAAGGCTGGCGTGTTGCATTTTATCCAATGTTCACCATTATCATAAGAAATATTTATCCCTCCATCATTACCAAGGATCAAATGTCCTGGTTTTTTGGGATTTACCCAAAGGGCATGATGATCGGAATGCACGTTATCTCCATTAATCGATTTCCACGTTTTTCCGCCATTTTCAGAGGAAAGTACAGGAACACCTAAAACATACAATTGATTTACGCTGGCCGCACGAATTTGAGCAAAATAATAGCCGTAGGTATAATGTACGTTTTCTAAATACCCTTTTTCATGGGTTAATTTCCAGGATTTGCCCATATCATCAGAACGATACACTTCAAGACCATGCACGGGAGCGTCAAAAAGGGCAGAATTGGCATCTTCCGTATATTCAACGAGGTTCAAAGGAGTAATCTCATTTTTTTTGACTAAGTCTAAAACTTTTTCAACCGTATATTGAGAGGGAAAGCCATTTTTTTGTAAAAAGTCCTTTATCAGATATTTCTTTTGAGTCAAAAAGACTTCTTTGGACATAGTTCTCAATGATACCTTGGTAAGTTCGTCAACATTGGCAGAAGATTTATTTTCTTGCCGGAAATAATTGTCGATAGCTGCGAAGAGAACGGTTTTTCCTTGATTTTGCGTTACCTCTAAACCAATTCTTCCCAAACCTTCACCGTCTGGAAAACCTGTATTTGCAGCGGTAATTTTTTGCCATGTCTTACCTCCATCTGTACTTTTATGAATGGCTGATCCTTTTCCGGACTCTACAAAATCCCATGCTTCTCTCGATTTAGTCCAAGTAGCTGCATAAAGAATCTGTGGAGAAGAAGGGTCTCCAATTAAATCGACGGCCCCTGTCAGTGGGTCAACTTTCAAGGTGTGTTTCCAGCTAAGTCCACCATCTTCCGTCATAAACACGCCTCTTTCCTCATTTGGCGAATAAAGATGTCCTAAAACAGCTACCCAAACCTTATTGGGATCTTTAGGATGGAGGCGTATTCTACCAATATGGTGAGATTCAGGAAGGCCTTTAAAGGCCCAGGTATTTCCTCCGTCTGTACTTTTGTACATTCCCAAACCAGCGTAGGAAGACCTGCTTGAATTTACTTCGCCTGTTCCTACCCAAATGGTATTTCTGGCCCAATCTACGGCAATATCGCCTATAGTCATGACTATTTCCTTGTCAAATAAAGGCTTAAAAGTACGTCCATTATTTTCTGTTTTCCATAGTCCCCCGGAAGCATAAGCTACATAAAATTGAGTAGGATCATTTGGATTAACCTCCAGGTCCGACACTCTGCCACTCATCACAGTAGGTCCGATAGATTGAAATGACAAACCACTGACTACGGAATTTTTACGAAGTTCAGCTCTTTTCATTGCATTATCCAAACGTTCCTTTGCGGAGCTGGCAGGGTATTGCGCTATTAAGAAATGACTACTAATAAGGAGTAGAGTGAATAAATTTAAACGGTTTAAAAGCATAAAAATCAATTAAAGTTATGAAACAGATAAGTATAATTAAAAATACCATTTTTAAGCAAAGTAAAGGGGAAAAATTTGTTTATTTTTTAACGACGCTTTTGTTTAATTTTGGCAAATGAAGCAAATAGATCGATTGGTGTTGAGGAGTTTCCTTCCTCCTTTTATTGTTTCTTTTTTAATCGCCTCTTTCGTTTTGGTGATGCAAATGCTTTGGTTATATATTGATGACATTGCAGGAAAGGGCTTAGGTATATGGTTGGTTTTGGAACTCCTTTTTTACCGGAGTGTCGGTATTATTCCCATGTCTCTGCCATTGGGTATTTTACTGGCCTCGGTAATGACCCTTGGCTCAATGGGGGAATTTTTTGAACTTTCAAGTTTTAAATCAGGGGGTATTTCTCTTTTTAGAATAATGAGAGCCATCCTTTTTTTCGGCTTGTTTTCTATCCTTTTTTCTCTTTATTGCTCGAATACTCTTATTCCAATCGCCAATCTGAAGTTTGGTTCCAGGATGTTTGATATAAAACAGAAAAAGCCTGCATTAAGATTGGAAACGGGCATTTTCAACGATGATCTTGAGGGGTATGCCATTCATATAGGGACAAAAAAATCAGATGGTAAATCTATTGAGGATGTGCTAATATACGATCATACGGAATCAAATGTTGGCAAATACAAAACCGTTAAAGCTCAAAATGGTGAACTTGTCATTACCGAAGATGGTAAATATATGGTGATGATTCTTGAAAATGGTATGCAATACATTGAAAATGGTAATAATTTATCTCCGGGAGAAGGCAAATATCCTTTTACCAGAACTCAGTTTTCAAGGTGGCAAAAGGTTTTTGATTTAAGCGAATTCGAATTGTCGAGAACAAACGAAGGTCTGTTTAAAGGGAATCGTTCTATGATGAGTAGTGGAGAATTAGCAATGGCGGTTGATTCAATTTCACGCGATATGGATAAAAAAGGTAAGGAAATGGGGAATTATATGGTTGGTTTTTTACCGTATCTAAAAACAGATTCCTTATATCTTGCTAAAGTTCCTGAAGCCGTTACCTCCGATATTCCCCCTGAGAGCAATCCGTCATATTCTAAACCGGGTAGTCAAAATGAAGAGACTTCTTCCCCCGATCCCGATCCATATAAGTATCAGGTTGATTTGGGTACGCCGGCCAAGAGGTTACCTGAAATAAAATTTGATACCGTTAAAAGTCTGCTCAGTACCTTTGATCCATTCGAACAAACGCAGTTGTCGAGTAAAGCAAAAAGTATTATTCGTACCATTGGAACCCAATCTGGCGCAACGGCTGAATCGGTGAGACAATTAAATGATTCCAGAGTTAAACATATTTATGATTTAAATGCAAAATATAGTATCGCTGTTGCTTGCTTTTTATTCGTTTTAATAGGTGCCCCAATGGGAGCCATCGTAAGAAAAGGTGGATTTGGATACCCCATTTTAATTTCCACCTTGTTTTTTATGATTTTTGTTGTCTTAACTATCGTTTGTAGAAAAGTGGCAGAAAGCCTTATTATTCCGGCCATTGCTGCCGCTTGGTTGCCAAATATTATTTTGTTTCCTGTAGCTATGGTGCTTACCTGGTTAGCTATGAATGACTCAAGTTTATCCTTTTCACTGCCAGGTATATTTAAATTTAAAAGGAATGGAATTTCTAAAAAATAATTGGTTTTTCTTCACTTTTTTTGCTTTTTGGCAGGTTGTATTATTAATCTACTTGTTTTTTTTTCCTAAAGGCCAGGAGTTTCTATTATTAGATAGGTTTCACCATGTATACCTGGATGTTTTTTTTAAATCGATCACATTTTTGGGCGATTGGCCTGCCTATATTTTTGCCTTAGCCGTTTTATTTACAAAGCTTAAATACAGAGCCTTTTATGTTGTATTGTTATTGAGCATTTTAGTTCCCATCACCTCGTATATTTCAAAAGCTAACTTTAAACAACCAAGACCAGTCCATTATTTTCAGGATAAACCTGTATTTAATGACCTTCAAAAGGTAGATGGGGTAGTTTTGCATACAGGTTTTTCCAGTTTTCCTTCAGGTCATACTATGTCAGCTTTCGCCGTTTTTTCCATATTAGCTTTTTTTGCCAGTCATTCAAAGAAGCAGATTTTTTTGTTCTTTTCTCTGGCTATTTTGGTGGCTGCTTCCAGAGTGTATTTAATTCAACATTTTGTAGAGGATGTATGGATGGGTTCTTTAATGGGTGTTATGCTTGCCTATTTAATTTTTCAGGTATTTCATATATTTTCTACGACATCGAAACAGAGCGGGGAAGGTGTCCTTCAATGATATTATAACCTGGTTGAAAAAGGTAATTCTGGCAAATGTGAAGCGGTTGGTAAGGGCATCATTATTCTCCAATGTTTAGGAAAATAATTATTGTATCGGTGTCCCATAGCTTTATACCAACCCATAGAAAGTCCATTGTAGGACATTTTTCCCCATCCAACATTAGGTGGCGCACTATTTGAAACTTCTTTTTTAAGGTATAATAAGGCCTCATGCCGTTCCAGTTCCCAATGGGGCACCTCCTCATTTATATACGAACTCAAAGCGAGTTCTTGTTCAGGAATGAAATCATTACCTTTAGATGCGCCCAATAATAAAATGGGGTCAATAAATGGTAAATATTGGCTTATAAGATTAAACTCCTCAAATAAATCTTCAGGGACACCGTAATAGTTTCCACTATTATCCTGAACACCAACAAGTTGGTTGTCTTTTTTTAAAAAGGCTGACAAAGCATCAGGGAAATTTATTTTTTTTCTTGGCACCTTTACGTTTCTTTTTACCTGTTCGGTTAGAGTATTTCTCTCCTTAGAACCTATTTTTTGCAGGACGGCTAAATAAAATCCCTCCCCATTTACCCTGTGAGGGAAACATTGAAAGCCTCCTTTTTCAGTGCTTATAATACCCCATTGCGGTGGTACCTCCAAGGGTACTATCTTTAATGAAAATGTCTGACAAAGCCAGGCGATTTGGTCATCATTTTCCTGTGTATTATAGGTGCAAGTGCTATATATTAAATATCCGCCCTCTTTTAGTAAGGCAGGAATGGGAGAAAGGATACGTTTTTGCCTCGATGCACAATGATTCACATGTTCCAGCGACCATTCGTCTCTTGCTTTTACATCTTTTCTAAATAATCCTTCGCCAGAACAGGGAGCGTCTAATAATATCAAATCGAACAGGGGAGGAAGAGCGCTAAAAACTGGAACTTCAAAGGAGGAAACAAAAACATTGGCATAACCCCATTTAGCAAGATTTTGTTTTAAAATGGGCACTCTCGATTTAATGACTTCATTAGCCAGGAGAAAGCCGTTTTTTTCGCTGGCTATTTCTGCTAAAATGGTGCTTTTACCCCCGGGCGCCGCTGCTAAATCGAGAATGAATGGTTTCTGCGTTGTTGCCAAAAGTTTATTGGCCACCCATTCCACAAACATTGAACTTGGATCTTGTACGTAATAAGCACCTGCGTGAAAGGATGGGTCTAAGGTAAAATTAGGTCTGTTTTTAAGAGTGAATCCTCGTTGTGTCCAGGGAACAGGCGTTCCGGACTCATTCAATCCCGACGCTTTTAATGGGTTAAAACGGATACCGGTGACCGAGGCAGTCGTTGTTACAGAAGAAATAAATTCTGGTAATTCGCATTCGTCTAATATATTTCCCATTTGATGAATAAAATCAATGGGTAATTCACCTTTCTCCATGTTTAAATCTTTGTAATATGTATGTATTTAGCTAAAATCCAGTTGTTTACATCTGGTAAAACACGAGTAAAGTAAATAATAGCAAAATAAATAAGCGTCATAAGGGGTGCTCTGTACGCCAAATCGATGTAAGCTTTTGGGTATATTGGAATATACAATACAGCTAGCCAGCAGATAATTCCAGCTAAAAATATTTTGAAATAGGCCTTTGTAAAAGGATGAAATTTCCAATGTATATAATTGAAAACCAAATAAATAGAACTGGTGATAATGATGGTTAGTGCCGTGGCCATAGCCGCTCCTACCACACCAAAATACTTGATGAAGACGAAATTTGATCCAATAGTCAAAATGGCCATGAATGTTTTAGCCAGGAGATCAAATTTGTACTTATTTGAATGAATGAGAATAAGGGAAGAAAAACCGGTCATCATGGCAAATATTTGACCAAAACCAAGATAAATAGCAATAGGGATGCCCGATCTGTAGGGTTCACCAAGAACTTTAACTACGTTGTGAAGGTTTCCAAGTACCCCAGCATAAACTAATACACCTAAAACTAAAACTACTTTGGTGGTACGTTGATTTAACAAATGAATCTCCTGTATCTCTCCTTTTTTCCAGTACTCAGCTATTTGTGGTGAAATAACGGAGCCAAATGCATTCACCGGCATGGTGATGGTGGTAGAAACAAAATAAAAAACAGCGTAAATACCTGCCATGGTAAAGTCAATCATTCCTGAGATCATCATGGTATCAATATAGGCAATTAGATTATTACTAAGGCCAGTAAACATGATGAATAGGGAATAGGTAAATATAGGTTTTAAATACGGTGATGTTAAAATGGGTTTTAAGGACGCATAACCTAAATATCCCCGCCATTCGATGTGCAATACCAGTAAAAGAATACTCAACAATCCCTTAATTCCATACAAATCGAGAAATAATTTGAGATCAATCAGGTCGTAATAATAAAAAAGTATAAGTAGGGTGGTAATGGCTCTGGAAAAAACCTGCGTAAGAAAAATATTAAATAATGGACGTTGTCTGGCGGTATTAAAGGCATCTAAAATACTTAGTAAAGTATAGGTGAGTAGATTAAAAAAGATGAGGTAAAAATATTGGCGGGCTAATTCCCGACTTGCTACATCTTTGATATTGAGAATAATATCCCATTTAAAGTAATAAAGAATAATACCCCCCAGGATAATGGCCATAACGCCAATGAATAAAATGAAAGTAAAAAATGAATCCCTGGTTTTTTTTTCGTCTTTGAAATAAGGATAAAACCGGATAACTGCGCCGGGTAAGCCAAGCAGGACAAAGGTGATAATCAAATTATTTGTAAAAGAGAGAGTCTGAATAAAGCCAAAAATACTGGCACCCAGTATTTTGGGAAAAAGAAGGGTACTGTTTACGAAGCCCCATAAAACACCAGTGTAAAGAATAACGGTACCTGCAAGACCTTGTTTTTTCATAGTTACCGATAATCCAACTGGGCATAATTATTTAGAAAATAATATCGACATCTACATCGTAAGGGTAGGTAATCAAATATTTTAGGGCTTCAGAGAAGTCGTAGTCGTCGTAAACAACTTGATAAAGCATTTTTGTAATGGGCAATCTAAGCTTTAATTTTATAGCCAGATGATGAAATAAGTAAAGTGTTCTTACCCCTTCTGCTAGTTCAGGGGCGTTTTCAATCAAGGAAATACGCTTTTCACCCTTCCCCAGTTTAAATCCAAAGGTATAATTCCTACTATTTTCGCTGGTTCCGGTAGCTATAAGGTCCCCAATACCAGCGGTGCCGATAAAAGTTCTGGGTCCCGCACCGAAGGCCTTTCCAATATAAATCATTTCCATCAGACCCCGGGTAAGCAACATAGCCTGAATGTTTTTGCCTAAACCTTTTCCTGTAATTAATCCTGAACCCAGAGCAAAAATATTTTTAAGCCCGCCGGCAAATTCCGCACCAAGAAGATCATTTGTTCCAAAAACATGAAAAACATCGCTACCTAACGCTTTTTTTCCCGCTTCAATAACCTCTTCAAAGGGACTTCCAATAACGGTCGCAGTAGGTTGTCCTTCCATGATTTCAGAGGCCAGATTCGGCCCGGCCAAACAGCCAATTCTTCTCACTGAAGTTTCTTCCTTAATAACCTGGCTCATGGTCATAATATGCTCCTTTCGCAATTTACCAGCTGTAATGTCTGCGTTGGATATTCCTACATCAAATCCCTTGGTAGCATGTATGATGAGGTGAGAAGGTCGAAGGTAAGGGCCAAACATTTGCATAACCGACCTAAAAGCATCAGAACTAATAACGGGAAAAAGTAGCGTACAAGTTTCAGCTAATTTTTTTGGATCATTAGTTGCCGTAACCCTTTGGGATATAACTACGTTGTCAAAATAATGATGTTCGTTGATTTGCTTAACTACCTCTGGCCGTCGGGCAAATAGTAAAACAGGGACATTATGAGCTAATAAATTAGCTATGGTTAAGCCAAAACTACCTGCGCCTATAACCCCTACAAATTGTTTTCCTTCAACGTCCATTTTAGGTATATATTAGCTTGCTATTAAAGATTCAATAAATTTTTCTGGTGTTACTGCCTCTGTCAGTTGGTAATCTCCAATTTTGGTTCTAACTAATCTGGAAAGATAGGCTCCTGATTGTAATGATTTACCCAAATCAAACGCAAGAGAACGTATGTAAGTTCCTTTGCTGCAATGAACTTTGAAATCTATTTCCGGCAATTCAAACCGAAGAATTTCTAAGGAATATAAAGTAATTCGTCGTGCTTCAGGTTCAAATACTTCTCCTTTCCTTGCTTTCTTATAGAGCGGCTGCCCGCCCACTTTGATAGCTGAGAAAATAGGTGGAATCTGCATTTGTTCCCCCTTGAAATGAGAGAGGGCTGTGTCCAGAGTTTCTCTCGTTATATGTTGAAAGGGGAATAACTCGTCAGGTTCCGATTCTGCGTCGTAAGTGGGTGTAGTTGCACCCAAGGTAATGGTACCCTCGTAACATTTTCCCAATTCCTGTAAAGAGGCTAAATCACGGGTGCATTTCCCCGTTCCCAGTAAAAGTAAGCCAGTGGCCATAGGATCTAATGTACCAGAATGACCAACTTTTATCTTTTTTAAACCAAGATGATGTTTTATAGATCCCCGTATTTTATTAACCACATCAAATGAAGTCCATCCTGCCGGCTTGTCAATCAGTAAGATAGTTCCAACCTCCAGGGGATGTTGTGTATTTTTGGAAGATTCAGAAATAACAGGGTCAATCATTTACATTTATTTTGCTGTCAGAAATAACAGCATTCCTGCGCCAACAATAAAACAATAGAGCGCAAAATAGCCTAATTTACTTTTCTGTACCACTTTGATCATCAAAGTGCAGGCGAACAAACCAGTAAGAAAAGCGGCAAGAAAGCCCAGAGAGAGGGGTATCAGGGAGAATTCCTTTACATTAAAGGCACCATCAAGCAAATCTTTAGCCATCTTACCTAAAATTAATGGAATAACCATTAGAAAACTAAATCGGGCCGCTTCAGCTTTTTGAATACCTAATAAAACCGATGTTGAAATGGTCGCTCCTGACCTTGAAATTCCTGGTAAAATAGCAATCATTTGGGCAATACCTATAATGAAAGCTTCTTTTGGACCCACCGTCTTTGTTCCCGTTTTTGCTCTGTCGGCAAAGAACAAAATACCTGCAGTGACCAATAATAAACCACTCACAAGGAATATTTGTCCCTCAAAAAGTCTGTCAATCTCTTCCTCTAAAAATAATCCCACCAATACAGCAGGTATCATCGAGAGAATAATATTACGGGCAAATAAATGAGATTCAGTTATCCGTGGCTTAAATAAGCCGGAAAGGATTATACCAATTTCTTTTCTAAATACAACCATGGTCGCCAACGCCGTCGCTGCATGCAAGGTTACAGTCATTAAAAGACCAGAATTTAAGTCTTTTTTATCACCTAGAAAGTATTGAGCAATCTCTAAGTGACCGCTACTACTCACAGGCAGAAATTCTGTTAAGCCTTGAACTATACCAAGTAAAATGGCTTCTATGTTACTATCCATTATTTACGAAATATAGCAAACACCTCAATAATTAATCCAGCTAAAATAAAAATGGGTGCAATGACCATTCTGACAGGACTATAAATAATTGTTTCATCCCAAACGTCTGGACTAGGCATATTGCCACCTGACATTAATACGAGACCAATGGCAACCAATAATATACCTCCGCCCATCCAAATAAAGTTATTTTTATTAAATAACATCTCCATTTGAACTTGCTGAGGCTTAGATTTTACCCCACTCACGGTGGCTCGCTGCTTACTTGTTGTTTGTCCCGTTTCATTTACCTTGGTAGTTGCCGCGGGATTGGGTGTAATTCGGACTTTTGATTTACTCATGATTTTACCGGATTTTAAATTCCGAGAACGAAATTAAACATTAAATTTATTTATCTAAGGACATTTGTCATTTCATATTAATACAAATCATCCACACGCATTTTCAAATACCTGTTTACAACAAAAAA
>Ga0315902_10004754_pt1 | contig 19436 bp, 9 predicted proteins | sample LakEriMetagenome_9_FD_203523 | JGI IMG/M metagenome (GOLD analysis project Ga0315902, IMG submission 203523) | Freshwater fungal communities from buoy surface, Lake Erie, Ohio, United States - Buoy 12 MA117 | ecosystem: Environmental > Aquatic > Freshwater > Lake > Lake biofilm | place: USA... | reverse complement strand
GATCAAAGTGTATGTGTAAATGGTTCCCCTATCAGTTTAGCCGGTAGTATTACCGGTGGAACAACTGCTGGAACGTGGACTACTACAGGAACAGGTACTTTTGGGAATGCTTCTGTTTTAAATACAACCTACACACCAGGTCCTGGAGATATATCGGCTGGAAGTGTTACTCTTGCGCTCATATCCGCCGATCCAATTGGTCAATGCAATTCAAGTTCTGATGAAATGACAATAAATCTATTTGTTCCACCAAGTGTTAATGCTGGGACAGACATTTCCATTTGTTCTGGTGAGACGGCAGCCCTCAATGGTAACTTTGGTGCAACTGCAACATCGGCTATTTGGAGCAGTTCGGGAACTGGTTCTTTCTCGAGTAATACTTCAATGACTGCTATCTATACACCTAGTGCTGCAGACATTTCCGCTGGCATCGTTACGCTTACATTGACAACTAATGACCCTGCAGGTCCTTGCGGAGCGGTAAGTGATGCCTTGACACTTACCATAAATCAAACTCCTATTATTCAGGATGCAAATTTAAACGTGTGTTCAGGTGCACCTATATTTTTCCTTCCTAATTCAACATTACCCAACGTGGTACCATCAGGTGTATCCTATGAATGGACTGTTACCAATGTTCCAAGTTTGAATGGGGAGACCAATAGTACCGCACCTCAACCTAATTTCTCCCAAACACTCGTTAATGTTACAGATGCAGTTCAGACAATAGATTATATCATTACGCCAACAGCCGGATTAAGTTGTGTTGGTGAAGATTTTACTTTGACCGTAAGTGTTAATCCAGCACCAATTGTAGAGGATATAACCACCTCTATTTGTTCCGGTAATGCATTTACGGTTACGCCGGTTACCGGAGGAGGAACTCTGGGTAGCAATTTAGTTCCCAGCGGAACTTTATATAGCTGGACTGTTTCAAATCCAAATGTGAATGGTGAATCGAATCAACTTACACCAGGCGTATCGAATATATCTCAAAACCTTACCAACCTAACGACTAGCCCAGTTTCTGTTATTTATGATGTCACTCCTTGGGCTGGCGCTTGTCCAGGATCAAATTTCGACTTAACTGTTGTTGTAAATCCAAGCCCAACCGTACCCGATCTAACCGCACAAGTGTGTTCAGAAGCTAATTACACCTTAACACTAACAGGCATTCCTGGTAGTACCATACCTGCTGGAACGGCTTTAACATGGACTTTTACAGATAATACGGTTGTGGCAGGGGAAACGGCTCAAGCAGTACCGACAATAAGCTTTAGTCAAACACTTACTAATAATTCGGTTAGCACACAACCTGTCAATTATTCAATAACACCCATATCAGGAGCAGCCGGCAACTGTGCAGGAGCGCCATTTACACTCACTTTGAATGTCAATCCTACCCCTCAAATTGCTGATGACAACGAAACAATATGTTCTCAAGACAGCTATACTTACACTACCGCCGTTGCTCCTAATGTAGTACCTGCCGGAACTACGTACACGTGGACATTTACCGATAATTTGAACGTCACGGGTGAATCAATTCCCACGGGACCTACGGCAACTTTTAGTCAACTTTTATCAAATCTAACCAATATTCCACAGAACGTTTCCTACGTTGTAACACCTAGTTTTGGTATTTGTACAGGAGATGCTTTCAATCTCAACTTATCTATCAACCCTACCCCAGTAATCGCAACAATTAACGAAATCATTTGCAGCAACGGATCATTCAATATCATTCCTAATCCTGCTGCAGCTGGAAACATCATTCCTGTTGGAACAACGTATACTTGGACTGTTGCAAACAATACAAATGTTACGAATGAAAACGACAATTCGATCCCTGGACCAAATATTTTCGGGGGACCCCTTGGAAGTTCTTCCACCTCCAATACGACTGTCATCTACACGGTAACACCGCAATCTGGAAACTGTATTGGAGATCCTTTTACAACAAATGTAACCATCACACCAACACCGATTATTTCCAACAAGACGGTATCAATATGTAGCGGGGCATTTCCAGTTATAACTTCTGCTGCTAATGACCTCATTCCTCCAACAACACTCTACACTTGGACAGTAATTAGTGCAGGAGCAAACATCAATGGTGAAATTGATCAAACTATTCCGGTAGCTAATTTTAACTCGCAAGTTTTAATTAATACTGCGGTTATTGCCCAGCAGGTAGTTTATCAGGTCACGCCGCAATCAGGTCCTTGCCCAGGAGCTCCTTTTACCTTAACTGTAACCGTAAATCCAGGACCGAGCTTGGCCAATGCCAGTTATGATATTTGTAGCAATGGTAGTTTATCCACTACACCAGGATTACCCGGTGATATAGTACCTGTAGGAACTACCTTTATCTGGTCAGTTACACCAAATGCCAACGTAAATGGTGAAAGCAGCAACGGAACACCATCCACTAATTTCTTTACCGGAATACTGCAAAACACAACCAATGTGAACCAAACCGTTGTATATTCCGTAACACCTATTGGACCCGCTTCAGTCCCTCAGTGCAATGGAACTCCATTTTTAATCAACGTAACCGTTTTCCCTACCCCAGTTTACGGAAACGTAACCCTCCCTTCCATCTGCAGTGGTACGGCATTTACATTTAACCCGGCAACAACGCCGCCTCCTGGTGCCATTCTTACGGGAACAACTTATTTGACATGGACCGTTGTACCGAATACCGATGTTAACGGATATACAGATTTCTCTGGAACCACTCAATCAACGATTAGTCAAACATTAACGAACTCAACAAGTGTGGTTCAAAACGTAACGTACAACGTTACCGCTTCTATTTCTAACCCGTTCGGACAATGTAACAGTGCAGCATTCCAAGTTGTAGTGCCTGTTCAACCAAGCCCACTGGTACAAAATGTGACAACTGAAATTTGTTCGGGAGATGCATTTACCGTAAGTCCTACCAACCTGCCTCCTGGACAAATCATTCCATCTGTCACAACCTACTCATGGCCGAATCCTGTATCTTCGCCTCCATTAGCGATAACTGGTGGATCTGCACAAACGGGTCAAGCCTCAATTAGTCAAACATTGAATACGACCCCTGGCTCGCCAGATGCAACCTTGACATACACCGTCACAGCCTCTCACGCAGCAACGCCATCTTTAACATGTTCCTCAACCTTCAACATCAATGTTATCGTCCATTCTATTCCAACCGTATCGGCGATAGCCCTAGAAGACACCATCTGTCCGAATACCTCCACAACCATTACGGCCACTGGAATTCAGGCTACAACTAGTGGAGGAGTTTCAGGAACCTATACATGGCAACCTGCAGCATTTATTTCTGGTTCAAACCTAGGTGCAACAATTACAGCTGTTCCCAATAGTACAACCACCTATAACGTCATTTATGCGCTTAATGGATGTCCGAGTGCCGCTTTCCCAGTTACAATATTCGTACAAAACCCACCTAATATTTCTACGTTAACCGCTAATCAAAGTACTATTTGTGTGGGTGGATGTACCTCTCTTACCGCCAACTTCATTGGTGGCGTAGCCGTTGACTATGTACAGTGGAGTACGGGTCAAATTACGACCTCTGCCCCACATACCATAACGGTTTGCCCATTGAGCACAACTACCTACTCTGCCATTGCCTTTTTACAAAACTGTAATGGTTTAGCTTCCACTGTTACGGTAAACGTTAATCCGGACCCAATATTTACGGCGCAACCAATAGATGACACAATCCTTTGTGTTGGAGGAACCATTCCGCTAACGGTGGATGTAGTTGGTGGCGCTGGAAGTCCTTCGTTCCAATGGTATCAAAATACAACATACACCAACAGTGGTGGTGTTCCAATCGCTAACCAAACAAATGCCACATTTATACCTCCTGTATTCAACACCCCAGGTACCTACTATTACTATTGTGTTGTAACGTATGCACCAAGCGGTTGTGGGAGCATCACATCCAACCCAAGTCAGGTAACAGTTGTAAATGATCCGGTTGTAGTAATCACCTCGTTAGAAGAAACCCTTTGTATTGGTGGAGTTCCACAATGTTTAACAGCGGTAGTAACAGGAGGAGTCGGTAATCCTACCTTCTCTTGGAGCCAAGGTGGAACTGGTAACACCTATTGTCCACCTGGAATAGCAATTGGAACAGAAAACTACTCTGTTTCTGTTACGCAAACAGGAATTGGTTGTGCTGCAAACTCACAAAACACTATCTCTGTAACGGTTGTGCCTGACCCTGTAATTACGATTAATGGCATTGCGCAGGTTTGTGAAGGAGCAGAAGTTCAACTTACCTCGACAGTCTCCGGAGGAATTGGAACTATAGACAGCTACCAATGGGCTCAATCGGTGCCACTTGGTGTACCGTTCACTAATATCAATGGCGCCATTGGCCAATCGTATTTAACTGATGCACTGAGTGAAAGCATTGATTACACCTTAAGCATCACGCAGATAGGAAGCGGGTGCGATGACATCGATACGTTCAGCATTGCCGTGTTCGATGATCCAAATGTTGAAATCTCAGGTGGAGAGCTTCAGTGTCTTGGCTTAGCCGATACATTAGATGCAGTAATTACAGGAGGGACACCAAATTCCATAAACACCCTAAGTTGGTATGCTTCTAATCCTCTTGGAGTTGTTAATCCTTTCCTGTTACAAGGTCCAGATAACAACCTTGTGTATACGTACATCGCATCCAATGACACGACCATTTTCGTAAATGTTTCAAATTCTGGCTATGGATGTGACGTTACTGAAGATAGTATTTCCATTACTGGACTCAACAATCCGGTAGCATCTTTTGATGTTTCCTCTACGGCCCAGTCGATGTTCGATCCAACATTTAGCTTCATTAATACTTCAGAAAATGCAACTGAGTACACATGGAATCTTGATGTCTGCAACCCGTTACTACCTGATGTTGACCTTTTCAGTACCCCTTCTTATTACTACAATCCAAACAGTGTAGACATCATAGATTTTACTTATGGCTGTGGACCTGGTATTTACATCGTTACGCTCTTTGCTACTAACAATGGACTTTGCACCGATTCAGCATCGATAGCGATTCGCATCGAACCTGATGTTATGATTTATGTGCCAAATACCTTTACCCCAGAAGGAAATGGATTTAATGAATTGTTCTATCCGGCATTCAGTCACCCAATCGATACTAAGAACTATGTCTTCCGAATCTATAACCGTTGGGGAGAGATCGAATTTGAAACAAATGAACTTCCAGAAATCCCTACAACACCACAGAACATTCAAGGTGCATGGAACGGTATGTCTAAAATAAGTGGAAGGTTGGTTCAGGACGGAGTTTATACATGGGAAGTTTACTATAAGTCAGAAACGTCTGCATACATTGAGCGTAAAATCGGACACGTAACGGTGTTGAAATAACATTCAGCCAATTTCCATGTAAGTGTGACAAGGACGAAAAAAAGCTTCCTATTTATTGAAAATCCCATTATCCATGAGTGTTACCCTCGTCATAGGAGCAAGTTTGAACCCCGAACGCTATGCGTTCAAAGCTGTGAAAGCCCTTCATGCACACGGACATAAAGTCATTGCTTACGGCCTTCGGTCCGGAGAAATAGACCGTACACCCATTGAAATAACTTGGGATGAAACTTGGAAAGCGGACACAGTCACCCTCTACATGAATACGGCGAGACAAGAAGCATATATCGATCGAATTATCGCCTTGAAACCAAAACGCGTCATTTTTAACCCGGGTACCGAAAATCCGTTTTTCTACGAAAAACTAACCCATTCTGGTATTCCCTTCATTGAGGCGTGCACATTGGTACTGCTTGCTACGGGACAATATTGAACAAAAAAGCATGAAACCGTCCCAGCGGTTCCATGCCTTAATTACATCGAAAACCGTGAATTATTTCACCGCGATGGCTTTCACCGCTTTGGGAGCTTCGATTTTCCTTTTGCCTACCGAAATATGTAAGATTCCATCCTTGTAAGCTGCATCAACCTTCTTTTCATCAATGGCCTCAGGCATCTGAAACGAACGGGAAAAAGCTTCATATCGGAATTCTCGACGGCGGAAGTCGTTATCTTTCTCCTCTCTTTCCTCCTTGATTTCAGAGGATACAGATAAAATGTTGTTGTTCAATTCGATTTTAAAATCATCCTTCTTCATTCCCGGAACCGCCAAGTCAATGGCAAAATCCTTTTCAGTCTCTTGAACATTAGCCGAGGGGAAAGTCGTTCCAAAAGCACTGAAATTCCGGTCAGAAAGATCAAATAAATCCCTTGGAAAAATGTCGTCAAACCAGTTGTTAAACGTTGGGACAAATCGTTGTTTTGTTAGAAGAGTACTCATAATTGATTATTATTTAGGTGAAACTTAGATTGCATTTTTACGTTGTGGGCTCCCTAAACAAAGATCATTTATCATTCAGGGATTAAGTGCAAATTACAGGCGATTCAGGTACTTCCAAAGTTTGTTCAACGGGCAATTCCTAAACGCATATCAGTAGAAGGAATTGTTCAATCAATCGATGCGTTAAACTTCCTTCGAACGACAGGTAATCCTTTCGCAATGTGTATTTTTGTAACATAATCATTTAAAATGGAAAAACTCGCCCAAGCTTTTTTTTCAATGCGCATGATGGCACTGGCCATGTTGGTCTTTTTGGTAGCTATCGGTGGAGCTACCATATTGGAGTCGTCATACGACATTCAAACTGCTAAAATCGTTGTGTACAATGCCCTATGGTTTGAAATATTGCTGGTTTATCTAACGCTGAATCTGGTAGCGAACATGTTTCGGTACAACATGTTTCAACGCGAGAAAATTGCCATGCTCTCCTTTCATCTATCCTTCATCGTCATAATTGCTGGAGCGGCTGTAACCCGCTACATCAGCTTTGAGGGTATGATGATTATTCGGGAAGGGGAAGCAAGCAATACCGTTCACTCTTCTGATCCTCACATTTCAATTAGGGTCCACGACGGAAAAATGCAGTTTGTTTACAACAAAAAAGTATTCATGTCAGAACTAAATGTCCCTCTCCTTTGCTCGAATGATTTCTCCATTCCTGTATCTTTCCCACACCACAACAGTCCTATTCAAATCGAATACGTCAATTTTCAGAAAAAGTTGGTAGACTCTCTGATTGTAAATGACAGCTTAAATACGTATGTAATTGAAATTATCACCGATGGAATGAAATCGAATTATTTAAACAAAAACGATTTTATCCAGGCAGGAAATGTGGCAGTGACCTTCGAAGGTCAACATGCTCCACCGGGAATTCAACTTAGGGAAGTCAAGGGCAAAATAATGATGAACGCGAATGAGCCTGTTCAATACCTCCCCATGGCAGAAATGCAAAAAGCGCGTCAAACGGGTCAGGTAGCTGATTCGTTGTTCACGGAAATACCCGCCAACAAGGAGGTGCCTTTTCAAACCACCACCCTGTACAAAGTGGGCGGACAACAAATCGTGTTCAAACAAGTCATTCGACACGCAAAACGTATGCTCGTTCCCTCGGGAAAGAAAAATGTCGGGCAAGACTACCTCACATTGCGGGTTTCGGATGGATCGAAGCAAAAACTAGTTACGCTCAAAGGAGGTATGGGAGCTGTTCCGAACCCGGAAATCTTTGAATTCAACGGGTTGACCTATGAATTAGCCTATGGTTCGATGGAAATCAAATTGCCCTTTTCCGTGCGTTGCAACGATTTCCAACTGGAGAAATACCCTGGATCCGAATCACCATCGTCATTTGCTAGTGAGGTGACCGTGCTTGATAAAGCCAACAAGAAAGAGCACAGCCAACGAATTTTCATGAACCATGTCATGGATTACCAAGGATACCGTTTTTTCCAATCTTCCTATGACTTGGATATACCCTCTACCCCCGAAAACGAAGAAGGAACTAGGTTAAGTGTAAATGCTGACTTGTGGGGAACGAATATCACTTATTTAGGGTATTTGCTGATGGCTATTGGTATGATTCTGTCCTTATTTGCACCCAAAGGTAGGCTTCGCGAGTTAAATGAGATGTTAAGGAAATCAAGGGTGAAACGCGAGCAGCTAACTGGCACACTCGTGCTTATGTTGCTTTTTTCTTTTTCGGCCAATGCACAGGATCACCAACATACCTCCCCAACGAAGAAAGCACCTTTCGGGGTAATGTCAGTCGAACATTCCGAGAAGGCGTCTTCCCTGTTGGTGCAAGACTTTCAGGGGCGTATTGTGCCCATGCACACCTTATGCTTGAACTTACTTCGGAAGATTCACCGTGCGGACAAATTTGAGAACTACAACGCTGTTCAAACCATTGTGAGTATGCACATGTATCCACAGCATTGGTTTGACAAAAAAATCGTTTATGTTTCCTCCAACCTTCGAGAAAAATTAAGCGTGAAAGGAACCTATGCCTCTGTGAAAGACCTATTAAACGATAAAAACGAATTCAAGCTATCGAAGGAGCATGCGATTGCTTTTCAAAAACCGGAATCCAAACGAAATGAATTTGACAAAAACCTGATCAAGTTGGTAGATCGCTACGAAGTAATACACAGTTTTCCCGGATGGAATTACATGCGGTTGGTGCCGTTAAAAAATGCCCCGAACAACACTTGGTACGTTCCGATTGACGAACGGGTTTACAAGACCGATTCGCTCGCTTTTTTTAATGCACTCGGTTACTTTCGCGATTTGTTTGAGGCAGCTAATTCAAATGATTACAGCAAAGCTAACGGGAGCCTTACCAAATTCAAAACCATGCAGCGCTTGGTTGGAGCAAAAGTGGTTCCGAGTGAAACGGCTGTGAACATGGAAATCCGATACAACAAAATGAACATCTTCAAACAGAGCTGGAGGTCCTACCTCATTTTGGGGTTTGTTTTATTGTTGATTTATTTCATTCGCATATTCGCGAAACCAAGCGAAAAGGGCAAAAAGTTCATGACTTGGACCAACCGGATATTTACTGGACTTGTTGTTCTCATTTTTGCTTATCACGGGACCGGACTTGGTATTCGCTGGTACATCAGTGGGCACGCTCCCTGGAGCAATGGCTACGAAGCGGTGGTATTCATTGCTTGGGCAACCATCATTGCAGGCTTTATTTTTGCGCAGAAAAATCCGGTTGTTTTGGCCGGAACGGCCATTCTTGCATCTATGATGATTTTTGTAACCGAATTGAATTTATTGGATCCAGAAGTAACCAATTTACAACCTGTTTTGAAATCCTATTGGCTCATGATACACGTGGCTATCATCACCAGCAGCTATGGTTTCCTTGGCTTAGCAGCGATACTTGGCTTATTGAATTTACTTCTTTACATCTTCCGAAACAAAGGAAATGGGAAGGTCGTGACTCTAAACATCAATGAATTAACGCACATTTCTGAAATGACCATGACCATCGGATTATTCATGTTGACCATAGGAACCTTCTTAGGTGGTGTTTGGGCAAATGAATCTTGGGGTCGCTACTGGGGATGGGACCCAAAAGAAACATGGGCACTGGTATCGGTACTGGTTTATGCGGTGATTTTGCACTTGCGTTATATTCCAGCACTTAATAGCAAATTCACCTTCAACGTGGTCAGTTTCTGGGGCTACAGTGCCATTTTATTTACCTTTTTCGGTGTGAATTTTTACTTGGTTGGTTTGCATTCCTATGCACAAGGCGAAGGATTAGGTCAGTTTCCGGATTGGATTCTTTATACTGCACTGGCATTTCTTGGTTTGACGGTTATTGCCGGAATAAAAAACAATCAGTACGGACAGCTTGTTAAGAAAGAAGCATTAAATACAGAAAAGAACTAATTGGGGCTTCCTATGATTGAACCTTTGGACATCCTTGCTTTTGGCGCGCATCCGGACGATGTGGAATTGTCTGCTGGAGGAACTTTACTTCGACATCGGGCTATGGGTAAAACCATTGGCATTGTCGATTTAACAGAAGGCGAACTGGGCACAAGAGGTACGGTAGAAACGCGTTATGCCGAAGCAAAAAAAGCATCTGAAACCCTCGGTTTAACCTTTCGTACCAATTTACAAATGTCAGACGGCTTTTTTCAACACGACAAGTCTTCCTTGATTAAAATTATAGAAGTACTTCGTGCCTACCGCCCTAAAATTGTTCTCGCCAACGCCATTTCTGATCGCCATCCTGACCATGGGCGCGCGGCAAAACTCGTGGCGGAAGCCTGTTTTTTAAGCGGGCTAACAAAAATCAAAACAAGCTTCAATGGCATTGATCAAGAAGCACATCGACCACAATCGGTGTACCACTACATTCAAGATCGTTACCAGCAACCCGATTTCGTGGTGGATATTACTCCTTTTTTGGACCAAAAAATGGCTGCCATCTCCGCGTTCAAGACACAATTTTGGAACCCAGAAAGTTCTGAACCGAACACCCCCATTTCCAGTAAGGAGTTTCTTGAATCGGTTAGAGCAAGCATGCAAGTTCACGGTCGATCCATCGGTGTCGCTTATGCGGAAGGATTTACAACCGAAAGGCAAATTGGTGTGTCCAACCTTTTTGATTTGACATAGGATAAATATAACATTTGCAAAAACAAAAGGCCCTCCATCTGGAAGGCCTTTTACAATTAATTCAAGGTTAATTTATTTCTTGTCACCAACTTCTTCGAAATCAACATCTGTAACTTCGTCGGCTGGTTCAGAAGCATTTTGCGCTGTTCCTTCACTCGCATTCGCTGCATTGTACAAATCCTGTGAGGCTGCTTGGAACGCATTATTCAAACGATCAATCGCTGCCTGAAGGTTGTGTGTGTTCTTTGCTTCAAATTCCTTTTTCAATTCAGACAAGGCATCCTCGATAGGTTGTTTTTTGTCCGCTGGAATTTTGTCACCGTATTCTTTCAATTGGCGCTCCGTCTGGAAAATCGTAGAGTCTGCTTTGTTAATCAAATCCGCATCCTCACGAAGTTTTTTATCTGCTTCTGCATGGGCTTCAGCCTCCGCTTTCATTCGAGCGATTTCCTCGTCGGATAAACCAGAAGACGCCTCAATTTTGATGGATTGCTCTTTTCCTGTTCCCTTGTCTTTTGCCGAAATGTTCATGATTCCGTTTGCATCGATGTCAAAGGTTACTTCAATCTGCGGCACACCTCTCGGTGCAGGCGGAATGTCGGTCAACTGAAAACGACCAAGTGTTTTGTTATCAGATGCCATGGAACGTTCCCCTTGTAAGACATGAATATCTACGGAAGGTTGATTGTCAGAAGCAGTCGAGAAAACTTCCGACTTCTTCGTAGGAATAGTTGTATTGGCTTCAATGAGTTTTGTGAATACACCTCCCATGGTTTCTATACCTAATGAAAGAGGAATAACGTCTAACAAGAGAACATCTTTCACCTCACCGGTCAATACACCTCCTTGAATTGCAGCACCTACTGCTACTACCTCATCCGGATTCACTCCTTTGGATGGAGCTTTTCCAAAAAAGCGCTGAACTGCATCCTGGATAATCGGAATACGGGTTGAACCTCCAACCAAAATGATTTCATCGATGTCACTTGGCGACAAATTCGCATTTTTCAAGGCCGAACGGCAAGGCGCGATGGTGCGCTCAACGATATCGCTGATCAACTGTTCAAATTTCGCTCGCTGCAAGGTTCGAACAAGGTGTTTTGGAATGCCATTCACCGGCATAATATAAGGAAGGTTAATCTCCGTGGAAGTCGTGGAAGAAAGTTCAATCTTGGCTTTCTCTGCGGCTTCTTTCAAACGCTGAAGGGCCATTGGGTCTTTACGTAGGTCAAGTCCTTCGTCGTTTTTGAACTCGTTGGCCAACCATTGGATAATGGCTTCATCGACATCGTCACCTCCAAGGTGGGTATCGCCATCTGTGGAGAGGACTTCAAATACACCGTCGCCGAGCTCAAGAATAGACACATCATGTGTACCACCACCAAAATCAAAAACGACAATTTTCTGGTCAATTCCTTTTTTATCAAGGCCATAAGCCAAGGCAGCTGCCGTTGGCTCATTGATGATTCGCTTAATGGTCAAACCGGCAATTTCTCCCGCTTCTTTGGTTGCTTGTCGCTGAGCATCGTTAAAATAAGCGGGCACTGTAACGACTGCTTCTGAAACCTCTTGTCCAAGGTAATCCTCAGCCGTTTTTTTCATCTTCTGTAAAATCATCGCCGAAATTTCCTGCGGTGAGTACATGCGGTCGTCGATTTTAACACGTGGGGTATTATTATCCCCTTTCACCACTTCATACGGCATGCGGTCTGCTTCTTTTTTGGATTCATCAAATGAAGAACCCATGAACCGTTTGATAGACGAAATGGTTTTTGTCGGATTGGTTATCGCTTGTCTTTTAGCAGGATCGCCTACTTTCCGTTCGCCACCATCCACGAATGCTACCACCGAGGGCGTTGTTCTTTTTCCTTCAGAATTCGTAATGACAACTGGCTCGTTGCCTTCCATCACCGAGACACATGAATTCGTTGTCCCCAGATCTATTCCAATTATTTTTCCCATGTTTACTTATTTTCTTGTTGGTATTGCCGTCGTTTTGTCAATGTCTGTGCCACTGCCCTAAAACCAGTTTTTTGAGGTTAATTTGTCAGAACCCCTTGAATTCATTCGATTATTTGTGACGAATTGTCAGTTTACACTGTCAAATCTTGGCGATTTGTTACTTCGGATAGGTAAAAATCCCCGTTTCTTCAAACAGGTACTTTACCTCCGGAAAATCAGTTGAAGTTAACGATTTGATTTGCCCATAAGCACCTTTATCTGGATCAAGAACGGGGCCACCTCGGCCGAGCTGCTTGGTAGAGACCACCTCCCCCTTTACAAAGGTGCCGTCCTTGCGCAAGGTAAGTTTAAACAGGGGTGACATTCCACTTACACCCTTTAAATTGAATTGGTCGTAAGTACAGAAATTCCCCATGGAATAGGTAATAAAACGTCCTTTGTAATGGTCAATGGCACGTGTCACATGTGGGCCATGTCCGAGTACAACATCGGCTCCGGCGTCAATGGCCAAATGAGCAAATTCATATACATTTCCACGGTCTTCACCATAGAAAATTTCCGTTTCTTTTGGTACATGGGTCCTGCTCGAACCTTCCGCGCCTCCATGGAACGATACAATGACAATGTCGCACGTTTTGTTCAGCATGCTCACCGTCGACTTGAGGGTTGCATAATCCTTGATTTTCAAACAACCTGTATTGGGTGCGAATGCCGTCATACCAATTTTAACGCCCTTTACTGTCAGCGTATCCCAAGGACAAGCGGCAAGTCCCGCGTAGCGCATCCCCGCATTTCTCAGTACTTTTTGGGTGTTTTGCCTTCCTGGATCACCAAAATCACCCATGTGGTTGTTGGCAATAGAAAGAAAATCAAAACCGGCACTCTTTAATTGATCAACGAAAAACTCGGGTTGTCGGAAAGCATAACATTTGGAAGGGTCACCGCATTTTTTTGGAATACCACCGGTATTCAGAACAGTACCCTCTAAGTTACCGAAGGTAATATCCGCCGCACGTAAAAAATCTTGTAATGGTTCTAGTAGTAATGTTCCATCAGGTGGCAAACCGGCATTGCTTGGATAATTCGACCCCATCATAATATCTCCAACCGCGACGAGCGTTATCAAGGAGTCTTCCACTTTAAGGGAGTCCGGGTTTTCTTTAATATTCGATGTATTTTCACTGTGTGCATCTTGCTCGTTGGCGGCACAAGACAACGATAGGAAAGAAAGCCCTCCAATAAGAATCAGTCCGGAGGTAAATAACATGTTGAACATACGTTTCAAATTAATCCAACGATTTATGTGAAAGCTTGCATCTTTCAACTAGCGCGTTGTATTGTTTAGCATTCAAGTCGGAATGAAAATAGTTGACAGGATTCACCGGATTGCCTTTCACGTGCACTTCATAATGCAGGTGCGGACCGGTTGATTTACCTGTATTTCCAACCAACGCGATGAGCTGACCACGTTTGACCTTCTCTCCCCGTTTCACTACAAACTTGCTCAAATGGCCATACCGGGTTTTAAAACCCATCCCATGGTTGATCATGATTGATTTTCCATATCCCTCCTTGGCTGTGCGCACATATTCTACCGTACCATCGGCAGTAGCATAGACAGGTGTCCCCACTTTGGCGGAAAAATCAATGCCCTCGTGGAGTTTCTCAATGTTGTACACTGGATCCATACGGTACCCATATCCAGAGGCAATTCGCTTCAGATCACTGTTACTAACGGGCTGAATCGATGGCAAATGGGCAAAATAGGCTTCCTTGCCTTTAGCGGTTTTTAGTAATTGACGAAAAGACAAACTCTGGGCTTTCAACCGTTGCTCGAGTTCAACTACTTTCAATGCTGTTTTCTTTAGTAACTTAGCATTAGAGTACGAATCTAAGTATGCAAAACGGTCGCTTCCACCAGTACCCATCTTTCGCAGGTTCGTTGGGAATTCCTCTACGGAAAGAGCGATCCGGTAAACATCCTCATCCCTTTGCTGTAGGTCATCCAACACCCTATCCATCAAGTTCAAATTGGCATTTAACCGTTTTAGTTCTTTCTGGTAGATAGCCAATTCAGATTCTTTTGGGTTTGGAGTAGTTGACCGCTGCTTGGACGAAAGCACAAACACCAAAGCAAGACCTAAGACCATGCTTGGTAGGATCCAAAGTGCAACCCTCATTGCATATTGCCCTTTAGTTAAATGCTGGCGCTCAAATTCGGCGTTTTCGCGGTTATACTTGTACTTAGCTTTAAGCATGTGGTACGCAGATTCGTAGTTCGGGTGGCAAATTTAAGCTTTTTTAGTAAAACAGCAATTGCTATTCCGATGAACACCGCAAAATAATCCCTTAAAAAAAAGAAAGGGCCATCCTTTCGGATAGCCCATATTCTTTGATGAAATAACTCGATTATTAATTGCACACTTCCACATCCAAGTGGACAACGTAATACGCTGAACCGTTTCCTTGAATGGTGAGGTTAGATCCTTTGTACAACTCAAACAATCCTGCTGCAGGTCGAGAAGTCGGTAAAACATCATACCCTTCTACTTTAACTGGCTCGCTTACATTCTGAAGTTGCAACTGAGAACCCAATACTACGGTGATTTGGTCTGTTGCTGCATTGTACACCACTGAAGCTCCAGGCACAGGCTGTTGCCCCGCGTAAATGGGGTATGTTCCGCTTATGGATGCATCCAATGCAAACCACCATGCGTTTCCTGCTCCCGCAACGCCACCGCCAAAGGCTGTCTCCTCTTGCCAATCGCATTCGGTTTCACTTGGACATTCAACTAGGTTGTAACAAATGGTCAGGTTACTTAAACCTGCAGGATTGCCAGACGCATTCACTGGTGATGCCAGTCCAGAATCACTGCTTTGGCCATCGTTGTAATAGTACACATTGGCGTTTGGTCCACCTTTCACGATTACGGCAACATTGGACACGCAATAACCCGCAGGAGGTGTAATAGCCCATGAAACATTGACACCATCGGTAGAAACGCTTACGTTGTTACCAAAACTGGTTGAAGTGAAAGGGTAATCTTGTTTGCCCGTAGTGTACTGATAACCTGACATGCCGTTGGCGGTTGCTGCTTCGGAGCAGGTAACGTTTCCACCATTGTTTGATCCAGTTACCAAAACCGGTGTTACACCTGTAGAGGAAATTTTTTGCTCGATAGTTCCTGAAGTTCCTTTTTTGGAACAAGCAGCCAATAACATAGCCGCGGAAAGACCAAACATTAGAAAAATGTTCGATTTTTTCATAGTAAAGTAAATTAAAATTATAAGTCTGAAGTAAACATAACGATTTGTTTTATAAATCAAGCCTGCTTTTTGACTTATATTGCATTAAAATTATCTATGCCACACATAACTATTCGTAATGGACTGTTATTTGGCTCATCAACAGATTGGAGAAATCGAAAAATACAGGTCTCAAAGGACCTATGAGCAACCACCCTTTTTCATGCTTTAAGACAGCATTATTACTTCACGCTTGCAAATTTAAGCTAACAAAGAAATAAGACGGTTCCTATCTTGCGTTTTTAGGTTTAATCCCTGAAAGAACTGAAACATTCATGAGGCCCAAGGCCAACCCTATTTTACCTCAATCAGTAAGTTGTTTTTATCCAGGTACAAAACATTAGCCTGACCTTTCTTGGGATTTACCGCCTTAATATTTGCATCCAGTTTTCTCCCATTGGATAACTTCACCTCCAACATAGATGAACTACTACTCCTACCCGAACGATCCTGAAGGCTGAACTGCTTTACTTCTATGATTTCAGTCACTTCCGATTTCGGACCATTGACCAAATCAAGAAAAGAATTGTACCCAACCATCAATGGAATTCCTGTTCCAATAACGAATATCAATACACTAATGTAGATGTACTTTCCCCTCATGTATTTATACATAGGTAACCCACAAATGAGTGGAAGTACCACACATACTAGAACCTTTGCACCCAAAATCATGTTGTAATTGGTCAATGTTGACACAGTTATGTTATCAATGCCCCACAAAATAAGTGGTCCAAACGGTATAAGCAACCCCCAAATTGGAACCAACCAATCAAATCGACCAGGCGGAATATTTTGGACATCCACGTCGGGCTCATTTTTCTCGTTGAAACGGTCCATCCAGACAGGTATGACCAAAAGAGAAACGATAAACAGCGTTAAGCCAATACTGAAGGCATCTAACTTGCCAAACCTAACATAAAAGACACCTGGCACCATGACACAAACGAATAACACACTTAACCAAGTAGGCATATTCTCTTTTACATTTTTACTCATCTTACATGTTCTTTAAGTCTAGCAAAATCATCTGTTTCTCGAACCAAAATAACAAATAAATGACAGAATCCAATGCTCTTGAAGGGTTAAGTCATTCCGCACAATGAGGAAACAAGCAATACCCGAATTAAGTAACAAACTATTATCTTTGTTCATCTTTAAAAAACGCTTATGACAACTTCGGAAATTCGGCAAACATTTTTCGCTTTTTTTGAAAAAAAAGGACATAAAATTGTCCCATCCGCACCGATGGTCATAAAAAACGACCCGACTCTGATGTTCACCAATGCGGGAATGAACCAGTTCAAAGATTACTTCTTAGGCAATACCGTCCCAACTGAACGGCGCATTGCCAATACCCAGAAATGCCTTCGTGTTTCAGGCAAACATAACGACCTGGAGGAGGTGGGAGTAGACACTTACCACCACACGATGTTTGAGATGTTGGGAAATTGGTCTTTTGGCAACTATTTTAAGGAGGATGCCATCGCATGGGCCTGGGAGTTGCTGACCGAAGCATACAGTTTACCAGAAGACAAACTCTATGTCACTGTATTTGGTGGCGATGATTCCGACGGAGTGTCAGCCGATGAAGAATCCGTTTCATTGTGGAAAAGGCACATCGATGAAAACCGCATCCTTCGATGTTCGAAAAAAGACAACTTTTGGGAAATGGGTGAAGTTGGTCCTTGTGGTCCTTGTACGGAGATTCACATTGATCTTCGTTCAAAAGCAGAGCGTGAAAAAATCGATGGGGCCCATTTGGTAAATCAGGACCATCCTCAGGTGATTGAGATCTGGAACTTGGTATTCATGCAGTTCAACCGCAAGGCGGACGGAAGTTTAGAATCGCTGCCTGAAACCCATGTTGATACAGGCATGGGACTCGAACGTCTTGCCATGGCGCTGCAAGGAAAGACGTCCAATTACGACACCGATGTTTTTCAATCGCTCATTTCGTTTATGGAAAAACGCTCTGGTGTTACATACGGTAGGAACGAGCAACATGACATTGCATTGCGGGTTATAGCAGATCATATTAGGGCTATTGCCTTTTCCATTGCGGACGGTCAGTTACCGTCGAATACAGGTGCGGGGTACGTTATTCGTCGCATTCTTCGTCGCGCAGTAAGGTATGGCTACCAAACGCTTCAGTTAAAAGAGCCGTTTCTATCTGAACTGTCAGTCGAATTGGGCAAAAACATGGGCGAAGCCTTTCCGGAATTGACGAAGCAATCAGAATTAATAAAGCGTGTTATTTTCGAAGAGGAGCAAAGTTTTTTTCGCACCCTCGAACAAGGAATTAAGCGCATGGATCACTTGCTGCTTCAACTTCGGGAATCCTCTAAAACTCAGCTGGAGGGTGCGGCCGTTTTTGAATTGTACGACACGTATGGTTTTCCACTTGATTTAACGTCCTTGATTGCACGAGAAAATGACTTCAGCATCGATGAAGCAGGTTTTCAGGAGGAATTGAACAAGCAAAAAGAACGTTCGAGGTCTGCATCAGCTTCTACTTCCGAGGACTGGGTGCAGGTTCATCCAAACGAAAACAGCCACTTTGTAGGTTATGACCAACTTGCATGCGATGTTCAACTGTTGCGTTACCGCAAAGTAACTCAAAAGAATAAGGTGCAGTTTCAATTGGTACTCAACCCAACGCCTTTTTATCCTGAAGGGGGTGGCCAGGTGGGCGATCAGGGGTGGATTTCTGCTGGAAATGAGCGGATACCAATTATCAATACGCGCAAGGAGAACAACCTCATCCTGCACATTGCGGAACAATTACCACAGGACCCCAAACAGGTATTTAAAGCAGAAGTTAATAATTCCTTGCGGCAGTTAACAGCCGCAAACCATTCGGCGACGCATTTATTGCATCATGCGTTGCGATCGGTCTTGGGTACGCATGTGGAACAAAAAGGCTCGTTGGTAAATGACCGCTACCTGCGGTTTGATTTCTCCCATTTTTCGAAAGTAACGGATGAAGAATTGGCGAAGATTCAACAACTTGTTGAAGAGGCTATTCAACGTCAAATTGATCTCCAGGAGCAACGGGAAGCGAAACTTGAGGATGCGATGGCAATGGGTGCCATGGCTTTGTTTGGGGAAAAATACGGTGATCATGTCCGTGTGATTCAATTTGGAGATTCCGTTGAGCTTTGCGGAGGAACCCATGTTAGGAACACCGGTCAAATCGGGCTTTTTAAAATTCTTTCTGAAACCGCGGTAGCCGCAGGCGTGCGAAGGATTGAAGCCATCAGTTCCGTTTCAGCTGAGGAGTACTACAAATCAAGGTCACTTCAATTCGAACAAATAACCGATTTTCTTCGAAACCCCAAGGATCCTGTAAAAGCGGTGAGTGATTTGATTGAACGAAATCACGTGTTAAGCAAACAATTGGAAAAACTACAAAAGGAGCGAGCGCTTCAGGTAAAGAAAGAATTGAAAGCTCAAATCCAATCGAAGGATTCCATGAATTTTATCGCCACTCAAATTAACCTAGATGCTGGCTCTATAAAAGACATTCTTTTTCAATTGAAAGGTGAGACCCCTTGTTTTTTTGGGGTTATTGGAGGCATTGAAGGTGATAAGTGTTCCATAAGTATCATTG
>Ga0315902_10004753_pt1 | contig 19436 bp, 35 predicted proteins | sample LakEriMetagenome_9_FD_203523 | JGI IMG/M metagenome (GOLD analysis project Ga0315902, IMG submission 203523) | Freshwater fungal communities from buoy surface, Lake Erie, Ohio, United States - Buoy 12 MA117 | ecosystem: Environmental > Aquatic > Freshwater > Lake > Lake biofilm | place: USA... | reverse complement strand
AGCCTAAAGACTTGGCTTTCCAATGCTGACAATAATCTAATGCTTGATTGCGTAGGCTACGATAGATAAGATTCTTTGCATCTCTCTCACCTATCTTCTCCCATTCATCTAACTTATTAGGATGCTCAACGAACCATTGATAGAGAGACTGCTTGATATCATCTAGTTCTACCATAGAGAACTTCTTATGATACTCAGAAGCAACAGCAACTACAATGTAGTCCCACTTTTCAATGCGTTCAATATCCAATTACTTCCAAACCTTCCCATCAAATACGAATGACCCATCCATGTTAACTGGAACTAGGTGAGGCATAACTTTATTTCCATCTACATATAATACACCAAAGCCCTTGTGCCATGTGAATAATCCACCACGAATATATTTAGCAAACTTAAAGTCCATTAAGCAACCAACTTCTAATCCCCAAAGAGTCTTAGGATGACCACCAAAATATGATTGAGTATAATGTGTCAGACCCATGCGGTGCGTATGCCCACAGACTACTGACATACCAGCACGCTTGGCTAACCCAAGTGCAGTAGCACCAGCAGTAGGCTGGACATTACCCTCATCACCATGTAGTAGCAACCAATTAGGTGCTAGTTCGTATGGCTTCTCATGATATTTAATACCCAAGTTATCAAGTCGTAAGAAGTTCTTTAACTCTAACTCAGGCAAGCCAGCAAGTCCTGGCGCTCTCATTTTAATTGTATTAAATAATCTATCTGTATGATTAGAACGAATCATATGCTTAATCTTTAATGATTCAAGCACACGATAAGTCTCATCTCTATCTCTAGCAATAGACTTCTCATGTTCTAAGTCTGTGCCTTTACTCCATTTAGAAATGGTTTGCATATCCATTTCATCTCCGACTGACACAACCTCATCAGGTTTGTATGTCTTAATGAAGCGTGATAATACAGAGACCGCTTTCCTATCGTGATAAGGAACTTGCAGGTCGGACACGCAAACTATTACTTTCATTTATTCCATTGTCCTCTCAGGACTAACAACCCTATGATAGCATAGTTAGCCATATCCTTGAAGGAATCCTCAAGGCTTTCGTGCTCAGGGTTCTTACCATTATCAACTAGATTATTTATTCGTGCAAGTTTATCATGCATACGAACTCTTAATCCATTGACTGGTCCACCTGGTGAATCAGATATATTCTTTGGTCCATAATCTTTATGCTTAGACAGCAATAAGTCTAAGAGTTCTTGAAAGGTTTGTCCAACGCTGTGTTCAAAAGTGGTATCGTTAGCGTTAACACTAATTGATTGTTTATCTTTTCCGCCTTTGATACGTGGAATCCTTGCTCCACTAAGTGGGTTATAATCTGCCACTCTTCACTCTCCCTTTTCAAGTAGTTGTTTAAGTTCATCATCCAAATCTATCATCTGAGTATCGACTATCATATCTTCTATTAGACCAGCCACTACATTGGGCTGAGTCTCTGCAGTAAATAAAGTCATATACGTTGACTCCGCAATACCCTTGATATGTTCAGGCTTATCTGAATATTTATATATACATCTAAGTAAAGAACCAATCATTAACCTGTATCCATTAGGTAAGATTAATGCTGGGTCAAACTCTTCATCATCTTCTAATAGATGGTCGGTTGCTTCGAACACATTTTCGAAATGCTCACCGCATTCAGGACAAGGTGGAACTGGTTTTCTTTTATCCATTTAGACCCACCTTTTGATGGAAGTATGAAGCACCTTCTTGCACATACACAGAATTGACATCTTGTCCATCGGGTAATTGAATGATAGTAACTGGTAGTTCGCGGGCAAGACTAGTGGCGAATTCTTTGCCAGGTTGGTCTCCATCTGCGAAGACAAAGACACGTTCAAAGTCTGCCAACAATCGTGTGTAGTGCTTCTTCCAAGAGTTCGCACCAGGGACTCCAACACAGGGAATTCCAACGAGAGAAGAAAGAGTAAGTGTATCAATCTCGCCTTCGCATATTCCAATGTAGTCACCCGCCTTCTCAATGTCTAATACATTATACATCTTTGTTTCAGCACCAGTCATACCCATATACTTAGGTTCGACTGCAGGATTTAGTGAACGAAATCTTAAATCAACTACACCAGTTTTAGTAATGTAAGGTATAGATAGTCTACCAGCAAATGATTCATGTCCAACTTCAGGTTCCACGACTACGCCTAATCGTGCCAACCGTGCCACTTCCATTGTTATACCTCTGCTTCTGAGGTAGTCTTCTGCCTGATAAATGTTTGCCGCGTATCTCAGACTCGCTTGACCCAACAATTCCTTCTGCAATTCTTTTTGCTTCATGTATATCTACTCTTTCCTGCTGGGCGATAATTTGTAAACTGTTACCTTGGACTCCACAGGCGAAACAGATGAATATGTTATTGTCGAGATTAGCACTTCCTGATTGGTGAGTGTCCGAGTGGAAAGGGCATTTGATATTAACTTGCCCGTGTCCTTGTCGAACACTCGCTCCATAGTGGATGAGTATTTCTCTAATGCTTGGAAGGTCATTCACCAATCCTCTCAATCCACTGCTCCAAATCTTCTATCACCCAGGCTTTATCTATGCCTGCCATCCTACGCTTAACTATAACATAACGACGCGGTATGTCAGGTAGATTACGAGCAGCAGCATAGTTGCTCGACTCAATCGTTGCTTCTTCCCAGAACCTAGGAAGTTCAAGTTTCTTAGTTGCTTTAAGTTCAAGAACAATCGGCTTGTTGTTGATGACAATGACGATGTCGCCTTCATCTTTAGAACCTGCTTTCGTTAGTCGTTCCGCTAGTATATTCTTAGAGCGTAGCCATTTGACTACACTAGTTTCAAAGGTAGCGCCTTTACGCTTCCCGTAACTACTCATGGGTGAACCCACTTATAGGTATACGCCATCCATTAATATAAGAGTCATAGTATTCAGGCTTCATGAACTCTTCAGGATAAGCAACGCCAAATATTTCTACTTCAGAAAAGTATTCTGTGTCTAAACATTTAGTGCCAACAATAACTTTGCCTTTATCTTTACTCCAAAATGGTATGCTGTCTTGCGTTCTAATAGACCTTACCTCTACATTCTCACCTACATCAGGTAAGGTAAAGCGTTTCTTATGTAAGGCATTAGGATACCAAGGATTATTCCAGGCTAAGTTGTAATGTTTTGCTACTGCCCACTCACATACATTAGCACGTATGTTAGCGTTTATCTCAGGTTCTAACTTACCATCTGCTTTGCCTTGGGCATAATTAGGTTGGTCGGTAGAACCAAACTTAGTTAACCATCTCTCTACTGCAAGCATAGTGCAAACTCTAACCTCATCTTTACTCAGGGTTATTATCACGCCACGCCACCTTAGGGTATCTAGTAAAGTTTATAAAGAAGAACAAGAAGTCTAGCCTAGTTACCCAAGCAACTACTTGTGCTTCATATCCCACCTCTATATCTAGTATAGGATACTTCTCGAAACCTAATCCAAAACAGTATCTATTGTTCTTAGATACAGTAATAGTGTATCTTCCAATATCTTTTTGCATTAGTGATTCTCTGGAATATCATCAACGAACATATACTCAGGGTTGAATGCAATCCAAGTCATTAAGCCACCGCCTGCGTCTGCTCTACCGTATCTGTTCTTAACAGGTGCAACTCCCATCGACGTTCCAACAACACCAAGCGTGCATATAAGTGCTGGAAGTTGCGCAACCTTACCCTGGATAGCAGAGCGTGGCTGACATGGTGTCCCAAGAACAGCCTCGCTAGTGTGATGAAGAACAACAACAGCCGAGTTCGTAGCACGTGCAAGGTATTTCAACTCCTTCATGATTGCTCTCATAGAAGCAAACTCTTCGCCACCATCGGTGGCTACATCCATTAAGTTATCTACAATTATAAGTGTAGGTGAACAGCCCCATAGTTCTTCAAATGCTTGAACTTCTTCATCTATATCCTGAAGTGTAGGTGCTGATTCAAATGACCAAACTATATGACTACTCTTAGATAGCGTAGCCTTAGTCCATCCTAAATCAGATGATAACATACCTTCAACATCACTCTGATTCTTTCCCGAAATCATAGATGCTAAACGCATAGCCATAGTATGAGCATTAGTATCTGCTGATATGTATAACGTAGGCACCTTCATCTTGAGTGCCAATGCTAATGCTAGTGTGGACTTTCCCACTCCTGGTGCTGCTGCGAACATCGAAACTTCGGAACGACGGATGATAATCTTATTTGATTCGAATGCTTTGAAGCAGGCAGGTAAAGGTTCTCCGCCAATACTGGCACGCCCAACGCTGCGGACAAGTGTGCGCATCCTGGTTCCTCTCTATTACCAAAGAAAAATCGTAGCCATAATTTGACAGGCATCTTACGACTACGATTCTTCTTCATATTTAATTATTTAGTTTACTGGTTTGCATTGGTCAGGAGTTCCTTGTGGTGAAGGACATGCCCAGAATGCATATGGTTTACCGCTTGCCTTACTGATTCCTTCTCGCCATATACGGGCTCCGTGCTTGCACACTGGCGACGCTGTACCTGACGCTGGCGACACCTGGGTTGGAGGCGAGGATACTAAGGGCTTTGTGGCGGTAATGGAACTCGTAGTCGATAAAGGGGCTAGAGTGTAAGCACCTACGACTTTCTGTTGCACAGATGAAATCTGTGTAGAGTAATCGCCAATGCCTTCTAGCAGCACCGACAATTCATCCGCAGTATTAGCACGGATATTTATCATGTCACCTGATGGTGTCTTGTAGGAAACTTGAAGTTTCCAGTCTTCGTTACCCATTATTTTTCTCATTTCTTAGATGAGAACTGACAGTATTCTGTAAGTCCGCATCTATTGCAGTTGTTTGTGTTTGGTATAAAAATTCCAGCCTTGCGTGCTTTGTCAAAGCCACCAACAAGATACTCTAATTTCTCTTCAGTATACTCAGTTAAATCTATGAGTGAGGTAGTTCCACTATGTCTTGCCATCCAGTAAGCACCATACTTAACATCTACCCCTAGAACTTGTTTAAGTCCTAGGCGGTAGAAGCCAAGTTGTAGCGTGCTGAACGGAGTCTGTTGTGAAGTCTTTAGGTCAACCACGACTAATTCACCATCAACTTCAAAGACTCTGTCGATAACCATTTTAACTGGTATATCGGCAAAGGTAGGTGTCAGACCCAGTTCAACGGCAGGTGCGCCTTCTGGTGTGTGCCAGATTCTCCAGTTGTGATTAGCCTTACGCCAATCAATATATCCCTGAACCCATTCAGGTCCAGTCTGTTGCCAAAAATCTACATTCTCTCTATTAGGAAATGCTTTAGAAGAACGACCACCAACTCTAGCAAAGGTTAAGTCTTTGCCATCAGCCTCTCTATTCCAGGCATCAGTCCACAGACTTTGGGCTGTGAGCACGTAGTGCCTCCTTAATAATTTCTTTAGCGTGTAGCAAACCTGTTAGTTCATTCTCATCCATAGTTCTATCTATCACTGTATCGATAGCACCATACACAATACCAGTAGTTTCTCTTTTGCCATCATCATAACGCTCACGCATAATAGATGCGTAAGTCTTAAAGGTCATAGTAGTTGACCCATCTTCATTAACAATCTCAATCATAAGTTTTCTAAGTCCCATTTCTCTGTGGCTGAGTGGAATGCAGAGCCACCAACGGACCACACAGATGGTTCCTCAGGTAGGCTAAGTAAGCGACCTAGATAATACTGATATCCACAGTCGATGTAAGTTGTGAACGCCGAATAACTGACGTGTTCAGGTAATGTATAATCTTGAATTTGTATCATAGGAGTATTATACACCATAGGTTAATGCTTGTCAAGGAACATTGTCTACCTAAGTTATCATTCAGGTTTGTCTATAATATATATTAATATAATATATTATATATAAGACCCCTTCGGGGTCTATTATAGTATAATATAATATATAATACAACTTAATAGAGTTGCTGGGCAATAGGGGAAGTTGTCCAGAAACGACGAAAGACCCCCCTTCCTAGGGTATTAGCCTTAGGTCGGGGGGTTTTCTTGTCTATAAAGGGCGTTTAAAGCCCAATTAGGGGTATCTACTTAGAGCCGATACCGTATTCTTTTTCAGTCTTATCTGCCCATTTAGCCATTGGTGCTGCTACGGAGCCGATTAGAATTGCATACTCAGGTGCCAAGTCAGCAGCAAGGGCTAGTCCCATAGTAATTGCTGATGCCAATACTGCACGTAGGTAAGATTTAAAGGCAGCCTTTGTCTTAGGTTCCTTTAACTTAGCGATTAAGTCTTTCATATCCATCCTTTAAGGGCGTGCAACGCCCATTACTAGGGAGTATGGTCTCTTCCTTAAGAAGACTCCATCTCCATTTGACTGACTACCTTTGTCGCCACTAGAGGTATTACCCTCATAGACTGTAAGGTATTTCTTTCCATCATTACCAGCGCAGATACCAACATGGTCAGCCTGTGCATCGGTATCAAACTGAAAGAAAACTATGTCTCCTGGTTGAGCCTTACCAACAGGAACTATCTTTCCTTTTTTGGTAAACCATTTGAGACCTGCATCACATGAGGCGAATCCTTTTTTGGTTTGTGCTGCAACCTTGGATACTAATCCTGCTTGGTCAAAACACCAAGACACAAACATTGCACACCAAGGTTGGTTGTTAAGACCAAACCATTTGCCATACATTGTATTGTTATTAGGACCTTCTTTGTATCCTATTTGAGATTTTGCTATATCTACTACTAATGTCATATCGACCACCACCCATTGAAGTCAGCATTAGGATTATCCTGCAGCCACTTCTCTCTTAATTCGTTTTGTTTAGGCCAGCAGATGTCGTGCTTTTCACAGACGCATCCTTGACAGTCTCCGCTTGTTGCTTCTTCCTTACCCATACTTGCCATCCCTTACGCAGTATTTCAACTTCATCTTTATGTTTACCTAACCAAGCATCTATTGCTGGCTTAGGATTCTTATCAGTTCCATCTGGGTGGTCCCACTCATAGTCATCAAATGCCATGATACCACCAGGCTTTAATAAATCCCAGGATAGATTAGCATCTAATGTTACTGACTCAGGTAGGTGGTCCCCATCAATGTAAATAAAATCATACTTAAGTTCACGGTGTTCTTTTAACCAGTCACCACTAAATGCTTTATAAGCCTGAACCTTTTTGCCATATGGCTTTATCTGTTCTTGATAAGCCTCTTGGATATCGTCCCAGTCATAGACTGACTCATGTGGTAGATTGCCACACCAAGGGTCTATATCTACAAGTATAGATGTAGGGTCAGTAAGTATATTCTTTAGTAGCCAGGCAGATGCGTTGCCAGTAAAGACACCTATTTGCAGGAACTTAAGATTCTTTTTACCCTTAAACTCTGCTAACCCTTTTTCAAAGTCGCTGACCGTGTTGTTGTCATAGAACCATCTCGGAAAATTATCTGCCTTCATCCCCATTACTTTCTACTTTTGTATTAAGATATTGAAAAGGGTATCCACTTTTTGTTCTAGCCTATTGACCTGGTCCTTTAAACTTGAGCCAGAATTGGGGCGAAGTTCAGACAGATAGTGTTTAACTAAGTGTCTTACACCCATTGCTAGTGCTCCCATTAAAGTAGTTGCAGCCACAGCAAGTGCAGCCCAGTCGTTAGGCGTCATAGTATTATACCGTTCTGATAGTGATTTCTACAATACCACCAAAGCCAGAGAAGCCTCTATCTGGTGGAGTTGCTCGTGTAAATGCCAACTGTTCTATAACAACTTGGCGTTGTTCTCCTGTTGTGAAGTCTTGCATTGTGACTACGTCACCATCTTCCTCTATATTTTCTAATGCTTGAATTCTAGTAAAGGCTCTGCCTTCATATCCAGTTTGTACATTGTACTTATCTGTCTCAACATCAAAGCAGTATACTGGAAATCTCATAACCTGTTGGCGTGGTGTAGCAATAGTAGCCTTAGATTGATAACCCTTAAACACTGGACCCTTTGTTGTATCGGTAGCATCTCTTGCAAATAAAAATTTAAATGCTACATATTCTTGTGCCGATTCAGGTTGAGATGTAGTTACTTCTACTGCTGGCACCACAGATGTATATGTAATGTGGTCATACTCAGTATTATTTTTATCTACAGTTTCAAGGGTTAGAGAACCATAGGTAAAGTCTCCTCGACCAAGTAAGCGCTTAAAGTTCTTAGGCTCTAAAGTTCCATATCTGATATTACCTGTAGTTAAGTACCCACTTGACATAAGTGTCGATGCTGATTCAATATAAGAAGAACCAGGAGATGTAACGTGTGCTGTTGAAGCAGATACTACGGTTGACGCTACGTTAGAACCAGCAAGTGCATAGGTAAGTGTTGTTGTAGTTGGGACAGATGCTACAGTGAAAGTATCAGTTGTGCTATTAAATACAGAGCCAGATACAGCATCTACACCTTGAACCCATATTACATCACCAACGGATAACCCATGTGCTGTAGATGTAGTAAGCGTTACTACCCCAGATGTTTTTGCTTTATTGGTTACTGTGGTTCCCTTGATGTTTGCTTGACTTGTAAATGCTAGTTGGTCAGTTCCATTAATAAAAGCACAAGCAGTAGTATGGCGACCAGTAACACCTGACTTATAGATATCATTAGCATAAGCAAAGCGTAATGTCTCTATCTCGTTACCAAGGTCAATGCGGATAACACCTGGTTCACCATCTACTCCAGTTGCACACCACACGAATTTGTCTCGTGCAGCAAAGTCATAGCAAGGCTGAGTGGTTTCCACAATTAGTGGACCATATTGAATGGAGCCATCTTGGTCAGAGACAACTGCTGCACGGATTCCTTTGTTTGTCCCTATCATCATGTATCCCAAGTAGTAATAAATCTTGTGGACAATCTCACCAACTGGCATCTCTGCAGCAACTACGGCTGAAGTTAGAGTAGGCATTACACCTGCAGTTGATAGAGTAAACTTTTGAATTGTAGATTGGATACCATTGTACCCAGCAACATAGATAGCAGGACCAGATGCAGTAATGGATGTGTAAATATGTGAGGTTGATGGATGTGTATATACAGCAGTAGGCATAACAGTAGCGGAGCCTGAAAACTCATATACCTTGTTATCAGCGCACATAACAATACGTTCTTTTACAAACTCCATAACTGCATTAGAGATTAAACCAACCTCATCAAACATAGTAACTACATCCGCAGTGTTTGTTGCGTCACCAGTTAAAGGCTTTTTGTATACAGTCTTCTTTGTGGCTGTATTAGTAATCCAGTAGGCAGTAGTACCATCATCACAGATACCGTGTACTGGAGCATCTGTACCAGCATTATAGTTAATAAAGTGTGTCTCAGTACCATTAATATCAATCTTATCTACATCGTATTCATCTTTGAGAAGAACACCTTTTGTGCCACTCCACTCAATAGAACGTAGTTCTTGGAAACGGCGACCAGTAGTACGTATATCTCCAGTGGTAATATGAGCAGCAGTTACATCTTTAAGTAATGTTACTTCGCCCTTAGTCCAAACATCTACACCCTTGCTATTTGTAAATCTATGGGCAACTGTCTCACCAGCAGATGGGTCATAGAACTTAATACCAGTGCCACCATGAAATGATGACTGAGAACGAAGCCACCAACCAGCAAGTGATTGCTCACCTGGCTCAGACCCATTATCAAATTGGTCTTTACGAAATGGTGCAGTCTGTCTTAGGTATGGTCTGCTATCTGATATAGCAAAGAAGAATGGCAAGCCACCAATTGCTACATCGTATGCTTCAGCAGTATTCTGCCACACCGCAGACGATGATACAATACCAACGTCAACTGCAATCGCTCTACTGGAACGACCTTCGGTAATATCACGACCAGCCACATTACTCCTTAGTTAGAAAATTAATTGAGCAGTTTGTTATCTTGCTCAGGATAATTATTATTCTTGTGGTGTAATAATTCCAATAGAAATTAAATAATCTTCTGTTGGAGGAGTAAAAGATGTTCCATCATATGTAGACCAACGAGCAGGAATTACTGCATCATCTAGCCATATGAAAGAATCATATCCTTTTTCATTTGCAATTGTTTGAGCAAGAGCATCATTTTGATTTGCAAATACAAGAGTATCTTCTACTATATTATTTTTAAGAAATGTATAATGTTTTTCCATAATTAACTCCAATACGTAACTATTGCATAACCAGAACCACCAGAAGCACCAGCGCTGCCAGTAAAACCACCCATTCCACCACCGCCAGAGTTTGAGGCTCCTGCTTGTGCCGATGAACCACTTCCACCACCGCCACCGCTACTACCTCCTGCACCACCATTTGAGCCGCCGCCAGCACCACCGCCACCAAAGCCGTCTATACCAACGCCACCTGTTCCACCAATGTTTCCAAAAGAAGCATCAGCACCGCCACGACCACCAGCGCCACCTTGAGAGCCAGAACCAGAACGATTTGCACCAGCATTAAAACTAGCGGGTCCGCCAACACCACCAGCGCCTCCGCCTCCGCCGCCGCCATTACCAGCAGAGTTGCCACCAGCGCCTCCACCACAACCACCATTGAGTCCCTGTTGGTTTTGGGCTGCACCACCACCACCGCCAATTGCGGTTACTAAACTGCCAAATGTAGTGTTCCCACCATTTGAGCCTTGGCTACCGCTAGAACCTCCACCACCACCGCTACCAATTGTAACTGTATATGAAGTACCAGGGGTAACGGTTACTGTTCTTCTTAATACACCGCCACCTCCACCGCCAGAACCACACGAGTTAGTTCCACCGCCTCCTCCGCCACCACCTGCTACTAAAAATAAATCTACAGATGAACAGTTAGAAGGTGTTACGAATGTACCAGTGCTTGTAAATTCTTGTGTTTTTTGAGTTACTCCGCCAGATGCTGCAGGATTAAGTTTAGATACAGCCATTATGAAATCTCGCTTCCGAATGCAGAAAATGAAAGGTTAGCACTTGATGCGTAAACAGTAATAACATCTGTCGCAGCAAGGGTTACACCAATAGTAATAAAGGTGCTATCGTTTGCAGCAATGGTTGCATCATAAGCAATGTAATGTTCATTGGCTAATGTTGCACCTGCTGGACGAACAGCAATACGATATGTTGCTGCAGAAGCAGCACGATTACATACAGCAATAGTAGATACTACTGCTTGAGTAGCACTAGGTACTGTTTCTAGTGTTGTGTTTGTTGTTGCTGAAGGGGCTACCTGCCCCAGTACTTTATATGCTGTTGCCATTGGTTAGGCTCCCATCGTCATTAGTGCTGTTGGTGTTGCGTCTACATTGTTAACTGCCGTAGTTACAGTATTGATTTGTGTTTGAATAGCAGAGGTAACACCATCTAGATATCCAAGTTCTGTTGCAGATACAGCAGATAATGCTGTTGCTGCGTTTGCTAGGTCTCTTGCTTTACTCATTAGTTATCCTCTGATTCTGGCGTAATAAATACATCATTAACTGGGTCATATATATCGCCAGTTCCAGCAAACTTATCACGGAAGTTAGCATTATAAGATGTTTGAACCCAAGTACCACCAAGACCTAAATCATTGGCAAGGAATTCTTGTCCTCGTTCTTCTTGTGCATTATCTACTACTAGTACTCTAAGTACTTTGTTAGTATTATCTATTTCTGCAAAGTGTGCCATTATTTCTCCTTATGACCAATAACTAATTTGACAATAACCAGAGCCACCAGCAGAACCAGCAGTAGTACTAGTATTGCCGCCACCTCCACCACCACCGCCAGTGTTTGTTTTACCAGTTCCTGCTATTCTGGTGCCATCACCTGTTAATCCAGAACCACCACCATCAGAACCAGCACCAGAAGTTACGGTTGCTGCTGAAACTCCTCCACCACCGCCGCCGCCAAAACCGTAAAGTCCGACTCCACCATCGCCAGCCATACCATTTGCGGTGTTGTTTGCTTGATAAGAGCCTTTACCAGCACTTCCAGCGCCACCTCCACCGCCGCCAGCACCATTGCCACCAGTTGAGGAAGTTGCACCTCCTCCACCACTTCCGCCGTTACCAATGCCGCCACCTTTGGCTGGTGAATTTCCACCATCTGAGCCTCCGCCATAAGCATTTGTTCCTGAATTACCATTTCCTCCTACAAGGCCTCCGCCACCACCTCCGCCTCCACCGCCACAGGTGAGTAAAGAGCCAAAAGATGAATTACTTCCAGTGGAACCAGTACTGCCAGATGAACCACCAGCACCACCACCGCCAATTGTAACAGTATAACTTGTGCCTGGAGTAACGGTTAAATATTTTTTAACTACTTGCCCACCACCGCCACCTCCGCCTGCTCCAGTAGAACCGCCTCCTCCGCCACCACCTGCTACTAATAAACACTCAATAGTTGTTACGCCAGTAGGAGCAGTCCAAGAAGTAGTAGATGTAAATTCTTGTTGTTTTTGAGTTAAGCCACCAGCACTAGGTGCTGGAAATACTGATAATCCCATTACGCTATCTCCACTCCGCTAATGTGAAAGTCTACTGTTGTAGCAGATGCTAAACCTTTAATAGTTTTAGTAGTAGCAAGAACCTGCTTAAGGTCAATGTATGCTGTTGAATTAGCAGCAATTGTTGAATCTTTTTGTATCTCAACATCATCTAGCAATAAAGTAAATGTTGCAGAAGATGACGCTGTATTAGCCACTGCAATATTAGTTACTACTGCTGTAGTTGCAGAGGGGGTTGTATATAGGGTTGTGCTTGATGTTGATGCTGCTCCTCTAAAGAGCACCTTTGAAGTTGTAGCCATTAGTTACTACCTTTCTTAGTATGCACCCATTATGTTCATAATGGTGTTGTCGTTCTCGGTTGCTACTGTTGCGTAGGCTGATAGGTCTACCTGTGACCATTCAAGTCCAGTAGCAGTTGATGTATTTACTTTTAAGTAATATCCATTAGTTCCTAGCGCTAACTTACCTGCAGTATCTGCAGCAGTTCCTACTAGTAAATCTCCCTTTGCATCAAAGATAGTTTCTTCAATAGCAGAGGCAAGTTCAAATGATGTAAATGTAATAACCTCAAGTACATCGCCAGATGCAAGGGCAGCCAAGGATGTAATGCTTGTTCCATTAGATGCTGTGTAATCAGTTGTTGGAACTAATAGAACACCATTCAAGTATACCTGTGCTTTACCAGGGATATAAGATAATGTTAAGCCGTTAGCATCTGTTCCTGTTACTGATGTTTCTCCGCCACTTGCATTAAAGCGATAGCGATAGATTGCTGCAGTTGAGGAGATTGAACCCCACTCAGAACCTGTCCAAGCATACATAGCATTAGATACTGAGTTCCAATAGATAGCACCAACAAGAAGTGTGTTGCCGTCATTATCTACAGTTGGTTCAGTTGACTTAGCGCCTAGGTATCTATCGTCAAAGTTATCGTAGGTTGTAGCAGCGGCAGCAGCGGAGGCTGCAGCAGCAGTAGCAGAACCAGCAACTGTATCTACATAAGCCTTAGTAGCAGCATCTGCGTTGCTTGTAGGTGTACCTAGGTTGGTAACCTTAAAAGTATTAGCATCTAAAGCGCCTAGTAATTGACCAGAGGTTCTATTTAGATATGTGCCTGAAAGGCTAATTGCTCCAGTGCTACCATCAACAGAAAGAACCGCATCTGTTGGAGTTAGTAACTCTTGCCAGTTACCCAATGTAGAAGCAGGAGTTGCTGTAAGAATAAATGATTTGTTAACATCTGTACGAACTGCGACGTCACCAACTTGAGCAGTCAGTGCAAGCATATTAGCCTGTGAGTTAACTACTGATGTTTCAGAAATAGCAAGTGCTGGAAGGTGATGGGTAGGAACTAATCCATTACCATCAAGTTCAGCAATACCATTTACTGCACCCTTCTGGCTATTAATGTAGCCAAGGGATACAGCATCACCACTGCTAGTAGGAGTAGCAAGGTTAGTAATCTTTTGACTGTTTAATGAAACAGAACCAGTAGGTGCTGCCATTTGGTCAAGGCGAGATGTTCTTACCTGTGTATCAAAATCTGAAATAGTTGAGGCTGTCTGTGTACCAGTATGGTTAGCACGAGCCAGTGGGTCTACCGCTAATTTGCTAAGTGCAATACCAGCAGAAGCATTAATATCTGAGTTAACAATAGTTCCGTCTACCAAGTCAGCAGATGTAATTGTTCCGCCAAGGCTTAATTTACTATAAGCAATAGCAGCAGTGCTGGATACATCATCATTTACAATTGTGCCATCTAGGATTTTAGCGGATGTAACTGCTCCATCTGCTAAATCACCAGCAACAATAGTTCCATCAGCAATCTTAGCCGAAGTAATAGCACCATCAGCAATATCACCAGTAGCAATAGTTGCATCTGCTATTTTTGCAGAGGTAATTGCACTGTCCGCAATCTTTGCGGTAGTAACATTAGAGTCTAGAATCTTCGCTGTAGTTACAGCGTCAGATGAAATCTTGGCAGCAGTTACTGCACTATCAACAATCTTGCCCGTAGTAATTGATAGGTCATCAATCTTAGTTGTTCCTACTGCGCCAGTAGCAATCTTACCACTTGTAATGGCAGAGTCTGCAATGTCTCCAGTGGCAATTGTAAGGTCAGCAATTTTAGCAGATGTGACAGCGGAATCTGCAATCTTTGCTGTAGTTACATTTGCATCTGTAATCTTTGCAGTAGTTACTGCATTAGCCGCAAGCATTGTAGTTGATACATTGCCTGTGCCAGTTGATAAAGTTACATTTGCAAGGGTTAATCCGTGTGCTGTTGTAGTATTTTCAATGTGGTCATTAGCCTCTTGAAGGTCTCGACCAATAATCATGTGTCGAACTACCGCACCAGCAGAGTGGCCTACAGCCGTTGAGCCATCCTTAGCACGTTCAATAGTTAGAGTGTTACCTGTAGAATAATTTTTTACATCTACAATTTCTTCAAGCGCCGTATCTGGGTCGATAACAACTGTATATGTCTCGGTAGATGACGGTGTTTTTCCACCCATCAACTGAGAACCAGAAATTACGGTTATGCTTGTATCGCCAGAGGCAATTCCTGAGGCTAGTGTCGTTTGTTGAGAACGAGATGAATATTTGCGTACTGTCATTTATTTACCTATCGGCTGTAGTGGACACGGATTGGGTATTGATTTTGCTGCCTTTGAGTTTCCTCTTGTAGGCGTTGCGTATACAAAGCATAGAGTTGTTTTGTTGCGCTCTGTGATGCTCCGTAAGGTCGCTTGCTATCAGTTTCGTCAGCCTGTGGTGATACCTGAGCAGCACGTGCAGGGTCGAGATATGTTAGCAAACGATAAGATGCACCTAGGATTATTACATCTTTGCAAGATTCTGGTAATCCAGTTTGTGTTGCAAAGTCTTGTCCGTTAGTTGTAAACGCTACTGGGTCAGTAGCATAAATAACTTTGACTGTTCTTCCTGGTGTGATGAAGTCCCCTATTGTTACTGTCTGTGCTCCAGAACCAAACTCTGTTTCATCGGCTGCAGAATCCCAAGACCAGCGACGCACTGCTCGCCATTCTTTAGATGGTCCAACCTCTTGCCACATTAGGCTAAGGATATTTGATATATTTAAATCGTTAAAAGCATAAGTTGTTTCTGCTGCATTGTAAGTAAATGATGTGCTCTTTACAGCAAATAACATAGAACCAGCAGCGCGGATAGTATCATCGATTGCTCTCTTAATAGAAGAGCGTGGGAAGATAGGAGAGATAGTAACCTTGGAGTCAGCATTGTGTTGGGATGCTGTTGTTCCTAGATATCCTCTACCATATGGAGATACTGATGCTGTGTTACCAACTCTGTCAAATGTATCAATCCACATTAACTCTTCGCCAATTTCTACAACACCTTTACCAACATTCTCAGTAGAACCAAGAGCCAAGATGGTAGGGGATGCAGAGGAAGATACTGTTGTAGTTACGCTACTTCTTAGGTAAGTAGTTCTTTCTTGCTGATAGGTATAACCTGATAGGTTGGTTACAACCTCATCAATCATATTAGATAGAGTAGTTGTCATTAGGCGTTTATACTCCGTAATGCAGCAGGTGCTGCTAGTCCTGTAGTTCCAGCAAGTTCATTGCATATTCCATCAATGTCTTTAAACTTGTCTCTTGTTCGTGCTGCTTGTGCTTTGATATTAAGAGCACCTACGGTTGCAAGTCCAGTGGTTCCAGCCCAAGCATTGGCTGCACCTTGTTCATCTAATCCAGTCGTTCCAGCAAGACGGTTAAGTTCTGCTGTTAGACTGCTACCTGCTTTACCAAGTGCCATATCTTTTCCTATCTAGGTGTAATGATTTTCTTTTCGGGTGTAATTAACTTTGACTTAGGCTCTTCTTTAGGTTTACCAAAGAATGCCTTATAGTAATGCTCATCAAATGAGAATCGTTTCATATGTGGAGCCAGTGCTCCAGTATGGCAATACAGTGGGACTTCAGCCTTATCGCATAGGGCAAAGAAGAATATATCTTCACCTATAAACTTAGCACCTCTTCCCATTTCCATAAAGATTTGACCATCAGGTGCTACTTCACGGACTTTAGGAACTATACTGCGGTGCATTAGAATGAACCCCATTCCTGCTGCATCTGCCTTAATCAATTGATTGTCTGGCAAAGGATGAATTCTGGCTAATCCAAAGCCACCTTCTCCATCGTTAACAAAATTAAATACTGTAGGCATCGGAACCATCAAAGGCTCTTCTGGATTATCTGTAGTAAAATATACTCCAGTAACTATAGGACGCTTTTCAGCATCTTTGTTATCCCACAGCAACTTAAATTTTTCTGGACTAATTACTACATCTGAGTCTACCCATAGTAGCCATTCATAATCAGTCTTGTCATACCAGTAATCAATTACTGTTTGACGCTGTCTTGCAATTTGATTGCCTTGACTGCGTAATGTAGACTCAAACTTTACACCAGACTTTAGCATTACATCTGCTACGCCTTGCATAAACTTTCCATCAACCATTCCATTATCGCACCATACTAGCGCAATAGAATCTTTTGTCCCCTTGGTACTCATATTACCACTTAACCTTATCCGCCCAGTAGGCTGCGCTCATTTTACCTTTAGCAATATTCTTGCCATGTCTAGCCTTAAAAGATTTACGTTTTGCTTTCATGCGGTCAGACTCTCCAGCCTTAGGAGCACCTGCAGTTTTTGCACCTTGCTCACCAAATCGGATAGTCTTTACTTTATCTCCTACTTTAGCCACAACTACATGTGACTTTTTAGGATGATTAGGAGTACGCTTTGGTTTATTATAACCAGATACTCCGATTCTTTTTAGAATTGAATCTTTCACTTCTTCCCCTTTGCTACTGCAGCATTGTCTATTAAGTTAGGATATGGTCTTCCAGCCTTTTTAGCCCTAGCCCTAGCAGCAGACTTTTGTGCTGGAGTTAATTTCTTAGAAGTTTTTTTAGGATTCTTTTTATCCCAGAATGCTTTCTTCATTTGCTCCCCTTAAGAATTTCTTTTGTCTTAGGGTCAAGGCGAACCTTTTCAGTGCCATCCTTTCTAAGGATAACAACTACGCCGTCCCGCATGATTGACTTATTCCAACCATCGTGGCGTTTACGTTGACCCGAGGACATTACTTCTTCTTTGACTTACCAGCCTGAGATAAGGCAATAGCAATTGCCTGCTTCTTAGACTTTACTTTTTTCTTAGACTTGCCAACATTAAGTTCGCCAGCCTTAAACTCTTTCATTACTTTGGAAATTTTCTTTTGGGCTTTAGTTTTCTTCACTTCTTCTTGCCCATTTTCTTCATAGCCTTTTTCATTTCCATTTTCTTTTCAGCCTTAGATTCCATTTTCTCAGCCATAGCATAAGCCTTAGCAGCCTTCTTGCCTTTGGTTGTATATGGGAACTTTTTCTTTCCTACTTTTGGCATTAGATTTGTCCTATCTCTTTCATTACGGCTGCGGATTTTTCGTTGATGTCTTTAGTCTTAGGCATAGTGTCCGCATTGTACGCTTTGCCTAAAACTTCTGATGCTCTATGCGCTTCTTGTACATGTCGCATAGTTGTTCCTGCTGGTTGTATACCTTGTGCTCTTGCATCTCGATAAGCCTGTAACTCAGAGTTCCATTTCTTATCTGGTATATCTCTCTTAGCGTCTCCCGTATTCATTTGTAATCCCATAGCCTTGCATCCAAAGCAATCATCTTCTGGTTCTGGATGATATTCCCAGTGTTTCATTTATCCCCTATGCTTCTGTAAAGTTAGCCTCAGTTATTCCTAGTCCTGATGCAATAAGTGCTGCCTTTGTCGCTGCATCTACGATATGTTCATGTCCTCCAAGATAGAATTCATCATAACTAATAATATCCTCATCTAAAGGATATCTTAGTTTAGAATAGGTGCCACCAGACTTTGCGATAGATACACCCTTATCCATTTTATAAAAATAAAATAGACGGTGTTTGCCTATTGGTCCTTCTTCTACAACTGGTGTTGTAAAGATATACTCTGTCATTATTCTCCTTAATGAACTTACTGTAAGGCTAGGGTTTCCCCTAGCCCTACCGTCAATCAACTAAGCGATTGATGAACCTGATTCGATTCGGTATAGTGCCTCTTCGCGGTAGCGAGCAAAGCCTAGTACGCCGTACCAACCCATTGGGCGGTGACGCATCAAGCGGTCAACTACTGGTCCGATAACTACATGTGGCTCTTCGGCAACTGCCTCAGCCAATGCCTGTTGTCCAGCGATGATTGTGCGGTACACCTTTGCAGATGAAGAACCGTCAGTTGCTGTGTACAGACGTGGAGACTCTACGAAGTATGCACCTTCGTATGTTCCGATTTCTCCTGCCCAAATGCGGTCTTGTGAAGAACCGTATTGGTTAGGAAGCAACCATCCTGCTGAACCTGTCTCAGCACGTAGGTCATGGGATACCTCTGGGTGTAATCCAGCCCAGTATAGTGAACCCTTGCGACCATTAGCCTTGTTAGCACGTAACTTAGCAACAGCCCTACGGATGTTTGCTGAAGATAGTGTTGCGGCTGCTGTGATAGTTGCAGTTGATGTTGCTGTTGAACCTGAGTAGATTACGTTTGAACCGCCACGCAATGTTGTCATTGCTACGGAGTCAATAGAATCTGCTAGGTTGTAAGCGATAATGTTTGCGATTGCAGGGTCAACATCTGCAAGAGAGAATAACTCTAATGCACGTGTTACCAACACTGAGTTACCGTACTCTGCAAGAGTAATGGTTACTGATGTTGGTGTTGACATTGCTACTGCTTCTGGGTCAGTTGTTTCTGTTAGAGCAGTTGTTGCTGCTGAAAGGTCAACATAACGTTGTAGAACAACGGTTGAGCCAGGGATTGCTTGACGGGCTGGGCGCTTATCTGCGACTGAACGAATTAGTG
>Ga0315902_10004752_pt1 | contig 19436 bp, 15 predicted proteins | sample LakEriMetagenome_9_FD_203523 | JGI IMG/M metagenome (GOLD analysis project Ga0315902, IMG submission 203523) | Freshwater fungal communities from buoy surface, Lake Erie, Ohio, United States - Buoy 12 MA117 | ecosystem: Environmental > Aquatic > Freshwater > Lake > Lake biofilm | place: USA... | reverse complement strand
TCGGGGATGACTTTCTTGCGTGCCATGCGCGCCCAACAAATCGACCAGTAGAGAATCAGAAACCACAGGGAGACTCCGGCCGTCCGCACCCCTCACAGGAGTGGCGACTGCACCTGGAAACTCATCCCCACAACACAAACATCCGGAATCTGCTGGCAGAAATCTGCCGCCATGATTTCCGGTGACTCGAACCAAAGCCGATCGAAATCAAAAGGGAAATTGCCTTTCCCTCCCCGGACGGCTTTGTTCGTTCGATGCCATCAACGACTTCAAGAGGGAGGGATCGACGACTCCAAGTCGGCAAACCGCCTCTTGAGGGAGACAACCTGCACTGCGAATTGCGACACCCAGCCAGGCCTGTCGCAGAAGACTCGCCACACTCAGATCCCAGTTTCGTAGGCGAAGCCAATCCAATCGTGCGACTTCGAACGAGACTCCCTCCGCAGGCACTCACGGGAAGAAAGAACCACCGACTTCGGCGGCATCAGCACTCTCGCACTGCCGCTGGAACAACCGGTGCCAAACACAGTCTCCCGATTCGCCCCAGTCAATTGACCCACACGCGATCGCACCAGAGGCAATCGCCCCAGTCAGACATGATCCAGGACCAAGGTATTGCCATCAGGCTCCCCCAGAAGCAGAACCGGGCCCCAGAGAAGACACAGACGACGCCCACCGGATCACATCCTGCGAACGGGCCCAACCCTCATCCAGACACTCTGACCTAAGCACTCTCACCTGAAATCGGCGGACGGGGACTCAACCGCATGAGGGACTGGAGCGGCAAACCTGTGTTCCGGCGGACTACCCGCCCCCAAGGACGACAATCACATCCCAGCCCACACACCCCAGCCATGACATCGTCAACACCAGGCAAGAACCTCAACCAGCAGACCGGGAGGCCAGACCAAACTGGCAACACCCTGCCAGGCCAACACCCACCCACTTACACCCCGCCCAACCTTCGATCCCGCCGCCGGCCGATCCCGGCACAGATTGATCCTGCCACAGAGGGGCACGACGCTGCACCAAGATGCCGATCCTGCGATTTGCCATCAAATCCAAACCCGACACAGGCATTCGCATTCACTTGGATCCCCTTGGATCCGACGCCCCCATGCGATTCACCCCGAACCCAAAGCCTTGGGCCCGCCAAACCGGCCTGCATTCAACAGCAAAAGGCCTCACCGAAGAAGACGTCGCAAAGATCGGCGCAGACAGCCCACAGAAAACAAGGCCGCCTCCCGAACACCAGAACGATCCAGACACAACTGGAAAATCAACCGCCCTGAGCATGCCAAACACGGGGCCTGCAGAGATTCGCTCCGCAAACACTTCCCAGGAACACGTCGAGGGAACTCAAACCCGCAGACATTTGCCTCAGGAATTTCGGGTGTCGCAACTGGAACGAATCGGTCCAGGCCCTGCAAAAGAAGCCTTGTTCCCCGACTCGCCGTAACCCATTGGGGTCGCAGCCTCTCCCGGTCGTCGACTCGCCATTGATGAATACTTGCACGAATCCGAACGGATGTCAACGCCACGCAAGACCTTTCCAGAGATTTTTCCGTCAATTCGTTCAATCCTCCGCTGGCATCCCCCTCGCCCCCCTCGCTAGGCTCAAAACCGGTCTTGTCTTTCCGACTGTGACCCGACTGTCTCCCCCGGGTGTGACACCATGATCTTCCGCGCGATCGGCCTCGCTGCCTGCCTGGCCTCCCTTCCGGTTTTCGCCTTGGCCCAAGCCCCCCGCTCCGCGGGCTTCGAACCCCGCGTCTGGGCGCTGACCAATGCCAGGGTGGTCGTCCATCCCGAATTGGAACTTCCTTCAGCCACTGTCCTGATCCGCGATGGGCTGATCGCTGCCGTGGAAGCCAACCTCGCCCCTCCCCCCGATGCGGAAGTCATCGATCTTGCCGGCCATGTGATTTATCCCGGCTTCATCGATGCGGCCACACAAGCCCCCCTCGACCCGCAGAAAGCCCCCGCGATTGATGCCGGCCGGGCTCTCGAAACCAGCCGCTACGCCCTCGCAGGCACTCCCAGTGACAATCGCAAGGGCCTGACCCCCGAGTTCTCCATCCGCAACAACCTGCGGGCCGAACCCGGACTCTGGGAGGCACGCCGCCAATCGGGATTCACAACCCTTCATGTGATCCCCCAGGGACGACTCGCGAGTGGTGCGGGACTGCTCATCACCACCAGCGGACTCCCCCTGCGCGAAGCGGTCCTGCGTGAGGAAACCTATTCCGAATTCCAACTTCTGCCACTCGGCCAGTCGGGATACCCCAACACCCTGATGGGTGGCATCACCCATCTCCGCCAGGCTCTGCTCGACGCCCGCCGCTGGCACCAGCATCAGCAACTCTTCCGGGAGAAGGCCCCGGGAGTGCCGCGCCCGGCCGAAGATCCTGTCCTCGAATCGCTCGCGCGAACCCTCGTCGGCCAGCCCCCCAGCCTGTTCGTCGCCCAGTCCAGCGACGAAATCCACCGCGCCCTCGATTTCGCCGCCGAACACCAACTGCCTCCCATCATCCTGGGGGGCTCCGAAGCCTGGCGAACCATTGCCCGACTCAAGGCCGAGTCACGCGGCCTGATCACCCTCGTCAACTGGGGAGACGAACCACGCGTCGAACCCGAGCCGGCCAATGGCCCGCTCAATCCCCGCGCCAAACCTCCCCGACGGGCGCAGCAACGACTACTCGACCGCTGGTCGGCCCAGGTCTCCAACCTCAAAGTGCTCCACGAAGCTGGTCTCAAGTTTTCCGTCGGGACCGATGGGCTCGGCGAACCGGGCCACGTTTTCCGCAGCCTCCGCCAGGCCATCCAGAAGGGCCTCCCCCCCAACGCCGCCCTGGACGCCCTGACCCGCGAACCGGCCACCCTCCTGGGAATGCAGGACCGACTGGGCACCCTCGAAGCGGGCAAGCTGGCCCACCTGGTGGTTTTGACTGGCCCTTTTCATGACGAACGGTCCCGAGTCCGACACCTCTTCGTCGATGGACGGCACTTCGAATACCACAAGGATGCCAAGCCCGTCCCCCCCCCGGCCCCCGCCCCTCCCCCCAATGCCTCTCTCGCCGGAGCCTGGAATGTCGAAATCGACTCGGGTGACGCCAAGCTCTTCGGCACACTCGATCTCGTTCAGAACAACAGCACTCTGACCGGCCTGTTCCGCAGCCCCCAGGGAGATGGCAAGCTCTCGGCCGGCAAGGTCGAAGGCCGGCACCTGGAATTCACCGTCGCGATTGGCGCTGGGGCCCAGGCGCTGGAATTGCGATTTCAGGGAGACATCAACGAAGCTGACCCGACACGGGGTGAGGGAACCCTCAAATCGGCATTTGGAGGTCAGTCCAGGTTCACGATCAAGCGTCCACAAGGGGAACCTGCAACTCCGGCGGCGACGGGACAACCCAGCCTCGATGACAGGGAGACTCCCCCCGCCACCGTCGCCGATTCCGAACCTCCCACCGAGCTCGACACAGACCGCCTGCTGCGTCCCGCGGCGACCGGAGGCAATGTCTTCCTCAAGGGGGCGACCGTCCTCACCGGAATCGGGCCGCCCCTTCCCCAGACCCACATCCTCGTCCGAGGGGGTAAGATCGCCGCCATCGGCCCTGAACTCGAACCGGATCCCGGCATGACGGTCCTCGATGTCACCGGCAAGTTTGTCGCCGCCGGGATCATCGACACCCACAGCCATATCATGTTCCCCGAGGGGCTGGGAGGGGTGAACGAAGCCACCTCGTCGCTGGTTCCCGAAGTCCGGGTCCGCGACGTGGTTCGGACGGAAGATCCCGCCGCCTACCGCGCGTTGGCGGGGGGGGTCACGGCCATCCGCATGCTGCATGGATCGGCCAATGTCGTCGGCGGGCAAGACGCCGTGGTGAAGCTCAAGTACGGCGCCCTCGCCAAGGACCAGTTGCTCCATGGCAATCCCCAGGGGGTCAAGTTTGCCCTCGGTGAAAACGTGAAGCGGACCCGCGGCCGGTTCCCCAATACCCGCATGGGGGTTGAAGCCACCCTCAACCGGGCCTTTCTCGAGGCGATCGACTACCGTCGGGAATGGCAGGAGTACGATCGCAATGCCCAGGCCCAGGCGGCGGCTGGTCAGCCGAACCGCCTGTTACCCCCCCGGCGCGACCTGCGACTCGAAGCCCTGGCCGACATTGTCAATCACCAGAAATTCATCCACAGCCACTGCTACCGCGCCGACGAAATCCTGATGCTGTTGCGGGTCGCCTCAGGACTGGGGATTCGCGTCTGGTCACTGCAGCACGTGCTCGAGGGCTACAAGATCGCTCCCGAGATTGCCTCCCACGGAGCAAGTTGCAGCACGTTTGGCGACTGGTGGGCCTACAAGGTCGAGGCCTTCGACGCCACCCCCTACAACGCCTCGCTGCTGCATGAGGCCGGGGTCAACGTGGTTCTCAAGAGCGATGATGCCGAGCTGATGCGGCACCTCTACATCGAGGCGGCAAAGATGATCCGCTACGGCGGAACCCCCGCGGACGCCGCGTGGCGAATGGTCACGCTCAATGCCGCCCGGGAACTGGGCCTCGCCGATCGCATGGGCTCGCTCGAAGTCGGCAAGGATGCGGACCTGGCGGTCTATTCGGCCCACCCCCTGAACATCTTCTCGCGGGTCGAACGCACGATGATCGAGGGGGATACCTGGTTCCTGCGCGAAACGCAGCCGTCGGCCATGACGGCCGCCGCGGCGAAATCTTCGGGACAACCCCCCGCGTGGGAGCCTCCCACGGCCGAAGTGCAGGGGCGCAAGCTCGACCTCGCAGCCCTCACCGGGACCACCTATGCCCTCAAGGGGGCCCGGATTCATCCGCTGGATGGCCCGGCCATCGACAATGGCATCCTGCTCGTTCATGGCCCCCATATCGCCGCCGTTGGCCCGCAGGTGACGATCCCCGAAGGGACCCCCGTTCTCGATGTGACCGGCCTGCAGATCTACCCCGGATTGATTGATGCCGGTTCGATCCTGGGGCTCCAGGAAATTGGCTCGGTTGATGAGACGCACGACTTCAGCGAGTCGGGGCAACTGCAGCCCGACCTGCGGACCGGCGTGGCGGTGAATCCCGACTCGGAACTGATCCCGGTCGCCCGGGCGGGAGGCATCACCTCATCGTTGATTCGGCCGGCCGGTCCCCTCGTGGCGGGCCAGTCATCCTGGATGCAACTGCATGGCTGGACCGTCCCCGAATTGATCCGGGACTTCGAGATGGCCCTGCAGATCGAATGGCCCGGCGGCAACGACAATCAGGGGCAGATCGACCAGATCTCCCGACTGCTCGCCGACGCCCGCACCTATCTCAAGCTCAAGGCCCAGGCCCAGCAGACCCAGACCCAGTTGCCGATTGTCGATCCCCGCTTCGAGGCGCTGGCCCCCTACCTGTCCCGACAGAAAAAGGTGCATATCGAGGCGGACTCGCGGGCCCAGATTGCCGAGGCGATCCTGTGGGCCGAGAAAGAACAACTGGCCCCGGTCATCACCGGGGCTTCCGAGGCCTGGAAACTGGCCGGGGAACTCAAGAAGCGCAACATCCCCGTCATCCTGGGAGCGGTCATGCGGCGTCCGTTTGCGGAACATGATCCGTTCGACGCGGCCTATGCCAATGCCGGTCGACTGCACGAGGCGGGTGTCCTCTTCGCCATCCGCTCGAATGCCACCAGCACGGCCGGGTTCAACGCGTCGAATGCCCGCAATGCCCCGTTTGAGGCGGGCATGTCGGTCGCCTATGGACTGCCGGAAGAGGCCGCGCTAAAGTCGGTGACGATCCATCCCGCCCAGATCCTGGGAATTGATTCCAAAGTGGGAACCCTTGCAGCGGGCAAGCTGGCCGACTTCATCGTGACCGATGGATCACCGCTGCAACCCTCGACCGGCTACAAGGCGGTGGTGATCTCTGGTCGGGCGCATCTCCCCGAAAGCCGTCACAGCCGGTTCTACGAACGCTACCGCGGCCGTCTGCGGGAAGTGCAGGCGCAGGGCCAATCCCGCTGATCCAGCCCGACCGCCGGCCCCCCCCCGGCAACAGGTCGCGAAAAGTCACCACGATTCGAGCCTGCGCTCGCCAGCGCATCGCGGCCGATTTTCTGGTGGCCATCGCGAACCTCTGCGCCGGCCCATCGAAACCCGATCCGATTCTGATAAGATCGGGGAATTCCCCTGCGGCGGGGTCCCTGCGGGCCCGTCCTTCTCTTTTCCTGTGAGACCCTGGATCGTTCATGAGTGCAGCAACTCCCGTGGCGCTGGTGACTGGCGGTGGCTCTGGCATTGGGGCCGCGATCGCCCGTGTGTTGGCTCAGAATGGCCTGCATGTCATCGTCGTGGGACGCCGATTGGCGGAACTTGAAAAGACCGCTGCCCAGGCCCCCGGCAAGATCGAAGCGCGGGCTGCGGATGTCTCCGAACGCCCTGAGATCGAGCGTCTGGTGGCCGACATCCTGGCCCAGCACCACCGTCTTGATGTGCTGGTCAACTGTGCCGGGATGAATACGGTCCAGCGGACGATCGCCAACATCAGCCCGGCCGACTGGGACCGCGTGCTGAAGGTGAATGCCTCCGGGGCCTTCCACTGTATCCAGTGCGTGCTCCCCCAGATGCGGCAGCAGAAACGGGGAACGATCATCAATGTTTCGTCGGTCGCCGGCATGCGGGCCGCCCCTCTCGGCGGAGTGGCGTACAACGCCTCCAAGTTCGCCATGACCGCACTCGGAACGAGTGTCGGCGAAGAAGAACGGGTAAATGGGATCCGGGTCACCAACATTTTCCCGGGCGAAGTCGACACCCCCATTCTCGCCGCCCGGCCGGTCCCCGTGACCGAAGAGCATCGCCAGCGGATGCTCCAGCCCGACGACGTCGCGGCCACCGTGGGGCTGATCTGTGCCCTCCCGCCCAATGTGCGCATTCCCGAACTGGTCATCGTGCCGATCAGCCAGTCGTTTGTCTGAGACCACTCATTCCGGTCTCCAGCCCCAGTCGTGACCCCGCTCGGGGGCTGTTGCCTCACCGGGAACTGTGCGACAATTCCTGAGGCTCCACTCTTGTCGTCCCTCCCCAGGTCTCCATGATGTCGACACCTGACTCCCGCACCAGTCGGCGGCTGTTTCTCCAGGGGGTGGGGGTCTCCATGGGACTCCCCTGGCTCGAGTCGGTCCCGGTGTGGGGAGCCGAGAGTGACGCAGTGCAAAGCGCCTCCCCCCCCCGCCGGTTCGCCACCCTGTTCATGGGCAACGGCGTCAATCCCGACCACTGGTGGGCCAAGTCGGGCCCCGAGGGACTCGAACTGGGCCCCTGCCTCGCCCCGCTCGAACCGTTCCGCACGCGGGTGAATGTGCTGGAGGGGCTGTTCAATCGCGCGGCCAACGGGGTTGGCATCCACCCCGGCCAGACCGGCAACATCCTCTCGGGAGCCACCCTGCAGAAGGGAGCCGTCCTGAAGGGAGGGGTCAGTGCCGATCAGGTCCTCGCCCATCACTTCGATGATGCCACCCCCCAGCCCAGCCTGGTCCTCGGGTGCGAGCAGCCAATCACGGGGTACCACGAGACCAACTTCTCGATGGCCTACAGTTCGCACATCTCGTGGCGGGACGCCAATTCGCCCGTGCCCATGGAGGTGTATCCGGCCCTCGCGTTTGACAGCCTGTTCGACAATCACGGCGGCCGGCGCCTGCAGAGCATTCTCGACCGCGTGGGGGAACACGCCCGCCATGTGCGGTCACAGGTCAGCCGCGGAGACCAGGCCCGGCTCGATGAATACCTCGAAAGTGTCCGCGAGGTGGAGCGGCGGGTTGCCCGCAACCGGACGGGGCAACTCCAGGCGGCGGAACGAGCTCATGATCGCGGTCAGCCCCTGTTGTCGCTCGAGCGACCGGCCAATGGACTGCCCGAGGACATCCGCGAGCACATGCGGCTGATGACCGACATCATCGCCCTCGCCTTTCAGACCGACAAGACCCGTGTCGCCACTCTGCTGCTGTGCCGAGATCTGTCGGGGCTGTTCTATCCCTTCCTCGACGTCCGGCAGGCCCACCACCCCGCGTCCCACGACGATCATTCCGACTCCTACCTGCGGGTCACGCAGTTCCACGTCTCGCAACTGGCCCACCTCGCCGGACGCCTCGACGCCATGCCCGAGGGAGAAGGAACCGTTCTCGACAACTGCGCGCTGCTGTTCCTGTCAAACATGTGGTCGGGCAGCCGCCACGACTCTTCCCGACTCCCCGTGGTCCTCGTCGGTGGACTGGGGAGCACCCTGGCAACCGGCCGCGTGCTCGATTATCGGGAGCGCACCGAAGCCGATCGCCGACTCTGCGGTCTCTACCTGGGACTGATGCAGCGCATGGGAGTGCAGCGCGACCAGTTTGGCGATGCCACTGCCCCCCTGGCCGATCTGTGAGCCCTCCATGGCCGAGATCGTGCTCTCCACGCTGAACGCCCGATTTGCCCATGCGGCGTTTGGATTGCGCTACCTCCTGGCCAACCTGCAGGACCTGCGGGATCGGGCCGAGATCCTCGAATTCGACATCTCCCACCGGCCGCTCGACGTGGCCGAGCAACTGCTCGCCCGACAACCCCGGATCATTGGCCTGGGGGTCTACATCTGGAACATCGAGCCAACCACCCGCCTGGTTTCCGATCTCAAGCGCATCGCTCCCGAAGTCACGATCGTGCTGGGGGGGCCGGAAGTCAGCTACGAGGCCCACGACCTGGAGCTCACGCGACTGGCCGACCATGTGATCGCCGGGGAGGCCGACGTGGCCTTTCGCGATTTGTGCCGGGAATTGCTGGCCCAGCCAGGGGACAATGGTTCGGGCAGGCTCCCCCGCCCCGAAAAATTTCTCGCAGCCCCTCTCCCGCAGTTCGGCGATCTGCAACTGCCATACTCCCTCTACAACGCACAGGACATCGCCCACCGGGTGATCTACGTCGAGGCGTCGCGCGGCTGCCCTTACGAATGCGAGTTCTGCCTGTCATCGCTCGATATTCCGGTCCGGCAGGCGCCATTGGAGGCCTTCCTGCATGCGATGGACGATCTGCTGGCCCGGGGAGTGCGACAGTTCAAGTTCGTCGACCGCACCTTCAACCTCAACCTGAAGGTCAGCCGGGCGATCCTCGAATTCTTCCTGGAACGCATGCAGCCCGATCTGTTTGTGCATTTTGAACTGGTTCCCGACCGCCTGCCCGATTCGCTGCGGGAGGTGATTCGGCGATTTCCCCCTGGCACCCTGCAGTTTGAGGTGGGAATCCAGACATTCAACCCCGCTGTCGCCACTCTCATCAGCCGTCGCCAGGATTACCCACAGACCGAGGCGAATCTGCAATGGCTGCGACAGCAGACGGGGGTGCACGTGCATGCCGATCTGATCGTCGGGCTGCCAGGCGAAACGGTCGAGAGCTTTGCCGACGGTTTCGACCGGCTCGTGGCCCTGGAACCCCAGGAAATCCAGGTGGGGATTCTCAAGCGTCTGCGCGGGACCCCCATCGTCAGGCACGATGCCGAGTGGGGAATGGTCTACAGTGCCTATCCGCCGTATGAAATCCTGCAGACCCGGCTGATTGATGCCGGGATGATGCAGCGGATGCGGCGGTTCGCCCGGTTCTGGGACCTCGTCGCCAACAGTGGCAACTTCGTCGAGACAACTCCCCGGCTGTGGCGCGATTCTCGCCCTTTCGCGAGTTTCCTCGCCTTCAGTGACTGGCTGCACGTTGCTTCGGGCCGGACAAGCGGCATCGCGCTCAAACGCCTGGCCGAATATGTCTTCACCTGGTTGACCAGCGAGCGGGGAGAAGCAGCCCGAGAGGTCGCACCGATCGTGTTTCGCGACTACCAGCGGGGAGGCAAGAGCGACATTCCGCCGTTCCTCCGTCCGTGGCTCGATCTGGAGGAGAATCCGCGGGGGGTTGCGGGGGGGGGCACCCTGCCGCGCGGTGCACGGCGGCAGGCCCGGCACCTGTCGGAACCGTCAGCCGAGAGCCCGACTTCGTAAGCCGGCCGCATACGGAGTGGGGATCAATCAGGGGGATCCACCCACGGGCCCGACGAGGTGCGACGGCAGCGCATCCGGTCGTCGGCAATGAGCCCCCAAATGCCACAACGCCCGTCACTCTGGAGAGAGTCACGAGCGTTGTTGTTCACAACCACTCCCGTCAGAGAGCGGCTCTTTCACAGTTCGTTCCGTCAAGGTCAGCGACCAGTCGACGGCTGTTGCGGTGCCCCAGCCCTCACGTACCGCGAGTCCGGAACGTCGACCCAGTCAGATCACTGAATTCACTGCCCTTTTGACAGGAGCGATTAGTTGACGGTGGCTTCGGGGACGACGTTGACGCGGCGGCCTTCCTGGTCGAACTTCACGCGGCCAGCGACCATGGCGAAGATCGTGTAGTCGCTGCCCAAGCCGACACCCTTGCCAGGGCGCCACTTGGTGCCGCACTGGCGGATGATGATGTTCCCGGGGATGACCACTTCGCCCCCGTACTTCTTGACACCCAACCGCTGGCTGCGGGAGTTACGACCGTTGCGGGTTGAACCCTGACCCTTCTTGTGAGCCATCTCTGCTGTCTGCCTTTACGCTTGGAACTGCCGCCAGTCTGTCGTGTTCCACCGGTGGCATGCACCACCTTTGGCTTTTACGACGGGTGACGTGTACGACGGGACGGCCAGTTCGCTTCCGGCCGCCCTATTGGTAGAACCACTCCGGCTCACCCTTGAACCGGATTTCCTTTTCGTTCTGGTCGAACCGGTCACTGGGGCGCCAGAAGCGCTGACGCAGCATCCGCCGTTCAACCCGCTCTCCCCCTTCGTCATCCTTCACCACGCGGTATCCGTTCGAAAAACCGGACATCACGATGGAGAAGTAATTCGCATCAGGGTTGATTCCTGTCCAGGTTGCCACGCCATCGAGCGAGACAATCCGGCGGGAATCTTCGGCAGTCATGGCCGGGAGAGGCCCAACCACATCCACCGACGACTTGTATTCGTGTTTCTCCCGGCGAAGGATCGCCGGCAGAACTTCGGGAAGCACCTGATCAGGATAAGACTGCTCGCGACCTTCGTCATCGACTGTCAGGATCAACTCGGGAACAAACACCGGACGATCCGGGGTGTTCACGGTCTCATCGGACAGGGCTGACGAGGGGCGAATGACCACCCGGTACGCCAGGTACCAGACCAGCTTCCGCTGAGACTGGCCCGTTGCCGGATCAGTCACCTGGGCCACCACCATCCGGACCGGTTTGTACCGGACCTCGGCCGCCCAGATGTCTTTCTGAACATTCTGCTCCTGTCCCGTCACCATGGGATCCGCAACCCGTTCGACGCGGGGCAAAACGTCGGCGAGGGAGACGTGGGGCCAGGTCCAGCCTGCCCCCAGCGCCGCCAGCGTCGATCCCAAAAATTGCCTGCGGTTTGGGGTGTGCATCACTCACTGCTCCGAATCTCTGGAGCCCAAGCCTCCCTCGTTACGGAAGACCGTCCGTGGTGCGGTCCGGAATTTTAAACCGAACCGTTTCCGCCGGTCAAGTTGGCGCGACAGGAGACTGTCATCGCGCACCGTCATCTGACTCTTCAGACAGATTGTGTCTATCTCGTCGGCTTCGCATCCATCCGACCTGAGCCTCAACCCGGCCCAGATTCCCAAACCGGAGGCCAGCCTGATCATCCTCTCGATCCTGACGATTGCACCGGTCTTGCCGGGCTCCGCCAGATCGAGTATCCCAGTCCGACCCGTCGCTCCTTCACTCCTCCAACATCCTCACGCGTGTCCATCGAAAAGGCCAGTGCCCTCGTGATCCGTCAGGCCGACTGGAGCGAATCCAGCCGGGTGGTCACCTGGTTTTCCCGCGAATTCGGGAAGCTGGCCACCATCGCCAAAGGGGCCAAACGCCTCAAGGGGCCCTTCGAGGCTGCTCTTGACCTGCTGGCCCGATGTGAGGTAGTAATCCTCCGCAAATCGTCCGGCAGCCTTGACATTTTGACGGAAGCCAAGCTGCAGAAACGATTTACGCCGGCGACCAACAATCTGGGTCACCTCTACGGAGGGTATTACCTGGCTGAGTTGCTCGACGGACTGTGCGAGGAAGACCAGCCCCACCCCCGGCTGTTCGACGCGGCCATCGCCACCCTCGACTCTCTGGAGTCGGAGGGGAATCTGGCGCTGACCGTGGCGAAGTTCGAACTCGAACTGCTGCGGGACCTGGGGCACCTCCCCGAACTTGAACTGTGTGTGCTGTGCGGACAACCGCTGGAACAGGCGGCCCAGTACGGCGTTGATCTGGCTGCGGGTGGCCTGTGCTGCCCGCAGTGCGTTGAAAACTCCCCCTCGCGCAGGTTGATTGCCGCCTCCACCCGGGCGGTGGTGCTGCAACTGATCGCGGAGGGAGAAACCACCTGGCAGCGTCTGCTGCTGACCTCCCGACAGGCCTCCGAACTCCGGGGACTGTTGAACCCCCTCATCGCCCAACTTCTCGGTCGTCGCCCCAAAACCCTCCGCTACCTTCCCCTGTAGCCCCCCGGCACGACTGTTCTGCTCGTCTCGCGACTCCTCGCTCCATTCTCCTCTCCCCCACACACGGCCACGCCTCCCGGCGTGGAATGTGCCATGCGCCACCATCCTCCAGGCCAGAGCCCCGCTCCCCGTGGGCCCCAGCCGGGCTCCCTCCGCTGTCGCCGGGTCTCTCTCACCCTCCTGCTGGGTGTGGTGGGCCTGGGGATGCTTCCCTGGTCCGGATGCAAGTCGACCCTCGACAACCTGGATGTCAGCAACATCCTCGGACCGGCAGGCCGTCGCGCGAAGCAGCAGGCCGAAGAGGCCCAGGGAGGACGGCAAATCGCCGAACTGGAAGGACACTCCGAATTCGAAGAGGCCAAGTCGGAGTTCGAAACGCACCAGTATGCCGAGGCGCGCAAAAAACTGCACAAGCTTGTCAAGAAGTACAAGGACAAGCCGATTGAAGAAGACGCAATGTTCTACCGGGCTGAGGCCGACTACCGCCTCGAGAAATACGCCAAGGCACAGGACGGCTACGAAGAACTGCTCAAGAAACACCCCTCGTCGCGGTACCTCGAAACCGCCACGCAACGGCTGTATGACATCGCCCTCGGCTGGCTCGGCTACCCGAAGAATGCGGCCGAGGTTGAACTGGCCCACTTCGCGAAAGTCGGCTCGGAACACGGGATCGACACCAATCCTGACACGCAGATTCCCGCCGACGTCTGGTTCCCCATCAATGTGACCAACCGGCGCAAGCCAATTTTCGACCCTGAAGGCCGGGCCCTCGAATGCCTGCGCTCGGTCTGGATGAACGATCCCACCGGTCCGCTGGCCGACGATGCCCTGCTGATCCATGCCGTCCACCGCCTCCGCAGCGGCGACTACATCGAGGCTGACCGCGACTTCGCCACCATCCGCGAGCAGTATGCCGACCGCGAAGTGGCCATGGCGGCCTACGTGCTGGGTGCCCATGCCAGCCTGCTGGCGTACCAGGGGGCCAACTACGACGGCAAGCAGCTCGAAGAAGCCCGCCAACTGACGCAGAGTGCCCTGCGGCTGTTCCCCGAAGCCCCCCAGAAGAAGAAGCTCGAGAACGACCTCGCACGCATCGATTCGGAATTGGCCAACCGCGACTGGGAGATTGGCCAGTACCACCTGCGACGGGGTGAGAAGTCGGCGGCGGCCTTCTACTACGAATCGCTCGTGAAGACCTCCCCCGAGAGCCAGCGGGCCGAAGAGGCCCGCGAGAAACTCGTGCAACTCGGCCCCAATCACGCCGCCGGCCTGTTGCCCAAGCCCATCTACGAGACCGAGGTGGTGACTGTGTCGGCCGAAGAACCGGCCGCTGAAGAACCCCCGGCCAAGGCCCCCATCCGCCAGAAAACCGCTCCCCGTCCCCAATAAATCCACTCCCTCGCGACCACCCGACCGGTTCGCCAGCAACTCCTGCGATCCTCCCTGTTTTCCGGACGTCCCATGTCAGCCCCTCTGTCTCCGCTGTTTCGGCCAGACACCACGGACGGTCCCACACTGCCGCGGCGACAGGCGGGACGGCTGATGCTGGGACTGCTGCTGGGCGCACTTGGCTGTCCGGGTTGCGGCTACAACATCGGTGCGCCGTTCAGCCAGGAAGTTCGATCAGTCGCCGTCAGTATTCCCAAATCCGACTCCAACCGGCGATTCCTCGAAAACCAGATCACCGAGGCGGTCCAGAAACAGATTCAAATGCGGACCCATTTCCGCATCGCCCACGAAGACGAGGCCGACACCTCCCTCGTCCTGCATTTCAACCAATTGCAGAAGGGGGCGTTGGGACAGACCGAAAACAGCGATGCCCGCGAATTGCAGATCACCCTGCGTGTGACGGCAGACTGGGTCGATCGCCGCTCGGGTGAAGTGCTGCGGCAGGAAGGGTTCGACCTGCCCCGCATGCCCCGCCAACTCTTCGCCCAGGCCGAGTACGCCCCGGAAGTCGGGCAGTCTCTCGCCACCGCCGAGACCGAGGCGGTCAATCGCCTCGCCCGCAACATCGTCAACATGATGGAAACACCCTGGTAGTGCGATCCGGGTGCTGCGGGTCGTCGCACGTCGGCTCCCGGGACGCCCCCCACCAGGACGCAAATCGGCTCGACGCGCTGTGTGAAGTGGCAACCGCCAATCAGCGGCCAAGCCCCGCGTCGAGAGCCTCGCGGAATCGTTCCCACAATTCGTCGAGTGGTTCCAGTCCCACGCTCACCCGCATCAGCCAGCGCGACACCCCCACCTGTTCCACCGTCTCCAGTTCGGTGTAGTGGGCCAGGATCGTGTAGGGACAGCAGAGGGTGAACCGGGTCCCGAGGTTCGGCCCCTTGCAGATCCGCAGGTGGTCGTAGACGGTCGGGGTCACCCGTTCGGGATGCCGCAGCACCACCGAAAACAGCCCCCCCCGACCCGGTACGCCCACCGAGGGCTCGGGATAGTGCACCCGATCGACCAGGGGATGCTGCCGCAATCGCTCCACCAGGTCTGCCGTCGTCCGGTTGATCGCCAGCACTCGCTCGCGCACATCGCGGGAATTGGCTTCCAGCACGGCACAGTCGGCATCTCCCAGCAGTTCCTCGAACTCAGCCTTGAGGGAGGCACGCAACCGGCTGGCCCCCGGCAAGCCCGCGTTGAGTCGGGCGCTCCCCGCCAGCACATCTCCCCGACCACTGAAGTACTTGGTCAGGCTGGTGACACCGACATCAGCCCACGGCAAGACATTCTCGTTCACAATCGCCGACAGCGTATCGTCGACCACCAGCACGAATCCATAACGGTCGGCCAGCCGGCGCAGCGCGGGCAGGTCGGGACGGGTCAGCAGTGGATTCGTGGGGACCTCGCAAAACAGGGCACAGATGGGGGTCGAAGCGAGACGACTCGCGAGCTCGTCCACATCGGCGGCGTCTCCCCGGGGGAAGAACAGATGTCGGCCCGGAGCGAACCGCTGCTGGATCTTGAGTGTGTCGACGTACGGAAAGCCAAACTGGGCCGTGGGACGTTCGGGATCGAGCCTGCGGATCGCCCGCCAGACACCGGCGATCGCCGCCATGCCCGACGGGAAGAGCCAGACATCGCGCTCGTCGCAACCGCCGAAGCTGGCGACCCGCTGGCGAACCGTGGTGCGGGCCCCGGTTTCGGTGACCGGATCGGGTTGTCCCGCCAGGTGACTCTCGGCCCCCCGCGAACTGACAATTTCACCGGCATGCTGCCAGTACTCCCGCAGTTTCGCGAAGTCGACTGCCGCCGTGGTGACCAGTGTGATCCGGCCGTCGGCCAGGGTCCGCAGGCTGGGAAGTCCTCCACCCCGATCCTGCACATGCCGGGCCGCCCGCTCGGCCGAACGCCGGGAGGGAAAGACCAACCCCGTCTCCCCCGGGGCCAATTCGCGGTCGATCAACTGCCGGACCAGGGGATGCAGGCAGAACCGCGGGTAAGCCGCCTGCAACTGCCCGACCACTTCCGGATCGGCCTCTTCGTAGCGGATGTTGTGCTCCCAAAGCGGGAGGCAGGCCGAGACGGCATGCCGCGAATCGGGCATCGGCAGCCCCAGGTCCTGCTTTTGCCAGCACGGTTGCGCGAGCATGTCACGCGGGGTTCGCACAGCCTGTTCCAAAGCACTCATCGCAACGTCGTGAAGGGTTGAGACAACGGCTGGCGTGTCGTGAACGACACCCCCGTGCCACACGGAGAGCATCCCGTCCCCAAGGGTCGCTTCCTGCCCCAGGGAACGGTCGACGGTCGGGTCACACTCCCGCCTGCCGCGCCAGTTGCATCATGACACCTCTCGGGCGAGAAGGCAAAAGCCACGTCACAGGCTCTCCCCTTCGGAAAACGACCCTGTTCTCTCACCCGTTGCAAACCGCACACCTGGACTTTTCGACCAGGTTTCGGCCCCACCCCTGGGTCATGACCCAGGGGCCGGTCACCAGTGCAGCGGCCGTGAACGCAGCAGGTTTTCCCAGTAGGCGTCGTCCGATTCCCGGGGGACCAGGTCCTGCGTGGCGGGCAACACGGGATTCAGGCCGGCCCGTTTCAAGAAATTCGCCAGCATCTGATGCCCCCCCTGGGTCAGGATCGACTCGGGATGAAACTGGACACCAAACAGAGGCCAGTCGGCATGTTCCAGCGCCATGGGCAAACCCTCTTCATTGCGGGCCACCACCCGCAGAAACGGGGGAAGCGACTTCTCCTCCACGATGAGCGAGTGGTATCGCATCGCCCGCAGCGGATTCGGCAGCCCGGCAAACACTCCGGCCCCATGGTGACTGATCCACGACGTCCGGCCATGCACCGGCTCGGGGGCCCGGATCACCCGGCCGCCGAGTGCCGCGGCGATCGCCTGGTGCCCCAGGCAGACCCCCAGGATGGGAATCGTCGCTCCCAGGTCGGCGATCACTTGGCAACTGACCCCCGCCTCCGCCGGCGTGCAGGGACCGGGAGAAATCACGATCGCCGAGGGAGCCCACCCGGCAATCTCCCGCGTCGTCAGCACATCGTTGCGGACCACCTCGGTCTCGCATCCGAGTTCCACCAGGTAGCGCGACAGGTTGTGCACGAAACTGTCGTAGTTGTCGATCAGCAGAATCCGGCCACTCATGAGGCAAACACCCGGAGCAGGCCCGCGGCCTTGTGCAGTGTCTCGGCATACTCGCTGGCCGGGTCCGACTGCGCCACGATTCCCCCCCCCACCGGGAAGACCCCCCAGCCATGCCGGAGACACAGCGTACGGATCAGGATGTTGCAGTCCATCGTTCCCTGGGGAGTCAGGTAGAACAATCCGCCGCAGTAAGGGCCACGCACTGTCGGCTCCAGGCCGGCGATGATCTCCATCGCCCGCACCTTGGGCGCACCGGTGATCGAGCCTCCGGGAAAAGTCGCGGCCAGCAGGCTCCAGGGGTCTTCCCCGGCCGACAGTCGTCCCTGCACCACCGACACCAGGTGCTGCACCGTCTCGTAGGTCTCCACGCGGGCCAGGTCGGGTACCCGCACCGTTCCAGGCCGACAGACCCGCGAGAGATCATTGCGCAGCAGGTCGACAATCATCACGTTTTCGGCCTGGTCCTTGCTGCTTTCGCGCAGTTCGTCTTTGGTGAAGAGGTCCGCCTCCGAGACTCCGCGACGTTGCCGGGTTCCCTTGATGGGCCGCGTCTCCACCAGTCCATCGCGCACCGAGAGAAACCGCTCGGGGGAGGAACTCGCCACGGCCCAGTCGTCATGGGCCAGAAAACCGGCGAACGGAGCCGGATTGCACCGGCGCAGTGCCAGGCACGTTTCCACCGCATCCTGGGGACAGGGAATCGCCAGCCGCTGCGAGAGATTGACCTGGAAAATGTCCCCCGCGCGTATGTACTCAATCGCCCGCGACACAGCCGACAGATAACCCTCGCGGCTGAAATTGCTGGTCAACCCCGGAACAAACGGCAGGAAATGACGGTTGGCGGGCAGTTCGACCGACGGAACCAATCCCGGCCTCCGACGCGGTCCGGGCGACGTCTGCAACACCTCGCGCACCTGACGGACACGCTTGTGGGCCGCCTCCCACCGGCGTCCGGGATCGGTCTCGGGCCAACCCTGGGAAATGATCCACGCCCGCTGCTGCTGATGATCCCAGGCAAGTACCCAGTCGTAGAGCCCGGCTGCAAAATCGGGAAACTCCAGTTCGTCGGTCACGGCGCGTGGAATCCGCTCCCAGACTCCCCCCAATTCATACCCCAGCAATCCGGCCACCCCCCCCTGGAACGGCGGCAGGTCGGACGCGACATCGGGCGTACAGCCGGTGAGGGCCGCCTGCAGTTCGCCAAATGGATTCTCGCCGTACCCGGGACGCGGACGGGTGACAAACAACCGCGGATCGGCCGAAAGAAACGAGTACCGCCCCAGGTCCCCCCGCGCCAGTGCACTGTCGAACAAGACCGGGCTGGGCCAGGAGGCACAAGCCCGCAGCGCGGTGTCGATCGGCGGTGGCGGCCGCAACTCCTCGACCACCGGAAAGTCACCCACGATTCAGCTCTCCCCGTGCCGCCAGGTACTCGGCCAGGGCCGCCGTCCAGTGGGGCAATGGCTGACTCAACCGCGCCGCGATCCGCTCTCCTGCCAGCACACTCCACGCCGGCCGGCGCGCCTTCGCAGCGAACTCGGCCGACGTGATGGGGGTTACCTTCACGGGAAGCGCCGCCAGGCGGAAGATTTCCCGGGCAAAACCACACCAGGTCGTCGCCCCGGCATTCGTGACGTGGTACAGGCCGTAGTCAACCCCCGACACCAACTCCACAATCGCCCGGGCGAGATCATCGGCCCGGGTGGGCGTACAGTGCTGGTCGTCGACGACTCGCACTTCTCCCTGCTGTCGTCCCAGCCTCAGCATGGTTGCGACAAAGTTCCCTTTGCCCGGCGACTCGGCCACTCCATACAGGCCACAGGTCCGCAACACAAAGTGGCGGGCACACAGGCTGCGGACAAATCCCTCCCCCGCCAGCTTGCTCGCCCCATAGACACTGACCGGTCCGGGCAGATCAGTCTCGCGCAGCGGTTGGCGCAGCGCACCGTCGAGACCAAACACATGGTCGGTACTGACATGGACCAGCGTCCCGCCATTGGCATCGACAGCACGCGCAAGGTGGCGGACGACCAGTGCATTTTGCAGGAATGCCAACTCCGGCTCGTCTTCGGCCCGGTCAACCAGGTTGTACGCGGCGGCGTTGATTACCACATCGGGGCGCAGTTGATCGAGCTGGGCGGCAACTCCAGCCGTTTCTGTCAGATCCAGCTGACTGCGGTCCGGGGCAATCACCTCTCCCGCAAGCCGGGCGCGCAGGGCGGTCCCCAATTGTCCCCGACCACCAATCAATAGCGTCCGCACGCGGTCACCTCAGGCAGACCAAACCGGCGTCGTTCCCCGGCAGTTCCCC
>Ga0315902_10004751_pt1 | contig 19439 bp, 28 predicted proteins | sample LakEriMetagenome_9_FD_203523 | JGI IMG/M metagenome (GOLD analysis project Ga0315902, IMG submission 203523) | Freshwater fungal communities from buoy surface, Lake Erie, Ohio, United States - Buoy 12 MA117 | ecosystem: Environmental > Aquatic > Freshwater > Lake > Lake biofilm | place: USA... | reverse complement strand
TTTTCAAATCTAACAGACAGAGAAAGAAAGATTTATCGTACAGGATTTAGAACTGGATATAAATTAGCAAGACAATTTTTTAAAAATAATATCAGATACAAGCAAACAGTTGTTAAAGAAGTTGTTAAGTATGTAACGATTAATGATGTTGTTGTACCTGAGAATGTTAAAGAGATATTAACAATCATTGCCAATCAACTTGGTGTAAATGTAAATGATATAACTGCTAAGACTAGAATACAACAAGCAGTAATTGCACGATCAATTCTTATAAATGTTTTAAGAGATAAATATGCTATGCCATTTACTAAGATTGGAGTTATCTTAGGTAATCGTGATCACACTACAATGATCCATCATGTTAGAATGAAAATGAATAAGGAACATTTCTGGCAGCCAGATCATATTATCTGGAACAGATATGATTATGTTATGAGAACTGTTAAGTAATTATTTTTTAAATCCTGATAACAAACTCTTATAAGCCTTCTTAGAAATAGTTGATTCTGACTTTGGTCTTGATGTACCAGCTTCTTTACGTTTGTTAATGTTATAATATAAACCCTTGCGAGCCATCTTACCTTCTTTTGTTTTATGATATTTAGATTTATCCATATTACATTGACATTAGTGATTTACCTTTTTTCTTTACACCTTTGATTGTACCTTTATTTTCAGATGCGTAGAAAACAGCTTTACCTTTTTCTTTACCATATTCCTTTTGCATTGCTGCAAGAATCTTTTTACCTTTAACGTTCAGTGGCATACTTGTGTCTGCATTTTTTGGTTTTTAAATAATTAATATACATCTCCATTCTTTTATCAAGTGTAATATTCTTAGGATCTCCTTGCTTTTCAGGTGCATGAACATTGGCTAAATACATATCAAAACAACTATGCTCTAATGAATGACAGAAGTTTAATCGTTCAGCATTAATAACCCAACCACCTTCATTGCTCATGTGTTCTTTGCCACAGATATGGCAGAAGCCACAGGATTTTAAAATTAATTTTTTCTTAGCCATTTTTTATTTTTTAAAAAAACCATTTGTACAAGATTGTCGCACTCAACCAGCATACACCCTAAAACATTTGTCGTCTAGTCTTCAATAAAAAAAATCAAAAAATATTTTACTCAAAAAATAATGTTTGACATTAAATAACCGATATGGTACACTACCTAAATAATAAAAAAACAACAAAAGGGAAAACATGAAACAAATGAGAGAAACATCTGATAAAGAAAACTTAGTTAAGTCTTATGATAACTTAGCTAACTCTATCTTACCAGATACTTTACCTTACATCACTTATGATGAGGCAAAAAAAGCATCAAGACTATTGGCTAGAAAGTTTGGCAATAAAAAAGATGCAGCTCCATCAAGATATGTAAATTACCCAATTAATCTTCACATAAGAAAATGTTGGGTTTGTTTATCTGGAGATTCTTCTTTATTAAGTAGAGGTTGGAGAAGATTGATCCATGACTTAGCACACAGGCTATTTAAATATAGAAGTCCAAGTCTTCCTGATCATTGTGCTTTGCAAGCAGAGTTTGAGGGACAGGTTATAAGGTATGTTCTTCAATCTGGATGGTTAGATGGAAAGTTAAAACAGAAACCAAAAGCAAAATTATCTTCTGATCAAAAAAAAGAAATGAAGATTACAAAACTTAGAATGGCTGTTTTAAAATGGGAAAGAAAAATAAAACTAGCAAATACTTTTCTCAAGAAATATAAATCTAAATTAAGAAGAGCAACTAACTAAACTTAAAACTTTGTACCCCTCAAAATTGGGGGGTACTAAGTATCGTACCCACCTTTAAAAACTCATATACGTTTAAATTTGAAAGACTTTTTTTAAAGAATTATTTCTTTTTGTGTCTTGCGGCGAAAGCTCTTGCTTCTTCCTTATTAGAAAATCCCCAGGCTTTAAGTGCTAGCTTCAAACGAGTTGGTTCACCTGACTTAGAAAGTAATGATCCCTTCATGCCACCAAAACGTGCAGCAAATGAAACTCGTCTTGGATTAGTTCCTGATTTAACAGGAGCTTTCAAGTTTGAACCCTCTGTACGATTAAAATATTTTCTACCAGCTTCATTCAATCCACCACTAGGATTTTGATACATTTTTTTAACCATTATAATTTCTCTCTAAAAGGGTTGTAGTCGTCTTCATTTATCTTAACACATCTACACTGTTTCAGTAAAGAACAGAATCCTGTATATAACCAAAAAATACATTTGACTTTTTTCATAAACTATACTCTACCCTGACCCACATATTTTTTATATGTCTTGTGTTTATTCACACGCTTAGTGTGTCTGCCTCTTCGTTTCTTTGGTGGCTTTCTTATATGTTTATTTTCTAAATGCTTTTTTGCCATTCTTTTTCTTTAATTTTATTTTAACGTTAGATCCTTGTTGTGCAAGTAATGTAGGTTTCTTTTTAGAATATGCCTGAGCAAACATTGTAACTATATCATCACTCATTTTTTAAACATATCTATTGTAGGTTTTAATCCATAGATCGCACCAAAGATACCAACGATTAACCATTGATACCAACTAGGGAATCTTCCAAAGTAATCAAAGAATAAATCTAATTTAGATTTGATATTAACATCATCACTAATAATGGCATAAGATAATACAATGATTGGAATACATACTATGATTAAAACAAATTCATCTTTCCAGGATTTGTCTTGCTGATCATAAACATCTCTTTGGTATTCTATTTCACCACGAGCCATACGTTCATAGTATCTACGTTCAGCTTCACTCTCTAATAGTTCTGATTGCTTATGATTCTTATAGATCTCAGCACCTGTTTTAAATAAAGTAGGTACGATACTCCACCACATATTAATGACAACTCCTCATTAGTTCTGACAACTCTTCGCATCTGCTTGGTGTTTGTCTATACCATGCTGAGTTTAACATTTCCGCAGCTGCTCTACTATAATCATTATTCTTTAAAGCATCAAACATTTTCTTAAACTTAGAAACACCAGTCTTTCCTAGTTGAAATACCATTTCAATAATTACTTCTTTAGCCACTAATGCAATATTATAATCTTTTAATAATTCTTCAGCACCTTGCACAGCTTTATTAAAATCCTTTTCAAATAATGTTTCTAATATATCTTTGTCATAGATAACTCCTTCAACAAAATCATCTTCTTCTGTAAGCAAATGACCATAGCCAATGGTAGCTTTACCAAGTGAATCTAAATAAACTTTTGCTAAAAAACCCTCATGCTTCTTTATTCGTGCTTTTAAATCTTCGTACATATTTACCTTTCAGTTATTTAACAACTATCTTACCATCTTCATAAACATATACAATTCTAACATTCATATTCTTTTGTATTTTAGATGGAGTTCTATTTATACGATCATTATTCTTATGACCATATTTAGTATTTGATTTTCTATATGACACAGTCTTAACGTCATAGTTGCAATATTCTTTTGTTTTAATATTGTAGGTACAAATATCTACTGGACCCACACCACCTAGTGCTGTGAATACAATAAGGTTTGGATCTCTAGCAAAGTATGCTTGAGCTAATGCTTCGGATACTAATCCTTTGTCTGCCTTTCGCAATTTACGCCTTTGTTGTTTTAGTTTTTGAATTGAAAGAAACCTATGATTGAACCTGCTATGCTACCAATGATTACAAGAAATGCTATGACACCTTTACCCATACTCACATCAGTTCTTAAATCTTTAACTTCAGCTGTAAGATCATCTAATCTTTTAATGATTGTATCCATTCTTTCTTTGGAATACTTCTCATAAGAAGATAGTCTTATGGCTGTAGCAGATATAGTCTTATGTTTCTTTTTCATACACCACTAATAGTAGGTATGATTTAAAAAGTCAATTGTGGATTGTAATTATATGGATTGTTCTGGTGTTTCCATGCAATCAAAATGAAAGGATGGTTTGACTTTCTCAAACTGATCTAATGGGAATAGTTTATTCTGCTCTGCTATAAACTCATAGCCAGCCATGGTGCATTCCCTAAAGGTATTAAACTTCTTACCTGTACTCATTACGTCTAAGCAGTTGCCATTAACCATTGAGCAAATGGTAAAGATTAATAAAAATTTCATTATGATTAGTTATATGAATATGTGGATAAGTAAAGGTGGTGTTTCCACCACCAATACTGTAAGGATTAACTATTCGTTATTCTCATCCTCATCTTCGTCATCTAGATCAAAGTCTTCATCTTCATCTAGATCATCCTCGTATGCTACGTGAGCATCATCAGGATTTATCTTTAGCTCAAGATCATCTAAGAGATCTTTAATCTCATAGATAATATCTTCAGCAGATTTTTTCTTTTTTGCCATGCAAACTCCTATAGTTGGTTTGGCAGTGGCGAGATAAGGTTAATTGAATAATAAGTAAATAAAATTATTTTTTATAACTTATTGTTTTGTAATTATTATTTATTTATTTTTGTATATCTTTTCTACTGCTTCTAAATAATTATTCCAGAAAGACTTAACGTCTGCTGCATAATCATTAAAGAATTTATTCCAGTATGACTTGATGTCAGTATAGTTTAACATGTTATTCTCCATTGGTTATGGAGCTCATATAGTAATAACTATTTTATATTCAAGTGCGATTTAATAGATTCTATTATATCATTTACTACATGCTCGTACTTCCAGCCAATGTAGATACCAATGATTAAAGATATAAGTATTAATATTGTTGTCATATTATTTCCTGTTTATTTGATCTATAAACTTACCATAATACTCTGTGCTACCCAAATGATTTATAGGAGTAGATAGATCTGTCCAGATCTCAAAGCCACATTCTTCAGCTAATCTACAGAAGTAATAATCTTCAGATAAGAATCTATTAACACCATCTTTCTCTTTATAGATTCCAACAGGAAAAAAATCAAACGCATTTTGAGAATTTTCTATTCCTGTTCTCAGATCTGGTTTGTATTTAAGCTGAGGATTCTTATTCATTATTGCAGTAAACACTTCACGTTTAATCATCATAAAACCTGTAGCACTTTCCTTTACCCTTGCGAATCCTTCTCTAAATTCTGTGTTAGGATATAGATTAACATTAAACTGCAACAGATAATCACGCATTAGTTTCTCATCTATGTTTGTATTCTTTTTGATACGATCTAGTAATTGCTGCCAATAGAAACCTTTGACAGGATAGGTGCAGGTTACAACATCTTTATTAAAGTCTATTATTCTTTTTAGATTATCAATGGTGAAACCTATATCAGCATCAATAAATAATAAATGCGTACCATTAAATTCTTTATTATCCAGGAACTTAGTTACAAACTTATTTCTGGCACGATTGATTAATGATTCAGTTGGAAGTGTTTCAACTCTAATATTATGTCCCTGATCGTTTAACCAACGTAATGTATTTAATATGGAATGGAATGTCATGTTACTGATGTTTCCACCATATGCGGGTATTGCTATTAAAATGTTCATCGTTGTATGAACGATTTTATATTATGGCTTAATTGGAAATACTATTGAATTAACTTGTTCAACTGTGGATAAACCTTCAGTTATATCTCTAAGTGCTTGTCTGTACGCTGCCATATCAGATGATAATGTATTGTCAGATAACGCCAAGTAATCTGTAGATGCTAATAATGAATTACGTTTAGCTCTTAATGATTGCATAGCACGATCAAATGCTCCTGCATTCCAAGCTGCTTCTTCTGCTTGTCTTTGTGCTATCTCTGCATCAGAGAGAACTACTTTAACACCATCTACTAATTTATGTTCCATGTTTATCCTTATAGTTATAGTTAGTTATTTAGTCAATTACTTAATACCATACATTAATATAGTACCATCCATATTACCACTAGACATTTTAAATCTTATAGCGTTTATAGCACTTGTTGTATTACCATATCCAGCTTTATAACAATCATTCATATAATCTGCTGCACTCATATCATTTACTCTAGCAATATAGTGTTTAACATAAGTTGTAGATGCTGGATTGAATAATTGCAAAGTACCACTTGCATTTTGATCTGAATCACTACCTAAACTTGGAACTATTATTTCCTCACCAGTTGATTGTGCTAAATCTTGTGCTGTTTCATAAATTAAACCAGTATCACTATCTGATTCAGTGTGATAAGCAAAAAAGAATGTAGATGTTTTAGTTACATTGTAATTAGAACCAGAATCAGTTGATAGATTAAAAGTAAAATTAGCATTATCTGTTCTTGCGTAAATATTAATAAACCAAAACTGATACTCTTTATAAGTAGAATCAATACCAGTAGTAAAAGAAATAGAAGCTGAGTTACTTGCTGTCTGTGAACTTATTAATACCATGTTACCAGTAGCTATTGCAGCATTGTAAGCAGTTACATTGGCAATAGAATTATTATTCAATGAAGCTGGTAATAGAACACCGCTTGTAGTTATGTTGTTTGCGAAACTTCTTGTAATACTCCCCATTATTTAACTCCATATAGTTTAATTATACCATGAGCATAGCGAATTTGTTTATTAAGCGACATCATGATTTCTTTACCCCATAGAGCTTAATAACACCATCATCTATGTTACCAGATGACATTTGAAATCTTATAGCATTAATCGCAGATGTAGTGTTACCATATCCTGCTGTATAATTTTCAATTTGGTAATTAAAATCTTCTGCTGTATTTGTTCTTGATATAAAGTGTTTAACATAAGTTGTGGAAGAAGGATTAAATAATTCCATATAGCCAGATACAGACTGATCATTATCATTTCCAGTTTCTCTTGCTAAATAGGCATTTCCTGTTGATTGTGCTAAATCATAAGTTGCTGATACATACGTTAAACCAGAAGCACCATCTGCTTCATCATGATATGCTTGGAAAAATGTTGTAGTCTTAGTAACATTATAGTTAGCACCACCATCTGTACTCATATTAAATTGTAATTCTGCACCATCAACGCTTGGGTGAATATTAATAAACTTAAATATATATTCATCATAAGTGGAATCCAATCCTGTAGTAAAGGATATATTAGCAGATGAACTAGCTGTCTGTGTAGATAATAATATTAATGTTCCAGCACTAGCATTAGCAAAAGAAGTTACAGCACTTACTGAAGCATTTGTAATTCCAGCAGGAAGTATAACTCCACCAGTTGTAATGTTATTTGATAAACCTCTTGTGATACTACCCATTATTTAATTCCATACATATAAATTGTTCCTGCGTCTATGTTACCAGATGACATTTTAAATTGGATTGCATTAACAGCACTAGTTGTATTAGCATACCCAGCAACAAAAGTATTAACAGAATATCCAAAATTTGATTGATTACAATTTGAAATAAAATGCTTAACATAGGTTGTTGAAGAAGGATTAAATAAAGTCAAACTTCCTGAAGTAGCAGAATCGTTATCTGTATCAATATCATAATTTGTTAATCTTTGAAAAGCAGTTGATTGTGCTAAATCTTCTCCTGTTCTATATTGAAAAGAAGTTGATGCGTCATTTTCTTGGTGTGAAGCTATAAAAACAGTAGTAGTTTTTGTTGCATTGTAGTTAGAACCAGAATCAGTTGAAAGATTAAAAGTAAAATTAGCATCAGTTGATGGGTGGCAATTTATCCATACAAACTTATATGCTTTATAAGTTGAGTTTATTCCAGTTGTAAAAGAAATACTTGCAGAAGCTGAAGCAGTTTGAGAAGATATTAAAGTAATTCCATCACTAGCATTTGCAAGTACAGTTATTCCAGTAACAGAAGAATTGGCAATAGCAGATGAAGTAAATACTCCACTTGTTGTAATATTGTTTGCTATGTTCCTAGCGATAGCACCCATTATGACAACCTCAAATATCGTACTGTAATTTCTGCTAGATTTGCAGGTGCAGTAGCAAATGTTAAAGTTGTACCTGATATTGTATAGTCATCAGTTGGAACTAAAGTTAATCCATTAACCACAACTAAAATGTCTGCGACAGCTCTACCAGCATCTATTGTAATTGTTGTAGCTGAACCATTACCAGTAAAGTTAGCTGATGTATAAGCACCACCTAATGGTAAATATCTATAAGTAATCTCAGCAGATGAAGCTGGAGCTGTTGTAAAAGTTAATGTAGTTCCTGATATTGTGTAATCTGTTGTAGGTGTTAATTGAAATCCATTTACAAATACCAATACATCTTCAACTGTTCTACCAGATGATATTGTAAAAGCTGTTGTAGATCCATTGCCTGTGGCAGTACCTGATGTGTAGGTATAAATAAACTGGGGATCTTTTCCAATATATGGCATTTTATATTATTTCCTTTACTTCCCAATTTACAATGGATTCATTCCAAGAATAATATTGATTATCTTCTAATACTGTTGTTGGTTTAGAAACTGGTGCATTCCACAAACAAGTATCTTCGTTTAATATCCAAGAATTAAAAGGTTTAGGTGGTATAAAAGCATCTCTATCTTCATCATAAGTATAACCTATTCCTGCATGATTTTTTCTTAAAGGTATTCCACCATTATTATGTACTCCACCATGTGTATTATAAGATGTTTGTTTCCACAAAGGATAACCTGTAAGTTTAGTTAAAAAATCTATTCCAATTACTTCTTGTTCAACTCCATTAGAGTCATGTAAAACTTCATTAACTACTGAAAGAACTTCTATAACTTTTCCATTTAATCCTATTTTTGCAAAACTAGCCATTATGCTGTGTAACTCCCTGAACCATTAAATTGTAAAATTGTATTACTACCAGATGTTGTAACTGTTGGTGAACCTGTTGTTGTACTAGAATATGAAGCAGTTGGTAAACTTAATATAACAACTCCTTTTCCACCAGAAGAACCTGTAGCATTAGCAGTACCACCTGCACCACCTCCACCACCACCAGTATTAGCTGTACCATTGGTTGCAGTTCCACTAGTAATTGCACCTGCTCCTCCACCACCGCTTCCACCTGCACCACCACTTCCGCTTAAATAAGCACCACCGCCTCCTCCACCTGCTCTTGTTACAGATGAACCAGTTATTGAAGAAGCTGTACCATTTCCACCAGCTCCACCACTTTGACTAGCACCAGCACTACCAGCACTACCAGCTCCACCACCACCTCCGCCACCATAAATTCCTCCAACTCCACCATTGTTTCCTTGACTAGGAGATGTGCTTGGTGTGTTTCCTAAACCTCTAAAAGATGTAGATGTTTCATAACCTGTTGAACCGCCACCACTTCCACCATCACTTCCAGCTACACTTGGACTATCAGAACCTCCTCCACCGCCACCAGTAGAAGTTATAGTAGTTAATCCAGAACCTGATATTGAAGAATTTGAACCATTATTTCCTTTTGTATATTCACCAACAGCAGCACCACCATCTCCTACTGTTACTGTAATTACTGTTCCTGGTGTTACTGTTTGAGTGGAAGTTCTGTATCCTCCAGCACCTCCTCCTCCTGAATAATTTTCTCCACCACCTCCTCCACCTCCAGCTATTACTAAAAAATCTACTGAATAAGGAATACCTAAACCACCTGTACTTTCTTGATAACCAGAATTTGGTAACCAACCTTGTGTTGAATCTATATATATTAATGTTATTGCTTCTCTATCTTTAGAAGCTGTAACATTAGAAGTTTGTCCAAGAATTTTATTGCTATTAGGATTAATTGTTAAATTATTTGTATCCCAAGTTCCTGCGTAATCTACTAATTGAATTGAATCTCCAGCAGTAGGAGTTGAAGGTAATGTTACTGTAAAAGCTGCAGAAGTTGTGTTGCAAAAATATCCTGTGTTGGCACTTGCTGTAAAACCAGAAGTCTTAGCAGTTGTGTCCCAAGTAAGTTTAGCTAAACCTGTAGCTAAATCTGCAGCACCAATTATACCATTAGGTATATCATCTGATGTTAAAGGTGCATTGGTTGGTTTTCTTCCTACGAAAGCCATTTAATCTCCTATGAACTTATGTCGTCAACAGCACTAACGATTGCATCTAATGAAGATGCAGCACTTGAAACAACATAAAGTCTATCGCCTGATTGAACTACAAATTTTGCACCACCATCTAAAACTTGAAGAGCAGATCCAGAAGGTATTGGTGCATCTTTAATTATATAAAAATTATTTCCACCACTTGCAATATATACACTTGCAGTGATTGCACTTGCTGTAACGTTTGCTAAATTAATTCCTATGATTGTATCGTAACTATTAAAATCAGAACCATCTGGTATATCTACTGCTGATGTTCCAATGTTTCTTTCTATGTATCTTCTAAAATTTTGTGCCATATTTAATTTCCTATATTAGTTTATATTATAATGCAATAGAAACAGCTAGAGCAAAACCTTTTGTAGCAAAATTACTTGTATCTGTAGCTTCTACAGTTAGCCAAGTAGATCCTGTGTAGTATTTCAATGTATTTGAGCTATTGTTAAAATATAAATCACCTGGTGTTAAAGGATCACCATCATTATCAACAGATGGATCGCTATTCTTTTGTCCCAAGTATGTATCATCAAAGTTATCAGCTGCTGCTAGAGCCGCATCTCTCGCACTGTTTGCAGCATTAGCCGCATTAGAAGCAGTGTTAGCAAAGTTAGATGAATTATTAGCAAAGTTTGATGAGTTGGCTGCATGATTGCTAGATGTATTAGCAAAATTACTAGAGTTAGCAGCATGGTTAGAACTATTACTTGCATGATTAGAACTGTTGCTAGCATGATTGCTAGAAGCATTAGCAAAGTTTGAACTGTTGTTTGCAAAGTTAGATGAATTGGCAGCATGATTAGCTGAAGTGTTTGCACTATTAGAACTGTTATTAGCAAAGTTGCTAGAATTTGATGCATGGTTAGCTGATGTGTTAGCACTATTGCTAGAGTTATTTGCAAAGTTAGAACTATTTGCAGAATGATTTGCAGATGTATTTGCTGAGTTACTAGAATTGTTTGCAAAGTTAGAAGCATTGCTAGCAGAATTAGCTGCAGCATTAGCATTAGCACTTACACCAGCTAAATATGTTGAAGCATCGTTTGCAGAATTAGAAGCATTGTTTGCAAAATTACTTGCATTAGATGCGTGATTGGCTGCAGTATTAGCTGAGTTAGATGAGTTGTTAGCAAAATTAGAACTGTTAGAAGCATGGTTCGCAGCTGCATTAGCTGAGTTTGTAGCAGATTGTGCATCAACAATTAAATCCCATTTAGCTACATCAGCATTAGAACTGATTGGAGTTGTACCTGTAGAAGTATGAGTTGTGTTACAAAGATATACGTTATTGTTAGATGAGTCTTTTACAATATCTCTGGCATTGTATGTAACACCAGCACTCCATGAACCTCTGTTAGTTCCAAGTTCTTGTGTAACTGATAATTCACCATTCGTATCAAATGCTAAAATCTTATTAGCACGATCTGATGCACCTACTGTAAACTCTGTAGATGTCATTGTATTTGTTTTAGATAATTTTAAAGATCTTGTTACTTCTTCTTGCAACTGTTGAATTGCCATTGTTGCTCTGTCTAAACCTTCTTCATGCGATTCAGCAGGGAATGGATCGTTAGCAATATAATCTATTGCTTGTGTTTGTGGAATGTTACGTCTTAATACAACTGTCTGAGTAGATGTTGGAATATTACCAGCTGTAAATATAACTGATCCACCACCAGAGTTACCTGCACCTGTTACTGTATAGTGAGTTGTAATTGTTTTAGTTGTTTCAGTTCCATTAGCTGAACGTATAATTACTTGAATATCTGAATCTTGGAATATCTTGAATGTATAACTAAATGTTGTAGTTGAGCCATCGCCACTATAACTGTTCTTAACTGTAGTTGAAGATATTGTCATATTTAGAAACCTTTAAACAAACTTGATGGTTTTGTAAACAAAAATTCTTGATCTCCATTTTTTTTCATTTCTCTTTCCATTTTTCTAAGATAACCAGGTGATAATGTTTCCATCATTTGATAACCAATAGCATAATCAAATGCTGTTTTAATATAAAATAAATTTAAAAAAGGAACATTTCCTACAACTGATTTATATGCTTGTCTTTGAGCAGCATCTAATTTTCCTTCTTTAATATAATCAAATATTTTATATGCTTTTGCAGCTTCTGATATTACTGGACCAGCTATTGTAGCAAGAATACCAGCATTATTTTTTGATTCTTGAAATAAGAAATCACCATAAATACCTAATCCACCACCTCTTGCTGCAGAAGCAAACCAAGTTTTTAAATCTGTTGGATCTTTTGGAGTTTTTCCTTTTAATATATCTAATACAGAATTTGAAATATAACCAAAAATTGTTGCACCAATAAATAAATTTGCAATACCTAAAATTCCTTCTCCAGTTCTACCAGCTTTTATTGCAGCTAATTCTCTTCCTATAGATTTTTGTGTAAATGCTATAGCAAATCCTTTAAACTGTCCCATAAATCTTATAGCTTCACCCATTGGAGTTCCAGCTAATAATCCTTGTTTCATAAAAGCTCTAACTCTTGCATCAGATTCAAGAACAGCAAATGAAGATCTATCTACAAATATACCAGTTACTTGTGTTTTTAAATTGTCTTTAAACAAATCAATTTGTCTTTGACTTGGATTTTTTATATCCATCAAAGGTAATATTTCTTTATTTGTTAGATTTTCTATATTACGAACAGAAAAAAATTCAGTACCATCTTCAGCCTTTTCAACATCCATTTTTCTAATAGTATTCCAAATTTTTTCATCAATACCAAAATGAGTTATTAATCTTTTAAATTTGTCATCTAAATTTACAAATGTAGTATTTCTTTTATTTGCAACATAATTTCCTAAACCAAGAACAGAACCTTCTTTTAAAGAATCAGTCCACCAACGAAGTAAGTTAAGTTTAAAAAATGTTCTTTGTATTTTTGTAAATCCTTTATTTAAAACATCTCCAGTTGAATAACGACCAGCTAAATCATGAGTAATATTATCATTCATAAATCCCAATTGTTGAGCAATAGCTATTCTTCTTTCTGAAGATTTAATTTTAGATAAAGCTAACATTGCTTCTTGTACACCACCCAAATAAGTTTTACCTTGCCATTTTAATTCTCTTGCATAGGTATGAACATCTGTAAAAGAAGATATAACCGCACCTCCTAATTTAGTCATATTAGCAATTGATCTAGTTATTGCTGACCATTTAGCACCACTAAAATGACTAATCATATTTACTCTTCCAGTTACTTCATCTAATTGATATTGAAAAACTCTTTCATTATCTTTAATTTTTTGAGTAATCTTTTCATTTTTTAATAAATTTTTAGCAACTAATCCTTTTATTGTGTTAAAATTTTCTTCTGGTTTAGTTCCTAATACATTAATTATACCAATATTATTAGCAGATCTTTGTAAGCCAAAGAAAAAAGATTCTCTTAAATTTCCAAATCCAAATTTTTTATTATAATCAAACCAATCATCAGATGTTTTAAATAATAAAACTCTTTTAGCGTTCATATTTTTTGTAATATCTCTTGAACCATAAGATGCTGCAGAGCCATCTGTAATAATATGTTCATTACGAGCTAATGAATTATAAACATTATTTAAAAATTCATCTTTATTATCAAAACCACTAAATGTTTCGTCTTTTAATTTTGGAGTAATGTATTCTTTCCATGCTTTTAAATTTCTATCTAATCTACCATCTAAATCATCTGATTCTTTTCCAGATAATTCTTTTAATACCTTTGCAGCATTTCTTATTTGAAATGGATCATGAGTTTGTCTTACAATCCAACCAGGTAATTTACCTATATTAGCACCATTATCATTTAATTTTTTTCTTATAGATTCAGAATAATCTGACATTATATTTGCTAATTTTATAATGTCTTTATTTTTTTCTGTTATTTGTTTTCCTTCGCCTAACTCCCAAATTGTTCTAGATAATCTTCTATCTATATCTTCGTTTGCTGTTGAAAATAATTCAACTACATTATTTTGTCTTAATTTTTCATAAAATGCAGATGATAATTTTCTATATTCAGAAAGCTGAGAAAGAGCAACAGAAGCACGAGATCCTGCTTTTTCTAAATTGCTACCAACTAATATAGCTGATAATCCTTCTGATTCATTACCTTTAAAATCAATTAATACTTTATCTACAGCTTTTCTTATTTTAATTTCATTTTCAATAGCGTTTCTTTCTTTAATCTTTTTAGATATTTGTTGTTCTTTTAAAACTTGATTTGCCAATTCATCTTTTAAAGTATTATCAAGATTTTCTAATTTAGCTTCTCTTTGAGTTTTTCTAATATTATCAATAATATCTGCTGCTTGTTCTTCATTAACATTACCTCTTTTTAAAGCCTGTGCTACTAAATCAATACATTTATCTTTTGCCATAATTATACGTTGTTAATACAGTTAATACCATCAATGATAGCATCTTTGATTTCTTTTTGTTTTTCAGAAATTTCTTTTGATTCTTTTTTAGAAGTTTGTAATTCTTTACTGTCTTCAATATCTAAATCTTTTTGTTTATCTTTTAAAACATTTAATTGATCATCTAAAGATTTATTTTCTCTATCAATTATTGTTTGATCTAATTCTTTTGTTTTTAAAGTATTATCTAATTTATCTAATGTATTTTGTTCTTCTGTTTTAAATTCTTGTTTACCAGCACTTTCATTTATTGGTTGTCTTGAAGATGTTTCAAGAGTATTATCAACTGAGTTATTAGAATTGTTTTTATTTTTTACATTAATATCTTCATTAATTTGTGCATCTCTTAATTTAGGATCAAGATTAGCTATAGGAGTTACATCAACTGGTTTTCCTTCTAATAAATCAGATAAAGATTTTACAAGTAATAATCTTCTAGTTTCTGGATCTGTTTCAGAAAGTCTTAACATTATTTCTGAATTAGCTGGATAATATTCTTTATACAAATTAACAGCAGGATCTTCTGTAGAATTTATTCCAGCAGATTCTCTTGCTTGTTGAACTCTTTCTTTAAAATCTACACTTGTTCTAAAATCTTTTAAAGCACCTATACCAACGTGCAATCCTCCTCCAATAATAGTTCCAAATGTTACGTTCAAAAAACTATCCATTAAACCATAATCTGCTTGTTCAGCTTGTGCTACGCCATAAACAATAGGTTCTATTAATGCAGCTCCAAATGCTCCTTCAACAACACCTTTGGCAAGTCTAGCAGTAGTAAATCCTTGTCGTGCAACTAAAGAAGCAAATCTAGCTTGACCAACAACAGGAACAAATGCAGATGCAATGTTAAGCGGATCTGCCAAACTAACTCCCAATCCTGTTGCAAATTTTAAAGTACCAGCTACAACACCTGTTTGACCACGAGCAAGTCTATTTGCTCTGTCTATTTCTTTTAATTTACTAGCAGATAAAAGATCAACAGTTGATTGTTTTTCGTCTTGTTCAAATAATAATCCAATATTAGAATATTTTTTATTTAATTCCTCTTTTGGAATTAATGGTTCATCTTCTGTAGAAGGATAAGCACCAGTATAAAATTCATCAATTTCATTACTAACACTTCCTCTTCTTGAAGCAGTTAAATTTCCATATCTAATTAAAGATGGTGTTGCACTAAAATTCCAAGCGTCTTCAGCTGTAACTCCTAAAGTTTCAGATAAAGTTAATTTATACTTATCAAAACCTATGGCTTGAGCATTTTCTTCTGTGTCTAAACCAAAACCTATATTAGGCATATATTATTGTAATATTATTTTTTTACTTTTAAAACCAATGTCTTTTTCTATTATTTTTGAAAAATCAATATTTTCATTTGAATTTGGTAATTTAGATGATGTGTCATTAAAATTTATTTTAATTTGTTCACCTTTTTTATTATTTAATATTCCAATGCTACCATCATAAAATTTTACAGCTAAAACCAAACTATTACCATCAGCAGAATTAATCCACATTCCATTTTCTTTTATTTGATTTTTCATACCTTTGTCTAAAATATCTTGAGAAATTTTTTTGTCATTTGATTTAAAAGATTCTAAATCTAATTTATCTATATTAGCATCTTTTATATAACTTGCTTTTCTATCTATATGCTCAATTTGAGCTTTAGTTAATCTTTCATTATTGTAAATTCTTGGAATAAAATAAGTATCTCTAAAAACAAAATTATCATTTATATAAGATGTAGATTCTTTTACAGCATCATCCATACTCATTCCTCTAGACATCTTGTTTGCGGCAACATAAGTTAATACTTCTTGTATGTTATTTAATTTTTTGTTTGCAACAGATGTTACAAATGGATTTCCCATCATAACAACTTTTCTAAAATCAGTTAATTGATTAGCAATTTCTGATTGTAATGATTTTTTAGATTCTGTTGTAGTTGATATATATTTATCTAATCTATCTCTTTCTTCTTTTGTATCTATACTTAATGCTTGTTTAGCAAAATTTGAATCTCCTAAATAAGAAACAAACTCAGCTGTTATTGGTAATCCATTTTCAGGTTCTGTTAATTGATTTAACAATCTGCCATAATTATCTCCATATGTTTTTTCTAAATCACTAAGATATTTAATTTTTCCATTAACATCTTGATTATTATAATCTTGAACTATTCTAGCAGCATCTTGTTGTGGTAATACTTTAATTTTCTCATCATTAACTCCTATTAATTTTTGAGCATCTATAACAGAACCAATGTATTTTTGAAATTTACGATCTTTAATTACAGGATCTGTTTCGTTAGTAAAGTCAGAGTATTTTTCTTTAACATTTTGATTAAATTGCATAACAATAGAAGCTGGATCTTTTTTTAACATCTCATCTTTTTTAGATGCAAAGTTTATAAGTTTTTGTTTCATTTCTAAATCAAACGCTTCAGAACCTGGTCTAATTGGATAGTTAGCAATAATAGAAGATTCTGTTCCTATTTTTGCATTAAATATTTTTGCAGATTCTCCTTTAAATATTATTAATCCAGATTCTTTTTCTTTAAAATCTGCGTATGCTTGTTGTCCAAGTATTGGTTTAATTGATTTTTCATCAAATTTACTAGGCATACCTGATTCAATCAAAGCAAAATGATTTTTCATTCCATCCATCACAGCTGGTCTAGCATCTGAATTAGCCTCATTAATTAATTTTATTCTTTTTTCACCAATAATATCTGGATATTTATTAGCATCATTAAGTTTAATAGCAGTTCCAACAGGATCTGTTCCCATATCTCTTTTTGCTTCTAATGTTTGAACTATACTTGGTATTTCTCTTATTTTTTTCTGATATGTATCTTCATCAATAATAAAATCTTTTCTTAAATCTTGATATAAAATACCTAGATCTGAATACATAGTTTCTTTTTGTAACTGATTGTCAGAATATAATCCTGTTGTTAAAATTCTTTGTTCTTTAATATCTGCTTGATTAATTCTATCTTGGATTAAATTTTCTCTATTTTTTATTACAACAGAAGATAATTGTTTTTTTTCTTCAACTAAATAATTATTAAGAAATAAATTTTTTACAGAACTGCTTGGAGCTTGATCTGCATATTTTTCTTTAATTTGTTTTGAATATTGTAAAAATATATCTGAACTTGTTATTGGATCTGCTGATTTAGAAATCCTTGCTTTTGTTTCTTCTAATTCAATAGATGCTTTATTTTCTAATTCTAATGCTTGTGTTTTTTCAACAACAGCTTGTTCTTTTGCATAATAATCATTTAATGTTTTTATAACTGGTTCTAATGCAGATGCTGGAGATCCAACTCCAGATAATGGAACTTGAAAAGAAGTTTTAATGCTAGCAGATTCAGCAGTTGGAATTCCTTGAGCTGTAAATGTAGGTATCTTTGGCATTAGAATGATCCTTCTGATCCAGTTAATCTTGTGTTAATTGGTGAGTATGTTGGTGAAGATGAAAATATATTACCAGCACTTGTTAATAAACTTGATCCAGCACTTGTTCCTAAAAATGCACTTGCACCTTTAAATAAAGTTCCCATTGCAGTCAATCTTCCAGTTTGTCTAGCCATATCGCCTTGTATTCTGTAGAAGTTTCTTTCTTCAATTTTTCTAGCCTTTGCTACACCACCATCATATTCAATAAGATCTCTTTGTAGTTCTGCTTCAGTAGCATTAGCCATTTGTATTCTTAATGATGTTCCAGATCCTTGTTCAACTCCAGCTTTTGCAGTTGATACTGTAGTTTTTCCAACAATTTTTGCGTAGTCTTTATTAAACTGATCAAGTTTGTATTCTGTTTGTTTTTCTATTGCACCAATTTCTTGATTTGCAATTTCTGCATTACGATTTTGTACTGATTGATTAAATTTACCAATAGCATTTTGTTGTCTTGCTTGAACAACACTAAATCCTAAAGAAACATATGGTACAAATGGTAATGCTGCTGCCATTAGTAAATCCTCGCAAATCTATAATGATCAGCACCATCAAAACCATAGTGCTTCATTAATCCTTCATTAGTAAATCCTAACCACTTAGCAAATCTAATTCCAATTCCAAAATCAGTTCGTACTGCAGTTTGTAATCTTTTAATATTATTTGTTTTAGCTAAATGATCTAAATTTTGTTTAACTGCTTTTGCAATTGTTATTGGATAGTTCCATACATCATTTTTAGCAAGAAACCAACCTTCAGCTACATTACCCCATATTCTTTTCATACCAGCTGCAGCAACAACCTTATCATTAATTAATCCTGTAAATGCTAAGCCATCTTGTTCTAAGCTCATACATTCAATGTTATTATCTTTTTTAATATACTCAGCATCTTGTTGAGTAAGCATGTGGTTCATTTGGGATTCCATGATTATTTTACCATGATTTTGTGTATAAGGAATTATAATTAATCTATTAGTCATTTGTAATCAATTCTGGGTATAACGATAAAATTGTTAAAGGTAAAGGTTGAGTTTGACGTACAAAGATAAAACCATCAGTTTCATAGTTACCTCTAAACTCTACTTCTTTATCACCTGTGAATACTGGGATAGCTTGATCCATAGGATTAGCAGAAGATCTAAATGGTATAGCTTCCATATTGTTAAGATCTGGACCAACTTCTACACCAATAGATTCATATAATCTAATAGAGATATTAAATATTCTTTTTGTCTTAGCTTGAGATGTGCCATTTTGAGCTCCAGCATCTAATCTCATAGTTTGTAATAGTGATGTATATTTTAATCCAACTTTAACTTTAGTAGATGATCTTGCTAAAGTAATAGATCCACCAGATACAGTTCTATCTGGATGTGTTGCACCATTTGCTAGAACAGATACAACTTGTCCCTCAAGATGATCTAATCCAGAAATAGTAGTAGTTGCAGATCCAGAGTAAGCAAGTTGTGAATCTAAGAAATTAAATTCTGTATTGTCTGTTTCATTAAAATCAAATT
>Ga0315902_10004749_pt1 | contig 19445 bp, 19 predicted proteins | sample LakEriMetagenome_9_FD_203523 | JGI IMG/M metagenome (GOLD analysis project Ga0315902, IMG submission 203523) | Freshwater fungal communities from buoy surface, Lake Erie, Ohio, United States - Buoy 12 MA117 | ecosystem: Environmental > Aquatic > Freshwater > Lake > Lake biofilm | place: USA... | reverse complement strand
GACTCGCCTAATCTGGCTGTTTTAGAGTGAAAGTCTAGCGCGAATCTTAAAAGCCTTGAAAGCTACGCTTTCAAGGCTCTGCGATGCAATCGCCCTGGCTTCGCGCTTAGCTTTCGATTTTAGAATTTGATTAAGAAGGCCTCAGACAGACAAATTGATTTTAAAAAATAAGAGGAATAGCTGGAGTTAACGTTTTTTAACCACGGAAAGCACGGATTACACAGAGTGAAGAATCAGAATGAAATCCGACAGCAAAGTGCGGGAGCAACCATTCTGTGCAATCCGTGTAATCCGTGGTTTAAATTCCTTGTCTCAAAAATAATCAAATGAATAGCAGAGGTTGAGTTGTTCACACCCTCCGTTATCTCCGTTTGCTCCTGTAAAAAATATTTTCCGAACAGGAGGTAACAGAGAAAACGGAGGAGCTTCGCGTTTAGCTTTCGATTTTAGAATCTGTATGAAGAGTCAAATGATAAGTCCATTGCTGCATCACTTCGCGGCGGCGGTCTGCGGGGAGACAGCCCTACCTGATCACTTTAATACATCACATCGCTTCGCCCATGCCTGCCAGAGCTCTTTGAATTCCTCAAGCTTAGCAGGTTCTTTATCGGCAAGATCATTCAGCTCACTGGGATCATCTTTTAAATGATAAAGATTCCATCTATTTTTCTCTCCACTCACTGCTTTCCAATATCCACTGCGCACAGCTTTTTTACCGTAATGCTCCCAATATAGAACGCGCTCGGATGTTGCGGTATCTGATTTGAAAGATGGAATCAGGCTAATCCCCTCATACGGTTTGATCTCTTTACTATCGACCTGCTTTGGATATTCGGCGCCACCAGCATCTAACAGCGTCGGCATTACATCGATTACATGACCGACCGTTTTCCGAATCTCTCCCTTGCTCGTAATTCCCGCTGGCCAATGAGCAATAAATGGGGAAGCGATACCACCTTCATGCGTGAACATTTTAAAATTTCGGTAGGGCGTATCGGACACATTCGCCCATTCGAGACCTCCACTTGAATACGATAGCCCAGTTCCAATCTGGGCGTCTTTTTCTCCTCGGTCAAATCCACCTGGACCGCCTTCGGCAGAACACCCATTGTCTGACATAAACAGAATCAATGTATTATCTAGCTGGCCGAGTGCTCTGAGCTTTGCGATCAACTTACCAACGTTTTGATCAATACAGTCAATCTGTGCCGCATAGATTTCCATCCGATGCGCGAGGTCTTTGCGCTTTTCCTCTGACATTTCGCTCCAAGCTTTTGCAGCTGGATCACGCGGACTAAGCACAGTATTTGCTGGAATCACCCCGAGCTGTTTTTGTTTATCAAAACGTTTTTCTCTAACAACATCCCAACCAACATCATATCGCCCTTTGTATTTTTCAATATCCTTTGGCTTAGCTTGTAGCGGCCAGTGCGGAGCGATATGAGCGAGATAGAGAAAAAACGGCTTCTTCGATTCCTTCACGCTTTGATCGATGAATCCGATGGCCTGATCCGTAAAATCATCGGTGACATAAAGGTCATCTGGCGGCTCGATTTGCTTAGCATTTTCATAAAACTTGCGCTCAGGCTTGAGCTTCATCGTCTCTTTGAAATAAAGCCCACCGCCATGCAATACACCCCAGTAATGATCGAACCCACGATCCACCGGCTTCATGCCATCGCCATCACCGACATGCCATTTTCCCGTCATCAAGGTTTTGTAACCAGCCGGTTTGAGCGCTTCGGCAAGTGTCACGCAATTCCGATTCAAATGACCGAGATATCCAGGCTTATCGGTTTTTTCCATCATCGCTCCTACTCCGGCTTGATGAGAATATAAACCTGTTAATAAAGACGCCCGCGTCGGGCAGCAACGTGAGGTATTATAAAAATTTGCATATCTTAATCCATTCCCCGCGAGTTGATCGAGATTTGGCGTGTCGATTTCAGAACCATAGCAACCCAAGTCGGAAAATCCCATGTCGTCGACAAGAATCACGATGATGTTTGGTTTACTCTCAGCATAAGCGCTCGAGCACGCCAGCCATGTCAGAATTAAAATCGTGGTGAGTAGGTTTTTCATCATTCAAACCCTACTTCAATCATCCAGAAGACCTTTCGAAAACCCTAAAATTTCCCTTGGGTAGATACCCACAGCAAGCCCTCCGCTAAACCAATAGCCAAAAGAGATACCGGGACTTAAATCCTTGATAGGATAATTTCAAAAATTCAGTATGGTCGATATGATTCAGAAAATTCTCGGGCTATTTGTATTTTTTTCCTCAGTTCTATTTTCGATTGCTGCGATTGAAAAACCCAATGTAGTTTTTCTTCTGGTCGATGATCTGGGTTGGGGCGACTTCGGTGCCTACGGTGCCAAGTTCTATGAAACGCCGAACATCGATAAGCTTGCGGCCGATGGTATGCTATTCACGAATGCTTACGCAGCCTGCACTGTCTGCTCACCTAGCCGAGCTGCGATACTTAGCGGATGCTACCCAGCTCGACTTCATCTAACCGATTGGATCGCTGGGCATAATCAACCCAAGGCGAAATTGAAAATACCCGATTGGAAAATGAAAATCGACCATGAGCGGATCTTATTGCCCGAGGCATTAAAAGAAGCAGGTTACACCACAGGATTTTTTGGGAAATGGCATTTAATGCCAAATGGTCAAACTGACATGCAGGAACATTTACCTACAAATCATGGTTTTGATATAAACATCGGCGGACGTGAATGGGGACAACCAAAAGGAAAGGGAAAATATTTCTATCCCTTCGACATGCCAGGCATGGATGAAGGAAAACCCGGTGATTACTTAACAGATAAACTAACCGACAAGGCAATCGAGTTCATTGATCAAAATGCCAATAAGAAACCTTTTCTCCTCTATTTTTCGTACTACACCTTGCACAGCCCCTTAATGGCGCCAGCTAACCGCGTAGAGAAATACACAAAAAAAGCAGCGACCTTTAAAAATGAGAAAAATGAATTACTCAATCCTGTTCGCGCTGCAATGGTTGAAAGTCTAGATCTCAGCGTTGGACGATTGGTTGAAAAATTAGAAAAAATGGGAATCGCAGATAATACTGTCATTATTCTAACAGGTGATAATGGTGGAGATCATCCAGAAACCACTGCCGGCTTACGCGAATACAAAGGCTATTCCCATGAAGGAGCCGTCAGAGAACCTCTCATTGTGAAATGGCCAGGAAAAATCAAAGCGGGATCCACCACCGATGAAATGGTGATCGGTATGGATTTTTATCCGACGATATTAGAATTCGCCGGACTCGCAGCGAAACCCAATCAACACGCCGATGGCGTGAGCATTGCCCCGCTGCTTTCTGGAACGAAGACCGAGCTCGATCGAGATGCCATTTATTGGCATTATCCACACTATCATCGCACCAAACCCTATGGCGCTATCCGTGATGGCGATTGGAAACTCATTGAGTTTTTTGAAGATGGAAAACTGGAATTGTTCGATCTGAAAAATGATCCTTTCGAGACCAAAGATCTCGCGGAGTCCAATCCTGAAAAAGCCAAGCAGCTACTTGATAAAATCAAAGTTTGGAGATCCTCCGTGAACGCTCAGATGATGACCCCCAACCCGAGTTACTCACCAGCAAGTGACAATAAGAAGAATTAGGGTGAGCTTAAGTAGGATTCTCTTTTTCAAATCCCGCGCTTGCCCAAATCCCCTGCCGCGCCTACATCCTCTCCCGCATGGCTACGATCAATTCCAATTTCCTCAAACTCAAGGCAGGTTATCTCTTTCCTGAAATCGCGCGTCGCGTGAAAGCTTACACGGAAGCGAATCCAGAAATCTCGAAGCGCATCATCCGTTGCGGAATCGGCGATGTGACCGAACCACTCCCCGCCGCTGTTCGTGAAGCGATGCATGTTGCGATTGATGAACAAGGCGATCGCGCGACCTTCAAAGGTTACGGTCCGGAGCAAGGTTACGAGTTTCTCCGCCAAGCGATTGTTGACAACCAGTTTACCAACATGGGCATCTCCGCTGACGAAGTGTTCATTTCCGATGGCTCGAAATGCGATACGGGAAACATTTTGGACATCTTTGGAAAAGGCAACGTGATCGCCATCACCGATCCGGTTTACCCAGTCTATGTTGATACCAACGTGATGGCGGGCAACACTGGAGACGCCGATGAAAACGGTGCTTACGAAGGATTGCTCTATCTTCCTTGCAACGCGGAAAACGAATTCGTCGCCAGCGTGCCAGCGGAGAAAGCCGACATCATTTATCTTTGCTTTCCTAACAACCCAACTGGCGCCGTCGCCACCCGTGCGCAGCTCACTGAGTGGGTCAACTACGCCAAGAAGAACGATGCGATCATTCTCTTCGATGCCGCATATGAAGCGTTCATCCAAGATCCAGAAATTCCCCATTCCATCTACGAAATCGAAGGCGCGCGTGATTGCGCGATCGAGTTCCGCTCGTTCTCGAAAAACGGTGGCTTCACCGGCGTGCGCTGCGCCTACGTGGTGATTCCGAAATCGGTATTGGGTCGCGCCAATGACGGCACGCCTGTCCCTATCCATCAACTCTGGTCCCGCCGCCACTCCACCAAATTCAACGGCGCATCCTACCCAGTCCAAAAAGGCGCGGCAGCGGTCTTTTCCGAAGAAGGCAAAAAACAAGTTTCCGCACTCATCGAGCATTACATGGGAAATGCGAAACTCCTCCGCGAGGCTTGCCTCTCACTCGGCCTGAAAGTTTTCGGCGGCGTTAATGCCCCTTACGTTTGGGTCGGCTGCCCAGCAGGCGTGAGCTCATGGCAGATGTTTGATAAAATGCTCCAAGAAGCTCAAGTCGTCATTACCCCAGGCTCTGGCTTCGGCTCTGCTGGCGAAGGCTATTTCCGCATCTCCGCCTTCAACACCCGCGCGAATGTCGAGGAAGTCTGCCGCCGCCTCAAAGAGCAAATGGCGTAATCCGATCTTCCATCCGTCCGTTTCGCCATTTATGATACCTCCATGTTGCATCTGAATCTGGCATTCATCACCGTTGCTTGCCTGGCGCTTTGCCAGTGCGCAGGCTTAGGCTCCTCCGGGTCTCCCAACATGGGCGGACCGACCGAGGAAGAACGTGCGATCGCCATTGCAAACGAACCCAAGGGAGATTTCTACTACGGTCGCCGCTACTATGTGGAAAAAACCCGTTTCTGGGGATACCTGCGTGAACCGGGCCAGTCGGCCAATAAATCCAAGTTGGCTATTTTCAGAGAATCCCGCGTCAAAAATCCAGATCGCCTCCCAGAAGACGGCCCACTAGGACAACGTTACGGCTTCGATACCAATTACGAATACCGCATCCACGGCAATTATACTGGCGAGAAAGCCTACGATCCCAATAGCGACCAAATCCTCCCAGTTTTCGCGCCCACCCATTTCGAACTCGTCAACCGCGAGCCCGGCTGGCTGTTTAGCCCGAGAGACCATTATCACCCGCAACGCTTCACCCTCTGGGTGCATTAGGCTCAGCGAGTTGAAAATTTAAACAAATGCGGCCCTGAGCTCCGCTTAAAGTTTGCTTTCCCATCATGTCAGCTATCGAAGCTCCAACCCCATCCTCACCTGCAACCGCCGCATGGCGCGCGTGGCTGGACGAGCACGGGCCGAAGCTTTTTCTGTTCGCAAAAAACCAAACCCGCTCCCACGAAGACGCTCAAGACGTTCTGCAAGACGCCATCGTGAAGCTCGTCGAGAAAATCCGCACCGGCGAATTCGTCGGCGGACAAGATGCTTGGCAGCCTTATCTATACGCGACCATTCGCCGACTCGCGATCGACCTCTCACGAAAAGACAATCGCCGCAAACGTCGTGAAGATCACGTTTCCGAAGATCTCGAAAGCGAACAACTAGAAGCCTTTCATCCATGGTTCGATTCCACAGACAGCGATGATGAAACCCGCGCTCAACTCGAGACCGCTCTCAAAGCCTTACCGGAAAAATTCTCTACCGTGATCATCATGAAAATCTGGGGTGATCGCACCTTTGCGGAAATTGGCGAAGCTCTTGAAATTTCCCAAAACACAGCTGCCTCGCGGTATCGCTATGGACTTGAAGCTTTAAAACGTGAACTCGCCTCCGCCCGCAAACGTGGCGACCTCTCGATCTGATATCCAACCTTCCCATTATGTCCAAAATTCCAACCATCGCTGAACAAAAACTCGCCGATCTCCAGCCAAACAAGCTCGATGATGATTTCATGGATCGACTACTTGCATCAGCCGATGGATCTCTAACAGAACTTACCAGCGAAGAACTTCAATTCGAAGCCAGCTTGCGCAAATTTTCACCACCAAAACTCTCCTCATCTTTCGACTCCGCTCTCTTGGATATCCTCAACAACACACCTTTCCATGTTGATGAGAAAATCGTGCTGTTTCATAAATCAACATCACAAACCAAGAACACTTGCTCCAAGTTGCGCCGCTTCAATCTAGCAGCAGCTGCCGCCGTCGCCCTCCTTGGTTCGCTCGCCGCATGGATCACTCCAGGCCAAAATAATGAAACCATTACTTATAATCCCGAGCGTTTCATCCAACAACCCTCAACAGTCACATCACCCACTCCCAGTTCTTTCGCTCCCGCAAGCTTCAATCACAGCCTCAGCGACACCCGAGATGAAGGCGTGATCTGGAGCCAAGCCAACCGCCCACATCGTGTTTTGCGCTTTACCTACATAGAGCGTGCCACCCTTAAAAACGCAAAAGGCGAGTTGATCCAAGTTGATCGTCCTCGCGAAGAATATGTGATTATTTCAGAAAAAATTGACTAAAATTTCACTCCCCCATACCAACCAATCATCCGATATGAAATCACAAAGCCACGCACTAACTACTAGCTTCATAGGAGTAGTTTCATTGTTCGCCGCAAATACTCTAACAGCCATCGAGCCCGCACCAGACAATGCCAAACCCCCTGCTGAACTCGAAGAGCGTATTGAAAAGCCAAATGAAGCTGAAGTGAAGATGCCTTTCATAGGAGTTGTCACCGCAGCCTTGCCTGAAATGGTTGCAGATCATCTCAATCTCAAAGCCGGGACGGGTGTCATCGTCCGCACTGTTTCACCTGAGAGCCCAGCTGAAAAATCCGGGATCAAAGTTAACGATGTCATTCTTAACATCAATGAGACCGCTGTGAACGATCCGGATGGCTTCAGAGCAGAAATCCGCAGCCATAAAGTTGGCGATAAGCTGAAATTAAAAACCATTCAAAAAGGCAAACCCAAAGACCTCGAAGTCACTCTTGTAGAACGTCCGGCGAACGCGTTCGCAGATGTTCAAGATGCAGAGCAGTTGCGCGATGTGATCGAACTGAATCTCGGCGGCCTTCTCGGTGATGCTCTCGGCGGCATACAAGGTCAAGATGGTGCCGAGGGATTGGAGATTATTCCCCAACAACTCGAACTCGGGGATGAAAGACTCAAAATGCTTCGCAAGCAAATGAGAGACGCGATGGAAGTAGTTCCAAAAATCCAACCTGAGCCCGGCAATATCCAATTACAACAACAGTCCACGATTCGCATGATGGATGGAGAGGGCTCTGTCGAATTCAAATCCGTTGGAAAAAATTCTGAAGTCACCGTGCGCGACAAAGCCAATGAGATCGTCTGGTCAGGCCCATGGGACACGCCACAAGACAAAGCCGCGGCTCCCGATGATATCCGTAATCGCATTGAAAGACTCAATATCAACAATGGCGGTGGCGGCGGCTTGAAATTTGAGTTCCGCAAATAATCTCTCAGACTCAGAGAAATTCGGAGCCAAGATCGATTTGCTTCGTCAGCATCCGCTCGCCTTCGAAACTGAATTTCCCGATCAGTGTCTGTCCCGCGAGAACTTGGGGCAGCCAATGCCTGTCATCTTCCCACATTCTTTCGTAAGGAATATCATCAAGCGGTGCCCATAGTGGGACTGCCTCTGGCGTCTCTGTTGGCTCACCTTCAAACTCGCTCGCGAGAAAAACGTGACAGCGCAAACTTGGGTAGTCCGACATCTGAAACCATAGCTCAGCCACTTTTCGAGCATCTTTCACGGCAATACAAAGCTCCTCCTCGGTTTCCCGCACCGCGCCTTGCAGCGGGCTTTCACCCGGGTCGATTTTCCCTCCTGGGCCGTTCACCTTCCCCTGTCCATGGCCACGTTTCTTCTCAATCAGCAGGATTTGGCCGTTTTTGACCACAAACATCAAGGTCGCCTCAATAGCTGCCTGCCAATTTATCCATTCCTTTCCATCCATGCTTGAAAGGATGAATAGCGGATGGATGTAACTTTCCCGAGGTGATTTTTCACTCTCGCAAATTTTTCTTATTGCAAATCAATCTCAATTAGCCGACCTTATCCCTGATGCCAGCCAGCCAACCAGCTAAACGCCAATTCACCTTAAACGAGGTGAGTCTGAACTGTGACGTTCGGATCAGCAGCCTCAACGGCCCTGCTTGCGATCGTCTGCGTGATCTTGGTTTCTGTGAACAAATGCAACTGCGCAAAATTTCTAACGGCCGCAACTTGGTTTGCACCGTCTGCGGTGCAAAAATGGCGATCAGTCGTGAATTGGCCGAGCAAGTCCTCGTCGCCCCTATCCGCTAATCCTGAGGAAACATCGCTGTGCCAGAGATTCACTCAACCATCGCGCTTGTTGGTAACCCGAACTCTGGGAAATCGACGCTGTTCAATGCTCTAACAGGAAAAAACCAAAAGGTCGGCAACTACGCCGGAGTCACAGTTGAAGTCAAAAGCGGTGAAACCTACACACCCCATGGCAAAAAACTGCAAGTCCTCGATCTGCCGGGTTGCTACTCGCTACGCGCCGAGGCCGGCTCGCCCGATGAACAGATCGCGCTCAACGCCCTAACAGGAAAATTAGAAAATCAGGCAAAACCCGATCTCGTGGTTTGTGTGGTCGATGCCTCAAATCTAGAGCGCCATCTCCAACTGACTCTCCAAGTCATCGAACTCGGACTGCCTTGTGTGCTGGCTCTCAACATGGTCGATGTCGCTGAAAAATCGGGACTCAGGCTCGATCCCGCAAAACTCTCCGAAGAACTCGGTATTCCCGTGGTGCCCATGCAGGCAAATACCTCAAAAGGAATTGTTGAACTCAAACAAGCCCTGCGTTTTCCGTTTCCTCATGCCTCGCAAGCTTCATGGCTTTCGAAATCCGGCGATATCGAAACAAACCGCCGCACCTTCATCGCCTCACTCTGCGAACTCGCCGCGCGTCGACCCGATACCCACCAACTCAATTTCACCGACAAGCTCGATTCATATTTGCTTCACCCATTTTTGGGTTGGGTCGCTTTTCTTGCGATCATGTTCACCTTGTTTTGGGCTATCTTTTCTTTTGCTTCGATTCCGATGGATTTTATCGACGCCACACTCGGCAGCTTCGGCAGTTGGGTTGAGTCTCTGATGGCGGAAGGCGATCTACGCTCACTGATTGTCGATGGCATCATCGGCGGCGTTGGCGGCGTGTTGGTATTCCTTCCACAAATTCTTTTGCTATTCTTTTTCATCGGTCTGTTAGAAAGCTCAGGCTACATGTCGCGCGGTGCATTCCTCATGGATCACGTGATGTCAAAAGCAGGGCTCAGCGGAAAAGCGTTTTTGCCATTATTCGGTTCCTATGCCTGCGCGATTCCAGGTGTGATGGCAACGCGCACCATCGATTCCGCGAAAGAGCGCTTAGTCACGATTTTCGTCGCCCCCTGGATGAGCTGCTCTGCGCGACTTCCGGTTTATTTCCTCATCATCCCGTTGCTGCTTCACGAAAACGAAGGAACATGGAAACAAGCACTGGTCTTATTTGGAATATACACAATTGGGACGCTAACCGCATTCATCGTCGCGCGCATTTTACGTGGCAAACTCGGTCCCGATAAGGTCGTCACACACTTCATGTTGGAACTGCCACCTTACCGCAGGCCGCAGTGGTCATATATCTTCCGACACGTCTTGGATCGCGGATGGTCGTTTGTGCGCAAAGCCGGAACCATCATCCTCGGGCTGTCCATCCTTCTCTGGGCTTTGGAAAATTACCCTAAATCTGATTCCGAAGATCCGGCTGAAGTTCTTTCCCACAGCGCACTCGGACGGATTGGTGATGTCATCGAGCCAGTCTTCACGCCGCTTGGATTCGATGGCCGAACCGGAACCGCCATTCTAACAACTTTCGCCGCACGTGAGTTTCTCGTCTCCTCACTTGGAATTATTTTCAACGTCGAAGAAACCGATGACGACGTAAAAACCCGCAGCCTGATCCGCGAAAAAATGCAAACCGCTACCTGGCCTGACGGACGCCCGCTGTTCACGCCACTGAGCTTAATTTCACTCCTGGTATTTTTCATCTACGCCCTACAGTGCTTACCAACATCCGCTGTTGTCGCCCGCGAGGCAGGTTCATGGAAATGGGCCGTCGGGCAGTTTGTTTTCATGTCGGGCTTTGCGTATGTCGCCTCCTTGCTCGTCTTCCAAATCGGCTCACTGATGGGCTTTTAATCAGATGAATTGGCAAACTTACACCGCCCTAGCAATCGTCGGCATCACGCTGACGATCTTTATCTATCGTATCTTTTCCAGGAAAAAATCCAAAGCCTCCTGCGGCCAAAACTGCGGCTGCGGAACCGTTAAGAAGCCCTGAGCTTACTTTGCTTGTGACGAATTTGTCACCGCGCCAATGATGTAATCCATCATGATTGATGGCTTTTATGTCACTGGAAGTGAAAGTCATTTCCGCATGCTCTATGAAAATCGATATCGTGACCGATACCTTCGCCCCAGATGTGAACGGCGTGGCGATGACACTAGGAAGACTCACTGATGGCTTACGCAAGCTTGAGCATCGTGTTCATGTCATACGCACAGGTGATGGCAGAGATGATGAAACTATCGTGAGATCCATCCCCTTACCTGGTTATCGCGAAGTCAGAGTGGGATTACCAGCATCGCTCATGTTGCGCATGCGTTGGCGAAAGCGCAGACCAGATGCAATTTATGTCGCAACAGAGAGCCCCCTTGGAAAATCTGCTGTCGAAGCTGCGAAAATTTTAGGTATCCCCGTGCTCACTGGTTTCCATACAAACTTCCACGAATACATGAGACGTTATAGTTTGGGCAAACTTCAACCTATGGTGATGTCTTATCTCAAGCGCTTTCATGAGCGCGCCGATTGCACGCTGGCACCTTCTCTCGAACTAGTTGAAAAATTACGCAATCAAGGTTTTGAAAATGTCCATCTCATGGGTAGAGGCGTAGATACTGAATTATTCTGCCCGAGCAAACGTTGTGAAACTCTACGCGGCAGTTGGGGAGCAACAACTGGATCACCCGTTGCCATTGTGTGCGGTCGTATCGCTGCGGAAAAAAATCTGGAACTTGCCATCCAATGTTTCACTGAAATGCGCGCATCTGTCCCAGATTTGCGCTGTGTGATGGTTGGTGACGGGCCACTGCGGGAAAAACTCGAAACAAAATATCCGTGGGTACAATTTTCAGGAATTCAAACAGGTGAAGATCTTGCACGTCACTATGCCTCCGCCGATATCTTACTCTTCCCAAGCGAAACCGAAACTTTTGGTAATGTGGTGTTAGAAGCAATGGCAAGCGGACTCGTTACTGTCGCCTACGACTATGCAGCAGCAGCCAAATTTTTAAGGCATGGTGAAAACGGATTAAAAGCCGATAAGGGTGATGTAAAAGGATTTATAGAAATCGCCAAAAAATCTCTCGAAATGTATCACGACCATCCCTTGCGCATCGCGGCCCGTGAAATCGCGATCACCCAAGGATGGAGTCGCGTTGTCCAGGAATTCGAAGGGCATCTTCGTGAAATATCTAACAACAGTGAAACCCCGCCAACCCCCTCACCCATCGTCTCACGTTCTAAAAAGCGCAAAAAAATTTCCTATCGAACCGTTTTTCTCTCTGACATCCATCTCGGAACACCCGATAGCAAAGCCACAGAGGTCGGCGATTTTCTCAAACAACTCACCTGTGAAAAACTCATTCTCAATGGTGACATCATCGATGGTTGGGCGCTGAAACGCGGAGCGAAATGGGAATCGCGGCACAGCCGGGTCATTCGCAGAATCCTCAAAATGACTGAGAAAGACGATACGGAAGTGATATATCTACGCGGCAATCATGATGAGATACTCGAGCGCTTCCTACCTCTCGCCTTCGGGAAAATCCGTTTCACCAAAGAATACATTCACACCACCGCAAATAACCAGCGCTACCTCGTCGTTCACGGCGATGGTTTCGATAGCGTTTCGACCAACCACAAATGGCTCGCGGCCCTTGGTGCGATCGGCTATGACAGCTTGCTCAAAGTCAACCGCTACTACAACTACTGGCGCGCATGGAGAGGCAAGGAATACTTCTCTCTAAGCAAAAGGGTGAAAGCGAAGGTGAAATCCGCCGTCAGCTTCGTCGATAAATACGAAGTCCTACTTCAAGATCTCGCGCTGCACAAAGAGTGCAATGGCATCATTTGCGGACATATCCATACCCCAGAGGATAAAAAGGTTGGCGAAATACATTACCTCAACTCCGGCGATTGGGTGGAAAGCCTGACCGCCATTGTTGAACACCATGACGGACGACTGGAACTCATTCACTATAAGGATCTCCTAATGACTGCTGACTTGTAACAAGACTTCGATGAATACGATACACTGGGGTTTTCCGGGTATTAATTAAACGGAGGAACGGAGAAAACTGAGCTCACGGAGAATTGATAGAAGAAAATTAAATTCTATCTTAGGGAAATTAAAAATTTCTTCTCCGTGTCCTCTATCTTCTCCGTTCCTCCGTTTAAAAATACCCAAAGCGCCTTATTAACCACTTTTCCGCGTCAGCACCATCACGTTTTCCACATGACGGGTGTGAGGGAAAAGATCAAAGGGCTGAACTTCTTCTAACACATATCCTGCTTCTCTTAGGATTTTGTAATCGCGCACTTGGGTTGCCGGATCGCAGGAAACATAAACCACCCTTTGCGGACCAAACGCCACGAGCTGTGCTAAAAATTCCGGGGTGCAACCTTTGCGCGGCGGATCAATCACCACCACGGTTTCATTTGCTGGAGTATCAATTTTACTGAAGATCGCCTCGGCATCGGCTTGCAAAATACTGACGTTCTTAAAGCCGTTCAACGCCACATTGTTTGCCGCCCATTGCGCACCCGCTTCATTGACTTCAACGCCCATCACTTTTTCAAAACGGTCCGCCAAGCACAGCCCGAAAAGCCCAGCGCCACAATAGGCATCGACCAAATACTTCGCGCCCCCTGCCAAAGCTTTCTCACCAACGTATCCGGTGAATTTTTTCAAGATGAACGGATTATTTTGGAAAAACTCTCCCGCCACAAAATCGAACTTCACTCCACCAACTTCCTCGCGAGCAATCGCTTTCGGATCGCGCTCAACCCGGCCATTCGTTGCTCTCAGAAGAATCGTTGCACCGCGTTTGAAGCGTTTTCCATTGGATCGGATATCGGCATGCACTTCAGACAGAGCTTCGTTGATCTCACGCATCGCGATTGGGCAATTGACCACGTCTAACAATTCATTGCGTCGACCCACTTTCAGGAATCCTATCTCCTTCACCATCCCATCGACGGGCTTGTCGAAATGAGGAGTGATCTTGGAGCGGTAGTTCCAGATTTGTTCTGAGGACTCACAGAAATTCACTTCGCGTTCCTCGCCTGCCATGTGCTTAAGGAGCTCACGGATCTGCCGCGACTTCCATGCCAACTGCTTATCGTAAGCGAGATGTTGATACTGACAACCGCCACACTCCCCAAACAATCCACAACCCGGTTCCACCCGATCGGGTGATTTCTCTAAAATCTCCACCAAGTCTCCCTGCGAATGATTTTTATCGTTTCGAAAAATCCGCGTACGCACCAACTCGCCCGGCAAGGCATAAGGTACAAAAACCACCCAACCATTCACCCGCCCCACGCCCGAACCCAGATTGGTCAAAGAATCTATGCGCACCTCAATCTCTTGATGGTAGGTGAAAGGGGTCGGAACAAATTTCTTCGGCGGACGGTTGTGCATGGACAACGCACTGCTAAGTGATTTTCCCGAAGAAAGGAACTATAAAGGAACCGCGATTTCTTATCGCGACTGCAACCGGACATATCAACCACAGGAATTCTCCCTAGGTCGCGATTTTGAAATCGCGGTTCCTTTCTGTAACCCGTAAAACCCCAGCGTGTTTTTTAATTCTGACCTCCCCGTTCGGAAACACCTCAATCATCTTCCTCACTGGCAGCAAGATTCGGTGTTTGTATTCGCCACATGGCGCCTCGCTGATTCTGTTCCTTTTGAAATTATGACGCGTTGGCGCGAGGAACGAGACACTTGGATCTCTGAGCACCCTAAACCATGGGACGAACCCACAGAACTCGAATACCACCGAAGATTCTCTACACAACTCGAAGAATGGATGGATCAGGGCATGGGCAGTTGCTCTCTCAGCAACCCAGACCACGCACGCATAGTCGCTGACAGCCTGTTGTTTTTCGATGGCGATAGGTATTTCATCGACTCCTTTGTCGTGATGCCGAATCACGTTCATGTCTTGATGCGTCTACAAACTGGATTTTCGTTGGAGAAGGTTATCCAGTCCTGGAAGCAATTTTCAGCAAGACAAATCAATCAACGACAAGAGAAGAGCGGCAGTTTCTGGCATAAGCGCTACTGGGATAGACTGGTGAGAAGTGAAGACCATTTATGGAAAATCCGGCATTATATTTTAAGGAATCCAGAGAAAGCGAAACTTCATGAACGTCAGTTCTTGATCTACGCGCCATGGAATCAGTAAAGAAAGGAACCGCGATTTCCTATCGCGACTGCAACCGGATATATCAACCACAGAAATTCCCTCTAGGTCGCGATTTTGAAATCGCGGTTCCTTTCTTGGTCATTTCTTCAAACTCGACGAACTCGATTCCTCATCTATGCTCGACTGCATGAATCAAGAAAGGAACCGCGATTTCCTATCGCGCCTGTATCCGCTATATAAACCGAAAGGAACCGCGATTTCCTATCGTGTCTGCAATCGCTATATCAACCGTAAGGGATCGCGATTTCCTATCGCGTCTGCAACCGCTTCATCAACCGCAGCTAATTCTTTCGAGGTCGCGATTAAAAATCGCGGCTCCCTTTTGCCGTTTCGCGCTATTTTATTAATACTTCTCTGCCTTATCCCAATGGCTGCTGAAGCCCGAGAAGCTAAAGAAAACGCCCGCATCGAGCACCTGATCAGCTCCGTAGAAAAACTCGCTGGAGCCAAATTCATCCGCAATGGCACGGAGTATGATCCTGACAAAGCCGGCTCTCACCTCCGCATGAAACTCGAAAAAGCGGGTGACAAAATCAAAACCGCTGAAAATTTCATCGATGGCATCGCAGCCAAATCCTCTACATCAGGCAAGCCCTACCAGATTCGCAAACCCGACGGCACCCTTGTCACCACCAGTGCCTATTTTTACGCCCGTCTTAAAGAATACGACCAAGCCAATCCATGATCGACGCCGCCTATCCTCTCGCCCGTAAGTTGCTATTTACTCTTGATGCCGAAGCAGCCCACCACATAAGTATGGCTGGGCTACGACTCGCAGAAAAAACAGGTCTGTTAGAAATGCTATCCGATCCTTTGCCGCAAGCAAAACCGATCGAACTCATGGGCTTGAAATTTCCCAACCGCATCGGCCTGGCTGCCGGGCTTGATAAGGAAGGCAACACCATTGATGCGCTTGGCCGCCTCGGTTTTGGCTTCATCGAAATCGGTACCATCACCCCTCGCCCCCAAGCTGGAAATCCCAAACCCCGTTTGTTCCGCCTGATCCCACACGAAGCCATCATCAACCGCATGGGTTTCAATAACCCCGGCATCGATGCGGGCGTGGTGAACGTTCGCTCTCATCGATCATACAAAGGCATCATCGGTTTCAACATCGGCAAAAACAAAGACACGCCTAACGAAAACGCCGCGGATGATTACCTCGCCTGCTTGGAAAAAGCGTATCCCGTCGCCGATTACATCGCGGTCAATCTCTCTTCCCCCAACACGCCTGGCCTGCGCGATCTTCAAGCTGCCGACTCCTCAGCTCGGCTCTTAGAACTTCTCAAAACCGAACAACAAAAACTCGCTGCCATCCACGAAAAGCACGTTCCCATCTTGTTTAAAGTCGCACCAGATCTAACAGAACAGCAAATCGCCGATCTCGCCAAAGCCTTCCTTGATGGTGGACTCGATGGCTTGATCGCCACCAACACCACATTGGATCGCGAGAAAGTTTCTGATCACAAATGGGCCAACGAAGCTGGCGGGCTTTCTGGAAAACCCGTCCTCGAAAAATCCAACCAAACCCTCGCCGCTTTTGCTGCCGCCTTTTCCGGAAAAATCCCCATCATCGGCGTCGGTGGAATCTCTTCCAAAGCAGATGCCGAAACCAAGTTCAAACTCGGCGCCGATCTCATCCAAATCTACACCTCCTTCATCTACCAAGGCCCAGCTTTAGTCCGTGAAATCGTGGCGGCGGATTGCATCCGCCATGCCAAAAGCTAAATCTCTTATCCTGTTTGCGATCTTTGTGTTCCTTGCGGTTAAACCTCTTCATATTACTCTTTAGCATAACCAACCGGCCAGAGGCACGGCTCTCCAATCCCGAATCTTCCAAATGAAAACCACACGCCTCCTCATTACCCTCGCTCTTGCCTTTGCAATGATTGGATTTTTCGTGTGGAAAAGCGCCAATACTGCTGTCGCGCCGGTGAAACTGGTTGGTTTTCAAGATAACGCTGCGCCCATGATCATGCCGGAATCAGGTGAGTTAGATATGCGTTTCCACATGCTCTCCGCATGGCAAGTAAACCAAATTCCTAACATTTCTCGAATGGATCCACCGATGGGATCTGAAAACGGTGCGCTGGTTTACAATGCTCAACCATTTTGGGAAATGAACGATCAACGCGGCGGCCATCATACTGGAGAGGATCTCAATGGAATCGGTGGCATGAACACCGACCTCGGCGATCCCGTTTACGCTGCGGCGGATGGTCTTGTTATTTTTGCTGGCGAACCTTCACCCGGTTGGGGGAAAACCATCATTCTCGCGCATCGAACCTCGGACGACCAACCGATACGTACCATGTATGCCCACCTCGATCAATCCAAAGTCGCAGTGGGTTCACTCGTCGCTCGTGGTGAAATCATTGGAAACGTCGGTACCGCGAATGGCAATTACCCCGCGCACCTCCACTTCGAAATCCGCGAAAGCGATGGCGTTGAAATTGGTGGCGGATATTTGAAACGCTTTCTCAACCACCTCGATCCTTCCGCTACCATTTCCGCTATGCACAATCCTGAAGGCAAAGGCATTTCTCCCTCATTCTTGAAATTAGCCAACCTCTCCGCACCTAATTCTTGGACAACTCTAGAAATTCGAGGCGCCGAAAAACTTTCTGAGCTGAAGAACTAGGCTAAACCTCGATGAGCTAGCTCGACAAATGCGTAAAATCGCTCATGTCAATCAGGCATTGTATGAACTGCTTAAAGAACGAATAGGGCTTAACGATTAAGATCTCCGCAGACGAATATGCGAGATTCTTTAACGTGATGGTGCCGCCGATGGTGGATTAGATACCTCTCCTCTAAGTTGTCCTAAATGCCAAAGTGTAGTGGCAGTTGGATCCCTGTCATGCGAGGCTTGTCGTGACAAGATGGCCACGAAATATCCATTTGAAGCTCGTTAAGCCATACCACAAAAAACCGCCATCCTCTTTTTGAGTTGGCGGTTTATGTAGAATAACGGAACTCAAATTAGTTCACAGCCACAGCAGAAGTGCCGGTCTCGCCTGTGCGGATGCGGATGGCTTCTTCGATGGTTGAGATGAAAACTTTGCCGTCACCGATTTTGCCGGTGTTTGCGCTTTTGACGATGGCTTGCGCAACCCCTTCGGCTTGTGCGTCATCGACAACGATTTCGATTTTAACCTTTGGAAGGAAATCAACGGTGTATTCGGAACCTCGGTAGATTTCGGTGTGACCTTTTTGACGTCCGAATCCTTTGACCTCAGTGACGGTCATGCCTTGGACTCCGACCTCTGAGAGGGCCTCTTTGACTTCTTCAAGCTTGAATGGTTTAATGATAGCTTCGATTTTTTTCATGGTTACGGCGGATTGGTAAAAACATAGAAAGCAAGTGGTGTGCCAACTTTCTTAAAGCGGAAAAGTCCGCTTGATTTGGATTTAATCAGATATGATGGCTGATACGAGAGGGAAATCGTGAATTCTGATTTTTTTAACGAGAGATTGCGTTTTTCTGAAAACTGGACCAGTTTTCAGACGTATTCAAAAGGTTTCAATACAAACATACATTATGAAAAAATTCATTACCGCCCTTTTATCAGCAGCTCTTTGCCAGTTTGCGATTGCACAAGAAACCAAGATCGAGATTACCGGCAACGACCAAATGCAATATAATATCAAGGCATTTGAGGTGACTGAAGGACAGAAAGTGGTGCTTTCATTCAAGCACATTGGTCAACTTCCCGCTGCGGCCATGGGACACAATGTAGTAATCCTCAAAGCTGGGACAGCAGTTCCTGCGTTTTCAGCCAAATGTGCCACCGCTAAGGATAATCAATACATCCCGACTGATGACGAATCCAAAAAACTCATGGTTGCTCACACCAAAATGCTGGGTGGCGGCGAGTCCGATCAAGTGACTTTCACCGCTCCCGCGGCTGGCAGCTACCCATTTATCTGCACCTTTCCTGGTCACTTTGCCATCATGCAGGGCGTAATGACTGTCAAAGCTAAATAAGACTTAACTAAAAACGAACGCCGATTCACCCTCGTGGTGAATCGGCGTTTTTTGTGAATTAACTCAACGCGCCATGACCACTACAGCGTGCTCATCATAACGAACCTTGGTATTAGATTGAGCGAGAATGTATTTGAGAATCGCACTGACCGGCACATTTTTGATATTTAAGGTCACTTTAGTGTCTGCGAGCTTCTTGTTCGGATCTTCGATAATAAAATTTGGAACAGTTTGATCTTTAGTTTGTTTGCTGATCGCATTAGCCAATATCTGTAAAGCCTCCTGAACGGTGAGTTCTTCGATTTGGTAGGCAGGAATCATAACGCCACCTATCTTTGCTTCGATCGCGTTGGCTCTGAGCGCAGATGCGTTGATTTTGACCTCTCCAGCACGATAACGGGCATTTGCATGGTTGGTGTTTAATGCGAGGGCTGCCTTATAAGCCGCCATAGCAGTGGTCGGATCCCCAGCTTTTTCTGCAATCAAGCCTTGTTGATACCAAGCTTCTGCCTTTTCGGCGGCAGTTTCTGCAAGAGCTAGCGTAGCGCTGCATGCAATCACAATAA
>Ga0315902_10004747_pt1 | contig 19452 bp, 16 predicted proteins | sample LakEriMetagenome_9_FD_203523 | JGI IMG/M metagenome (GOLD analysis project Ga0315902, IMG submission 203523) | Freshwater fungal communities from buoy surface, Lake Erie, Ohio, United States - Buoy 12 MA117 | ecosystem: Environmental > Aquatic > Freshwater > Lake > Lake biofilm | place: USA... | reverse complement strand
GGCCCGGGCTGCAGCCCCCAGATCAGCAGGCCGCCAAGCAGCACCGCGGCGGTGGGCGAACCCGGGATACCGAGCGTGAGCATCGGCAGCAGCGCACTGGTGCCGGCGGCGTGCGCGGCGGTTTCGGGGGCGACCACGCCCTCGATCTCGCCCTTGCCGAAACGCGGCCCGTTGCGCGACATCCGCTTGGCAATGCCGTAGCTCATGAACGAGGCCGGCGTGGCGCCACCCGGCGTGATGCCCATCCAGCAGCCGATCAGCGTGCCGCGCAGCGCAGTGGCCCAGTAGCGCGGCAGCTGTTTCCAGGTTTCGAGCACCACCCGCGCGCTGATGCGCGCGCGACCGCCGCGAAAGGCCAGACCCTCTTCCATCGTGGCAAGGATCTCGCCGACACCGAACAGGCCGATGACCGCGACCAGGAAGTCGAAGCCGCGCAGCAGTTCATGCTGGCCGAAGGTGAGGCGCAACTGCCCGGTCACGGTGTCCATGCCCACCGCCGCGAGCGCAAAGCCCAGCATCATCGCAGCGATCGTCTTCCAGGCCTTGGCCTGGGTCATGCCGACGAAGCTGCAGAAGGTCAGGAACTGCACCGCGAAGAACTCGGCCGGGCCGAACTCGAGCGCGAACTTCGCGACCACCGGGGCGAGGAAGGTGACCATCAGCACCGCGAGCAGCGCACCGACGAAGGAGCCGGTGAAGGCGGCGGTGAGCGCCTCGCCGGCTCGGCCCTGCTGCGCCATCGGATAGCCGTCGAAGGTGGTGGCCACCGACCAGGGCTCGCCCGGGATGTTGAACAGGATCGAGGTGATCGCGCCGCCGAACAGTGCCCCCCAGTAGATGCACGACAGCATGATGATCGCGGTCGCCGGCGGCATCGTGAACGTGAGCGGCAGCAGGATCGCCACGCCATTGGCGCCGCCCAGGCCGGGCAGCACCCCGATCAGCACGCCGAGCAGGATGCCCAGCAGCATGAAGCCGAGGTTGGGAAGCGTGAGCGCGACCGAGAAGCCGTGCAGCAGATTGCCGAGTTCGTCCATCTAGAATCCCAGCAGGCGCTCGAGCGGGCCCTTGGGCAGCGGCACGAGGAACCAGCGTTCGAAGAGCATGAAGAGCATCAGCGGTACGCCGAGCGCCACCGGCAGCGTGCGCAGCCAGGTGAAACGGCCGTGGCGGCGCATGAACCAGCCGATGAAGAGGGCTGACGCGACATAGATGCCGGCCGCATAGATGGCCGCCACGTACACGCAGGTGGGCCCGAAGACCTGGCCCACGCGGGCAAGCTGCTCGCGGGTGGCAAAGGCCTCGCTGCCGGTCGCGGCGCGCTGGCGAAGCGCATCGACCAGACCCACGATGCCGGCTGCGGCGAGCGCCAGGCCGATGTAGAAGGGGAAGTAGCCAGCCTGCGGGCCGTCCTCGGCCCAGCCCGCGCCGATGCGCAGGCTGTCGATGGCGACCACCGCGCCGACGGCGAGGAAGACGAGGGCGGTCAGGCCCTCGGCCTGCCAGATGCGCAGGCGCGAGGGGGTCTCGCCGGGGTCGGATCCGGACACGACGGGCGGCCGGTCAGCGGGCGATGAAGCCGGCTTCCTGCATCAGGTTGCGATGCAGGGTTTCGGCCTTGCCGAGCCACTCGACATAGTCCTTGCCGGTGAGGAAGCTGTCCTTGAAGGCGCCCTTCTCGACGAACTCCTTCCAGTCCGGCGTGGCGCGGACCTTGCGGAACAGCTCGACGTAGAAGCCGACCTGCTCGGGCGTGGCGCCGGGCGGCATGAAGATGCCGCGCAGCATCAGGTAATCGACGTCGACCCCGGCCTCCTTGCACGAGGGAATGTCGTTCCAGGACTGGGTCTCGGTCACTTTCGCCTTGAAGGGCATGCGCTCGTCATCGAGCACGCACAGCGGGCGCAGCTTGCCGGCACGCCAGTGCGCAACCGCCTCGATCGGGTTGTTGACGGTGGAACTCACATGCTTGCCGACGAGCTGCACCGCGACGTCGCCGCCGCCCTTGAAGGGCACGTAGGTGAACTTGCGACCGGCCACTTTCTCGAGCGCCACCGTGATGATCTGGTCTTCCTGGCGCGAGCCGGTACCGGCCATCTTGAAGGTGTTGGGCGGCGCGGCCTTCACGGCCTCGAGATACTCGCGCGCGGTCTTGTAGGACGACTCGGCGTTGACCCACAGCACGAACTGGTCGAGCGCGAGCATCGCCACCGGCGTCATGTCCTTCCAGTTGAAGGGCACGCCGGTGCCCAGAGGGGTGGTGAACAGGTTCGAGAGGGTGATGACGATCTTGTGCGGCTCGCCGCGCGCGCTCTTGACGTCGAGAAAGCCCTCGGCGCCGGCACCGCCCGACTTGTTGACGACCACCAGCGGCTGCTTCATCAGCGAGTGCTTGCTGATCACGCCTTGCAGGAAGCGCGCCATCTGATCGGCGCCGCCGCCGGTGCCGGCCGGCACCACGAACTCGACCGGCTTGGTGGGCTCCCAGGCCGCGGCCATCGGCGCGGCGACCAGGCTGACGGCGAGCAGCGCCGCGCGGGTGAGACGGTTCAGGCGGATGGTGGCCGGCCGCAGGATGCGAAGGGCGCTTGAGTCGGTCATTTGCGCGGTTCCTGACTGATTTCGAAGGCGCGAATGGTACGTGCTGGACGGCCTAGTAGAATCAATGGTTTCGTTTTTTGCTCAGGGATTGCCCACATGTCCGATGCACGCACGCTCACCGATCTCATCGCCGCCGGTGCCGACACCGATGCCGCACTCACCGCCCCGGGGGGTGTCGCGCTGACTTTCGCAGGGCTGCGTGCGCTGGTGGCCGACACCGTGGCGGCGCTGAATGCCACCGGCATCGGCCGCGGCGACCGGGTGGCCATCGTGCTCAACAACGGCCCGGAGATGGCGACCGCCTTCATCGCGGTGGCCGCGGGCGCGGCGTCGGCGCCGCTCAATCCCGCCTACCGGGCCGACGAGTTCGAGTTCTACCTCTCGGACCTGAACGCGAAGGGCCTGATCGTCGAGGCCGGCAGCAGCTCGCCCGCGGTCGAGGTGGCGCGCAAGCTCGGGGTGCGCGTGATCGAGCTGCAGCCGCAGCGGGAACGCGGTGCCGGCGCCTTCACGCTGGCCCCGGGCCCGGCGGCGGCCGCGGCCACGCCCGGCTGCGCCCAGCCCGACGACGTGGCGCTGGTGCTGCACACCTCGGGCACCACCTCGCGCCCGAAGATCGTGCCGCTGTCGCAGCGCAACGTCTGCGCCTCGGCGCGCAACATCCGCGGCTTTCTCGGTCTCACCGCCCGGGACCGCGGGCTGAACATCATGCCGCTCTTTCACATCCACGGCCTGATCGCCGGCATCCTCGCGCCGCTCTCGGCGGGCGGGCAGGTCTGCTGCACCCCCGGCTTCAACGCGCTGAAGTTCTTCGGCTGGATGGAGGAGGCGAGGCCCACCTGGTACACCGCCGTGCCCACGATGCACCAGGCCATCCTCGGGCGCGCAGCCAACAATCGGGCGGTCATCGAGGCGAACCCGCTGCGCTTCATCCGGTCGTCCTCGTCGGCGATGCCCACCCAGGTGATCCGCGAGATCGAGCAGGTCTTCGGGGCGCCGCTGGTCGAGTCCTACGGCATGACCGAGGCCGCCCACCAGATGGCGGCCAACCCGCTGCCGCCGCGCGAGCGCAAGCCCGGTTCGGTGGGTATCGCCGCCGGTCCCGAGGTCGCCATCATGGATCCCGATGGCCGTCTGCTGGCGGCTGGCGAGACCGGCGAGATCGTGATCCGCGGCGAGAACGTGACGGCCGGCTACGAGAACAATCCCAAGGCCAACGCCGAGGCCTACACGAACGGCTGGTTCCGCACCGGCGATCAGGGCGTGATGGATGCCGACGGCTACCTGACCATCACCGGCCGCCTGAAGGAGATCATCAACCGCGGCGGCGAGAAGGTGTCGCCGCGCGAGGTCGACGAGGTTCTGATGGACCATCCGGCGGTCGCGCAGGTGGTCACTTTCGCGATTCCCCACGACAAGCTCGGCGAGGAAGTGGGCGCGGCGGTGGTGCTGCGCGAGGGGGCGAGCCTGACCGAGAAGGAACTGCGCGATTTCGCCGGCAAGCGCCTGGCCGACTTCAAGGTGCCGCGCAAGGTGATCGTTCTCGACGAGATCCCGAAGGGCGCCACCGGCAAGCTGCAGCGCATCGGTCTGGCGGCCAAGCTCGGTCTGGCCTGAGGCCCGCCATGACGGTGGCGGCGCGTCCGCGCCGCCATCACCGTGGAGAAGGGTGCCCCGCCTGTGCCGTCAGGCCGGCATCCTGAACCATGAGGTTCAGGTCGGCCGCAGCGGGCATCACATCAGGTTCGTCCGACGGAGGGACGATCACAACAGCGACGCGCGATTCGCCACGGCCTGGTACAGCACATTGGTTCAAGGAATGTAAGGCCTGGTCGAGCACCGCAGGGCACCGCCATTGTAGCGCCGCGGGCGCGCCGCGCGCGGGGTCTTGCTAGAAGAGCGAGTCCTGGCGCCTGAGTTCGTCTTCGAGGGCCTGATTCATGGCGCGCAGCCGGCGCGAGGTCTCGGTTGTCGGCGCGCCGGTGTCGGCCTGCCGCGCGGCGAGCAGCGCTTCGGCCAGCCGCAGCGCCGCGCCCACCGCGATGCGATCGAGGTGCGTGAGGCGATTGTCGTCGCGCACGCTTCGCATGGTTTCGTCGACCAGGGCGGCGGCGGCCAGCAGCCCGGCCTTCTCGTCGGGGCCGACCGCGAGACGGTAGTCGCGGTCGAGGATGCGCACCTCGATCTGTTCCATGTCAGTCCTGGGCATCGGCGCCGCCGACATCGGCCGTGTCGGCGATCTCCGGGCGGTCGAGGGCATCGGGTGTGTCGGCGGGGAGCCGGGCGAGCGCGCGGCTGACCCGCTCGCGGGCTTCGTCCATGCGGTTCTCGAGATCCTGTTGCCGCTCGCGCGAGGCCCCGAGTTCATGCCGCAGCCTGTTGTTTTCGTCGGCCAGGCGGCGAGCCTGCGCGATGAGGCGCTCGAGCTGCTGCTCGAGCCGGTCGAGTTCCGGATCCATGGGTCGATGGTAGGCAGCACGGCCGGGGGGGTCAAGCCGGCGGCATGGCGGGCCGCTTGCGATAGCATCGCCGCGTGAGACACCGTCTGCCGATCCTGCGTGCCTTCCGCAGCCCCCTCGCCCTCGGCGGCAGGGCGCTGCTTGCGCTCGCCGCGCTCGGCGTCGGCCTGCTGCTGGCGGGTGGCCAGGCTGCCTGGGCCGCCCCGCAACGGGTCGACGCGGTCGAGGTCGAGCTCGTCGCGCGCGATGCCGCGGTGGTGCCCGGGCGTGCGCTGCAGGTCGCGCTGCGCATCCGTCACGACCCGCACTGGCACACCTACTGGCGCCAGCCCGGCGACTCCGGATTGCCCACCCGGATCGACTGGACCTTGCCAGCCGGCTGGCAGGCTGGCGAGATCCGCTGGCCCGCGCCGTCGCGCCTGCTCATCGGGCCGCTGGCCAATTACGGCTACGAGGGCGAGGTCCTGCTGCCCGTGCTCCTCACGGTGCCCCCGGGGCTGAGCGACGAGTCGGTGCTGTTGCGTGCGCAGGCAAGCTGGCTGGTCTGCAAGGATGTCTGCATCCCGGGCGAGGCAGCGCTCGAGTTGCGCCTGCCAGTGCAGGCCGCGGGCGAACCGCCCCCGTCGCGCTCGCGTGGCGCGATCGATGCCACGCTCGCGGCGCTGCCCTCCGCAGGCCCGACCGCGGTGGCCTCGATCGCCAACGGGCGCCTCGGTCTGGTCTTCGCCGCCGACGGTGTGCGCCGCGCGGAGTTCTTTCCGTACGAAGGTGGGCGGGTGGCTGCGGCCGCGCCGCAGGATCTCGAGCGTGTGGGTGGTGGCGAGCCGGCGCGTCTGCGCTTGTCGGTGCCGGTGGCCGATGGCGCCGACCCCGCAGCCTGGCTCGGCAGCCTGGGTAAGGGGCGTGCGATCGGCGTGCTGCGGCTCGATGATCGGGCGTTTGAGCTGACGGCCCGCGCCGGTGCGCCGAGCGCCGAAGCGGGCGAGCCGATCGCTCGCGCCGAGGGTCGCCAGGTGCTCGCCACCGCGGGCTCGCGCGACGCGCAGGGCGGCGGTGGACTCCTCGATGCCGCCCGCCGGGCTGTCGGGTCGCAGGGGCCAGCGAGCGCTCCGGTCGCCGACGGCGGCGTTGCGGCCTTCGCGATCGCGATCGCCTTCGCGATGCTCGGCGGCCTGATCCTCAACCTGATGCCCTGCGTCTTCCCGGTCATCGGCCTGAAGGTCAGCGCCTTTGCCGGCGCGAGCCCGCGGCAGGCCCGGCGCGGCGCGATCGCCTTCACCGCGGGCGTGCTCGCCACCTTCCTGCTGCTCGCCGGTCTGCTGCTCGCGCTGCGTTCGGCTGGCGAAGCGGTGGGCTGGGGCTTCCAGCTGCAGTCGCCGGTCTTCGTGGTGCTGCTTGCCTTGCTGTTCGTGCTGCTGGCCCTGAACTTCGCGGGCGTGGTCTCGGTCGGCACCGCGCTCACCCGACTCGGCGGGCACGAGGCCGCGATCGCGGCCCGAGCCGGGCGCGACGATGCGGCGAGCCTCGCTGCTTCCTTCGGGTCGGGTGTGCTGGCGGTGCTGGTCGCCACCCCCTGCACGGCGCCCTTCATGGGCTCGGCGCTCGGCTTCACGCTCGGCCAGCCGGCACCGGTGGTTCTCGCGGTGTTCGCGGCCGTCGCGCTGGGCATGGCCTTGCCCTATGGGCTGCTGGCGCTGGTGCCCTCGCTGGTCGAGCGCTTGCCCCGACCCGGCCCCTGGATGGAGAGCCTGCGCCAGTTCATGGCCTTCCCGATGCTGGCCAGTGCCGCGTGGCTGGCCTGGGTGCTCGCCCAGCAGGCGGGCGCCGATGCGCTGCTCGGGCTCATGCTGGGCGCGGTGATGCTCGGGCTGGCCGCGTGGATCCTGGGCCGTTTCGTGCCTTTCGGACGAGGGCTGGCCGCGACCCTGCCGGCGCGGCTGCTCGCCGTGGCCGTGGCGATCGTCGGGCTGTGGCTGGCACTCGATGACCTGGCGGGTGGGCCGGTGCGCTCGGGTGCGACGGCCGCACCGTCCGGGGGGCCGGCCGCGGCGCCGGGCGATGCCTCGGCCTCGCAGGCCGCCGGGTTGCCGGCCGAGGGCAGCGCAGTCTGGGCGCCCTGGAGCCGCACGGCGGTGGATGCGGCGCTCGCCCGCGGGCAGCCGGTCTTCGTCGACATCACGGCTGCCTGGTGCGTCAGCTGCCAGGCCAACAAGCGGCTGGTGCTCGATCGCGCGTCGGTGCGCGAGGCCTTCGAGCGTGCCGGCGTGGTGCGGCTGCGCGCCGACTGGACGCAGCGCGATCCGGCGATCACCGAGGAGCTTGCCCGCCACGGTCGCAACGGTGTGCCGCTCTACCTGTTGTATGCGCCGGGCGCCGCGACACCGCGCATCCTGCCGGAGCTGCTCAGCACCGGCCTGATGATCGACGCGCTGGCCGGCCTGCGCTGAAGGGCCGCGGACCGGAACCTCGCGGCGCGGCGCGACGCCTTGACACTGGTGGGGCTGGGTATACTGAGGATGCTTTCGGTGCCGGGAACCCGTTCGGGAACCCGGTTAAACGGGAAACAGGGAGTCGCTCCGGCGCTGTGTGCGCTGCGCGGCGGCCAACCTGTGCTGCCCCCGCAACGGTAAGCAGGCGCGATCGGCCCTCGGGCGGGTCGCGGGTGGGCCCATGCCACTGGCGGGTGACGCATCGCGTCGCCGCTGGGAAGGCGGCCCGCTCGGTCCTGTGAGCCCGGATACCGGCCGAGAGGGAGAGACGCGTCCCCGCGGCGGTCTCGTGTCGCCAATGCGTCGCTGCGGTGGGCAGCGGCAGGGTGCGTCGTCCCGCTCGCGAAGCAGGCTGGCGCAGGAGCGTGTTCATGCCTTCATGTCCCTTCGCGTCGCGGGCGCTCGCCTGCGTCGTGCTCGTGCTCGGCCCGCCCGCGGCGGCGCTGGCCGAGCGTCTGCCCGATGTCGTGGTCACCGCCACGCGCAGCGAGCGCGTGCTCGACGAGATGCTGGTCGACATCCGCGTGATCGACGCGCTCGAGATCGCCCGCGCCGGCGCCACCTCGCTGCCCGAGCTTCTGCGCGCGCTCGGCGGCATCGAGATCTCCCAGAACGGCGGTCCGGCCGGGCTCTCGGGCGTGTTCGTGCGCGGCACCAAGACCGCGCAGACGCTGGTGCTGGTCGATGGCATCCGGCTCGAAAATCCCGCCGGCGGTGGTGCCAACCTCGAGTACCTGCCGCTGGCCGCGATCGAGCGCATCGAGATCGTGCGCGGACCGGCCTCCGCGCTCTACGGCTCGGCTGCGATGGGTGGGGTGATCCAGATTTTCACCCGTGGCGGTACCGGTTCGGCCACCAGCGCACAGATCGCCGCCGGCAGCCATGGCAGCGCGCAGTGGCAGGCGGCGCTGTCGCGCGCTGACGCCGACGGCCGCACCCGTCTGAATGCGTCGGTGTCGGGCGAGCGCAGCGACGGCTTCGATGCCACGCGCGCGGGCTCGCCGAACCGGCAGGATGATCGCGACGGCTATCGGCGCCTCGCGGCCAGCGCCGGCCTCACCCATCGGCTCGACAGCGGCTGGCAGCTCGCCGCGTCGCTGCTCGCGAGCGAGGGGCGTGCCGAGTATGACGATGCCTTCTCGACGCCCGCGAGCGCGCGCCTGTCCTGGCGCAGCACGGCGCTGTCGATGTCGGCCCGTGGTCGCCTCGCGCCCGGCTGGAGCACCGAGTTGCGTGCCGGCGAGACCGGCATCGATTACCGCTACCAGGCCTTCGCGTTCGCGCCGGTCACCAGCGCGCGCTCGCTGCTGTGGCTCAACGCGGTGGCGCTGCCCGTCGGTCGCCTCGAGATCGGTGTCGAGCACCTCGATCAGCGCATGCGTGGCAGTGGCGTCAGCGATGGCCCGACACCCTACAGCCGCACCGACCGCAGCACCGCGTCGGCCTTCGCAGCCTGGGAGTTCGCGTACGCCGACCATCGGTTGCGCGCGCAACTGCGTCACGACCGGATCGCATCCTTCGGAGCCGAGCCCACCGCGGCGTTCGCATGGGGCTGGTCCTTCGTGCCCGCGTGGCGGCTGCGGGCCTCGTGGGCGAGCGCGTTTCGGGCGCCCACCTTCGACGATCTGTTCAGCCCCTTCGGCGCCAACCCGGCGTTGCGCGCCGAGCGCGGCGAAGGCGTCGAGGTGGCGCTGGAGCACCGGGGCGCCGGCGGGACGCTGCTGCGACTGATCGCTTTCGACAACCGGATCCGCGATGCGATCGAGCTCGATGCGAACTTCGTGCCGCGCAACCTCGCACGCGCCCGCGTGCAGGGCGCGACGTTCGAGGCGCAGCGCGACTGGGCCGGTCTGCGCTGGCGCGCGGCAGCCACCTTGCAGGAGGCGCTCGGCGAACGCGATGACGGCTCGGCGGCGCAACGGCTGGCCCGTCGTGCGCGGGTCTTCGGCACCGCAGGCGCCGACTGGTCCCAGGGGGTGCTGCGACTCGGCGCGCTGATGAGCGCGCAGGGCGACCGTGTCGATACCCGCGGCCAGGTGATGGCCGGCTACGCCATCGTCGATCTGAACGCGGGCTGGCGCCTGACGCCCGCCTGGGAGCTGTTCGCGCGGGCAGGCAATCTCACCAACCGGGTCTACGAGACCGCCGCCGGCTACACGATGCCGGGGCGAACGCTGTGGATCGGCCTGCGCTTCAGCGAGCGCGCGCCCTGAGCGCCGCGGGCGTGCGCCGGGCTGACGCGTGGCTGCGGACGGCGGCCGCGGCTGCCATGACGCTCGTGAGCTGCGCGGTGCTCGCGACCGGGCCGGCGCAGCAGGGCGTGCTGGTGGACGACTGGGGGCGTCGCCTGCCGTTGCCCGCCGCGCCCTCGCGGATCGTCTCGCTTGCCCCGCATGCCACGGAATGGCTGGTCGCCTTCGGGGCCCTCGAGCGTCTCGTCGCGGTCGACCCCCGCAGCGACCATCCGGCCGCAGTGCGCGGGCTGCCGCAGGTGGGTGCCTGGCCGGTGCCCGACGCCGAGGCGCTGGCCCGCCTGCGGCCGGATCTGGTCATCGTCTGGGGGGCGGGCTTGCGACGCGAGGCGCTGGCCCGGCTCGAGACGCTGGGCATCCCGGTCTACGTCACCGAGCCGCGCAGCCTGGCCGAGTTGCCGCAGGCCGTGGTCCGGATGGCCGCGATCTCGCCCGATCCCGCGCGGGCGCACGCGGCCGCGACGGCGCTGGCGCACGGGCTGTCGGCGATCGGGCAGCGCTACCGCGACGCCGCGCCGGTGCCGCTGTTCATCCAGCTCTCGGCGAGACCCCTGATCACGCTCAGCGACCGCGATCCGATGGCGCAGGCGCTGCGGCTGTGCGGGGCGCGCAACATCTTCGGCGACGCGTCCGGCGTGGCACCGCAGGTGGGGCTCGAGGCGGTGCTGGCGCGTGCGCCCGCTGCGGTGCTGCTCGCCGACCCTGCCGCCGGTGACGAACCCTGGCGCGGTCTGGGTCTGCTCGCACCGGCGGGGCGCCTGGCGCTGCTGCGCGCCGATCCGGCGCTCGCCCGACCGGGACCACGGCTGCCGGCGGCGCTCGCGCCGGTGTGCGAGGCGATCGACGCGCTGCGCCGCGGGGCCGGTTCGGCCGCGAGGGCACGCTAAACTTCGGCGATGCTGCCCGATCTCCCCGAGCTTGTGCCGTGTCCGCGCGTGCCCCCCGGCGCGAGTGTCGCGGTGCGCTGCGTGGCCGAGCACGCCCACCAGTTGCAGGTGCTGCGCGGCGTGGTGCAGCCCGACGCCGCCACCCTCGATGTCGGCGCGATGGTCACGGTCTGGCATGCCGGCGGCATGGGCTACGCCGCGAGCGCCGATCTGTCGCCGGCCGGCCTCCAGGCAGCCGCCGACCGCGCGCTGGCCTGGGCGCAGCGAGTCGGTGGCGCAGGCCTGTTCGCGAGGATCGCGCTGCCCCGACCCTCGGCGCGCGGGTTGCGCTGGGCCAGTGTCTCGCAGGGCCCGGTGCCCGCGCGCGCCGAGCTTCTGGCGATCCTCGCCCGCGAGGCTGTCGCGTTGCGGCGCGACGCCAAGATCGTCCACTGGGCGGCCACGCTGCGCCGGGTCGAGATCGCGCAGCGTCTCTTCCTCGACGGCGAAGCGATCGCCGATCAGCGTTTCGCCTTCGTCGAACCCAACCTCGAGGCCACCGCCGCCGACGGCGGGCGTTCCCAGACCCGCACGCTCGGCGGGCAGTACAACGGGCTGTGTCTGCAGGGCGGCGCCGAGGCGATCGCCGAGTCGGGTCTGGTCGGCGCCGGCGAGCGCATCGGCGAGGAGGCGCTGCAGTTGCTCACCGCGCCCAACTGCCCGTCGGAGCGGCGCGCGCTGCTGCTCGCACCCGACCAGATGATGCTGCAGATCCATGAGTCGATCGGCCATCCGCTCGAGCTCGACCGCATTCTGGGCGATGAGCGCAATTTCGCCGGCACCAGCTTCGTGACACCCGACATGTTCGGCAGCTACCGCTACGGCTCGCCGCTGCTCGACGTCAGCTTCGATCCCGGTGTGGCGGGCGAGTTCGCCAGCTACGGGGTCGACGACGAGGGCGAACCCGCGCACCGCGTGATGCTGATCGACAAGGGCGTGCTGCGTCGGCCGCTCGGCAGCCCGCTGTCGGTCGCGCGCGCCGCCGCCGACGGCTGGCGTCTCGAGGGCACCGCCAACGCGCGGGCGAGTGGCTGGCATCGCCCGCCGATCGACCGGATGGCCAACATCAACATCGAGCCGGGCGACGCCCGCCTTGCCGACATGATCCGCGCCACCGAGCGTGGCGTGCTGATGCGCACCAACGTGTCATGGTCGATCGATGACTCGCGCAACAAGTTCCAGTTCGGTTGCGAGTGGGGGCAGCTGATCGAGGACGGCGAGCTCGGCGCGGTCGTGCGCAATCCTGGCTACCGGGGCATATCGGCCACCTTCTGGCGCAGCCTGGCGGCGGTCGGCTGCGCCGACGAGATGCGGCGCCTGGGCACGCCCTACTGCGGCAAGGGTGAGCCGGGGCAGGTGGTGCGGGTAGGCCACGCCGCGCCCTGGTGTCTCTTTCACGACGTCGACGTGTTCGGCGCGGACGCGTGAGCGGTCTGTCAGACGCCCCGGGGCCGCTCGAGGCGCGTTTTGCGCCGGCGCTCGATCGCATCCGGGATGCGGCGCGCGCCGGTGAGATCGCCACCGGCTGGCTGCGTGCCGAGTCCTCCGATTTCGTGCGCTTCAACCGCGGCCGTATCCGGCAGGCCGGCTCGGTCGAGAAGGCGAACGTCGTCGTGCGCCTGCTGCGCGATGGGCGTCAGTCGAGTCTCACGCTGACGCTCGCCGGCGAGGCGCGCACCGACGCTGCGCGTCTCGACGCCGCCTTCGCGCGGCTGCGCGAGGTGCTCGCGCAGAGCGATCCCGACCCCTGGCTCGCGATCAGCGAGGAGCCTGCCTGCTCGCGCACCGTGGTCGCGGGGCGTCCGCCCGAGCCGGATGCGCTGTGCGACACCGTGATCGCCGCGGCCGGCGGCGCCGATCTCGTCGGCCTGTATGCCGGTGGGCCGCTTGGCTGCGGCTACGCGAGCAGCCTCGGACATCGTCACTGGCACGAGAGCCAGCCCTGGTTCCTCGATTTCTCGATCTGCGGCGAAGCCGACAAGGCAGTCAAGCGCAGCGTGGCGCCCGGCGCCTGGGTACCCGCGGATCTCGCCGAGGTGATCGCGCAGGCGCGGCGCGAGGCGGCGATCCTGGCCCGCCCGCCGAAGGTGCTCGCGCCCGGCGAGTACCGGGCCTGGCTGACCCCCGCCGCGCTCGGCGCGCTGATCGGCATGCTCAACTGGGGAGGCTTCTCGGCAGCGGCGCTGCGCAGCGGTCACTCGCCGCTCGCCCGCCTTGCCGACGGCTCGGCCAGGTTCGACCCTGCGGTCTCGCTCGCCGACGATCTGGCCGGTGTCGGGCTGCCGCGCTTCCAGTCCGATGGCTTTCCGAGGCCCGCTCGCCTGGCTCTGGTGAGCGCCGGGCTTCATGCCGGCATGCTGGTGTCGCCGCGTACCGCGCGCGAGTACGGCCTGCCGGATACCGGCGCGGGCCCCGACGAGTCGGCCGATGCGCTCACGATGGCCCCCGGGTCGTTGCCGCCGGCGCAGGCGCTGCAGCGGCTCGGCACCGGGGTGGCTGTCAGCGATCTCTGGTATCTGAACTGGTCCGACCGCGCGGCGGCCCGTCTCACCGGCATGACCCGCTTTGCCACGCTCTGGGTCGAGAACGGCGAGCCGGTCGCGCCGCTGGCCGTCATGCGCTTCGACGATTCCCTCTACCGGCTGCTTGGCGAAGCGCTCGAGGCCCTGTCCACCACCTGCGAGCGCTTGCCCGACACCCAGACCTACGATGCGCGCAGCTTCGGCCTGAGCACCGTGCCTGGTGCGCTGCTCGGGCGGCTGCGCTTCACGCTGTGAGGCAAAGGCCGCCGGTACGCGGACGTCGGGCGCTGCTGGCGGTGCTGCCGGCGGCGCTGGGGCTGCCGGCCTGCGGCGTCCCGGGCCTCGGCGGCCAGGTTCACGGCGCCCCGGCGCGCGGCGGCCCGGTGCCCCGGGATCCCGTGCCGCCGGCGCTGCGAGCGGCGCTCACCGACGGCATGCGGCCCTGCGTGCTCGCGCTCGGGGAGGTTCATGATCATCCGGGCCTGCATGAACGCCGACTGGACTGGCTGCGCGCGCTGACCTCGGGATCGCAGCGCTGCTGTCTGGTCCTCGAGCAGTTCGATCGCTCGCGCCAGAACGCACTCGAGGACGCGCAGCGCCGCGGGGAGACCGATCCGCGCGCGGTCGCTGCCGCGGGCGGCTTCGACTTCGCCGGCTGGGAGTGGCCGCGCTACGAGGCGCTGATCGCGCTGGCGATGGCGCGGGGCTTGCCGCTGGTGGCAGGCAACCTTCCGGGGCCCGCGGTGGCGGCGATCGCCCGTGGTCGCAGCCCGGGTGGCGAGCCGCCAGCCGGCTGGCGCGATGACGACGAGGCGGCCCAGCGCCTTCTGCTCGACGAAGGGCATTGCGGCTTGCTGCCGGCGTCCGCGCTTGCACCGATGGCCCGGGCGCAGCGCGCCCGTGATGGCGCGATGGCCGCGGCGCTGGTCGCCGCGATCGGGCGTCATCGCTTGCCGGCCGTGCTGATCGCCGGCAACGGCCATGTGCGCCGCGATCTCGGGGTACCGCGCTTTCTGGCATCGGCCGGCCATGTCGGCAGCGTGCTGACCGTGGGTTTCGTCGAGGATGCGCAGGGCCGCGGTGAGGCTGGTGCAGACCCCTCGGGCCGCTATGACTGGCGGGTGGGGCTGCCTGCGCACCCCCGGCCCGACCCCTGCGAGGGCTTGCGCGCGCGGTTCGGACGCCCGCGCGACTAGGTCCGCGAGCGCTCGGGCCTCGGATTCAGCCCTCTGGGCTACCCGGCTGGCGCAGCCTGCGCGACGGCGTCGGCCCACTCGGCCATCCGGCCCGCGGCGTCGGCGCGACCCATCATCGGCTCGAAGCGCCGCTGCGCCTGCCACTGCCCGGCGAGTTCATCGCGGCTGCGCCAGACCCCGGCTGCCAGACCGGCGAGGTAGGCGGCGCCCAGCGCGGTCGTCTCGGTGATGCGCGGGCGCACCACCGGCAGGCCAAGCAGATCGGCCTGGAACTGCATCAGGAGGTCGTTGGCGCAGGCGCCGCCATCGACCCGCAGTTCGGTCGCCGCGCTGCCGGCGTCGCGGCGCATCGCCTCGAGCAGGGCCGCGCTCTGAAAGGCGATGGATTCGAGCGCCGCCCGCGCGATGTGCGCCCGGGTGGTGCCGCGCGTGAGACCGAGGATCGCGCCGCGCGCCCGGGGTCGCCAGTAGGGCGCGCCCAGGCCGGTGAAGGCCGGTACGATCACCACGCCGCCGGCGTCGGGCACGCTCGCGGCCAGCGCCTCGATCTCGTCGGAGCGCCGGATCAGGCCCAGACCGTCGCGCAGCCATTGCACGACCGCGCCGCCGACGAACACGCTGCCCTCGAGCGCGCAGTCGCGGCTGCCGGCCGGCCGTGCCGCGGCGGTGCTCACCAGGCCGTTGGTGGAGTGCTGGAAGCGCTCGCCGGTGTGCATCAGCATGAAGCAGCCGGTGCCGTAGGTGTTTTTCACCATGCCCGGACCGAAGCAGGCCTGGCCGAAGAGCGCCGCCTGCTGGTCGCCCGCCAGCCCGCCGATGGGCACCGGCGCACCGAGCACCGTGGCATCGGTCTCACCCACCCGATGGCTGGAGGGCACCACCGTCGGCAGCAGCGCCGCAGGTACGCGCAGCGCGGCCAGCAGCTCCGGATCCCAGCGGCCCTCGCGCACGTCGAAGAGCAGCGTGCGGGCGGCATTGCTCGGGTCGGTCACATGCAGCCGCCCGCCGGTAAGCTGCCAGACCAGCCAGCTGTCGATCGTGCCGAAGGCGAGTTCGCCGCGCTCGGCCGCCGCGCGCGCGCCCTCGACCCGGTCGAGGATCCAGGCGATCTTGGTGCCGGAGAAGTAGGGGTCGAGCACCAGCCCGGTGCGGGCGCGCACCAGCGGCTCGAGGCCGTCGGTACGCAGACGCCCGCAGTCGGGCTCGGTGCGGCGATCCTGCCAGACGATCGCCCGATGGATCGGCTCGCCGCTGCGGCGGTTCCAGATCACGGTGGTCTCGCGCTGGTTGGCGATGCCGATGGCGGCGATGTCGGCGGCGCGTGCACCCGCCTGCGCGAGCGCCTCGCGGGCGGTGGCGAGCTGGGTGGCGAGGATCTCGCGCGGATCGTGCTCGACCCAGCCGGGTTGCGGGAAGTGCTGGGTGAACTCGCGCTGGGCCATCGCGACGATGGCGCCGGCGGCATCGAAGACGATGCTGCGCGAGCTGGAGGTTCCCTGGTCGAGCGCGAGCAGCAGACTCACGGCCTGTCCTCAGGCGCGACCGGCGCGCAGGCCGAGCACGTCGCCCATGCCGTACAGACCGGGGCTGCGGCCCATCAGGAAGCGCGCGGCCCGCAGGCTGCCCTCGGCGTAGCCCTGGCGGCTGGTGGCGCGGTGGGTGATCTCGATGCGTTCGCCGGCACCGGCGAAGAGCACGGTGTGGTCGCCGACGATGTCGCCGCCGCGGATCACCGAAAAGCCGATGCTGCCCGGCCGGCGCTCGCCGGTGAATCCGTGCCGGCCGTGCACCGCGAGCTCATCGAGGGGCTGGCCGAGGGCCTGGGCAATCACCTCGCCCATGCGCAGCGCGGTACCCGAGGGTGCGTCGACCTTGTGGCGGTGATGAGCCTCGATCACCTCGATGTCGTAGCCCTGCGAGAGCAGGCGCGCGGCGGCGGCGAGCAGTTCGAGCGTGGCGTTGACCCCGACGCTCATGTTCGGCGCGGCGACGATCGGAATCCGCTGCGCGGCCTGCGCGATCTGCGCACGGCCCGCCTCATCGAAGCCGGTGGTGCCGATCACCATCGCGACCTCGCCGGCCTGAGCGGCGTCGAGATGACGCAGCGTGGCCTCGGCCCGGGTGAAATCGATCAGGACATCGGCGTCGGCGAGCGCGTGCTCGAGCTGGTCGGTGACCGCGACACCGGTGCTGCGGCCGAGGAACTCCCCGGCATCGCGGCCGAATCCCGGCGCGCCCGGCAGATCGAGGGCGCCAGCCAGGCGCGCGTCGGGTGAGGCGAGCACCGCCTCGATGATCATGCGGCCCATGCGGCCGAGCGCCCCGGCGACGGCGACGCGAAAGAAGGTGGGGGGCATCGCGGTGGCTCTCGCAGACTTCGGGATCGGGGATGGGGGCAAGGGGTGCGGCAGCGCCCGGCGGCTGGCTCGTCGGGGCCGCTCAGCGACGTGCGGCGGCGGCTGGTCGGCCGCCCGGCAGCATCGGGTCGTTGGCCTCGTCGCCCTCGGGCAGGGGGTCGGCCTTGATCGTGGCGATCAGATCGTCCTTGAAGTGGATGGCGACCCGGCGCACCTCGGTGCGGCCATTCGCGTAGCGGTAGGCGAAGACATAGTCCCAGCGGTCGGCGCGGAACAGCGGTTGCAGCAGCGGCGACCCGAGCACCAGCCGCACCTGCTCGCGGGTCATGCCCGGGCGCAGCTTGTCGAGCATCTCGCCGGTGACATAGTTGCCCTGCGGCAGATCGATCCGATAGGGCGAGAAGAGGCCGCTCGAGTCGGACCGGGGTCCCGCGCAGCCGGCGCTTGCCGCAAGCAGGACGGCGGCGGCCGCCGTGGCGAGGTGGCGGGCCGAAGCGCGCGCCGGCCGTGGGTCGACGGTAAGGGGCATGGGGACTTTCACCTGACGCGTGCGCGGGGATCGGGAGGCGCTCCCCAGGTTGCCTCTATGATAGCGATTCCGGTTTCCAGGGTCGCGCCATGCCGTCGCCACACGAACTCAAGAGCATCGGGCTGAAGGCGACGCTGCCGCGCCTGAAGATCCTCGAGATCTTCCGCGCCGGGCGCCACCGTCACATGAGCGCCGAAGATGTCTACCGCGAGCTGCTCGCGGTCAACGAGGATGTCGGACTCGCCACGGTCTATCGGGTGCTGACGCAGTTCGAGCAGGCGGGTTTGCTGCATCGCAGCAATTTCGAGTCCGGCAAGGCGGTCTTCGAACTCAACGAAGGCTCGCACCATGATCATCTGGTGTGCCTGCAGTGCGGTCATGTCGAGGAGTTCTACGATGCCGACATCGAGCGTCGGCAGCAGCGCATCGCCCGCGATCACGGCTTCGAACTCCAGGACCACGCGCTCGCGCTGTACGGCAACTGCGTCAAGCCCGGTTGCCCGCACCGCGAGGCGCGTCGTTGAGGCGCCGCGCGGCCCGACCGCAAATTCCTGGTTGAAACACGGCATGGCCTTTGCTTCAATGGGGTCATGCACGCCACCAGTCTCAAACTGATCGCACCAGGGCCGGGCATTTTCGACGAAATGCTCGATAACGAGGCGATTTCGGCCCGGCCTCACTACCAGGCCTATGCCGACTGGCTCGGCGCCACCACCGCCGAGGCCATGGCCGCCAAGCGCGCGCAGGCCGACCTGATCTTCCGGCGCATCGGCATCACCTTCTCGGTCTATGGTGACGAGAGCGGAACCGAGCGGCTGATTCCCTCCGATGTCGTGCCGCGGATCATCACCGCGGCCGAGTGGCAGCGCCTGCGCCGCGGGCTGGTGCAGCGGGTCACCGCGATCAACCGCTTTCTCGCGGACATCTACGGCCCCCAGGAGATTCTGCGCGCCGGGCTGATTCCCGAAGACCAGATCCTCGCCAACGACCAGTACCAGGTCGCCATGATCGGCACGCGGGTGCCGCACGACATCTACGCGCACATCGTCGGCGTCGACATCGTTCGCCACAACGACGGCAGCTACTACGTGCTCGAGGACAACCTGCGGGTGCCTTCCGGCGTGTCGTACATGCTGAGCAACCGCAAGATGATGATGCGGCTGTTTCCCGACCTGTTCCGGCGCTACCGGGTGCGACCTGTCGAGCACTACCCCGCGCTGCTGCTGCAGACGCTGCGCTCGGCGGCGCTGGTCGACAACCCGGTGGTGGTGCTGCTCACGCCGGGGCGCTTCAACAGCGCCTACTTCGAGCACACCTTTCTCGCGCAGCAGATGGGCGTCGAACTGGTCGAGGGCCAGGATCTGTTCGTCAAGAACGGCTTCGTCTACATGCGCACCACGTCGGGGCCCCAGCGGGTCGACGTGATCTACCGCCGCGTCGACGACAGCTTCCTCGATCCGCTGGCCTTCCGGCCTGACTCGATGCTCGGGGTGCCGGGTCTGATGGCAGCCTACCGGCTGGGCAACGTGGTCATCGCCAACGCGGTGGGTACCGGCGTGGCCGACGACAAGTCGATCTATCCCTACGTGCCGGAGATGGTGCGCTTCTACCTCGGCGAGGAACCCATCCTCAACAACGTGCCCACCTGGCAGTGTCGTCGGCCCGAGGATCTCGCCTATGTGCTCGCGCACCTGCCCGAACTCGTGGTCAAGGAGGTGCATGGCGCCGGCGGCTACGGCATGCTGGTCGGCCCCACCGCCTCGAAGGACGAGATCGAAACCTTCCGGGCGGTACTCGAGGCCAACCCGGGCAACTACATCGCGCAGCCCACGCTGTCGCTCTCCTCGTGCCCCACCTTCGTCGACGAGGGCGTGGCGCCGCGCCACATCGACCTGCGCCCCTTCGTGCTGGTGGGCCGCGAGGTCAACATCGTGCCGGGCGGCCTCACGCGGGTGGCGCTGCGGCGCGGTTCGCTGGTCGTGAACTCCTCGCAGGGCGGCGGTACCAAGGACACCTGGGTGCTCGAGGCGAGGGACGACGGATGTTGAGCCGTGTCGCCGACCACCTGTACTGGATGGCACGCTACACGGAGCGCGCCGAGAACCTCGCGCGCATGCTCGA
>Ga0315902_10004746_pt1 | contig 19458 bp, 11 predicted proteins | sample LakEriMetagenome_9_FD_203523 | JGI IMG/M metagenome (GOLD analysis project Ga0315902, IMG submission 203523) | Freshwater fungal communities from buoy surface, Lake Erie, Ohio, United States - Buoy 12 MA117 | ecosystem: Environmental > Aquatic > Freshwater > Lake > Lake biofilm | place: USA... | reverse complement strand
ATGATGAAGTGGCTTGGGTGAAATTCTAAGCGCTGTCCTACTTGTGTGGCAAAATCACCGATCCTTCTCAGGACAGTTTTGATTTCTTCCCAGTCGGGCAGATCATCGAATTTGAACTCGGTCATCCAAGGAAATAAGTTGCTGGAGATACGATAGAACTTGAAACCGTTCTCTTCGTTCCAGTGAACCACTTTCTCCAAGTCAGTTACGTTTGCCAAACACAGTTTGCTAATGTGAGGAAGACCTTTGGTAAAGAAAGTCTTTTGCACCGCGTGACGATTCGTAGTGATGCGATCCTTGCCTTGGCCCAATGTCATGTTGATACATGCATAGCCGATTCTTTTGTTGTAGGGTGTTACTTCAGTCTGCATACGGGTATGTTTACATAACCGCTGCTGATCTCGCGGTGAGGTGGGTGAACGATATTGTTGGTTACTAAGAAAGTAAGAACACCGACGTTTTCCGAATAGTTCTTGACGAACACTTCATCCTCTTCAAAGAAAGCACCTTCCACTGAAACTGTTGCTGATGCGAAAGGGCACCCGTCTTCTACGTCGATTAAGTCGATGCGGGTCTGCCCGTTTGGATGTTTCCTTTTGGAAACCGAAAGCTGGTATGTACCTCCATAGTAGGAGTCGAATGGATAACTATTCATGCTGTTAGATTAAGTTTGCTTTGTCTTGAAGTTCTTTAGATATGTGCTCGATTTGTGCCATCACATTGTAGACACGAGCTCTCTCAAAAGTATCGTTGCTTGTGAACTGTGAGAGGACCGCCTTTGCCGATTCCAAAACACCAATGTTTACTGCGATATCGATCTTTTGATCGCCAGTAGAAAGTGTAGGTTCGTTGAAGAACTCAGATTCTTTGTGGTCGATCTTTTGGATAGTAGCTGTCTTCATGATAGGATGATTTTCAGTTTTATACCCGTAAGTAGAATTAGTTACGATTTTCTTTCCCGTGTTATTGACACTTTTTTGAGAAGATCCTGTTGTGACATTAGTGGGACTTGCCTTTGGGGATATAGTATCCATTTTCTGCGTAATCACATGTGCCGTAGAGGCATTCAATTTCTGTCTCAGTTCATCTCGAGTCAGACCCATATACTTTTCACCGTTGTAATTGTAGCCAAGCAAATGCTGAAGGTGGCCCAGAGTAAACCACGAAGGGATGTGCTTTTCGACTCGCCAGTATCCGCGAGCTGTATTCTTGATGAAACCGGCCCTGCCTAAGTAGCCTTTGTACTGATGACAGATGTAGTGTTTGTTTCCGCTGTTGCGTTTCCACCAAGTTGTATTCTCTGTGTGACCTACTGCCGAGATAAATTGTTTACTAGTGAAAGTGCTTCCTGGCGCACAAGAGTTGATGAACGTGCAGATGTGGTTGAACTGGGATTGCGTTTTTCTCATAGATGAATAATTTAATTATAGAGCAAATATAACAAAAAAGTTCGAGAGTAGCAAACTCTCGAACCAAAAGTTATTAACAAATTGAAATTACTTACGAGACTCAGCGAGCCACTGCTCGAAATTCATAATGCGATTCTCGTAGGTATCACCGGGTTCTGTCTCTTCGGCAAAGTCTTCTGGGTGTCCGTCTATCTTGGACGCTGTGGTAGGATCCACATTGACTTCGTCTCCGTCTTTGGTCACTACGCGAAACGCAAGTGTGGTCTCATCTTCTTGGTCAATCGCGACAACTCTTCCTTCAACTTGTTTGGTAGTTTCGTCTGTACCGCCGCTAACCTCTCCACGAATGTTGTCACCGATTTTGATCTCGCCCATTTCTTTATCATTGGGCTTTGCTTTGTTCTCTTGCTCGAAGCGATTCGACAGAGGAAGAATCTCTACCTTAAACGCGGGATTGTTCGCGATGATTGGGTAAGCGGGTGAAGCGAACCCTGATCCTATGCTTCTACTAACTGGTTCTGGCATAAATTATTTATCTTTTGATTTCCACTTAGATATACAATCGCGTGTTCTTGCTGCAAGTTCATATTCTTCTTGGTTGACGAAGCTGTCTTGCGAAAGTGTAAGAGCTTTCACGATCTTACCCGGCGTGTTGAGAACAAAGCGTGTGATACCTTTTTGTGTTTTGAGAATGACCACTTCTACTTCTCCCTCTTCTTTCTCCAGACTTCTTTCGCAGGCCTCCAAAACTTCAATGTGGATCTGGGCGCTATTGCGCTCAACCCATTCTTGGACAGAACCTTTCACTTCAATAATCTTAGTCATAATCTATTATTTAATATCTATCTTTAGATGTTTAAGTGTTTCTTTAAAGTTTCTACGTACCATTCCATTGCCTTTGTGTTCCACATCTCTTCTCGCTCTGGGTGCCACTGTACAGCAAAAGTATGTTTGTCTTTGACTGCCTCTACGATTCCGTCAGAGGTACTGTCCAGGATTTCCCAGCCTTCTGTCGCTTCTGAAAAACCTTGATGATGTCTGCTGTTCGTCGTGAATCCTAATGATGTTGTGTGCCATGTAGAAGGACCTCTCCAGTTGCCGGTGAGTGTAGTGTGCTTGACCGAGAAAAACTCATCGGGTATGTGATCGATAAGTTTTCCTCCGTCTTCGGCGAGAGCAAGTTGCATTCCTCTGCAGATTCCAACTATCGGTAAGTCCTTTAAGATGTATTCTGCGTAAGTCTTTTTCTCAAACGCATCTCTGATGGGTCTTACTCCTAAGTCAGCTCCTCCAGGAAGGACTAAGAAATCGCCGTCTTTTTCGACCTGTGTGAATCCTAAACGCTTAAAAAAGTTCGAATAAGATGCAAAGTCCAAAGGCCAGTTTCCCTGGGGTATGTAAAATGTTTTCATCTAAAAAGTTTTAGTCCAATCCTTCAACGTTGTCTCTAAGATCAGCTATCTCTTTTCTTAGAGAGTCAACTTCACTGGACAGTTCTTTCACGGCCTGTATTAGCAGAGCGACGAGCTTTTCGTACTTGACGGCTTTGTATCCGTTTTCGCGAGTCGTAACCACCTCAGGCGCTACCTTCTCGACTTCTTGTGCGATAACACCTATGTCGTGACCTTCGTTCTCGTGAACACCTGGCATCGGGATCCAGTCGAACTCATAACCACTAAGCTGTAGTACCTTGGCAAGAGCGTGTCTGATTACTTCTTTGTTTGCTTTAAGTCTTTCGTCAGAAGAGTAGAATGCGACGACGTCATTCGTAGCTCGAATCAATCCTGTCGTGGTAGGTGTGCTGGTTCCAACTCCAATAGCTCCAGTGACAACGAGCGTTGTGCCGTTGAACGTTAGGTTTGCTTCGCCGTTGAGAGATGAACCGCCTGTCGCAGTCAGGACATAATCATTGACGTTATTGGTAATAGTTGCACCGGCGCCTGATGTTCCTGATGATCCTGAAGTACCCCGAGTCCCTGACGAACCTGACGAACCTGAAGTTCCTGGAGCACCCGCGGCTCCCGAAGATCCACTTGTTCCCGAAGAACCTGAAGTTCCTGGAGCGCCTGCGGCTCCCGAAGATCCTGATGTTCCGCTTGAGCCCGAAGTTCCCCGAGTTCCCGATGAACCTGAAGAACCTGAAGTTCCTGGAGCACCTGCCGCTCCTGAAGAACCCGAAGTTCCTGAAGAACCTGAAGTTCCTCGTGTTCCTGATGACCCTGACGAACCTGAAGTTCCGTCTGTTCCGTTTACTCCTGAGACTCCGGATGTTCCGCTAGATCCCGAAGTTCCTGGAGCACCAGGTGCACCAGCGGCTCCTGAAGATCCTGAAGATCCTGAAGATCCACTAGTTCCTGGAGCACCTGCGGCTCCTGAAGATCCTGAAGTCCCTGACGATCCCGAAGTTCCTGAAGATCCTGAAGTGCCAGGCGCACCGGCAGCTCCTGAAGATCCACTTGTTCCTGATGAACCTGAGCTGCCTGAAGTACCAGGTGCACCAGTGGCTCCCGAAGAACCTGAAGTTCCTGAGCTGCCTGAGCTGCCCGAAGTACCAGGTGCACCAGCGGCTCCTGAAGAACCTGAAGTACCCGAAGATCCTGATGTGCCTGACGATCCTGAAGTTCCTCTTGTGCCGCTAGATCCAGAGCTGCCTGATGAACCTGAGCTGCCCGAAGTACCAGGTGCACCAGCGGCTCCTGAAGAACCTGAAGTACCCGAAGATCCCGATGTGCCTGACGATCCTGAAGTTCCTCTTGTGCCGCTAGATCCAGAGCTGCCTGATGAACCCGAGCTGCCTGAAGTTCCTGGGGCACCAGTAGCACCCGAAGATCCTGAAGTTCCTGAGCTGCCTGAGCTGCCCGAAGTTCCTGGTGCACCTGCTGCTCCTGAAGATCCACTTGTTCCTGAAGATCCACTTGTTCCTGAGCTGCCTGAAGTTCCTGAGCTGCCTGAGCTGCCCGAAGTTCCTGGGGCACCAGTGGCTCCCGAAGATCCACTTGTTCCTGAAGATCCACTTGTTCCTGAGCTGCCTGAAGTTCCTGAGCTGCCTGAGCTGCCCGAAGTTCCTGGGGCACCCGTGGCTCCCGAAGAACCTGAAGTACCTGAAGAACCTGATGTGCCTGACGATCCTGAAGTTCCTCTTGTACCACTAGATCCCGAACTGCCAGATGATCCTGAGCTTCCTGAAGTACCAGGTGCACCGGCGGCTCCTGAAGATCCCGATGTTCCCGAGCTACCCGAAGTTCCTGAAGATCCTGATGTACCTGATGAACCTGAAGAACCTGAAGTTCCTGGAGCACCTGCGGCTCCTGAAGATCCTGAAGTTCCACTTGAACCCGATGTTCCACTTGAACCCGATGTTCCTGAGCTGCCCGAGCTGCCCGAAGTTCCTGGGGCACCCGCGGCTCCTGACGATCCCGAAGTGCCTGACGATCCCGAAGTTCCGCTGGATCCTGAAGTACCGGGTGCACCGGCAGCTCCTGAAGATCCACTTGTTCCTGATGAACCTGAGCTGCCTGAAGTTCCGCTGGATCCCGAAGTGCCTGATGATCCCGAAGTTCCTCGAGTTCCCGAAGAACCCGAACTTCCCGAAGAACCTGACGAACCCGAAGTTCCATCTGTCCCGTTTACTCCTGAAACACCTGACGTGCCTGATGATCCACTTGTGCCTGATGATCCCGAAGTTCCTCTTGTCCCTGATGATCCTGAACTTCCTGACGAACCTGACGAACCTGAAGTTCCTGGAGCACCAGCGGCTCCGCTGGATCCCGATGTTCCGCTGGATCCCGATGTTCCTGATGATCCTGATGTACCCGAACTGCCTGAAGAACCTGATGTTCCCGAAGAACCCGATGTTCCCGAAGAACCTGCTGTACCCGAACTGCCTGCTGTACCCGAACTGCCTGAAGAGCCTGAAGTACCGCTAGATCCTGAAGTTCCACTTGAACCCGATGTTCCACTTGAACCCGATGTTCCTGAGCTGCCCGAGCTGCCCGAAGTTCCTGGGGCACCCGCGGCTCCTGACGATCCCGAAGTGCCTGACGATCCCGAAGTTCCTGATGATCCTGAAGTTCCTGACGATCCACTAGAACCCGAAGTTCCTGAACTGCCCGAAGTTCCTGATGATCCTGAAGTTCCTGATGATCCCGAAGTTCCTCTTGTGCCTGATGATCCTGAACTTCCTGACGAACCTGACGAACCTGAAGTTCCTGAGCTGCCGCTGGTTCCTGAGCTGCCACTAGTCCCTGAGCTACATGATGTTCCAGGTGCACCCGTGGCTCCTGAAGTTCCCGAGCTGCCTGAGCTGCCCGAAGTTCCTGAAGATCCTGAAGTTCCACTAGATCCTGAAGTTCCTGAGCTGCCCGAAGTTCCTGATGAACCGCTAGAACCCGAAGTTCCAGAGCTGCCCGAAGTTCCTGAAGATCCGGATGTTCCGCTAGAACCCGAAGTTCCTGATGAACCGCTAGAACCTGAAGTTCCTGAGCTGCCTGATGTTCCGCTGGAACCCGATGTTCCTGAAGAACCCGATGTTCCTCGTGTTCCTGACGATCCTGAAGAACCGCTAGAACCCGATGATCCCGAAGTACCGCTAGATCCTGATGTTCCCGAGCTTCCCGAACTACCAGATGTACCGTCTGTTCCGTTTACGCCTGAGACTCCGGATGTTCCGCTAGAGCCAGATGTTCCGCTTGATCCTGATGTTCCTCTTGTTCCACTAGATCCTGAACTACCGCTGGATCCACTTGAACCCGATGTTCCTGAAGAACCCGATGTTCCTGAAGAACCCGAAGTTCCTGAGTTGCCCGAAGTTCCTGAACTTCCTGAAGAACCACTTGTTCCGCTAGAACCCGAAGTTCCGCTAGATCCTGAAGTACCCGAACTTCCTGATGTGCCCGAAGTTCCGCTAGAACCTGAGCTACCCGAAGTTCCGCTAGATCCTGAAGTACCCGAACTTCCTGATGTGCCCGAAGTTCCGCTAGAACCTGAGCTACCCGAAGTTCCTGAAGATCCTGATGATCCCGATGTTCCCGAGCTGCCTGATGTACCTGATGATCCCGATGTTCCCGAGCTGCCTGATGTTCCCGAGCTGCCTGATGTTCCCGAGCTGCCTGATGTACCCGAACTTCCTGATGTGCCCGAACTTCCAGACGAACCCGATGTTCCCGATGATCCTGATGATCCACTAGTACCTGAACTTCCTGATGTGCCCGAACTTCCCGATGTTCCTCGAGTACCACTAGATCCAGAGCTTCCTGAAGATCCTGAACTACCCGAAGTTCCTGAGCTGCCTGAAGTTCCGCTAGATCCTGAAGTGCCCGAAGATCCTGAAGTTCCACTGGATCCCGATGTTCCTGAACTGCCTGAAGAACCGCTTGTTCCAGATGTGCCCGACGATCCGCTAGAACCCGATGTTCCTGAGCTACCCGATGTTCCTGAGCTACCCGATGTTCCTGAGCTGCCTGAAGATCCCGATGTTCCTGAGCTGCCTGACGTTCCTGAAGATCCTGAAGTTCCAGGTGCACCCGATGATCCGCTGGTTCCTGAAGATCCTGAAGATCCTGAAGATCCTGAAGATCCTGAAGTTCCACTAGTTCCTGATGCTCCTGACACACCCGATGTTCCTGATGTGCCGCTAGATCCACTAGATCCTGATGTTCCTCGTGTGCCCGAAGAACCCGAACTGCCCGAAGAACCTGAGCTGCCCGATGTACCTGAAGATCCCGACGATCCCGAAGTTCCTGAACTTCCAGACGAACCTGATGTTCCGCTTGCGCCGCTAGATCCTGAAGACCCTGATGTTCCGCTTGAGCCGCTTGTGCCGCTAGATCCTGAAGAACCTGACGTACCGTCTGTTCCGTTTACACCCGAAACACCTGAAGTTCCTGATGATCCACTTGTGCCCGACGATCCCGAAGTTCCTCGTGTTCCTGATGATCCCGAACTACCGCTTGAACCGCTTGAACCTGAAGTTCCTGAAGAACCCGAAGTTCCGCTAGAACCAGAAGTTCCTGAGCTACCCGAAGTCCCCGAACTTCCTGATGTACCCGAACTTCCTGAAGATCCGGATGTTCCGCTAGAACCCGATGTTCCAGAACTACCTGAAGTTCCTGATGACCCTGATGTTCCCGAAGAACCACTAGAACCCGAAGTTCCTGAACTTCCTGAAGTGCCTGACGATCCCGAAGTACCTGACGATCCCGAAGTACCTGAAGAACCACTAGATCCTGAAGTTCCCGAGCTGCCCGATGTTCCTGAAGAACCAGATGTTCCACTGGATCCTGACGTTCCTCTTGTTCCGCTAGAACCCGAGCTGCCACTAGATCCTGAACTACCACTAGTTCCTGAGCTGCCCGAACTGCCTGAAGAACCCGAGCTGCCTGAAGTTCCACTAGATCCGCTTGTTCCACTGGACCCCGATGTTCCCGATGAACCCGATGTCCCTGAAGAACCTGAAGAACCTGATGTTCCTGAGCTACCTGAAGACCCGCTTGTTCCACTGGACCCTGACGTTCCTGATGATCCTGACGTTCCGCTAGAACCCGAAGTTCCCGAACTGCCTGATGTTCCACTGGAACCCGATGTCCCTGAAGAACCCGATGTCCCGGAGCTACCTGATGAACCTGATGTTCCCGAGCTACCTGAAGAACCCGATGTTCCCGAAGATCCGCTGGTTCCTGAAGAACCTGACGTTCCTGAAGAACCGGACGTTCCTCGTGTGCCACTGGATCCTGAGCTGCCCGATGATCCTGAGCTGCCCGAAGTTCCCGAGCTGCCTGAAGAACCACCAGTTCCTGAAGATCCTGAAGTGCCAGAGCTGCCTGAAGTTCCTGAAGAACCAGACGTTCCACTCGAGCCACTTGTGCCTGAAGAACCTGCACCGGATTGCCATGCGCTTCCCGTGAATCTGTATATTTGTAGAGTTGTATTGTCAAAAACAATCGTACCTGTGGCAATACCCACTGTTGTTAGAGCAGTAGCATTAGGGACAACCTGCAGTTCGAAACCCTGCCCGGCTGTTCCTGTAACAACTTTAATTCCGTTGTTGTTTATTATTTGATACGGTTTTGACATCCAATCAGATTATCTTTTTTATCTTATTTGTATATATTTCACTTTAGAAAATTACCTGTGTCCACCTTACGAATGCTGAAACATTGATCGGTCCTGTGGTCACGGAGTTGTCTTGAACATTTACTCTAAGAGCGACTCCAGCGACTGCTGTGATGGTTATCCTAATCATATTTGCCACATCTTCAGCCACGATGAATTCAGTGTAACCTATCAAAGTAGGAGTACCACCTATGTTCTTGACAGCGCCTTCGTATCTTCTAAATGAAGCATCGTTGCCGGCCGACAAAGCGATCAGATGTATCTCGAATCCTATCGCCATACCGCTGGATATTTGTACTTCCCTGATGGCTCCATCTGTGTATAGGTTGGCATTACCACTGGTTGGCACTTGGTTAAAAATGACTGCTTGGTTTGTCTGAGCGTCTCCGTCCGTGACTATGTTGCCTCTGGAGTGGCCGATTGAATTGTCGGTAAGAGCACTTACGGTGTTGCCCATCTTAAGGACAACTGGATTGGAAGTAGTCTCAGATACACCCCATGTGGTATCACCTATTGCTGTTGGACTGATGAACTTGACGTATTGGTCTTGTGTTCCTCCTACAGCTACCGAAGTTCCTGAAGTTCCCGAAGATCCGCTAGAACCTGAAGATCCGCTAGAACCTGAAGTTCCTCGTGTTCCTGATGATCCGCTAGATCCGGATGACCCGCTAGAACCGGAGGTGCCTGACGATCCGCTAGAGCCCGAAGTCCCTGATGATCCGCTAGAGCCCGAAGTCCCTGATGAACCTGAACTTCCTGATGTACCCGAACTTCCTGATGAACCAGATGTTCCACTAGAACCAGATGTTCCACTAGAACCAGATGTTCCGGAACTACCTGAAGTTCCGCGTGTTCCTGATGATCCTGAACTACCCGAAGAACCTGAGCTGCCCGATGTTCCTGAAGACCCCGAAGTTCCTGACGTGCCATCTACACCAGATATTCCTGACGTTCCTGAAGATCCTGATGTTCCTGATGATCCGCTTGTTCCGCTAGATCCCGATGTTCCCGAACTACCTGACGATCCGCTTGTGCCGCTAGATCCCGAAGTTCCTGAGCTGCCTGATGTTCCTGAAGATCCTGAAGTTCCTCGTGTTCCTGACGATCCGCTAGAACCTGAACTTCCTGATGATCCTGATGTTCCACTAGATCCTGAAGAGCCAGACGTACCTGAAGATCCCGAAGTTCCCGAAGATCCACTAGATCCTGATGTGCCTGATGATCCTGATGTGCCCGATGATCCTGACGTTCCAGAGCTGCCCGAAGATCCTGAAGTTCCCGACGATCCACTAGATCCTGATGTGCCTGATGATCCTGATGTGCCCGATGATCCTGACGTTCCAGAGCTGCCCGAAGATCCGCTCGTTCCGCTAGATCCTGAGCTGCCCGATGTTCCCGAGCTACCTGAAGTGCCCGACGATCCTGACGTTCCAGAGCTGCCCGAAGTTCCTCGTGTACCACTAGATCCTGAGCTGCCTGAAGATCCCGAGCTGCCGCTGGTTCCGGAGCTGCCTGATGTGCCTGATGTGCCATCCACACCGGAAATACCCGATGTACCTGATGATCCACTTGTGCCTGAAGAACCGCTGGATCCTGAAGTTCCTGATGAACCAGAAGATCCTGAAGTCCCCGATGATCCTGAAGTTCCACTAGATCCTGAAGTCCCCGATGATCCTGAAGTCCCCGAGCTACCCGATGTTCCTGATGAACCCGAGCTGCCCGATGTTCCCGATGAACCCGAGCTGCCCGATGTTCCCGAGCTACCTGACGTGCCCGATGAACCTGACGTTCCAGAGCTGCCCGAAGTTCCTGAAGATCCGCTAGAACCTGAAGTTCCTGACGAACCTGAAGTTCCTGATGAACCTGAAGTTCCTGATGAACCTGAAGTTCCAGAGCTACCTGAAGTGCCACTAGATCCGCTAGATCCTGAAGTTCCTGAACTACCTGAAGATCCACTTGTTCCTGAGCTGCCCGAAGTTCCGCTGGATCCTGAAGAGCCAGACGTACCTGACGATCCGCTTGTTCCTGAGCTGCCTGATGATCCTGAAGTTCCTGAGCTGCCTGAAGTTCCGCTGGATCCAGATGTTCCTCGTGTTCCTGATGATCCACTAGATCCCGAGCTTCCTGAACTGCCTGATGTTCCGCTAGTGCCATCAACACCCGAGATGCCCGAAGTGCCTGAAGTCCCTGACGTTCCTGAGCTACCCGACGATCCTGACGTTCCAGAGCTACCTGAAGATCCGCTCGTTCCACTAGATCCTGAAGTTCCTGAGGAACCCGACGATCCTGAAGTTCCTGACGAACCAGAAGATCCCGAGGTTCCGCTAGATCCCGAAGTTCCTGAGCTGCCTGATGTTCCTGAAGATCCTGAAGTTCCTCGTGTTCCTGACGATCCGCTAGAACCTGAACTTCCTGATGATCCTGAAGTTCCACTGGAACCCGACGATCCTGAAGTTCCTGACGAACCAGAAGATCCTGAAGTTCCGCTGGATCCTGAGGTTCCGCTGGATCCTGAAGTTCCCGATGAACCCGATGTTCCTGATGAACCCGAGCTGCCCGATGTTCCTGATGAACCCGAGCTGCCTGATGTTCCGCTAGATCCTGAAGTTCCTGAGCTACCTGAAGTTCCTGAGCTGCCTGACGTTCCTGACGAGCCTGAAGTTCCGCTTGATCCTGACGAGCCCGAAGTTCCTGACGAACCGCTGGTTCCTGACGAGCCTGAAGTTCCGCTTGATCCTGACGAGCCCGAAGTTCCCGACGAACCGCTGGTTCCTGACGATCCTGAAGATCCGCTTGTTCCTGAAGAACCGCTTGTACCACTAGATCCTGAAGTTCCACGCGTTCCTGATGATCCACTAGATCCACTGGATCCTGATGATCCCGAGGTTCCGCTAGTGCCATCAACACCTGAGATGCCTGAAGTTCCACTAGTTCCTGATGTTCCTGATGATCCCGAGCTGCCCGAAGTTCCTGAAGAACCAGATGTTCCTGAGCTACCTGACGTTCCCGAGCTACCTGACGTTCCTGAAGATCCAGATGTGCCTGAAGATCCACTGGATCCTGACGAACCCGAAGAACCTGAAGTTCCACTAGATCCACTTGTGCCAGATGAGCCTGAAGTTCCAGAGCTGCCTGAAGTTCCGCTGGATCCCGAAGAACCCGAAGTTCCTGAAGATCCTGAAGTTCCACTAGATCCTGAAGTTCCTGAGCTGCCCGAAGTTCCTGAGCTGCCCGAAGATCCGCTCGTTCCGCTAGATCCTGAAGTTCCTGAGCTGCCTGAAGTTCCAGAAGTTCCGTTAACACCCGAAATACCTGATGATCCACTAGATCCCGACGTTCCACTCGATCCCGAAGATCCGCTGGTTCCACTAGATCCTGAAGAACCCGATGTTCCGCTAGATCCTGAAGTTCCTGAAGATCCTGAAGTGCCTGAAGATCCTGAAGTGCCTCTTGTTCCTGAAGATCCGCTACTTCCTGACGATCCTGAGCTACCTGATGTACCTGATGTACCATCAACACCTGAAATACCTGATGTGCCCGAAGTTCCCGAAGTTCCTGAACTGCCCGAAGAACCACTAGTTCCTGAAGAACCGGAAGATCCGCTTGTTCCCGAACTGCCTGAACTACCCGAAGAACCGCTACTGCCTGAAGTTCCTGAAGAACCAGAGCTGCCCGATGTTCCGCTTGATCCTGATGTTCCAGAACTACCCGAAGTGCCTGACGATCCTGAGGTTCCGCTAGATCCCGAAGAACCTGATGAACCCGAGCTACCTGAAGTTCCTGAGCTGCCCGAAGAACCACTAGTACCTGAGCTGCCCGATGTTCCCGAAGAACCTGAGCTGCCTGATGTACCTGAGCTACCTGAGCTACCTGATGTTCCCGAAGATCCGCTTGTGCCTGAAGATCCTGAAGATCCTGAAGTTCCACTGGATCCCGAAGAACCCGAAGTTCCCGAGCTACCTGATGTACCGCTAGATCCCGATGTTCCTGAGCTGCCCGACGTTCCTGAAGACCCGCTTGTGCCGCTAGATCCTGATGTACCTCTTGTTCCAGATGATCCACTAGATCCTGAACTTCCCGAAGATCCTGAAGTTCCTGATGTGCCATCCACGCCAGATATACCTGATGTTCCTGAAGATCCAGATGTGCCTGAAGAACCCGATGTACCTGACGATCCACTGGTTCCTGAAGATCCCGAAGATCCGCTGGTTCCTGAAGAACCTGAAGAACCAGATGTACCTGACGATCCACTTGTGCCTGAAGATCCACTTGTGCCTGAAGATCCTGATGTACCCGAAGTTCCCGAGCTTCCTGACGATCCACTGGTTCCTGAAGATCCACTAGATCCACTAGTGCCCGAAGACCCACTGCTACCCGATGTTCCTGAGCTACCTGAAGAACCAGACGTACCTGAGCTGCCGGACGTACCCGAAGAACCTGATGTTCCTGAGCTGCCTGAAGAACCAGATGTACCTGAGCTGCCGGATGTACCTGACGAGCCGGAAGTACCCGAAGAACCGCTTGTACCTGATGATCCGCTAGATCCCGAAGTTCCCGACGATCCACTAGATCCTGACGTTCCGCTAGATCCTGACGTTCCGCTAGATCCTGACGTTCCTGAGCTGCCCGATGTTCCCGAAGAACCCGAAGTTCCTCGTGTTCCTGACGATCCGCTAGAACCTGAACTTCCTGAACTTCCTGATGTTCCGCTAGTACCATCAACACCTGAGATGCCCGATGTTCCTGATGAACCCGAAGTTCCAGATGAACCCGAGCTGCCTGATGTCCCAGATGAACCCGAAGTTCCAGATGAACCCGAGCTGCCTGATGTTCCTGATGAACCAGAGCTGCCCGATGTTCCTGATGAACCCGAAGTTCCAGATGAACCCGAGCTGCCTGATGTTCCAGATGAACCCGAAGTTCCAGATGAACCCGAGCTGCCTGATGTTCCGCTAGATCCTGAAGTTCCCGAGCTGCCCGAAGTTCCTGATGAACCCGAGCTGCCTGATGTTCCACTAGAGCCTGAAGATCCTGAAGTTCCACTAGATCCCGAAGTTCCTGAGCTGCCTGATGTTCCCGATGAACCCGAGCTGCCTGATGTTCCTGATGAACCCGAGCTGCCTGACGTTCCTGATGAACCCGAGCTGCCTGACGTTCCTGATGAACCCGAGCTGCCTGACGTTCCTGACGAGCCTGAAGTTCCTGACGAACCGCTGGTTCCTGATGAACCCGAGCTTCCTGAAGTACCTCTCGTCCCTGATGATCCTGACGATCCGCTAGATCCTGACGATCCCGAGGTTCCACTAGTACCATCAACACCTGAGATGCCCGAAGTACCCGACGAGCCTGAAGTTCCTGACGAACCAGAAGTTCCACTAGAACCAGATGTTCCTGAGCTTCCCGAAGATCCCGACGTTCCTGAGCTGCCCGATGTACCCGAAGAACCTGCTGTTCCAGACGATCCACTAGATCCTGAACTTCCTGAACTTCCTGAAGTTCCTGACGAACCAGAAGATCCTGAAGTTCCGCTGGATCCTGAAGTTCCGCTGGAACCCGAAGATCCGCTGGATCCTGAAGAACCGGATGTTCCACTTGAACCGGATGTTCCACTAGAACCCGAAGTTCCCGCACTGCCAGAAGAACCCGAAGTTCCTGAACTACCCGAAGTTCCTGAAGTTCCATTGACACCTGATATGCCTGATGATCCGCTTGAGCCCGAAGTTCCACTGGAACCCGACGAACCAGAAGTTCCTGAAGATCCTGCAGTTCCGCTGGATCCTGAAGTTCCGCTGGATCCTGAAGTTCCGCTGGATCCTGAAGTTCCGCTGGATCCCGAAGATCCGGATGTTCCAGACGATCCACTGGATCCTGATGATCCTGATGAACCTGATGTTCCCGACGTTCCATCTACACCTGAGATACCTGATGTTCCCGACGTTCCACTTGTGCCCGAAGATCCACTAGATCCACTTGTGCCCGAAGATCCGCTTGAGCCTGAAGTTCCGCTGGATCCTGACGTTCCTGAGCTACCTGACGTTCCTGAAGATCCAGATGTGCCTGAAGATCCACTGGATCCCGACGAACCCGAAGAACCTGAAGTTCCACTAGATCCACTTGTGCCCGAAGATCCGCTTGTGCCTGAAGATCCGCTGGATCCTGACGATCCAGAAGTTCCTGAAGATCCGCTTGTTCCCGAGCTGCCTGAAGTTCCAGAAGATCCTGAAGATCCACTTGTTCCTGAGCTTCCTGAAGATCCACTTGTTCCTGAGCTTCCTGAAGATCCACTTGTTCCTGAACTTCCTGAAGATCCTGAAGTTCCGCTAGAGCCAGACGTACCTGATGTACCATCTACACCAGAGATACCTGAAGTTCCGCTAGAGCCAGATGTTCCTGAAGAACCTGATGTTCCGCTAGAGCCAGATGTTCCTGAAGAACCTGAAGAACCTGATGTGCCCGAACTGCCTGATGTGCCCGAACTGCCTGATGTGCCCGAACTGCCTGATGTGCCACTAGAACCAGAAGTTCCACTGGTTCCTGAAGAACCCGAAGAACCCGAAGAACCGGATGATCCGCTTGTGCCCGAGGATCCCGAAGAACCCGAAGTTCCCGAGCTACCTGATGTGCCACTAGAACCAGAAGTTCCGCTGGTTCCTGAAGAACCCGAAGAACCCGATGATCCTGAAGAACCACTCGTGCCCGAGGATCCCGAGGATCCCGAAGAACCACTTGTGCCACTAGATCCGCTTGAGCCAGATGATCCGCTAGAACCACTGGTTCCTGAAGTTCCATCGACCCCTGAAATACCGCTAGTTCCTGAAGACCCGCTTGTGCCGCTAGATCCTGAACTCCCCGATGTACCTGATGATCCCGAAGAACCTGACGTTCCTGAGCTACCTGACGTGCCCGAAGATCCTGACGTGCCCGAAGATCCTGACGTGCCCGAAGATCCTGAGGTGCCTGATGATCCTGAGCTGCCCGATGATCCCGATGATCCTGAACTTCCTGAGCTGCCCGATGATCCTGATGATCCTGAAGTTCCCGAGCTACCTGAGGTTCCGCTGGATCCTGAAGTGCCTGAGCTACCTGACGATCCTGAAGTTCCCGAGCTACCCGATGATCCAGAGCTGCCCGAAGATCCTGACGTGCCCGAACTGCCTGATGTTCCACTAGAACCAGAAGTTCCTGATGATCCGCTTGTGCCGCTAGATCCTGACGATCCTGATGTGCCTGAAGTTCCATCAACACCTGATATTCCTGACGTGCCCGAAGATCCTGAAGTGCCTGATGATCCTGAGCTGCCTGAAGTCCCTGATGATCCTGAGCTACCTGAGGTTCCGCTGGATCCTGAAGTTCCTGAGCTACCTGAGGTTCCGCTGGATCCTGAAGAGCCAGACGTACCTGACGATCCTGACGATCCCGATGTGCCCGAGCTTCCTGAAGTACCGCTGGATCCTGATGAACCACTGGATCCTGATGAACCACTTGTTCCTGAGCTGCCTGAAGATCCGCTTGTTCCTGAGCTGCCTGATGATCCTGATGATCCTGAGCTACCTGAAGATCCGCTAGAACCTGATGATCCACTAGAACCTGACGTTCCGCTAGATCCGCTTGTTCCTGAGCTACCCGAGGTACCCGAGCTTCCACTAGATCCGCTGGATCCCGAAGATCCCGATGTTCCGCTAGATCCCGATGTTCCGCTAGATCCCGATGTTCCACTGGAACCGTCGGTTCCACTTATACCGCTGATGCCAGAAGAACCGCTACTGCCCGAAGTTCCTGCGGATCCTGATGAACCCGAGCTACCTGATGTTCCACTAGATCCTGAAGTTCCACTAGATCCTGAAGTTCCTGAGCTGCCCGAAGTTCCTGATGAACCCGAGCTGCCTGATGAACCTGAAGTTCCTGAAGAACCGCTAGAACCAGATGTTCCTGAGCTACCTGACGTTCCTGAGCTACCTGACGTTCCTGAAGATCCAGATGTGCCTGAAGATCCACTAGAGCCAGAAGTTCCAGAGCTCCCTGATGTTCCCGAAGAGCCAGACGTTCCTGATGAACCAGAAGTTCCACTAGAACCAGACGTTCCTGATGAACCAGAAGTTCCACTAGATCCACTTGTTCCCGAGCTTCCCGAAGATCCTGACGTTCCTGAGCTGCCTGATGTTCCTGATGAACCCGAGCTACCTGATGTTCCCGAAGATCCGCTTGTGCCTGAAGATCCTGAAGATCCTGAAGTTCCGTCTATTCCTGAGCTACCAGAAGTTCCTGAAGATCCGCTTGTGCCTGAAGATCCGCTTGTGCCTGAAGATCCTGAAGAACCAGATGTGCCTGATGATCCGCTTGACCCACTTGACCCACTTGACCCGCTTGTGCCTGAAGATCCTGAAGTTCCGTCTGTTCCGGAGCTGCCCGAAGTTCCGCTAGATCCTGAAGATCCCGAAGTTCCGTCTGTTCCACTAGAACCGCTTGTGCCCGAAGATCCTGAAGTTCCGTCTGTTCCACTAGAACCGCTTGTGCCCGAAGATCCTGAAGTTCCGTCTGTTCCTGAGCTTCCTGACGTTCCCGAAGATCCTGACGTTCCGTCTGTTCCGGAAGATCCGCTTGTGCCACTAGATCCTGAAGTTCCGTCTGTTCCGGAAGATCCGCTTGTGCCACTAGATCCTGAAGTTCCGTCTGTTCCTGAGCTTCCCGAAGTTCCTGATGATCCACTTGTGCCTGAAGATCCCGAGCTCCCTGATGTCCCATCAGTTCCTGAGCTGCCTGAAGTTCCTGAAGATCCAGATGTTCCGTCTGTTCCCGAGCTGCCCGATGTTCCTGAGCTGCCCGATGTTCCTGAAGATCCAGATGTCCCATCTATTCCTGAAGATCCAGATGTCCCCGAAGATCCCGATGTCCCCGAAGATCCCGAGCTCCCTGATGTACCATCGGTTCCTGAAGTTCCGTCTGTGCCTGATGTTCCGTTTGTGCCCGAGGTTCCGTCTGTGCCAGAAGTTCCGCTAGAACCAGATGTTCCTGAAGATCCAGATGTCCCATCTATTCCTGAGCTTCCCGAAGTTCCTGAAGACCCAGATGTCCCTGAAGATCCCGAGCTCCCTGATGTACCATCGGTTCCTGAAGTTCCGTTTGTGCCCGAGGTTCCGTCGGTTCCTGAAGTTCCGTCGGTTCCTGAAGTTCCGTCGGTTCCTGAAGTTCCTGAAGAACCAGATGATCCGCTTGATCCTGATACAACCCACAGGTCCCACGAAGGATTTATGTCTGGTGTTGATCCTCCTGGTAAAATTGTTCCAATCGCTGCATATACATCACCGTTGTAGACTACAACGTCATTTAGCGCGTATGGGTTTGCTATGTTCCATGTTCCTTGCCAAATAAAACCATAACCGCTAGTTCCCGATGATCCAGAAGTTCCAGAACCCGAGGTTCCTGAAGTTCCTGAAGATCCTGAAGATCCTGAAGTACTTACGCCCCCACCTCCTCCGCCTCCGGTGCTTGACACTGATATCATGTCTCCGTTGGAGACGGACGAAGTCAATGTAGAGCTGTAATGATTTCGTACTACTTGATAGACCCCGTGGGTTAAGCGATCTATAACTATTTGATCAGATGCGTAAGATGTGTCAGTTGTGTAATATGATACGCTTTGTCTTAAAGTCTCCAGTATAGTGGGAACATCTTGTGCGGCTATGCCAAACGTCTTCCATATCTGGCTAACGCTAAAAGGTCTTAATTTGTTTTGCGCAGACGCACCTGTGTAATTAGGCGGTACGATAACCGCAGCAAGAACAAGTTCACCGTCTGGTATAATTATTGGTTGGTATATCGCAACGTCAGCAGCGTCTCCTAGACCATATATGTTGTCCCCACCCACTGTACAGTTTTCTGAAACTGTTATTGTGGATCCTGAAACGTTGGTAACTTCTGTCCCAAAGTCAAAACCATACCCGTATACCAAATCTCCAACTGCCGGCGTAGATCCTCCGATCAATGTAAGAGCGTTTGATCCTGTAGAGCCAGACGCAAAAAACGCAATATCTTGTCCTAAAAGATTTATCGCAATCGCAAAAGCAACATCATTGGCGGTAGAAGCAAACGATGTGCTTATCTGAATATGCGTGGTGGTCACTACCAAGACGGTTGCCTGCGAAGCAATTCCACTTCCGACGATGATGTCTCCCGCGTTTATTCCACTTACAGCGCCTGTTCCTCCAGAGAATGTTATTATGTCGGATCCGTTGGTAACGTTTCCTTTGAATGTGATGGGTCTTCCTGGACGACTTGCGGTTCCTTGATGGTAATTTATCTGTCCCGAGTATTCTGTTGCATTAGCGGGCATACCAGTGACCCCGGTAGCAGGAACGGGGTAATTGCTGGATATTGTAATTACATCGATTCTTGATTGAGTCGTGCTAGGATTCGGCGAAATTTGGATATCGCCGCTGGCTTCAGATTGCTTGTGCCAGTAAGTTCTTCCGTTGATTCTTGCAGAGCCTGATTCAACAGTTAGCCAAAGAGGTCCTCCCGAAAGTGAAGCAGATTCTCTAACAAGTAAGCCGTTAAGAATTGCGTCATCGGTATTTAGTTCGATGATTTCTGCACCGTCCTGTGTGAACAAGCGACCTTTGTCAAGATCGACGATTTCTTCGCCCTTGTAGATGGTCTTTTCATCGAAAGCGGTGGGATCGTCTATGTGGTTTAAACCAGGTTCAACGCTGCGAGGTCTATACCAGGTCGCAGTGTCGGAAAGAAAATACTTACTTATTCTCCTAACGAAGGAGGTTATCAAATTTGTTTCAGTAGCCACCTTAAGATATACCTATGTTATTTTTGATCTCGTCTCGAATGACTGCTGCGTATTCATAGTCTTCGCGCTCTACTGCATTTCTTAGTCTTTCTTCAAGGCTATGTGCAGATTTTTTGTCTTCTTCAAAAACAAAATCAGCGA
>Ga0315902_10004745_pt1 | contig 19459 bp, 31 predicted proteins | sample LakEriMetagenome_9_FD_203523 | JGI IMG/M metagenome (GOLD analysis project Ga0315902, IMG submission 203523) | Freshwater fungal communities from buoy surface, Lake Erie, Ohio, United States - Buoy 12 MA117 | ecosystem: Environmental > Aquatic > Freshwater > Lake > Lake biofilm | place: USA... | reverse complement strand
CGGCCATCTTCCGGAGCGTTCTGCTCGTCCAAGCACTGGCCCATCGCGATCAGGTAGTCGATCACGTTGGTCGAGGTGACCTTACGGGCAGCCTTCGAGCCACCGACCGACACGCCGAGGTTGATGTCGCCAGAGATCGCACCGGCAGTCGCGCCCTCGTTGGCCGAGACCGAAGCGCCAACCAACGCGCCAAGCACGTCGGTGTCCACGGCAATCTTCATCTGCTGAGCAGCGTCGTTCGTGAAGATGTCCATGAGCTTGAGATCCGACTGCACGTCATCCACGTCATCAACGACGACGGAGAAGTACTTGCCCTTGTCGATCAACAACTCAAGAACGTCGTTCGTCGGAACCTGCGCGGCAAGCGTCTGGCCCTTGAGGTAGTTGTTGATAGTGATCGACGGAACCGTGCGGATCTCGACCTTGTCGCCCTGATCCTTGATCTCACCTTCCCAGTCGTTGTTCGTGATATCAGACAACACGGTCGTCTGATAGAACTTGACCTGAAGCTTGCCAGACCAAATCTCAGGGATGAACTTGCCAGTGTAGGCATCAACGCCCGAACCGGCACCATAGTAGTTACCACTTACTGCGAGAGACATATTGAACTTCCTTTAGTTGACTTCACTGGGCAGGGGCTTATCGAAAGCGTCCTTCTGCCTGAGCAGCGAAGATATCTTGCTCAATCCTCCGCGCATCTTCCTGTGTGATCTTTCCACGGCGCAGTTCGTCGTAAAAACGAGCGACTTCTGCATTCGTGTAAAGCTTCTTTCCTTGCGGGGGTGCGGTCTTGCCAGTTGTCTTAGGCGTGACCTGATCCGCAAGGTTAGGCTTTTGCGCAGGAGGTTCCTTTTTCTCAAGGCCATCGTTATAGGAGTTGAAGAAGTTGGCGACACGCCAAGCGTCTAACTTTGCATAAGCGTCGTCGAACAGAGACTGGCGCTGCTGACCGGTGTAGGGATCAAGCTCCCCAAGCCAGTCAAGAAACTCCTTGTCCGTATTCAGCGACTCCCATGTTGGGGAGAGGCCGACAAGCTCTTCAAAGAACCGCTTTCGCTCCAGCTGGGAGTTTGTCTTGCGAAGCTCCTCGACCGTTGAACGCAGCTCGCTGACATCGTTAGGTACAACCTCTTTGGCTGCACGCTTCACGAAGTCGACGAACTTCTCACCGTACTCAGCAACTTCTTCAGGCTTGACGAGAGTGTCAACCTGTTTGGCTGGTTCCGGCTTTGCTTCTGCAGACTTCTTGAGTTCCGCGATCTCTGCTTTCAGAGAACGGATCTCAGCCGCATAGCGTGGGACTTCAGCTGAGTACTTGTTCGCGAGAACTTTGTACCGCTGCTCCCAACTTTTATCGTTCGGGTCTGCATCAGGGAACTTGGGCTTGGGCTGATTCTCGTCGTTTTCCTTTTTGACTTCGGCTGGTGCCTCGTCAATGGGAGCGGCTTGATCAGTAACCGGTTCCGTGACTGGAGCTTCTGCAGTTTCCTGCGGAGGCGGATCTTTGTTTTCGGGAGCCGGCGTACCGGTGTTCCCATAGACCTTGTTGTACATCTCATCTGCAAGTTGCGCTTGCTTTTCAGCATTCCTATTAACGCGAGCCATTTAACACTCCATGAGCCAACCTTCGCGCAAGAGAGCCTATCGGTATTCTCTGCCTACGATCTGGTATTCAGGCTGTTACTAACAATCCGGATTCCTCCGGTTCCGGTGCGCTAGGGTTTCCTAGCACACATCTGCACGACATCACGCAATGCTTGGCAGTAGCCTTGCAGCTTGTGAGACTGGAGCGCCACCGTAGCGTCTTCCAGTTCAACAAGCCGCGCATCGCGCAATCCCGTTAGATGCGAAACGAAAAGCTGAAAGTCTGAGTCGGCACTCAGACGGTTCAGCGCCTCTCTAGTTCTTTGATCCATTAGAAGCTGGGCGTGCCCTTCTTGAAGGACTGACGCTGCCAGCCAAAGCGGTCGTACTGCTTCGGCATCTCGCCGATCATGCCGCCGTTAGCAAATCCACGGACTTCTTCATCCTGCGGGTTTTGCATTGATACAGCATCTCCAGCGGCAGCGCCTTCCGCCATCGCGGTCTTGGCGACAGCAGCAGGCTGGTTTGCGCTGTCATCCTTCTTCTTTCCAAGGATGGACTGCATCATCTCGCGTTCAGCTTTGCGCTCTTCCTGCGCTTCTTTCTGCTGCTTGTAACCAACGTAGCCGCCAAGAAGACCTGCGGCGAAATTTCCTGCTTTACTCATTGCATCATTCCTTGGGGTGGGAGTTGTTCGGGCTGGGCAGGCTCAGGCTGCTGCTGCGCAGCCATCTCGCTCAGCATCTTCTGGGCTTCCATGATCTTCTCAGGGTCAGGGATGATCTTGTCGACATCCATGTTCAGAGCCTTGGCCGCCTCGCGGAGCAGCATTGCGCGTCCACTTGGCCCCATGATCTGAATGTCTACCGGGTTGGAGGTAAGCTGCAGGAATTCGTTCCGGCGCTGCTGGACAGACTCCTTGAGCAGAGTTCCGACCACACCGGCAGGAACAATCTGCATGTCACCCTTAATCGAGTTGTCGTCGTCGTAGATCATCAAGTGATCGTACAGGCGATGGATGACATCAGTGGTCGCAGCATCGAGCGATAGGATAGCCTGCTTGATACCCTTCGCGGCATTTTCCATCAGCATCGAAAGGCCAGACGCAGTGCGTCCTGCGCCAGAAGCCTGACCACTTCCGTAGATGTAGTTCGGCACGCCAGTCACTTCGTCAGCGATGCGCTGGAAGTACTGGTACACCGCAAGCAATGCATCCGCATTCATGCTTGGCTGGTAGAAGCGGACAGCCGGCTGACCGCCACCGGTTCTGTCTGACGTCGTCTGCCAGATCTTCCACGGGTACATCTTGGTCAGGTCTTCGCCGTCAGGCAGGCGGTCGACAGAGATCTCGACCTGCGGCCCGGAGGCAATGCCCATGTTGTTCGCCAGCGCACGAGCGGCGGCGTTACACACAGTCTGGATGTCGGTCATCATTTCAGGCAGGGCCAGACCCCAGAACGCGCCGGGGATCGACTCCCAAGACGCCTTCGAGTACGGGCGACGGTCAAGCGGGTCAGGGTTCTTGACGCACTTGATCACATAGCTGCCGACCATCCACACGTTGACTTCATACTCGCGGTGATCTTCAACATCGGACATGCCCCACTCACGGAGCATGTAGCCGGAGACAGACCCCCAGAACTCCACGCCCTCGATCAGCTCAGTGCCGATCAGCGTGTTGTTGCGGCCTTCGAGCAAGTTGCGCTCAGTGTCAGACTGAACCAGCTCGCGAAGTCCTGAGCGGCCATACAGGCGCAGGACTTCATCAATGGCACCCTGATCGAACGAAGGAGTACTACGCAGCACTTCGATGTCCGCACGAGTCATCTGATGGCGATGGATCAGGTAGCCGTCTTGGCAGGTTGTCGCGTTCGGCGAGGGGAAGATGTCGTAGGGCGAGACGCGCTCGAAGTCCTCGACGATCGTCTCCTCGACCTTGGGCGTCCAGTTGGAACCCCACTTCATGACCTTCTTCGTACGAATCATCGGGCCTTTGATGAAGGCGCACGGGAACGTAACGAAGTCGTAGATGATCTCGCTGAGCGTGCTGTCGAACTTGGCGTCCTGCATCTTGTCGAGGATGCGGCGCTCCATCTTCATCGAAGCGTCCTTGGCATGTTCCATCAGGCGCTTCTTCACTTCCGCATGGATCTCTTCCATGCGCTTCTCGATGCTCTGCGGGTTCACGCCAATGCCGGCGCTCTGAACCTGATCGGCCTCGATAGTGACGGCCTCGATGATCTCGTTACGCAGGACATCCGGAACTTCAGGCTCAGCAGTGGGCTTGAGGCTCCACGACTTCTCGCCAGTCGAAAGCATGACGTCCTTGATCCAGCTCTCAGCAGCACGGCACTTGATGTCCGTCAGCATCATAAAGATATCTGAGCCGCCGGTATCGCGGATCATTGCGAGCTTGTCAGGATCGTAAACGCCACGGCGCTGACGCTCTGCGCGGAGCAAGCGCTCCGTCACGTCAGACTTCGCGGTCTTTGCTTCCTCATAGCAACGACGGACGTAGGCTGAAAGCGACAACACGACCGGCTCCTCAAGGATGACCGAGTCCTCTTGCGCTTTTTGTAACTTGACCGATTTAAGTGCCATGTTTTATACCCAACCGCCTGTGCTTGCTTCTCTGATAGGTTTGCGTCGAACGGGGTTCATCTCGTGCCTCATGTGCAGACACCCGTATTGCAGGGCGTCGTGAACGTGAGAAAACTTGTCCTTAACCGGACGATCCTTGAACTTCGTTGTGCCTGACGCACGAATGCGCTCGTACCGATAGCCGCCATTGAATCCTTTTCTCAGCATCTTGCAGTCAGGGCCAAGGATAAACCCCGGCCCACTGGAAGAGAGACGCTGAAGAAAAAAGGCCACGCTTTCGCGTCTGGCCAAAAACTCGTTTGTCGGCGCTGGTTCGCAGATCAGTCCCATTGAGAGAAGCTCCTGCATGCAGGTCTTCTCGTCAGTCTGTGCGCGAATGTTTCCCGCCGGATCACCCACAGCCTCGATCCGATGGCGAGAGTACTTCTGAAGAATGAAAGGCCTGACAACTTCTGAGTAGAACTGGCGGATGCCCATGTCCTCAGAGACTAGCTCATCAAGGATGAGAAGCTGTCCCTTCGGAGACATCTGCAAGAACACACATGCAGGGGTCAAGCCAAAGTCAAACGACAGGATTACCGGCATACCATCGACCGGCATAAGCGAATTGCTACTAAAGTGATCCTTGTCGTTCCACTCCGGATAGACGGGCTTACCGTCCATCGTAGTGCCGTAATCCCCAAGCAGGAAGACCTTGATCCAGTCTTCGGTTTTGCCAGCCACCTGATTCAGGTAGTACTGGTAACCAAGGCTATGGTTCTGGATGTTCTCCGCTCTTGGGTTTGGGATGTACTCCATGTGGGTATCGGACTTTTCGTCCAGATCCTGCATGAGGCCTCCCGGCTGGCGGAAGAATTTGTAGCCCTTCGGCCTGTCTTCTTCTGCCAGCTTATACCACCAAGAATCATCGTCCGGTGGGTTGGTATCCATGATCACGCCAGTCCATGACGGGCCGCCGACGCGCTTGGACGGGTAACGACCAATACGCTGCGTACACATGTCTAGGACTGACTTGTCCATCTCAGAGGCTTCGTTGATCCACGCGCCTGTGAGTTCGAGCGACCGAAGCTTGTTCACGTCTTCAGGTCTGTCGATAGCGATGAAGAGAACTTCGATCTCAACCCCAGTGCCGTCACCGATGTTGTCGATGGCGATCGTTGAGGTGATCGGCGTGTCCCACTTCATCACAGCAATATCCTTCATCCAGTCCATCCACGTTTTGATCGTGGTCGACTTGAGTTCAGGATACGTGTTACGCAGCGCAGCCCATCGTGAGCGGCGGATCTTGTCCGGCCCAGGTTGCTGTTGCACGCCGCGGATGAGGATCTCGTAGCAGCATGCGGTGGACTTGCCAGAGCCTACTGGCCCCATAAGGCCGCGTACGAATGAGCCATCCAGATGGAAGGACTCACACGCCGGCCCCGGCGGGTAGTACTGGACTTCCATTACCAGAGTACTTTTCGTGCCCAGTAATTCGCTGAGAACTTGTCGTCCTTGGTCAGGTTGCCAGACTTGTCGCGGATGCCGGCAGAGCGTGCGCGGTAATTATCCCGTCGCTTCTCACTGCCGTGCTGCGTGTAGTCCTGCATGCCACGAAGGCCAAAGCGAACAAGCTTCACGTCCTCGCCTTTCTTGGCAAGAACCATCTTCTTCTCTTTGGCTCCAGACGGAGCATTGATCGGCTTATTGAATCCGGGGAACTTGTGGCCCCGATAGACAATCTTGCCATCCTCTCTTTTCACATCGCTGGCTTTCATAAGTGCCTCCTTATTAAAGCGTTACCCAAGGCCAAGTGCTTGCTTCAAGGGCTGGTTGTTGGAAGCATAAGCTAACCAAGCAAGCATCCCGTAAACTCCGCATACGAAAATAATCAGTGACACGACAACAGCAAGAATAACTTCGTTCCTCTCGTCCTTCTTCCGCTTCTCTCGAACGATTCTTAGCTGCTCTTGCTTGATCTTCTCATTCTGCTCTTTGCGTGCGCGGTCGTATTCTGCACGCTCAGACTGGGACATAGACCAGTACATAGCATGCTCTTCTTCGCGCTGCTTCTCGCGGATGAGAGCTGCTTTCATTGCAGCAGTCGCGGCGCTTGTCTTTGTGTTGTAGTCGATTACAGCCGAATTGACTTCGCGGGTTGTAACGACTTTCGTAACACGATCTTTTGTGAGCTGCGGCTTCAGCGCTGCTTCGTCGCGCTTCTTCTGCCTTACGGCAGCTTCTTTCGCGGCAATAGCACGGGCGTCTTCAACAAGACCATAGGTCTCGTTCATCAAGCCACGAGCAGACTCCACCGTAGTCTTCGCGGCGGAGAGAGGGTTCGATACGGCGTTGGCCGCCTCTGCGATCTTATCTAGCTTGGACATGAGAGGTACAAAGCCTGTTCGTCTCTGCGCCTCTTCAGAAGTCCCGGTAACACGCGACCACCGCCTTTAGTCCATTTCATGAACTCTTCAGCGGCCCCCTCAAAGTCCCCACGATTATTCTTCATGCGAAGCCCACTTCGCTGAAGATTGCCTAATCCTACATTGAATGCAAAAGAGACAAGACTTTCAAACCGTCCTTGATTGCTAAGAGAGTTAGGGCAAAGACGGGCCACTCCACGCTCAAAACGCATAAGGTCTTGAGAGAGGAGATCGTCCACTTCAGCAGCACTCCAGACACGATTGTCCTCCGGCAGTAAGGAAAATTCCTTACGCAGAATCATTGCGGCGTTCTCCGGCGTTCTGAGCATCGGAAGCTTAGTCTGCTGCGGATACAAGAGATGGCCAACGCCGACAGTCCACAAGTGCGCGGGGCATAGGTACGGTCTGTACTTTACGCCCTCGTGGTGCTTGATGACTTTAATTGCGGCTGGGCCGATCTTCATTGCCAGTCCTTCCAGACTTCTTCAGAGATCTCAGAGTCGGAATCCTCGAAGTATGGCAGCAGCCATATCAGAAGGAGGAGGTGCATCGTTACTTCTTGGAGAAAGCTTGCGTGCCGAACCAGAATGCAATCACGCTAGACCAGATGATCTGGGTGTCTTCGTCCCACATGTAGTCGAGCATGATCTGGAAGTCAGTGCCCATACGCCATGCGTACACAAAGCCAGCGATGTCAACGAACACAAGCAGCAAGAACATCCCGTAAGTAATCACGGGTCGAACACTCGCACGCAGGTTGATCACCCACTGCGAGGCTCCCTTGCCGATCTCCATGTCGTGCTGGTAAAGCGCACTGCGCTCTTCCATCGCAGTCTGAAGAGAGACTTGCTCAAGCTTGATCTCCTCGACCTTTGCCTGAGCAAGATACCCGCGCTCGACAAGCGCAAGCTCTTTCTCTTTCTGAGCGTTCATCATCGCAAGCTCGTGCTTCTTGTCCTGACGATCTTGGAAAATGGACAGCAACTTCGGAAGGCCGCCGGCCAAAAACGAAGTCAGCGTAGAAATCAGAGTCATCATTTGTTGCGCTCCTCCATCAACTTGACCCGCACCTGCAGGTCGTGAATGTCTTCCATCAGATCGTCCTTGAGTTCCTGCCGCTTGGTCGCGCTCAACGGGCTGTCGGTCGGTACGCCGTCCTCGGTAATCAAGATCGGAACCTTCGACTCAATAGCAATCAAGCGATTCTGGAATGAGGTGATCTCGCCCAGCAGCCAAGCGACGGCGGCAAGCAAGACTGGGAACAGCATGTCCACGACCTTCTCCATGCTGAAACCGGATTTTGCATCCCTCATTTGTCGGCCTTGTTCTCTAACCGGTCGAAGATCTTTTCTAACATGCCTTTCAATTCACGGATGTCTTCGCGGTAGTCATCTTTAGCGACGTAGTGCCTTGGGATATCCTCCCTCAGCTTTGCAACATCCGTTTTAAGATCACTCACCGCAGACCAGAGTTCTCTAGCGAACCATCCCAAGCCTGTTGCTGACAGGCCAAGGACTACGTTAAAGACAGCTTGAAGTTCCATTATTTCTTCTTCCGCAAGAAGTTAAGGTAGTTGACTCCTTCCTCCGGTTCCCAGAAGACCTTGATCAGGTCTGGGTGCGAATTCGGAAGGGATGGGTTGATCACAGTCAGCGCACAAGGACTGAGCGTATTGTCCCTGAAGCCGCGCTCCTTTGCGAAACGGTCGTAGATCTTGTAGCTCGAAACTTTCAGCGCATGCATCGTGATCCCGCTGATGGGGTCTTTCAGCACTGAGTACGCCGACTCGTGTTTATGTCCGGCGACGTACAGGTGATCTCGCGTGCCCATGATCGCGGCCTTCATCGGCCCGTGGGCTGGGTTCCATATCGACGAGCCGACATGATCGTGGCGTGCGTTCACACGCACCTCTTGCCCATTTGGAAACCTCAAGGCTATGCGTGCCTCTGAGGATTTGTACAAGGCGTTTTGCTGCTTTGCGATCCACTTCAGCGGGTCTCCAGCGCCAGACCACAGGTCGTGGTTTCCCCCAATCATGTACAGCCAGTCGCAGCGTCCGACGAACCATTCCGCCAGACGCCATGCCTGCGCCGCTGACGTAGCCTGCTCGCCGTACAACCGGGCCAACCGACCCGTCCAGTTGTTCAGGGTGTCGCCCACGTTGCAGGCAAACAACCCCGGCGTGTCCGACACCAGCTTGGTGTGGCGCTCCAAGGCGGCAATGTCCGTGCCGTCGTCGTCGACGTGCGGGTCACCGAAGTGCAGAAGGCCTACAGCGCCATCGATCTTGATCTTGACCGGGATGAGCTTGGCCGCCTCTTCATGGCTCTTCTTGGCAGCGAACTGCCGCTTGCGGATCTGAACCAGCTCCTCGACGGAGACGTCGTCGTCCGGCAGCTCCTTGATCTCGAACTGCTGCTTCTTGTCCTCGAAGTAACGGGTCTGAGAACCGATCGGGTAAGACGTGTCAGGGATTTTTACCCCAGCCGCCTTCAGCCTGCCGATATGCATGATCAGGTTCCTGACAGAGATCCCCAGCTCAAGAGCAGTCTCAGATCTCACATACCGGTTGCGCTCAAGAGAAGCCAACAGCTCCTCATCACTAAATTTTCTAACCATGCCTCATTTGCCCTTTTTGTTGTTCGGATACACAGCTGTCTTAACAGACTGATGTAACAGTCCTGCGACCATGTCCACCAGCTCCTCATCATCAGACAGCTTTGTTCTGCCGATCGTATGCAGGATGCAATGCACCAGCTCATGAAAGTACGTGTGTTCCATCATCTGCTGATTTGACTTCAACAGCTTGATGCTGTGACGGGACGGGTCATACAACCCGACCGCCCCCTCGTGCTGCCACTCCTCGTCACTGAGGATCTCGACAGTCACCGTGCAGCCCATGATCGAGAACTCTTTCGGAATCATGCGAACCCCCTAGTAAGTGCGGGTTACGACATCCCGCGTCACTACCGTCAGGGGAGGCGACCTGACTTTGGGCGATGAGGAGGGTGCCCAGTGACCGATTGGGTACATCGACCGCCTAAAGGGCAGCCGCAAAAAAATTTTGTAGCCGGCCAACATAGCCCCCCGGCCTGCAGCTCAGTGGCCAGCAGGGGGTCACGACCGGAGTCGACCAGTGCGTGTGAGTAGGTATGTGTGGTGGAACCAAAGCCACCCCCCGTCGCGCTCGATGGGCCGCTGGCGGGGGCCGGATGCCGCGGCTGGACGGCAGGCCGGAGGGGGGGGCTGCCATGCCATTAAAGGAGTGCGCAGTCCGCTATTAGGCCGCCTCCGCCCCGTCTGGAAGCGCCTCAGCAACAGGGGTAGCGTCTATTGTGATTCCACCCCCACCCCTGTCCATGAGTGGCAGTCCGATCTTGAACGTGACGGCGGTCTGCGCCTTGGGTGCCTGCACCTCCCCCCACCTGCCCGGTCGCAACTTGGCGGCAATCCACTTGCGGGTGTCGATCCGCAGTCGGGCGGCCTGTACGGCCTCGATGCTGCCCCCGTTGGCGGCCACCTCGTCGGCGATGTCGCACATCTCGTCGGCCAGACTGTCGGCACGATCCTCGTGTGCGCGTGCGTAGCGTTGCTGGAAGTCGGGGCGCTCCCGCATCCACCGGTACACCGTCTGGGCTTCCATCCCGTGGATCTTGCAGAAACTGCGCAGGCTGTTCCCCTGTGCGATCCATGTGCAGAGTTCGTCTGCCCTCTCGTCTGTGTAGGAACTGGGTCTCCCCATGATTCCCTTCTGTCTGGACTCCTGCAGTGCCTTGAAGGCTGCCTGCTCTCTCTCCCTCTCGATGGACAACTCCTGCTGCTGGATCGCGTCCTTCCGCTCCCTTGCGGCGCGGCGTTTTTCCTCACGCTTGGTCTGACTCACTGCCTCACCCTCGCTCACTTCTTGCCGCGCTTCGCTGTCTTAGAGGCCTTCCGGAAGTCTGCAGCGCTGGGTGCGCCCTTAGTTCCGGGCTTGCGCATCGATTCCCCGCTTCCTGCGGCGATGCGGCGGCGCTTTTTCCAAATGTTCTCGTACAGTCCGGGCATCAGCGCTTGCCGTAGTCCTGCTTGCCGCGGTATCCACCGCAGCCGCTGCCGACCATGCCGCCGTGCTTCATGCCGTACTCAGCGGCCTCTTCGGCCACAACAGCCTTGCTCGCACCGCCACGCTTCAGCGCTCGCATTTCCGCACGAGCGTGCTTGGAACCGTGCTTCTTGCCGTGCATTTTGCCCTTCATCATCTCGGAACTCCTATTTTCCTAGGGGAAATCACCTATTTCGACATTTGTCAGAAACAAGTGTTGACAACAACTGTTGTCGCATGTTCAGATACTCACCACTGGCCTCCCAGACGGGCCAAGCCGCTAGGTGAAAAACAAAGGTTCTGGTGCCGGGATGGGCGAGCAGCAGCCCCGGCGGCTCCTCAAGGGGAGTCCGGCCTAAAGCAGACCAGTATCTGCCCAATCTACCGGGAAGCCTTGGCTCAGTAGAGTGCCTTCGATGAGGGCACTGCACTGAGTCAACAACTGTCAACAACACTGGAGAATGTTATGGAAATTGAAAAAATGGAACTTCAAAAAGGCGACATCGTGCAGAGCTTCGACTTCCCAGACACCAATGACTGCTATTACGTAGGCGAAATCATGAGCATCAACAAAGCGAACGGGACGTTCAAGGCTCGAATTATCCGCCGCGTGTGGAACGGGAGGTCTGAGCCGTTCGACGGCCTAACCTTTGTCGCGCCGCTTCCAAACCTCAGCTCTGTGGATGGCGTTGGCTCCCACAGAGTGTATTTACTCGAAGAGTAGGTCGAAACGCCCTTCGGGGCGTCTGGCAGTCACGCTGCCACTGATGAGACCAACAACTGTTAACAACAACAATGGAGATTGTTATGAAACTTCTGCTAGTCGCTTTCTTCCAGCTTCTCGCCATGGTCGAGATGGCATGTGGCGTTCTGCTTGTCGCTGAGTCGGGCGGCGTCGGCGTCTATTCGCTGATCGCGGTCGGTGCTGCTCTGTTCTCCCTGTCCTTTGCCAACGAGGTGTCCAAGTCATGAACTACGCAAACCACTACGGCTACAGCGACGTGAACCCTTTCGAGATCGTGCGGCGCGTGAGCGATCGCACCATCGACATCCGCGCCATGAAGGCTGAGCGCGACCCCTCGTGGAAGCCTGACTTTGTCCCCGGCGGCTTCTTCGGCACGGTGGTCAACCAGAGCAGCCAGCAGTGGCTGATCAACAGCGACCCGGACGGCGACGTGCGGCGCATCCGACTGGGCAAGCATGGCTGGAAGGATGCCCACGGCAGGCGCTACGACCTGTCCGACGAGCCTGTTCGCTTTTACGACTACAACTTCTGACCGGAGGCTATATGCAGATCGTTGATCAACTGGGTGCGCTCAACGCACAAATCTCCGCCCTCAACCAGCAGGCTGAGGCCATCAAGAAAATCCTGCGCGATTCTGGTGCAGGCGAGTACCGCGGCGAGGTCTTCCGCGCCGTCGTGTCGGAGCGGTCATCGAGCCGCATCGATTCGACCAAGGTGCGCAAGATTCTGACCGACGAGCAACTCGCCGAAGTCGTGTCGGAAGTGCGCTCCACCAGCGTCTCGCTGTTCGACCTGTGAGGTGATCGATGGACGCATTCCTGTTCTACGCGCCACGCATGGCGCTCGCACTGGCCGTGTTCGCACTGGCCGGATACATCGCTTTCGGTTGGCTGGACGAGGAGGATTCGAAATGAAACACGAAAACGAAGAAGTCGATCGGATTGTCGAGCGACTGTTCAAGTACATCGCGCAAGCATCGAAAGATGGCTACGTGGTGTCTGAATCCTGCGTTCGATCGCAGATCACCTACGTCTACCAACTCGGCCACTTCGATGGCCGGATCAAGGGCATCAAGGAGATGGCCCGATAGACCGAAACAGGCTCGCCGTGAGGCGTCCCTGTCGCAGCGTGATGCGCTGCCTGACGAGGTCAGACAATCAACAACAACTGTGAGGCTCCCATGATCCACCAAATGTCCAAGTCCCAACTCGTCGAGTTGGTTCGCCGGGTGTCCGGTTCCGCTGGCGACTACGCTCGCAAGTCCAAGCAGGACTTCATCGAGCAAGTGGCCGCTCTGCCGCAGGAGAAGGTCGCTGAGGCGATTTCCTCGATGGGCCTGATCTCAGGCTCCCTCGCCCCGATCGCGGCTCCTGCGCCTTCTGCGGCGGTCGAGGTGCCCAACGTCGAGGTCGTCGGTCGCAAGTCACTGCGCGAGGCCTTCGGCATCCGTGGCAAGCACGGTGCGTACGAGGTCGATGTCTACAACGACCCTGCAGCCCCCGCGCTCGACCCGCTGTACAAGTTCAACGCGGAGCAACTGTTCACTGCTGTGACGGCTGTTGCCCGTGGCCGCAACGTGTGGCTGGCTGGCCCTGCCGGCACCGGCAAGACGGAGTTCGTGCGCAACCTGTGCGCTGGCCTTGGTCGCGCCTTCGTCCGCGTGTCGTTCGACAGCGGTGCTGAGCGCTACGAGTTCATCGGCGGCGAGCGTGTCAAGAACGGCTCGACCGTCTACCAGCACGGCATCATCCTGCGCGGTTTCGTGCGCCCCGGTGCAGTCATCCTGCTCGACGAGGTGTCGTTCGCTCGACCTGAGTACCTGTCGGCGCTGCATGCGCCGCTGGAGCCGGAGGGCGTGGTCACGGTGCCTGAAACTGGCGAGGTGATTCGCAAGGCTCCGGGCGTGGTGTTCATGGCTGCGGACAACTCGAACGGTCGCGGCGACTACACCGGCATGTACGCCGGGGTGCGCGAGATGAACGTCGCGTTCGTCAACCGCTTCGCTCGCACGATCGAGTTCAGTTACCTGCAATCGGCGGACGAAGCGCAGGTCATCAGCAGCCGCACTGGCGTCCACAGCAATCTGTCGACGCTGATCGTGAGCATGCTGTCGGTCATGCGGCAGGCTGGTCAGTCTAGCCAACTCGACCATGTCCCGACGCTGCGCGAGGCGTTCTACCTTGCTGAGGCGCTGGCCGACAAGGTGCCGCCGCGACTGGCATTCGAGCAGACGATGGTCAATCGAGCATCGCCTGAATCGCGTGAAGTCCTGCAGCAGATATGGAAAGCGAACATGTCGGACGCTGGTATCGAGGCCGCGATGGCTGGTCTCGCGCCGCCTGTCGTCACGCCCGACGTGGTCGATGTCAACTCCCCAAATGCGCCCGAAGCGGCGTGAGGAATCGTCATGCAAAAGATTAAGTCGGCGGCGATCAAGGCCGCGGCACTTGTCCACTCGCAGAAGCAACTGCGAGCGCTGCTGGGCAGCGATGCCGTGTTCTCAGGGGCCGGCAATGTCACCTTCGGCGGCGAGATCGCTTTCGCCCAGTGGTCGCTCACTTCCGACCGTAGCAAGGTGATGACCTACCGCATCAACTACCCCAGCATGCCCGACAACTCGTTCGTGTCGCGCATCGAGGCAGACCTGATCGCGGCCTACACCAGCCACGAGGTCGGGCACGTCGCGTACACCGACCAAAGCAGCCTACTCCGGTACTCAGGCCCGGAGTATTCTCTGCTGCGGAATCTGTGGAACGGAATCGAGGACGGTCGCATCGAGCATGCGGTGATTGCGTCCGGTCGCGCAAACGGTGCGCGGTCTGGGTTCAAGCGACTGATGTCGCAGTTCACGTCCAAACTCGATGACAAGTTCAACCCGACATCGATCAACAGTGCGCCATTCGCGCTCGCGCTGATCAGTCGGGCCGCGCTGGGTGACGGCAACGGTTTCGCCAAGAAACTGCTCGACCGAATCCCGGAGCCGAAGCGCAGCCTGTACAAGGCGGTCGCTGACGCGATGCCAAGCCTGTCGCTGGATCGCGACGGCACTGGCCAAGCGCTGGGGCTGGCGATGCAGTTCCTCGAAGGCTGGAAGGCCATCGAGCCTGTCGACCAGAGTGCCGACAGCCGGCAGCCGTGGGAGCAGCAACAGTCACAACAGCCACAACAGTCGGAAGACGACGACTCTGAGTCGGGAGACTCCGACGAGTCGTTCGGTTCCGAAGACGGCGACAGCGATGCTGCTGAACTCGCTCAGGCTGAGGCTGAGATGTCTGAGACGACTGAAGCCGGCGAGGCCGACAGCGCTCCTATGCCTATCGAGTCCGGAGACGACGAAGGCGAGGACGGCGAGGCTGTCACCAACAACGGCGGCGATGAGCCGTACGAGGACAGGCAGGAACAGTACGACGAACAGTTGTGCAAGTCGCCTGAGCCTGACATCGATGACGTGTTCAAGCGTATCCGTGAGCGCACGATGGTGCCGATCTCGTTGGCGTCTGCCCCGCCTCCGGGCCGCAGTGAAATGCGCCGCTGGACATCGATGCAGAAGGACGATGCCGGACTGCGTCGAGCAGCGCGTACGCTGTCGAAGACGGTGTTGCCGGCGCTGAAATCGCGTCTGTACCAGATCCTCAAGGCTCCTGAGCGTTGCGGCTGGGACAGCGGGTCGGTCAGTGGCCGGTTCGATGGCCGCCGTGCGCCGCGCATGCTGAGCGGTAGCGAGTCGGTCTTCAAGCGCCGCTGGGTCAGCGAGGGCATCGAGACTTCGGTGTCCATCATGGTCGACATGTCTGGCTCGATGGCCGGACAGAACGCCAAGAACGCCGCCCAACTTGCTTGGACGATCGCTCAGGCCGCAGAGACGGCTGGCGCTGAGTGTGAGGTGGTTGGCTTCCGATCACCCAGCACCTACGACCACGTCCAGTACGGCGGCGGTCGCGACATGTTCGGGAATCTGCTGGGCGGCAATGATAGAGACTCGTCCCGTGCCGGCGTCCTCGTGGTCGCCAAGCGCTTCGAGGATCGTGCTGGCCAAGTCCCTCATCACTTCGTGAGGATGGGACAGATCGCGAGCGGCGGCACCCCGGACTACACCTGCCTACGCTCAGTTGTTCAACAACTGTCGCAGCGTAAGTCTGGCCGGCGTCTGGTGATCGTTATCACCGACGGCTTCGGCGAGTCCCAGAAGGTGCTGCAGATGACGCGCTGCAGCAAGGCGATGTTCGATGTCGAGGTCATCGCCTTCGGCATCGGCACGTCGAATGACCTGCTCAGTCAGGCGTACGAGTTTGGTGCGGCGGTACGCCACGCTGGCGACCTGCACTCAATCGCCCTGCGTAAGGTGATCGAGCAGTTGAAGGCCGGTGACACCCGGCGGGTAGCCTAACTTGCGGGGGGCTTCGGCCCCCCTTTTTTTAAGGACAAGGCTTCCCCGCTGTCGGTGCGCAATATAGTTATAGTTGGAATGCACCTACCACAGATTCTAATCCCTTGACTAGGGCACTTGCAAGTTTCTTGGGTCGACTTGATGCATCGACCATCTAGCGGTCACTCAAGTTGCCGGTTCACCTGCCTCCGGGCAGTGTGGAAAGCATCGCCGGCAATCTCCTTGGCTAAGTCCACCCGCTTAGTCCACCAAGCCTGAGGCTCATCAGGCCCAAGTCCCATCTGCTGGCTACGCCAGTGCCACTCAGGGACAAACTCCCCCAGCCCCTCACACAGCGGACAGTCCTGCTCCTTCTGGTCTGCTGAGTCGAACCCGTAGTTCAGCAAGGTCTTGCCGGTGCCGTTACACCCGCGGCAGGCCTTCATCATCCATTCGATCAGCCCCTGCCTCGACGCCCTCTGGGCAGCCTGCCAGCCGATGCCCCAGTTCCTGCGCCGGCATGCCTTCTTTAGCACCCTAGCCAGTTCGTCCGATGCTGGCCGCAGTTCTTCAGCGAACCCGCCACTGATCAGCATCTGCAGGGTGGCCCCAAGTTTCGAGGCATGCGCCAGTGCGGCAACGAGATCGGCATCGAAGTGCGTCTCGTCGCTCTTCAGGTTTTTGGAATTCAGCGCGGTGCCGATGCGCTCGTTACTTGGCATTGGATAGTTCCTCGATGAACTCTATGACCAAAGTGTCGTCAGGCTTTGGCCACATCACGAGAGGCGCGTCATCGCCAATGCAAAGCCCGATGATGTTGTAACTGATGTACTCCTCCGCTTCCTCGCGAGACATCCTGCTGCTGTCCATCAGGATCTCAACGATCTTGCTTCCGTCATAGATTGCTCGATGCACATGGCCGTCTGCGCAACACGCAGATGCCGTGCCAACTATCGCGTTGTCGAATCCGTAAAGAGTAATCATGAAACACCTCGTTGTATTTTGTCTTTCATGGTTTCAATGAAATGCTCAAGTCTCAGCATGACCAGCGGTCGAGTGTCTCCATCGACACGCATGATCACGATCGGAATCTCACCCGGCTGCACACCGGTCTCGCACTGCTCGATGAACTCAGTCACCGCCAGTTTCTTTCTTCGCTTCACCTCGATGCGGTAGGGATAGACGCTTATATCTTCCCCCGAATCCCTCGCCTGCCCCAGTTTGCGTTTGATCTCCATCCCAAGTTGTTCGCTTAGGAAGTTTGCGACTTCGCGCTCTGTCTCTGCGCCTCGTTGGCGTTGCCTCTTTCCCATTTTTCTTCCTCCTCTCGTATTCTGCTAACCCATCGATCATTGCGTTGGCGACATTCATTGCCACCCTGACTGACGAGTAGTGGTCGACGAAAACGTTGTCGATGTCTATGCCTCTGCGCTTCTGCAGATTATGGTAGGAGTGGGGTATCCCTCCGGTGTTCTCCATCCCGCATATCGGGCATCGCTTTCTACTCACGCCTCACATCCAGATAACCGTTATCGAACAGCCAGCCGATTGTCTTCCGATGCGCGGCCTCCCACTGCTCAAGCTTTTCAGTCCTCGTCATGCGATTGCGCTGGTCGATTTCCATGTGGCAGTCGTAGCACAGGAAGGCGACACGATAGTCGGCAGCCTTGTGCCCGATGCCCTTGCCGTCACGTTGCTGGTTGCTGTGTGCCGCGACAACTGTTCCGCAGTTGTGTCTGTCGCACATCATGCACTCTGTAGCGTGACGCGCTACATCGAGCAGCCTTCGATTCCGGTAGGTCATAGCGAGACGGCGTTCTTCTCGCTGCGCCACTTGATGTACGGCTTCTTGATCTTCTGCTCGAAGGCAACAGCCGCATCGCCTGTATCCAACTGTCCGCGGCTGTTCACTCCACAGGCCTTGAGCATTCGCTCACGAGCCTCGCCTGCGTCGTTGGCCTTCGCCCAGAACAGGAAGTCAGGATCGTTGCACCACAGATAAGCCAACTGTGAGTTGCGCTGTTCCTGCCTGACCGGCTGCTCGTCATCTCCGATCTCTGCCAGTGCGCACATGAAGCGCTGGCCCGATCGCTTGCCGGCCTTGATCGTGAAGTCCTTGAACGGGTGCGAGTCTGAATCCTCAGCCAGCAGGAACGTCACCGTCCTGCCCCGTGTGCTGCTGTCGGCCCAGCCAAGCAGCATGATCTCCCCATGAAACACAACCTGAGTCTCGTCCATAAATCCTCCTCACTTGTACCTTGTCGACTGCCTCACCAACTGTCTCGCTGTTGGCTTCTTGCCCTTCTTAACCTTCGGCTCTTCAATGTAGAACCCGGCGCGATACTCCGCGCCCGATACGCCTTCAGGCCACACCTCGCCGACTGTAATCTCAGCCGACTCAAGACGTGCAAGTTTTGCCGACGGGAATACATGCCTGACTGCGTCGGTAAACTCAGCGATGTCCGGGTTGTTCTGTCTTGCGGCCTTCAGCGCCGCGACCTGCTCAGTCGAATACTTCATCGCCAAGATCCTCAACGATCAGTGACGGCATTGGTTTGACACGAGCAGGCGGCTCCCACCGATAAGGCGATGCGCCCTGCTGGTCAGAGAAACTCTGCGCCCCCTGAGTCAGCCACAGCGCAGCCTTTCCCTCCCACTCGAAGTGACGCTGCTTGCCCCACTGCAAAACGCAATCAGGCAACTTCTTCGTGTCCTCCATCTCAACAGCCGACAGTTGTTTGTCCATCAGCTTTCGCTCCTTAGAGCGGTTGCGCCACACGATGCAGACGTTGTCGACCAAGTCAGTGATCGAGCCGCTGCCCTTCACGTCGAACTTGTTCGGCATGCTGAACTCGTCTTCACGTTTGCGTACGTGGGCGATCAAGTGGACGTGCATGCCGGTGTCCTGAGCGATCGCGCACACACTGTTCACGAAGTCCTTCTGGCCGTTGTAGTCATCGTCTCCGCGCACGACCTTCATCATTGAGTCGATGAAGAAGTGATCGATGCCAAGTTTGTTTCTCGCATACAGCATGACGCCGCGCAGTGTGTCCGGGTCGACGATGCCTTGCTGGTCGTAGATCCACAGCAGGTCGTCAGTCCATAGATGGAAGCGGCGGATGTAATCATGCTGCGGCAAGCCGTTCGCTGCAGACTGCTTGACCATGCGAGCCATCGTGGCCTCAGCCTTCATCTCGAATGACGCGATGCAGACCTTCTTGTTCTGCACCATAAGATGCAGCGCGACCTGACTGGTCACCAAGGTCTTGCCGTGTCCGTTGATGCCGGCCCACAGGGTGACCTCGCCGGGGCGCATCTGAAAGTTGTCTCCGATGCGCTGCCACGGCGTGACGGGAGAGTTGTTCGCGCTCTCGCCGTGTATCCGGTCGATGACTGCATCAAGGAACTTTGAAGCAGGGACTACCTTCTCGCTGCCTTCAGCGTAGTCTAGGTACTCTTTGAAGTTAATGGTATCTGGGATCAGTTTCACAGGCGACTTCCGATAAGAATTTTTGGAATTGATTGTTTTGGAAATCCATCCAGTACTCGTTGTCCAAGGCCCACTTCCATTGAGTCTTGGCTATCTTCCCCTGTACCCATGCATCGATGGAATCCGCTGTCGGGAAGTAGTACAGCGAGCCGCCCTGCTCAGCATCCGGGTGATAGTAAAGCAG
>Ga0315902_10004744_pt1 | contig 19464 bp, 18 predicted proteins | sample LakEriMetagenome_9_FD_203523 | JGI IMG/M metagenome (GOLD analysis project Ga0315902, IMG submission 203523) | Freshwater fungal communities from buoy surface, Lake Erie, Ohio, United States - Buoy 12 MA117 | ecosystem: Environmental > Aquatic > Freshwater > Lake > Lake biofilm | place: USA... | reverse complement strand
CGAGAACGGCTGGGTGAAAGTTAGCCACCGCTGTTCCACTTGTGCAGATAACCGGAACAGGGCGTCCAGTTGCCTTAGTTAGACCAAGAGCGAAAAATGCTGCACCACGTTCATCAATTTTTACGTGAAGCGCAATTAAGCCTGCCTGCTCGGCTTGGTAGAAGGCGATAGAGAGCGGTGCATTGCGCGATCCAGGAGCAAGAACGGCATCAGTAATTCCGGCTTCCACAATTTGACGCACGATCACGCGAGCTAGTGATGTTGCTTCATTCATCACAGTAACGCTCCGACTCTCATGATGCGATTCTTCCACCATTCATAGCGCTCTGCTGACACATCAAGACCATCTAACTGTGGAGATATCTGACCGAGCGCGATCTTTCCGTCGATGATCTTGTGTTCGGCAACATCGCTGGCTAAAAGTGATCCAGTGGCAAGCCCGCAATCAAAGGTGAGCTCTTTGATACTTGCTGCAAGGTCGAGTCCGTATTCGATTCCGATAGCACTCTCTAACGCACTAGAAACTACAACAGGTAGGCCGTGATGAGCAGCAATCTCTAGCGATCGCTTGATTCCACCAAGAGGTTGAACTTTGAGCATCAATACATCGGCAGCACCGGTCAGGTCGACAGCAAATGGATCGGCAGCTTTACGAATGATTTCATCTGCTGCGATGCGAAGTGGGATCTTTATCTTGGCTTTCAGTTCGCGAAGTTCTTCAACTGTGGCACATGGTTGCTCAACGTATTCAAGTGGGCCGATCTCTTCGTAATATGCATAAAGGTTGGTCAGTGCTTCATCGACCGACCAGAGTCCGTTGACATCAACGCGGATTGAAGCCTTAGGTGCATTGGAAAAGACTCGAGCAACTCGGATGACATCTTCATTGAGATTACGTCCAACCTTTACCTTGAAAGTTTTAGCACCTGCATAGGTGCGCATGAGATCTTCGATCTCTTTTTTATCATTGAGCTCTGGGATCGTTCCGTTGATTGCGACTTCATCTCTATAACGTGCAGGGCGAGCAACTGTCGCTGCTTCTATCGCGCTAGCAAGCCATGGCCGGCACTCGTTATCGTCGTATTCCAGAAATGGTGAGAATTCGCCCCAGCCTTGTGGGCCTTGCATGAGTGCAACTTCGCGATGGGTAACACCGCGAAAATTGGTACGCGTAGGAAGAGTAATTACGCGAAGTGTTGCAAGGAGGTCATCAAGCATAAGAATTAAGGGCGCTTAGGAAATTTACCGAAATCAGGTGCGCGCTTTTCTTTATAAGCATCGCGTCCTTCTTGTCCTTCTTCGCTTAAGTAGAAGAGAAGAGTGGCGTCTCCTGCAAGTTGTTGCACTCCGGCCAAACCATCATCTGCAGCGTTCATACTTGATTTAAGTAGACGCAAAGCCATTGGTGAGTTGCGGAGCATCTCGCGACACCAAGAAACTGTTTCAGCTTCTAATTGATCGACGGGAACAACTGTGTTGATCAGTCCCATTGCGAGCGCTTCTTGAGCATCGTATTGACGCGTCATAAACCAAATCTCGCGCGCCTTTTTCTGGCCAACACTTGCTGCAAGTAAACCTGAACCGTAACCACCATCGAATGAACCAACCATTGGGCCGGTCTGTCCGAACTTGGCGTTCTCTGCTGCAATCGTGAGATCGCAGACAACGTGGAGAACGTGTCCGCCGCCAATAGCCCAGCCTGCAACCATTGCGATTACTGGCTTAGGCGTGCGGCGAATCTGAATCTGTAGATCTAAAACATTGAGGCGTCCAACACCATGTTGTGCGAGTTCATCATCACCGAGGTATCCATCATCACCGCGTACGCTGATATCTCCACCTGAACAGAATGCTTCGCTGCCTTCGCCAGTCAAGATGATGACTCCGACATCTGAATTATCGCGAGCGAGTGAGAATGCTTGTTGCAGCTCAATAATTGTTTGCGGGCGGAATGCGTTACGAACTTCAGGGCGGTTAATGGTGATCTTCGCGATTCCATCTCCGACTTCGTACTTCACATCGACAAACTCTGCGCCACCCTTGCCGGTTGCCCATGCTGGGATAGTGCGATCCCCGAATTCACGCTTAATTGGCTTGCTCACGATTCCTCCACTCTTGCTTGCAGGCGATAGCCTACGCGGGCTATGGATATCTCGGCGAACTCAAGTAACCGATCACGCTCTGTGATCTCGGTTAATCCAACCAGCCCGATCGATGAAGTAATGGTGCTGGTGGCCGAAGGGTTGGCTGGGCGCGGATCTGCCTTGAATTTCACCGATCACGCGATTGAATCGGTACCAGCTGATGTCTCGGTCATTGTGCAGACAACGGGATCTTCTGGAGCGCCAAAGTATGTGGGTTTAAGCAGATCGGCCCTTGTTACATCGGCGCGACTATCACTTGAGTACTTGCATGCATCACCGGGTGATCTCTGGTCACTTCTCCTGCCGTTACATCACATCGCTGGGATAAATGTTTTGGTGCGCAGTCTCGAACTTGGAACTACTCCAATTGATTTGCGCGAAGGTAAGAGTTATACAGATGTAGATTTTACTGCAGTTGTTCCGACCCAGATTTTTAGCGCTCTCAACGGAGATCAAGAATTGTTGGCTCACCTACAATCTGCCAAGAAAGTACTTGTTGGTGGCGCTGCTCTTACTGACGAGCTTTTCCAGAATGCGGTAAGTGCCGGAATTTCAATTGCTCGTACATATGGAATGTCTGAGACTTCAGGTGGTTGTGTCTATGAAGGCAGACCGCTGGGTGGGACGCAAGTGCGAATTTCAGACGATGGCTTTATCGAAATTGCTGGTCCGACAATCGCATCTGGTTACATCCAAGATTCTGCAACGTGGTCTGAAAGTTTTTATGAAGGCTGGTTTAGAACATCAGATCTAGGTCAGATTGATAGCTCTGGATCACTCTCGGTCCTTGGACGCGGCGATGATCTCTATATCTCTGGCGGAGAGAAAGTTTCACTTGCTGCAGTAACGAAGAAATTAGAAGAGAGATATTCGCAGAACAATTGGTCTGCCTTGGCTCTCGATGATCTCAAATGGGGTCAGCGACTTGTAATCGCAGTTGCTGGCGAGAATCCGCCTGCGCAAGAAGAGATTGCATCTCTGCTCGGAGATGCATTAGGAAGCGCTGCCAAACCAAAGCAGTACTTAACTTTTGAAACTTTTCCGCTGATTGGTATCGGTAAGATAGATCGCCTTGCAGTAAGAAAACGAGCAGAGGAAGAATTCAATGGCTAATCCATCGAATAATGTGTGGATTATTGGTGCTCGCCTTCGTACATTGCCAGCAGCGATCGCGCCCGTAGCAGTTGGTAGCGCTCTGGCAGGGGATGAGTTCCATCTTCTTCCTGCATCGCTGGCTCTACTTGTGAGCCTGAGTCTTCAAGTCGGTGTGAATTATGCAAATGATTACTCAGATGGTGTTCGTGGCAGTGACGATAAGCGCGTCGGTCCAGTGCGCATTACTGCCGGTGGTCTTGCCACTCCTGCAGCGGTGAAGCGTGCTGCCTTTATCTCATTCTTTATTGCATCTATTGCAGGGTTAGCACTTTCAGCGATGAGTACGTGGTGGTTGATTCTTGTTGGCGTTCTCTCAATCGCTGCAGCCTGGGGCTATACCGGTGGTAAAAATCCCTATGGCTACAAGGGCCTTGGTGAGATTTTTGTATTTATCTTCTTCGGCCTTGTGGCAACTATTGGAACTTACTTTGTGCAAGCGGATGCGATCACAGGGTCCGCAATTTTGGCTGGAACTATTGTCGGTTTCCTAGCCTGTGCCATTCTTGTCATTAACAACATTCGTGATCGTGCCCTAGATACTGAATCTGGCAAGAACACTTTGGCGGTACGCATCGGAGATCGCAACTCCCGACTTCTCTACAGCACGTTGGTGGTCAGCCCATTTATTCTCACCGCAGGATTTGGTACCCCCTGGACGCTCTTGACTTTGCTCACCCTGCCACGGGTTATTTCAATTCTGCGCACCCTATGGACCGGGGCCCTGGGGCGAACGCTTATTCCGTTACTGGCTAAGACGGGCGAACTTCAGATTCTCTTCTGCCTAGCCCTATCTCTCGCACTCATTCTGCAGCGGCTAGTATAAGTTCATGGTCAAATTCTTCATCTTCCTGACAATTGCACTGGCTGCCTTGCAGCTCTATGCATTTGTGGATTGTGCGATGCGTGAAGACTCAGAGATTAAGCGTCTTCCAAAATGGGGATGGCTTCTCATAATCTTCTTTGGTCAAGCAATTGGTGCGATCGCATTTCTTGTTGCTGGAAGAAATCCGAAGGGTGGCGGTGGACGAAAGAAGGGTCCACAGCGCCGAATTCTTCCTCCGGATGATGATCCTGATTTCTTACGTAAACTCTAAAATCTTTTAAAGACCTGAGTACGTATGCTTTCCAGTTCCCCAGACATTTACATATACATAGTTAAACAAAAACGTTGAGCCTGCAAAGAGGCAGAGCCATGCAGCGCGGCGCCCCTTCCAACCAGCAGTTACACGTGCATGCAAATATGCAGCGTAGGCAACCCATGTAATAAAGGCCCACGTCTCTTTTGGATCCCAGCCCCAGTAACGACCCCAAGCGCTCTCAGCCCAAATTGCTCCTGCAATGACAGAAAATGTCCAGAGTGGAAATACAAATGCGACTAATCGATATGAGAGTTGGTCCAGGAAATCAAGTGATGGCAATCGTTCTGCCCATGCAGGACGGCCAGACCCTCTCTCGCGTGAATCGAGATAGAGGAATGCGCCTGCGATGATATTTGAAAAGAGAAATACGCCACCTGAAATAATTGCTGTGATGACGTGGATGATCAACCAAGCAGAGTTAAGTGCCGGCACTAGCGGAGCGCTATCACGGTAGAGCAAAGTAATTGCAGTACCCAACGTCAGCAGAGCTCCGAGAGATACAAATAGTCCTAGCCACCTGAGGTCATGTTTGCGCAGTGCCACAAGATAAGCGCCAACAAAGGTGAGTGCGCCAGTAATTGAGAACTCGTACATATTGCCCCAAGGCACGTGGCCATTTGCTAGCCCGCGCGCAACAACTCCAACAAAGAGCAAGATAAATGCCAACAGCATCAGTGACGTCCCTATGCGTGCTGCTTTCTCTGCCTTGCTGTAATCCATTTTTTGAAGATCGGCACCACCAGCAGGAACTCTTACCGCCCATGCTGTTTCAAAAGCGTGCACTACTAGCGAGAGAGCAAATACACCCATCGCGCTATAGATAAAGTTATTGGAGAGATAAGCCCATGTTGTCTGCGTCATTTCTCTCCCTTTACATGTCGAGCAAATTTATCTAATTCAAGATCAAGTGCTGCTGAATTATTTTTCGCTAGACCAGCAATTTCAACCTGTCCATCTGGCAGAACTCGAAGCCAGATACGGCGGCGGAAACCAAAGAGTGAAGCGAGTAATCCTGCTAAGGCAAGAATACCTCCGATGAGCGAGTAGGTCTTGCCGGGATCACGTACAACTGCGAGGTTGATCCATGGTTCAACTTTTTCAAAAGTAATACTTCCACCAGTAAAATCAAATCGCTCACCTGGTGAGAGTGAATCCAGTGCAATACGAGTCATATCCGTTGTATCTATTGTGTAAATGGATTGTGGGATTCCAGTATCGAGACCTAGATCACCTTCCCAAATTGAAAAGAGCAGACGTGGCTTAAGTAACTCTGGGTAGACAGAGACTCCGCCAGCTTCTGGATCTCGCTGGTAGGTAGGCAGAAATGATGAGACAAAACCTAACTGTGGCGATGCTTCTGGAACCTTTATCGAACCAGTAGAACGAAGGTTTGAATCTTGTGGCAAGAAAGTCACCGGACCTTGAAAAGTCACATTTCCAATTTCATCTCGTACGGTTACAAAAGGTGCATAACCATTTGCTTGTAGATACACCCGCGAAGAGCCAAAGGTGAGAGGGCTATTTACTTTGATCACTTCTTCAGTGGCATTTCCTGCTTCATCTTCAATACTCACATAGGCCGCATAATCAAGTGGGCTATTTGTCACTGGGTCGTACTGAGCGACAAACTTATTGAGTCGCACAGAGAAGGTATTGAGCGATCTCTCATTGGTGAGTTTTCCATAGGAAAGCGAGTCATAGCTGGTTGCAAGATTGATAAAACGTTCGCCGGTAACAATAATCGCATCGCCCCTCATTCCAAAGAGAGATCCAATACTGACGCCAATCAAAATTAAGATAAGTGAGAGATGAAAGAGTAGGTTTCCAGACTCGCGGATATAACCTTTCTCCGCCGAGATTGAGCCATCTTGTTCGCGAATTCTGAATCGCTCTTTCTTAAAGAACTCTTGTGCGCGATTTAACTCATCCCCTTCACCAGCGAAGATCGTAAAGCCCTGCAACTTCTGTAAGTTCTTTGGTGTCACTGGAGGTTTAGCGCGAACCAGTTTCAGATGTTCGAAAGTACGTGGGAGCACACAGCCGATAAGTGAGATGAAAAGCAAAATATAAATTGCGCTAAACCATGGGGCAGAGAAGACATCAAAGCCACTGAATCTATCGATCCACTTAGCAAGCGTTGGATCATTTGCAAAGTATTCGCGCACCGCCATTGGATTTTGATTGCGCTGAGGCAGTAGCGAACCTGGGATAGATGCAATTGCTAGGAGCATCAACAGAATCAGTGCTGTGCGCATGCTTGTCAGTTGGCGCCAAGCAAAGCGGGCTAATCCCCCAGCACCGATTTCTGGAACATCAATCTCTTTTTCGATACTCATCAGATCACCGGCGTAAATTCGCTAATTGTCGAACGCAGATCAATCATTAAAGAATTCCAAATCCCAGTAACCTGAAGTAGTCCAATCATTATCAGGAGAACTCCACCAAAGATGGAAATCGCTCGACCATGACGCGTAAGAAACTTGCGAAGCCGCTCTGATTTATCGAAGAAGAGCCCGGTTGCAATAAAGGGTAGACCCAGTCCAATGCAGTACGCGAATGATAAAAGCGCTCCGCGGAGCGCACTGGATTCAGAGAATGCCAACATCTGTACCGTCGCCAACGCTGGCCCGATACATGGTGTCCAGCCAATTCCAAAGAGGAAACCCAGAACTGGGGCACCGATAAGTCCACCAGTTGTTGAAATGCGTGGACGCAAGGTTGGCATCATTGGAAATGCTCCAGCAAATATCGCACCCAGCACAATTGTAAATATTCCGAGCACGCGCGTGATGATCTCTTCATGCACCGAAATTTGAGCGCCGATACTGCCAAAGAGAAGTCCGTAAGATATAAAGAGGGCAGAGAAACCGAGAACAAATAGAAACGAGCCGAGAAGAATTTTTCCTCTTGCCTGTGAGTACCCTGCCGCAAACGATAGATAGCCTGGCACTAAAGGTAGAACGCAGGGAGAGATAAATGAGACAAGCCCTGTAAGTAGTGCAAGGGGAATCGCAAAGAGAATGAAGCCATCAAAAAGGTTATTTACAAAGAAGTCGACCATCAGCCTTTAACCTTTTCAATTAACGCACTTAAGGAACCGATGGTGACAATCCCTGAAACTCGCGCCGCAACGAAACCTTTGTCATCAATAATGATTGTTGAGGGAATTGCATTGGCTGGAAGAGAGCGTTTAAAGCCAATCAGTAGCGCATCATCTATGAGCGTTGGGTAGGTAATGTTCTTCGTACGAACAAAGGCTTCCGCGTTAACGAGGTTATCGCGTGTAAGGATCCCGACAAATGCCACATCTGGATATTTCTCAGCAACGGCTACCAGCGCTGGCGCTTCTGCTCTGCACGGAGAACACCATGAAGCCCATACATTGACCACTGCAAATGTGTTCGCTGGAAGTGTGTAGTTAACCCCAGTTAAAGTCATTCCACTTAAGGTAGGTGCTTTCTCGCGAGATCCTTCTTTGATAAATGTTTGTGCTCCACTTCCAACAACAAAACTCTCTTCAGTTGTTGAGCTTCCACCACCAGAGCACCCAGCAAAGATCAATAAGCCTGCGGTGAGCAAAATTAAAGATCTACTTCGCTTCATTATTTCTTCTCTGGCAGAAGGTGTGCAGCAGGTTCACTATATGAGGTACCTTCAATTTCACCATTTTCGTTAAAGTGAATACTTGTTATCGAAGCTAATGTGCACTCTCGCTTACGTGGATCATGAAGTAGTCGTCGTCCTTCAATTGCACTGCGCAGAATCCATATTGGCAACTGGTGTGAAACACATATGGCATCTTTACCATTTGCTGCTTTATGTGCAGAGAAAACTGCAGCGAGCATGCGGTTAATCTGCTCAACATATGGTTCACCCCATGATGGCTTCCACGGATTCCATAAGTGCTTCCACGCAGATGGATGGCGAAGAACACCGTCACCAATTCCGAATGGTTTGCCCTCGAAAATATTTGCAGCTTCTATAAGTCGGTCATCGGTGGTGATTGAAATGTTATTGGCGGCAGCGATTGGCGCTGCAGTTTCTTGAGCACGCTGCAGCGGTGAGACGTGGAGTGCGCCTAAATCAATTGTTGTTGACCATTGGCCCAGAACTCCAGCCATCTGTTGCCCACGATCTGAGAGCCTCCAACCAGGTTGGCGACCATAGAGAATCTTCTCTGGATTGTGGACTTCTCCATGGCGGATCACGTGGACGCTATTGCTCATGGGCCAACTATAACGGTGTCTGGCTATAAAGGCGTTTGGGATCTACTTCGCTATGGTTAAGCCATGGCAGTCGGAGAGAAGCAGGCTGCATTCTTTGATGTAGATAACACTCTGATCCGTGGTTCTACGATCTACTTCCTAGGCCGCGGCATGTATCAACGTGGATATTTCACAAAGGCTGATATCTCTCGATTCGTCTTAGCAAATTTACGATTTCGCTTAACCGGGACTGAAAAGCGTGAAGAGATTGAAAAATTTCAGAACGCTGCAACTAGTTTTATTGGTGGACATAATGTCCAAGATATCCAAAATCTTGCTCAGGAAATCTATGACGAATACGTCTCTCCTGCGCTCTGGCTTGGCACTATCGAAATTGCAAAGAAACATTTAGCAGATGGCATTGAAGTGTGGCTCGTCACAGCCGCTCCAGAAGATATGGCAACGCTAATCGCAAAGAGGCTTGGATTAACCGGAGCGCTCGGCAGTAAGGCAGCGATTACAGATGGTGTCTATACCGGTGAGATGAATGGACCCTTGTTGCATGGCCGTGAAAAAGCAATTGCGGTTAAAAGAATTGCTGAAGAACGTGGCTTTGACCTACAACAATGTTTTGCATATTCAGATAGCTTTAACGATCTGCCACTTCTTGAAACCGTCGGACAGCCCTCAACAATTAATCCCGATGCCAAGTTACGTATTTGGGCTACGCGCGAGCGGTGGCCTATTCATGATTTCCGCCGAGCCCGAAAGATAAATCGATTCCTTGGGCCAGCAATTTCCCGCCTTGCATCTATCGGTGCGCTCATTAAGCCTCGGGGTCATCGCCGCTAACTCTTGATGTCACAGATTGACCCTTTCTGTATTAATGTAGGCAGGTTATGGAAATTCGTTCATTCGCCGATTACCTACGTGGGTTAGATGACGCTGCCCTTTTGCGCCTCTTCACTCATCGTCCAGATTTAATTGCGCCTGTGCCGCCAGATATGGCCAGCCTTGCTGTTCGCGCATCATCAGCGCCATCACTTGCTCGATCAATTGATTCGCTCAATGCGTGGCAATTTCAAGTGCTTGAGGCGTGCGCTGTGGCGAGTGAACCATTTACTGAAAAAATTGTCGCGGCACTTACTGATAAGCCTGCGATCTTTGTTATACCTGGGTTAATCGAACGTGGATTAATTTATCCAGCAGATGATGGGCTCAGAATGCCCACAACGTTACGTGAGTTACTTGGAAACGAAGTTGCTCAGCTTGGTCCTTTTTCAATGGCAAAACTTAATCTCAAAAAATTAAGTGATGCCCCGCCTAGTGCGAAGAAGATTCTCGATGCTATGGCTTGGGGCCCACCGCGCGGCACTGTCGCAGATATTAAAAAGCCCGGTGCAGGAGTTCAATGGTGCCTTGAAGAGGGATTTCTTATTCCGTATAGCCAGACCATTGTTGTAATGCCGCGTGAAGTAGCGATTGCTCTCAGAGGCGGAAAAGTACATAGAGAGCAGCGAGTTAATTCTCCAGAAATTTCATACTCATTCACCGCTAAAGATAGAAAAAGCCTTAATAACGCAGCGATCGCAAATATCACTACCTTCTTGCGATGGGTGGAAGAAGTTCTCAATTTTTGGGCACAAGATCCGCCGACTGCGCTACGTTCCGGTGGTTTAGGGGTTCGAGATCTCAAAGCGTTAGCGCTACATATAGGCGTTGATGAGAACTGTGCAGCTTTTGTCGCAGAGCTCTGCTACATCAGCGCACTTCTTACAATTGATCCCGATGACCGTATCTTGCCGACAACTAATTTCGATATTTGGCTTACGCAACGATCTTCAGATAAGTGGTTGACGTTGGCAGCAGCGTGGATTTCAACGTCTCGCGTAAGCGGGTTAGTCGGTAACGAAGATTCAAAGAACATCGCACCACTTGGACCAGAACTTGATCGTGTTAATGCCGCATCGGTGCGATCACTCGTTCTCTCACTTCTGCGAGATAATCGTGATGGGGCGATTACACCAGATTCAATGGTGGCGCTGGCATCGTGGCATCGACCATCTAAACGCATTGGTGGAATCCCAGCGCCTCACATTCTCTTTACTCTCCGTGAAGCCGAATGGCTTGGGGTTACGGGTCAGGGAGTTATCTCCGACTACGGTCTGGCGCTCCTTGATGGAGCAGCGCTCGATCAGATCGATATCGATCTTCCAGAAGAAGTTGATCACATTCTTATCCAAAGTGATAACACAGCGATCGCTCCAGGGCCACTTGCCCAGGAGGTTGCTCAGGAGATGGCACTTCTTGCAGATGTTGAATCGCGAGGTGGTGCCACCGTCTTTAGATTTACCGATTCAACGATTCGCAGGGCGTTGGACCACGGCAAAACTGGTGAAGATATTACAAAGTTTTTAAAGGCAACATCTAAGACTCCCATGCCACAACCACTCGAGTACTTAATTGCAGATGTTGCAAAGAAGCATGGAAAGTTGCGAGTGGGTGCGACCACATCATTTATTCGATGTGAAGACCAATCTGTCATCGTCGCAATTCTCAGCGATAAGAAGCTCGATGGGCTGGGATTTAGAAGAATTGCCGCAGAGGTTTTAATTAGCGATCTTGAGGTGGATGATGCCGTCAATGTCTTGCGTAACGCTGGTTATCTACCTGCCATCGAAGATTCAAAGGGAATTTTGTTAAGCGGTGCTCGGGTTATGCGTTCTCAAAGTAAGGCCAGACCGCCTCGCATCGTGGGCGAAATTGATGCGCCAACAGATATCGTTCTTGAAGGCGCTGTCCGTGTACTTCGTACCGGTGAAAAATCTAGCCATCGCCAAAGCACTCTTCGAAATATCTCATCTTCAGCGCTCGGTGAACTTCCACGATCGACTGCCAATGAAACTCTTGAGTTACTCTCTCATCACCTGACACATTCTGCAGATACATCTCTATCTATTGGATATGCCGATAACAATGGCTTGATTTCACACCGCATCGTTGACCCACTCAAACTCTCAGCCGGCACGCTTCTCGCTCGAGATCATGCAACGGGAGAGATCACAACCTTTAGAATCGCTCGAATTACGGGGGTAGCATCGCTATGACAAGCCAGAACTCTTCTGAATACGGCAGACTTACCCCTATGTTGGCAGCCCTAGAAGCTCTTGTTCGGTGTGAATCCCCTACTGAAGATGTAGATGCATGCCGCAACGTTGTTCGACTTGCTAGTGATATTGCAACGCGTGTGCTTGGAACACCAGCAGAGATTAAAGAGATCGAAGGGCGTCCGGTTTTTTGGTGGGGTTCCCCTGAACCAGAAATAATTCTCTTAGGACATCTCGACACTGTGTGGCCTCATGGTTCATATCAACCGCTGTGGGAAGTTGACGGAGATGTTGTACGGGGCCCAGGAGTCTTTGATATGAAGGCTGGCTTCTTACAAGCGCTCTATGCCCTCAAAGGAATCGAAGGTTCGGTTGCGTTGATTGCAACAACAGATGAAGAAACTGGTAGCCACGCTTCTCGCAAACTTATTCTCGATCTGTCTGCAAAGGCGAAGGCAGTGTTGGTATTAGAGGCTTCCCTTGATGGAAAGGTGAAGACAGGTCGCAAAGGTACCTCCATGTACCAAGTTCATGTTCATGGACTTGCTTCACATGCAGGACTTGAGCCCGAAAAGGGAGTTAATGCGACAACTGAGATTGCACATGTAATTTTGAAGGTTACTCAATTAGAAAATTCCGAACATGGAACATCTGTAGTTCCGACAGTTCTACATTCAGGAAATACAACAAATACGGTTCCAGATCATGCAATCCTTGATATAGATATTCGGTCATTTTCTCTCGCTGAACTAGAGCGAGTTGATAGCGCAATCAGAGGGCTGAAGGCTGAAAACCCAAAGGCACGAATCGAAGTGATTGGTGGAATTAATCGTCCACCGCTACAAGAGCAATCAACTGCCGATCTTTATGAGCGGGTTGAGAAAGTTGCCGCGACGCTAGGAATGCAACCACTCGGAAGTGCCAAAGTTGGTGGAGCTAGCGATGGAAACTTTGCTGCTGCCGCCGGAGCTCCAGTTCTTGATGGACTTGGCGCTGTTGGTGGTGGTGCCCATGCACCAAACGAATGGTTGAGTGCGAAAACTCTTGAACCACGGACAGAATTACTCCACGCGCTAATTGTGGATCTACTTAAATGAGCAATGGCCCACTGATTGTTCAAAGCGATAAGACACTCTTATTAGATATTGATCATCCTGACTCTGTTGAATGTCGTCGAGCGATTGCACCTTTTGCTGAGTTAGAGCGATCCCCAGAACACATTCATACATATCGCCTAACAAATCTTGGTTTGTGGAATGCGCGCGCGGCTGGCCATGATGCCGAATTGGTGATTGACACACTTATTAAATATTCGCGCTACGCCGTTCCGCACTCAATTCTTATTGATGTCGCCGAAACGATGTCTCGGTATGGTCGCTTACGACTAGAAGCAGATCCAGTTCATGGCCTTATTCTCGTTACAACTGATACAGCGGTGCTGGAAGAGGTAATCCGAGCCAAGAAGATTGCGCCGTTGCTTGGTCCACGTATTGATGCGGAAACAATTGCAGTTCATCCGAGCCAGCGTGGTGCCATTAAGCAATCGTTATTGCGCCTTGGTTGGCCCGCTGAAGATTTCGCTGGATATGTTGATGGACAAGCACATGAGATTGCACTTCGTGAAGATGGCTGGAAGATTCGCCCATACCAAGAGCTCGCCGCAGAAGGTTTTTGGCATGGTGGCTCTGGCGTTGTAGTTCTTCCTTGCGGTGCGGGAAAAACTATCGTTGGGGCAGCCGCAATGGCCCATGCAAAAGCAACAACCTTGATTTTGGTGACGAATACCGTTGCAGCAAGACAGTGGCGAGATGAGTTACTTCGTCGCACAACTCTTAATGAAGATGAGATCGGTGAGTATTCAGGAGCGAAGAAAGAGATTCGTCCGGTCACGATTGCGACTTATCAGGTCATGACAAAGAAGAAAAATGGTGTGTACGCGCACCTTGATCTCTTTGATACCCATGACTGGGGATTAATCATTTATGACGAAGTGCATCTTCTGCCAGCACCGATCTTTAGATTCACTGCAGATATCCAGTCACGTCGTCGTCTTGGATTAACTGCCACATTGGTCCGTGAAGATGGAATGGAAGGTGAGGTCTTCTCACTTATCGGCCCAAAGAGATTTGATGTGCCTTGGAAAGAGATTGAATCTCAAGGGTATATCGCCCCGGCAGAATGTATTGAAGTTCGCGTAAATCTCTCAGAGTCAGAACGTTTGCTCTATGCAACGGCTGAACCTGAGGAGAAGTATCGATACTGCTCAACGACAAAGACAAAGAGTGAAGTTGTACAAGAGTTGGTTTCATATCACGCAGATGAACAAATCTTGGTTATCGGCCAATACATCACCCAATTGGATGAGCTCTCTGAAACTCTCGGAGTGCCCCTGATCAAAGGTGATACCCCAGTAAAAGAGCGCGAACGTCTCTTCGCTGCATTTCGAACAGGTGAAATTTCCTGTCTCGTAGTTTCAAAGGTGGCTAACTTTTCTATCGATCTACCGGATGCAACGATTGCAATTCAGGTATCTGGTGCATTCGGTTCACGACAAGAAGAGGCACAGCGCCTTGGTCGAATTCTTCGCCCGAAGGCAGATGGAAGAGGGGCAATTTTTTACTCAGTTGTCTCTCGAGATACCGTTGATCAAGATTTTGCCGCTAATCGCCAACGATTCCTAGCCGAGCAGGGGTATGCCTATCGGATTATTGATGCTGACGATGTTTTTCAAGGGAAGATCTAAATCTTTCGACATCTACCTTGTAGAAATCGTGATGCTTTCCATCAATGTGAATCACCGGGATTTGATCGCTATATAAAGCAATTAACTCTTTGTTATCTTCAATATAGATAACATCGATTCGAAAATTTAATTCTTTGTCGAGTGTCGAAAGCGTTTCAATTGCGAGCTCGCATAGATGGCAACCGTGGCGTGAATACACGGTAACAGTTGTCACTTTTTTGTACTCTTAAATATTCGCGCAGAGAGTTCTTCGGCAACTAACTTCACATCACCCTTTGCCCGAACCGCATTACTTTCAGCGTTCTTAAGAATGGTTTCCACACTCGTTGTTGTTACGGTACCCACAAGTGGACCGTAGCTCTTTGAGAAAAGCATGTGAGCAATTGCCCCAACGGCAGCGGCGAGATCACTTCGCGCCTCATCGAGTGTAATTTCACGACCATTTGCCCCGATTGTGAATTCGGTGAGAGGTGCCTTCTCGTTTCGAATCCGAGTAAAGACATCGCTAGTAGCGCTTGGGTTACCTGTCTTAGCCATTTTCCTATTCTGGCACCCTGATAGATTTAGCGCCATGCGAGCCGGCAAATCCTTCACTACACGGATTGCCCTGCTCATTCTGGCCATGTTGGCCACTCTCACTCCAGCAGCAACGGCGCAATCTCTTTATAAGTTTGCGCCTGCAACGCAATGGGGATACACATTTGCAGGACCAGCAACATCGTCGACAACGCTAGTTAAAACTTCACCAGTAGTCCCACGTAGTGCCAATCTAGAAAAGCGATCAGATATTCAAGTCAATTACACAAACTTTCCTGAATGGGCAAAGAATGAACTCCAACTTGCTGTTGATGTTTGGTCAGCGAGCTTTGAATCAAAGGTCACAATCAAAATTGACGCGACATGGAGTAATTCTCAATCTGTAGCCGTCTTAGGAAGTGCTCGTCCCGGCGGTTACTTTGCTGGATTCTCTGGCGCTCCAGATTCAAGTCTGTGGTACCCATCAGCGCTAGCAAATGCTCTCGCAGGTAAGGATCTTGATGTAAGAAATTCCGAGATGATTATTAATGTGAATTCGCGTGCAGCGTGGAATCGTCGTGGTGATAGCGCTCCGACAACTCGTGAATATGATCTACGGTCAGTTTTTATCCACGAAATGGGCCACGGCCTAGGTTTTCTTTCAAACAATGTCTATGACTCAATTCTTGGATTTGGATCTATAGAACAACCAACTCCATTTGACGCATTTGCACAGACTGAAGATGGAAGGCGTCTTGCTGATTTACCTTCGCCATCGATAGAGCTAGGTAAAGCCCTTCGTGCACCCCTTGTGTGGTCTGGTGCGAAAGCGATTGCTGCAAATAAAGGCATCAAGCCTTTGCTCTTTTCGCCTGTTGAGTACGAAGATGGATCTTCAATAAGTCATCTCGATGAAAAAACGTATTCAAATAGTGGGTTAGACGCGGTGATGACGCCAAATCTAGATGCCGGCGAGGTTTTTGCCGGTCCTGGTCCTTTGTTATTGGCAATGATGGAAGATATGCGCACCAAGCCACCTGCCGGTGTAGCCGTTGAACTTCCTACGGTTGTAAGAAATGCACAAGCTGTTGTCGCAGATGGCGCTGCCATTGTGAAATGGGATCCCCCAGCAAATCTACGCACCGCGCAAGTCACCGCCTATACCGTGCGAAATGTGAGGACTGGCGCTGAAAGAAGTGGCACAACAAGTCCAGTTGTAATGGGTGGACTAAAGAACGGCACATCACACACATTCACAATTACTGCCAGTAACTCTCTTGGCTCATCTCCACTTGTGACAACTAATCCAGTAGTTCCAGAACCTGCCTGGAAAGCCACCATTATTGATCCAAATGTTGAGCCAGCGCAGATTGCGACGACGACATTTAATAAAAAGCCAACGATTGTTTACTCCAATGGGGTTAACGGGGTTTTAAAGATGGCTATTTGGAATGGGCTTACGTGGAGAAAGACGACCATTGATGGTGCTGGCGGTACCAATCGAACCAAGAATGAGATCACTAGTCCAATTTCTTTATGTATTAGCGGTACTGGAACAAAGCAACAGCTTCATATGTTTTATGCCGATGGCACAGATAAAGATCTCCGACATGCAACGTATGATGGAACGAAGGTCACTGTTGAAATTGTTGATGGAAATGGACCATCAGTAAATAACTATGAGGATAAGAACCGCGTCCGAACAGCAAGTGATGTGAGCGTTTCAAATGCCTGTCTAGCTACCCCTGCTGGGCTACAAGTCTTTTATCGCGATGAGTCGCAAGGAATTTTGCTCGGCGCTTACAAACTCAACACTAGTTCCAAATGGGTCTATGAGCTTGTTGATGGCGATAGAAAAACTGATGGGCGCACAACAGGAGATGTGGCTTTCCATCTCGCTGCTGGCTACGACGGAAAAAAGAGCTACGTTCTCTATGACTCAGTCTTGGTGATTAATCAGAAGAAAGAAGTGACTTCGGGTGCAATTCGCTTAGCGACAAGAACGACAATTGATCCAACGAAGTGGGTCTTTCAAACTTTAGAAGAGTCGTCCGAATCTCTTGCAATGACAGGCTATGACGTAGCGCTCTCGGTCACACCTACGCAAGCTTTCGCGCTCTGGCTTGGAACATCTGCGATTCCAAAGCCGACTCAACTCCGATTCGCGACCCTAGGTAGTGGTGCAATAAACGTCCAAACTTTGGATACTGCCATATATGGAACTCCAAATAGATGGTTACGGACCAATGGAAAGTCAGCGCTCTTTAATTGTGAAGATCGACTCTGCTCTATTGATTTTGCGACAAAGAAAATTTCCCTGATCTCGCGTAACAGTGCACTTAATGGGATTAGCGGTAGATGGATAACTGTTGGAGGAAAACTTTCTGTTGTTGCCCATATCGACGGCAACCTTTCACTTGCTAGACCTTAACCTTTAAAAATTCCTGACGCGCTTACGATCACTAAACCAACACCACTCACATGGGCCATCGCCCGAACTGTTTTCACTTGATTTGCTCTAAGCGCTTGGGTGATGACGCCTTTGGCATCAAAGCGAAGCACGAGAGGCGTTGGTGTTGTTGGCTTCCATCCCGTTACACGTGGGATTGCTGATGTTGAGTTAAAGAGTGCGTAGTGCGATCCATTTGGACCACTTGCCGCTGCAATACTTGTTTGTGAAGGAAGTCGAAGAGTCCACACCGGTGCAAAACTAGAGTTAAATTTGGTAAATGCACTTTCTGATTTGCTACCGGCCTTCACTTCTCCAGTGAGAAAATAGGTTGGCGTTGCACTGAGCCAATTGCGGGTGGCCGAATTAGCCGAGCTACGAACTACATTTGTCAGCGAGCCAGATTTATTGACCTTTGCAAGAATTCCATCTCGACGACCAACAAGTGCTTTTCCACCAAGAGACTCAGCACTTGATCCATAAATTTGGGCAGAGCCATCGCTATTTCGAAAAATTGATGTGAGTGAACTCTTCGCAGTACCGATCGTTACCGCTTTAGAGAACTTCCCATTGAGTGTTGCATTTACGAGGATGCTGCCAGAGCCACGGTCTCCCAGAATCCAAATACCGCTGGAAGAGTGAGAAATGGCGGTTATCAATGAAGGTGCTGTCGCCGAGTCAGTAAAGGTTGCAGTGAGGGCACCGTCTGGAGAAATCTTCCACAGAGTTAATGTGTTGAGGTCTGCTCTTACTGGATTCACCGGTTCAACGATCACGCCATCGACATTGACCGCACCTGTTGCGGCAGAGGCTGTCTCAGAAGTGACTGATATCAGCCCTGCTAGCCATATGTTTCCATCTTTATCAGATGTTGCAGCCATAGCAATCTGATCAGCGCGATCCTCCAGAGTAAGGGCCCATTTCTCTGCACCAGTGAAATCAAGTGAGGTGACTAAAACTTTCTTCTCTTCATTTGAATAAAGAGTGATTCCCTGATTACTAATTACCGCACCTTCATGATCGATTACTGTCGAAACCTTACTTATCTCAACTGAAGCAATTGATTTTGGCGCTGCACTTGAAAAGGGGATTGAAGCAAGTGTTGCTACAAGAATAAAGGGGATGATTGCTTTCCGGATCATGCTAATTCTTCACCACGATCACGTGCCGCTTTCATCGCGCGTGCAACTATCTCTGCCAATTTATCCTCACTCAATGATGCGAGCGCGGCAGCCGTTGTGCCATTTGGACTTGTGACTTTCTCTCGCAGAGTCGTTGGTGAATCTCCAGATCTCTCCAAGAGTGCGGCAGAGCCTACGATTGTTTGAATAGTGAGGGTTGTCGCATCTTCTCGGCTCAGGCCAAGTGCAACAGCGCCATCAATCATCGCTTCAACGAATGCGAAGAAATATGCTGGTCCAGATCCGCTTGTAGCAGTCACAGCCCCTTGCAACGATTCATCAATCTCAATCGCCTTTCCGGCAGCGCTAAGAAATGATGAAATGAATGCGTCTTGTTCAGCTGTGACTCCGGCGCCGCATGAGTACCCAGCCGCCCCAAGGCCGATCGATGTCGGCGTATTTGGCATGACACGAACTATCGGATTTTGAGTTCCCAGGTGGCTGGCGATGAAGTCGATACGTTTTCCGGCTGCAAAGCTCATGACTAGTGCGCTCTTATTGATCGAGGGTGAAATTTCAACAAGTAATTCTTGAAGATCTTGCGGTTTTACAACTAACAAAATCACATCACTGCTTCCAACAGCTTCATGGAGAGTCTCTGAGATCACACCATATTTAGCGATTATCTCAGCAACACGTTCTTTTCGCTTTTCAACGATTGTAATCAGTGAAGGTGCAACACCTGCAAGAGCAAGGGCTGCGATTAAACCCTCTCCCATTACCCCAGCGCCGATAACTGCCACTTTCTGCTGATTAGCCATAGCGAAAGAGTACGCGTAGGCTCTGCACCTATGTCTGAAGTTAAACCAGGTTTTGCCCGCGACT
>Ga0315902_10004743_pt1 | contig 19466 bp, 12 predicted proteins | sample LakEriMetagenome_9_FD_203523 | JGI IMG/M metagenome (GOLD analysis project Ga0315902, IMG submission 203523) | Freshwater fungal communities from buoy surface, Lake Erie, Ohio, United States - Buoy 12 MA117 | ecosystem: Environmental > Aquatic > Freshwater > Lake > Lake biofilm | place: USA... | reverse complement strand
AACCATCACACTCCGCGGCATCGGCGATTCCACCCTTGGCGGATCAGTTCGATCCACCGGCCCATCCGAACGCGAAGCGACGGCCGTTCGCGCAGTCGTGACATCTGGTGGACCACCCACTGGTTCAACTGCGGATCGTCCGTGGCCGGGGGGGGACCGGCCCCGGCCGTGCGGGCCAACCAGGCGAGCGCGGCCGGGGAATGGCGAAACAGATCCGCCTCATCACGAATCGCGTCGGCCAGGTCGAAGTTGGGCTGCGACAAACGGAATGGGATCGACATCCGGGCATTGGCCACGGCGTGTTGTCGGTCGATTTCCCCGCGCCGCTGCTCCACCAGGGCCGGGTGGAACCGGAAGGAGGGGCCGTCCAGGCGCGTTAGCCGGCGCTGCAGCAGCAGGTTCTCGTGGAGAGCCCGGGGACCTGTGCCATACCCCGGACCGAGGGTGTAATACGTATACAGCAGCCTGACCGCCGGGAGACTCAGCGAGTCATTGGTGCGGCGGATGTTCCGTGTGGCCAGCGGCAGTTCGAGTTCGCGGCAGAAATCCCGCACGACACAACCACCGTCGAGAGACTCTCGTTCGAAGGGTCGCAGCACGACTTGGGAAGCGCCAAACACTTCTTGAAGCCGAGGGACGATGCTGGCGTAGTCTCCCTCATCTCGGTCGAAGAACGGTTCGAACGGGACGAAACGATTCCCTCCCCACTTGATGAATTCCTGGAAGCGACTGGGGTAGAACGTGGGCAGCGGTCGGAGATAGGCCACCACCTGCACACGGAAACCCCGGACAGCGAAGTAATCCCGCAAACCCACTGCCTCAGCAGTGGTCATTCTCCAACACCATTCGCCCGATAGGATGGGGGTGATCTGTCGGCGCAGACACCCCGCGAGGCTCTCCTCCAGCAATCGTTCAAGCCGGTTTCTGTCCGCCACGAAGTCCTGGTCGGTGCTGTTCAGCAACTGTCGCACGCGTGAGTGCCGGGCGTCGGAGTCAAACAGCATCCGAAGAACCTGACTGCCGCTCACCTGGCCCAAGCTGATGTACTGATACCGACGATCCCGCAATCCATAGTACAGCGACACCTGGATCGACGTGGTCCCGGTCTTGGGCATGCCAATATGAAGGATCAACCGTCGCACGGTTCAGTCCGAGAGGGGCTGGGAGAAACTTGGGAACACGCCATCGCAAGGTGCCGGGAAACACTCCATCGTCGGTTTGGGAAGCCCTTCAGAATGAGGAATGAAGGCTCTGCGCCGCTGCAAACGCCGGTTCCGGACAAGTGGTGACCCCAATCGGGTGTATGAGAACTGATCCGTGGCAGAGCGAGCCATTCCACGCGTGCCCAAGTCACAGGGCGGGACGAACTCCCCTCGGTGAGGAGCCACTGGAGATGGGGCACAGGAAACGGGGTCATGGGTAAGGGCTTGAAGTCTCTGTGGTGGCGATCTGCCGTGATTCTCCATTGGGGGAGGCGGACAACCGGGGACGGAACCAGTGCCACAACCAATGGGCATTCAACAGCAACCGGGCCGGCCAACTGGGGCCTGCCGCGCGGTCAGCGGACTGCGACCGATCCGACACGAACCTCCGCAGCGGTTGCGGCAACAGGCGGGTGAGCAGGTCGGGATGCTTGCGCAGCAGATGACGGCGAAATCGCCACCGCCCCCACCGGGTGTTGCAGTGACTCAGCAGCGACCCGGACCGCACCCGGTATTCGAACCTGGCCTCAGGCAGGTGGGCAAATCGCCAACCCCGCTGGCCCGCGTGCAGCCAGAACTCCCAGTCTTCGAACCCCCGCAGTCGTTCGTCATAGCCCCCCACATCCTCCCAGACCTCCCGGCGGAACATCGAACAGGCGTCGATGAAATTCTGATCGACCATGCGGGCAAGGTCGAATTCCGGCACCCGTATGAGTTCTGATGAAGCGCCAAACAGTTGCCGGTCGCCGTAGACAATTCCCAAACCCGGATCGGCGGCCAACGCCTGCCGGGACTGCTCGATGTAGCCCGGCAGCAGTCGATTGTCGGAATCGACCGGCAGGATCAGGCGTCCCCGTGCGTGGCGGATGAGGGCATTGCGGGCTGCGCTCAGGCCGGCATTCGGCTGCCGCAGTACCTTGTACCCCACCGACTCCAGTCGCTCGAGCACCCTCAGGCTCTCGGGATCGGACGATCCATCGTCCAGCACCAGGACCTCGCAATCGCACGGCTGGCACTGCTCCACACTCGCCAGAGCCTCGACCAGCAGCGGAGCATCATTGAAGGTGGGAATGACAATCGACAACTCGGGAGAGACCGACGAACGCGCGGTCGCAGCCAGGACGGAGGAATGATACGGCTCGGGGTGAGAAGCGGGTTTGTCCGGCAGGTCGGCCAACTCTTCGAGCTGATCGTAAACCGAGTAACACTCGTCATACACCACGCGCGACAACTGTTCCCGGTGCCACAGTCTCGACTTCGGGTGCAGCAGTCCGGGATCAAACAGACCCGACAGGTCGGACGGCGTGACCGTCAGACCGAGACGGTCATGGAGCAGTTGGGGTATGCGGTTCAGTTGGTGAGGGAGCGCATCAACATTCAGGACCAGGCAGCGTTCGCGATGACGGCGAATGAAGTCGAGCAACCGCTGGTTGTAAAGCTGCCAGATGGGCCAGGCATACTCCGGATGCCGCAGGAAGACCGGGGCCGCCAGCCGCTGCATCGAGTCGGCCACCAGCGTGGGAGACCGATAGACCGCGACGTACACGGGGTTCGGCAACAGCGGCTGCCAGAAATCGAGCACGATTGTGGCGCGGGGATCCTTGAATCCCCACAGCGTACCCGACCGCATCCGGGCCTGAACCAGGGCCTGGGCTTCCGGTTGCCACTTCGCGAGTTGTCCGGCCGTCACCTGGGCGTCGGGAGTCCAGCCCCAGTCGGCATGGCCCTTGGTTTTCTCGGGCAACAGCCGGGCGAACACCCGTTGATGAAACCGCACGATGTCGAGATCTTCAAAATAGCCCCGGGGATTGGCCCGGTCTTGAGGTACCAGTCGATCCCCCAGCACCACGCCCAGACGGGCCAGCAGGCTGGCTGTCAGCGAGGTTCCGGAACGGTGCATCCCGGCGATCACAATCGAGCCCGGCGTGGGCCCAGATTGGACTGACAGTGCCGGCGGAGGAGAGTCGAACGAGGGATCGCTCATGTCTCCCCTCTTTCGGGCATTGTGTCCCAGGTGATGCCGTAATCGCGCTCCAGGGTCTCGTAGGTGACGCGCAGTTCCTCACGCAGTCGTTGACGGAACGCGGTCGGAACACCCGCCGCCTCCCCGGCACCGGCGTTGTGACGTTGGTCCGATTCGCGCAGCGGATGCCGGGGCAACTCCAGAAACTCCAGCACCCGCCGCCAGCCCGCCTCCGGGTTTTGAAAACACCACTCACTCTGCAGAATCAGCAGGCGGTTGGCCGGGAACCGGGCCAGGTACCGGTTCAACTGCACCTCGTAGCGACTCCGCGACAGGTAGCTCTGGTGCTGGTGGGCGGGATGGCGGGCGCCGGGGCGTGCCAAGTGGCTCTCGGCGTCGGCGAGTCGGCCAGGCTCGGCAGCGAACGCCGTCTCAAGCTCGAGCGATTCGTGCCCCAGTCGCCGGGAGTGGAAATACCCCGACAGCGCCCGCTCCACGGGATCGCGCAACAGCACAATCAACCGGACTTGGGGCAGCAACCGGGCGATCCACTCGGGGGCGTGGGGGTGAAACAGGTAATAAGGGGTCACCTCGCCAATCAGTTGGTCCGGCCGTGCCCCGGAGAAGTGCCCGGCGTACCAGCGGGTGGAGCGATGATACGAGAGCGAGAAATAATGCAGTTCCTTCTTCTGGGGCAGAAAGATCCCGGGATGCTGACAGAGATGATGGTGCAGCAAAGTGGTCCCCGCCTTCTGCGCCCCCAGACACAGGAAATCGGGAAGTCTCCCCAAGCGGAACCAGCCTCTGCCGGGAAAACCGATGGAAGACGGCAGCCAATCAGCAAGTCGGTCCAGCATGTCGTCAGAAACAGGTTCGGGGCGGCAGCGGAGGACCGCTGAGAATGATGGCAGTTGCCCACCCCAAAAGTCACGCAGGGCCTGTGCAACACCGCACGTTCCTCCAGAAAGCTACAGTTGACTCGGTCGCTTCTGCAACCGACGGTCCGCGCTCTGCAAAGGCCCGGTCCAACGACTGGGATCACACCAGAGCTCACCTCCAGGTCATTACCATTCCCCCCACCCCAGGCAGAGCATCTGTACCTGGATCGCGCACCGCCCCCGCATCGTTGTCTGTTACACCGGACCGATCCCGGCGTGCCACGGGGAGGGACGACCCGACCGACACTCGACCCCACGCTGACCGCCGCCCGTGAGAACCGCCCCAAACTCAACGTGCGTTCCCCACTCCGGCCCGTAAGCCGCACAAATCACTCTCTGGTCAGGCATCGTCATTCTGAGTATCATCTCTGCTTGTGGATCCGCCAGCCCTCCACTGCACACACGTGCACATGGTCGGTTTCGTTCTCCTGTCCAACCACTGGCGGAGATGGGGTTGGTGGAGGAGGAGGCGCCTGCCGGCGTCCTTCCGGAAGAGACCGGTCCAGCAGAATCAGTCCCAGAAGATTCGGGTTCCATGGCGAAGAGAACAATCAACCGGCGTGAACTGCGTGAACAGGCCGAAGCGGCTGAGAAGCGTGGCACCCCGGCGGCAGAAGCAGTTGAAACGACCGAAAAGTCGGGCAAGACCAAAGAAAAGAAGAAGCCCGCCGCGAAGACGAAGCGGGTCAAGGCCCGGGTCATCATCCGGAAGAAGCTGCTGTGGGGCGTCTACAGCGGCACGATGAAGGAAGAGGGCCGGTTCGCCTACGCTGACCGCGCCGGTGCCGACAACCGCGCGGCCGAACTCTCGGCCAAGCACAAGAAAATCTTCTTCGTGCAGCCGATCAAAGAGCCACTGGGTGACCACGTGGCCGAGGCAGAAGAAGAAGCCGCCGACGCCGCGGCCGAAGAGTAAGCCCCTTGTAAGCCCCTTGCGGCAGGGGAGCGGAGGGCCCCAGTCCAACGGCGGGCTCCCGCCCCCGACCTCACGTCGCTCCTCCTGCGACGTCCGCCGGTCGACAACCTGAAAACACCGCGAGCCCGATCAGGGAAACCTGATCGGGCTCGTCGCATTTGGGAAGGGGTTCCTCCCACGGCGCAGCACCCATGGCCGGTGGGCCGGCTGTCGGCGGGCTAAAACTTCCAACCAGCTCGCAATTCGTCGTTCACCACCGCCCCGGCGGGCCACTCGTTTTTCGAGAGCCGTGCGATGCAGGTGGCCGCCTCGATCGCCATGTTGTCCTGCGAGAGCTTGTCGGCTCCTCCCAGGTGGGGGCTGACAATCACGTTCGGCAGGGCGAACAGCGGATTGTCCGATCCCGCCGGCTCATGTTCGAAGACGTCGAGCCCCGCCCCCGCCAGGTGCCCGCTCTTCAGCACGGCCAGCAGATCCTGCTCGCAGACCAGTTTGCCGCGGGATGTATTGATCAGCACGCTGCCCGGCTTCATCTTCGCGAAGGTCTTCCCGTTGAACAGGTGGTGCGTCTCGTTATTGTGCGGGCAGTGCAGGCTCACGTAGTCGCTGCGGGCCAGCAGCGTGTCGAAGTCGACCAACTCGACCCCGTGCTTCTGGGCAAACTCCCGATCGGGATAGGTCTCGGCCGCCAGCACATGCATTCCCATCGCCCGGCCGCGGATGGCCGTGCTGCGGCCAATGCGCCCCAGCCCCACCAGTCCCAGCGTGTTGCCGCGCAGCGGACGGGTCGCCCCCAACGACCACTGACCGGCACGGGTGCGGTGATCATTCACCACCACGTTCTTCGCGAAGGCGAAGATGAGGGCGAAGGCCTGCTCGGCCACCCCCTCGTGGTTGGCGGTGGGGGTGATGGTGACGGCGATCTTCCGCTTGGTCGATTCAGGGACATCCACCCGGTCATACCCAACGCCGGCCCGGGCGATGACCCGCAGGTTCGGCAACCCCGCGAGGATCTCGGGAGTGAAGTATTCCCCACCGGCAATCACCGCCGACGCAGGTTTCAGCACCCGAATCGTCTCGGCGGCCGAGCAGAGTCCGCGGGTGAACGTCGGCTCTTCGGGATAGGCGATGGTGAACCCCGCCTGTTCGAGAATCTCGACCCAGGGGCCACGGACATGAAGCAGTGCTTCGGGAGTGATGAGCGCGACAGGCATGAAAGCAGGGAACCCGTGGAGGAAGTGAGACTCCGGATGCGTCATCCGGAACAGAGGCAACACACAGACAACGACAGATCATGTCGATGCCCTTCGGGACCGACACGCGTCCCGTCCAGCAGCAACAGTCCTTCAGCTGCGACGCGGAATCGGCCGGGCGTGGAACAAATCGCTGATGCTGGTCCGGTCGTGGATGGACCGGATCGCCTGGGCAAACAGCGGGGCAATCGAGACGACCGAGATGTTGGGAGGAAACGGTTCCATCCGGTACTCGATCGTGTCGGTCACGAACATCTGCTTGATCGAGCTGACCCCGATCTTCGAGGCTGCCCCCCGCGACAAGACCGCATGCGTCACCGCCGCGTAGATGTCATTGGCCCCGCGTGATTTCAACACATCGGCCATGGCGATCAGCGTCCCTCCCGTGATGGTGAAGTCGTCCACCAGCAGCACATTCCTGCCCCGCACATCGCCAATCAACTCGAGCACCACCGCCTTCTCGTCGTGGGCGGGGCGGGACTTGTGCCCGATCGCCATCGGCACCCCCAGCAGGTTGGCGAACGCCGAGGCATCCTTGGCAAACCCAATGTCGGGGCTGCAGACCACCAGGTCGGGAATGCCCAGCGACTTGATGTGGTCGCAGAGCACATTGCGGCTGTACAGATGATCCACGGGAATCCGGAAGAATCCCTGGATCTGCGGGCTGTGCAGGTCCATGGTCAAGACCCGGTCACAGCCGGCCGACTCCAGGGCATCGGCACAGACCCGGGCCCGGATCGACACCCGGGGCTCGTCCTTCTTGTCCCCCTTGGCGTACGAGAAGAATGGAATCACGGCTGTGACCTGCTGGGCGCTGGCCCGCCGGAGGGCGTCGATCCAGAAGAGCAGTTCCATGAAATTGTCATTCACAGGGTAGTGGACCCCCTGGATGACGAACACATCACGGCCGCGGACGTTTTCGAGCACTCGGACGAAGACGTTTCCCTCGCTGAAATACTGCGCCTGCCCGGGGGAGAGCGGGACTCCCAGTTCGCGGGCGACCGCCTGGGCCAGCAGGGGACTGGCGGAACCGGCCAGGAGTGCCAAATCTCCCTGCGGAGCCTGGAACGAGAGGGGGCGCGGACCCCCAGCCTGGGGTGGGGGAGCGACGGGAGAAGACATTCGGAGCAGAATCGGGCGGATGAAGAATGGGTGAAGGCCTATGATAGTGGGTCGACGGGACAACTCAACGCCGATCGCCGATCCGGGTCGGCCATTGGGAACATCCCCGCAGACCCCGGTTTGACAAGTTCCGCGAACAGGCGTCAAGATGCCGGTCTGTTTCCTTTTCCTCCCGCCCTGGAGTCCAGGCTCGTGAGTGATGCCGATTCTCAGCTCGCCCCCCCCGCCGAGGCCGATCTCGATTCCGTCCGCCGCCTCGGCGAGGCCTTCCAGCGCATCACCTCGGAAGTCGGCAAGGTGATTGTCGGCCAGCAGCAGGTGATTGAGGAAATCCTCATCGCCATGTTTGCCGGCGGGCACTGCCTGCTGGTCGGCGTCCCCGGCCTGGCGAAAACCCTGCTGATCCGTACGCTGGCCGACTGCCTCGACCTGTCGTTCAGCCGGGTGCAGTTCACCCCCGACCTCATGCCCGCCGACATCACCGGGACCGAGGTGATCCAGGAGGACAAAGCCAGCGGGGCGCGGGCCTTCCGGTTTCTGCCGGGACCGATCTTTGCCAACGTGGTGCTGGCTGACGAAATCAACCGCACCCCACCCAAGACGCAGGCCGCCCTCCTCGAGGCGATGCAGGAACACCAGGTGACGGTCGGGGGCAAGCGGCACCAACTGCCCGAGCCGTTCTTCGTCCTCGCCACCCAGAACCCCATCGAGCAGGAAGGGACCTATCCCCTCCCCGAGGCACAACTCGACCGGTTCATGTTCAACGTGCAGGTCGACTATCCCACCGAGGAAGAAGAATTCCAGATCGTGCGGCAGACGACGGCCGACGTTCAGCGGAGCACATCCAAGACCCTCACCCAGCAGGAAATCGGTGCCCTCCAGCACTTCGTGCGGCGGGTTCCCGTGGCTGACCATGTGATCCGCTATGCGATGCAATACACCCGCCTCACCCGCAACCGCGGTCCCGAGGTGCCCGACTTCGTGAAGAAGTACGTCAGCTGGGGGGCCGGGCCCCGGGCGAGCCAGTACCTGGTGCTGGGAGCCAAGGCGCGGGCCGTGCTGCATGGCCGTCCCTACGCGGGGACCGAAGATGTGCGGGCAGTCGCCGCTCCCGTCTTGCGCCACCGCCTGATGACCAACTTCAATGCCGAGGCCGAAGGGATTCGCGCCGACGACATCGTCGCCCGCCTGGCGGCGATCATCCCGCAGGATCCACAGTCGCTGGCCCCGGGCAGGGGGTTTGAACCGGTCTTCAAGACGGCCTGACGGTTGATGGAAGCCCACCAGCGGTATCTCGACCCCGCGACTCTCGCGAAGCTGAATGGCCTCGACCTGAAGGCCCGGCTGATCGTGGAGGGATACGTTTCGGGGTTGCACAAGAGCCCTTTCCGGGGCTTCTCGATCGAGTTCGCCGAGCACCGCGAATACGTCCCGGGAGACGACCTGCGCTACGTTGACTGGAAGGTCTTCGGCAAGTCGGACCGCATCTACCTCAAGCAGTACGAAGAAGAGACCAACTTCGCCTGCTGGTTCCTCGTCGATACCAGCGAATCGATGAGCTACCGCTCGGAGGGGACACCCCTGTCGAAGCTCGACTACGCCCGTCATGTCGCCGCCGCACTGTCGTACCTGGTGCTCAACCAGCAGGATGCCGTCGGGCTGGCGACGTTCGACCGCGGCGTGCGCAGCTTCGTGAAGGCCGCCACCCAGCCGACCCACCTCAAGCAACTCTGTCACGTGATGGATGCCGACGGCACCGGCGACGACACCGCGCTCGGCCCGATCCTGCACGAACTGGCCGAACGGATCCGCCAGCGGGGGGTGGTGGTGCTGCTGAGCGACCTGTTCGACGATGTCGAGGCGCTGCAACTGGGGCTCAAGCACCTGCGGCACCGCCGTCACGAGGTGATCGTCCTGCAGGTGATCGACCCGGCCGAGCAGGACTTTCCCTTTGCCGACCCCACGCTGTTCAAGGGGCTCGAAGGACTTCCCGAGCTGATGACCGAGCCGCGGTCATTGCGTGAGGCGTACCAGCGCGAGTTCGAGCACTTTCTGGGTGAAGTGCGGGGGCTGTGCCGGGACCTCCACATGGACCATGTCGTCCTGCGGACCAATCAGCCGCTCGACCTGGCGCTGCGAACGTTTCTCTCAGCCCGGGCCCGCCGCCGGCAAGCCGCCCGCTAGACGAGGACACTTCCCCGATGTTTCCCTGGCTCGCCAACCTGTTCGCCTCTCCCTCGCTGCTGTGGTGGCTGGGGCTCGCGGGCGCACCGCTGGTGATCCACCTGCTCTACCGCCGGAAGTTCCGCGAGACCCCGTGGGCCGCGATGAAGTTCCTGCTGGAGGCGGCCCGCAAGAACGCCCGCCGGCTCCGGCTCGAGCAACTGCTGCTGCTGGCGCTGCGCATGCTGCTGATCCTGCTCGCGGTGATGGCCCTGGCCGAGCCCCTGGTCCACCAGGCCGGTTCGTTCTTCCAGTCGGGGCTCCCCGTCCACCGCGTGATTGTGCTCGATGCCTCAGCCAGCCAGGGGGCCCAGGTGGGAGATGAAGCGCTCTTCACCCGGGCCAAGCGTCTCGCCCGTGAGATCATTGAGCGGGGCCGGCCGGGGGACGCTGTCAATCTCGTCCGCCTCTCGGCCCTCCCGCCACGGGTGATCGTGCAGACCCCGTCGTTCAGCACGCAGTCGGTGCTGGATGAGCTGGACCGGCTCGAGGTTTCTCCCGCCCCGGCCGGGTTGCTCGCCGGGCTTGAAGAGACGGTCCCGCTGCTCAAGACAGCTCCCGAGATTTCCCGCAAGGAGGTCTACCTGCTGAGCGACTACCAGCGGGCCACCTGGGATCTTGGGGCCGGCGATGAGGGAGCCCGCCTGAGGGGATTGCTGAAGAAGATCGGCGACTCGGCCGAACTTGTGCTGATTGACACGGGCGAACCGGGTCTCGCGAACGCCGGCGTCACCGGCATCGAATCGCTCGAATCGGTCGCGATCGTCAACCGTCCGCTGCGGATTCGTGTCGGCGTGCGCAACTTCGCGAGCGAGCCTCTGGCGGACCGCGAACTGCAACTGCTGGTCGATGACCGACTGGTCGATCGGCGCACGCTTTCCATGGCTGCCGGGGCCGAGACCTCAGAACTGTTCAGCCCATTGATCGACAGCTCGGGACTCCACCGAGTGGAAGCCCGACTGGGAGACGATGCACTGTCATTCGACAATCGCCGATGGCTGACACTCGCGGTCAAGGATCGCGTACGGGTGCTGTGCGTCAATGGCCGCGGGACGGGACGCGGCACTGGGAAGGGGACGGACTTCCTGCAGTTGGCCCTGTCACCCCAGACCCGCCGGGGAGGACTGACCTCGGGTGAGCGCAGCGTGGTGGAACCGGTGGTGATCAACGACACCGAGTTCGGCGGGCAGGATCTGTCCCTGTTCGACTGCGTCTGGTTCTGCAATGTCCGCCGGCTCACCGAACGGGAACTGGCCCTGCTCGACTCGTTTGTGAGGCAGGGAGGGGGTGTGGTGTTTGGCATGGGAGACCAGGTCCAGGCGCGCGACTACAACGACCTGCTTTATCGTGATGGTCAGGGGCTGCTTCCAGCCCGGTTGGGAGAACGGCAGGGAGACCCGAACCAGCGCGACTCGGTGTATCGGTTCGATCCGGGAGACTTCGCCCATCCCGTCGTGGGAGCCTTCCAGGGAAATCCCGACGCGGGACTCGAAAGTACGATTTCCTATGCCCGTCTGGCGGTTTCGGGATGGGATGAAGCGGCGGGGCGGGTTGCGTTGCGGTACGACGATGGAGCCCCCGCGATTGTGGAAAAACCAGTCGGGCTGGGACGGGTGATCCTGGTGACGACGTCACTTGACGAGCAGTGGTCGCTGTGGCCCCTGTGGCCGAGCTTCGTCCCCCTGGTGCAGGAGATCACCCAGGTCGCGTCTTCGGGCCGGGCGGGCCAGCGCGGTCGGCTCGTCGGGGAGAGCCTCGAGGCCCCCCTCCCTGCCGCCGTCGCCGACAGCTCGATCGAGGTGCAGCAACCGGGGGGAGAGCGTGACCAGGTTCGGGCCACCCTGCGGGGGACCGAGGCTGGATTTGTGTTTGGGCCGGCCAACCAGTTGGGCATCTACGAGGCCCGGGTCCCGCCCCCGTCGCTCAAGACGGAACTGTTCGCCGTCAATTTCGACACGGTCGAGAGCCGGCTGGCGAACTTCACCTCGGAGGAATTGCGGGAAGGTCCTCTCGCCGGTCTCGATGTGACCCTGGGTCGAACGGCGGTTGAGCCCGAGGCCCAGTCGGCCACAGCGTTCCGCCCGGTCTCGGGAGGCCTGACCCGCCCGCTGTTGTACCTGTTGCTGTACCTGCTGTTTGTCGAACAGGCAATGGCCTGGAATTTTCAGGCCGGACTCTGGCTGCTCTGCCCACCGCTGGCCGCGCTACTCTGGTGGCGAAGCGGGCGACAGGCATAGAAGCGATCCCGATCGACACCGAGTAATCAGACGTCGACTGGCGATCACCACCGGCGTGATCTTTGGATGATATTCCCGAACGTCCAAAACTGGTCAGGCCCGATCTTCCCGGCACGAAATCCCTGACCAACGGGCCGACACGCTGCCCCGAACTCTTCGACTGTCACCAGAACCCCCGGGCCATGAATTCCCGGGGACGGTTCAGAGATCCTGGCACCTCCCCATCAACACCCGGGCAGCGTTTCAGAGTGAGACGAGCCGCCGCAACACCCGACCGGATTCGATGCCTTGAGAGCCTGTCTCCAACCCCTGACTTTTCCATAACCCTCTCCACGGCATGGCCTTACAGAACAACACCGCGGGCCATTCTGGTGTTGTTTGGGGCACTCTCAGAGATTCGCGGCTGAAATCTCGGAATTTTTGTGAGTTTTTTTCCGCCGGCTGTCTTTGAACAGGGTGGCGGGAGACTGTGACTGGCATGTGCATGCCCGGCCGACCGCCATCCTTCGCTGACATCAAGGGAGGCGCGACATGTGTAAAGGGTTCAGGTGGACATTAATGATGGTGCTGTTTCTGGGGGGGGGGCTGGATCGACTGGCTCGCTCGCCGACGGCGGCGGAAATCGAACTATTGGACGTGGCGCCGACACGGTCCCCGGAATCAGCGCTCAAGTTCCGTGTCAAAGGCAGCCTCGTCAAGAACCGGGCGACACAGGAATGGGAGGGAGACCAGATGCTGTGGGTGGTGGCGTGTGGAGCCAATGACGCAGACGCCATCACAGGCTGGTATCTCCAATTGCGCCAGAATCAACTGGCTGGAGTGATCCGCAACGGCGGCCATCTCAACGGAGTCGTGTTGCAGAACGAGAGTAGTGTCACCTATCTGACACAGCTCAATACCAAGGTGCGCCATGCTCCATTTCTTCAGAATTGGAGCGCCACTCTGGAATTGAAATACGGTTTCGGCTTGGCACAGAACAATGCCTTTGCTCTCTCCATGGCAGAGGGTTTCGCCAAGTCAATTGATTCCATCAAGGTGAGCAGCCGTGGAGTCGGTATCCGGGTTTTCGTGGACTGGTTCGCCGATACCAGGGAGCTGACTGTCGAAGTGACTGACCTCGATGATCCCCTCGACAGTGGCGTGCAGTATCTCACGGGGAGATACTTTGTCACGGCGCGAAGCGTGACGTCCACCCTGAGCTCAAAGCAGGATCTGTCACTGAGCTATTCGATGACGGCGGAGCCCAAGAAGGACCCCGCGGATTCCAGTGAACCGGCCCCGACTCCCAAACAAACGATTTCGGTCAGCGGGTCGAGTTATAAGGAGTCGACCAAGAAACGGATGATGGTGATTACCGACGGTTGTGCCTACGAACTCAACTACGGAAAATTCGCCTGGATCGAGTATGGTCGTGCGGATGGTAGCCGACAGGTTGAGATCAGCCTCGGTGCAGAATTTGTCACCGCCATAGAACTCTCGGTCCGCCAGACATTGCAGCAAAAATCTGCGATGTGTGATGGTCAGCGATCCATGACGGGCTCACTGACATTCACGGACAAGATCACTGATGCAAGTGGCACCCTGTCCAACGAGGTCAAATGTGGAGTCGAGAGTACCGCGGTTCCCTATGACGTGATGTTCACCATCGCGCCCACGCTGGATCGCAATAAAACCCTGTCTGAACAGCAGGAGGGAATGAAGGCCCAGTGTCGGTGGTGCATCGACACCGGCTCCAAGTCCGGTTGGTACCAACCCGCGTACAGGAACGGATTGACCTACAAGCTTTCGGCGACTGCTGCGAATGGCATTTCTTCGGCCTCGATCCTTGTCAAGTCGGATGCCACCGACACCCGCGTGACCCGAAAAAAGTATCTCCCGGTCACCTGGAAGTGACAGCGAGTCCAGTTCCACCAACTGCATCCTGAATGATGGTCGGTGGCTGCTCTTCCACACTGCCGGTGGGGATCCTCTCCACCGGCGGCTGTGGGGCATTCGACGTTCCACCCTGTTCATTTTCCCTGCATCCTGACATCCGGTCTTTTGACCAGAGGATCCTGCCATGTTACTGAGTCACGTGTCTGTGTTTTTGAAACGACTGCTTGTGGGCAACCGGCGCGCGAGACAACGCCGGCACTTCATTCACTCTGTCCAGCAGGCTCTCGAATGCCGCTGCCTGTTGTCTGGCGCACCGCTCGGCCCCGGCCTGATCTCCGTGATGGATACCGAGGTCGTCGAGGGAATCCCGACCGCCGATATCGAGATTCAGCGAGACACCTGGGCCAGCGACAATGACCTCGATGCCCGAATCCCCTTTCTCCTTCTCATGACGCCCGGATCGGCCAAGCAGGGGGGCGACTACCGGGAATTCGGCGTCAAGGGGGTCCTGGAATTCGGCGAGACGTCGGTCACAGTGCCGATCGGCATTCTGAACGATGCCGTGGCAGAAGGACTCGAAGAGTTCAGTTACAGCGTGGAGATCTTGCCCAACGAGGTCATCAGCACTCAGCCCACCTGGAAAAGCCAATCGTCGCGCCAATCAGGAGGAACCGCTGCGAACAGCCTCGCGCTGGGTGACTTCGACGGCGATGGGAATACCGACGCTGCTGTCGGCCACCTCGACTCGGGAACAGTCACGATCCAACGGAACACCACACCCGCGACCAACCTGACCACAAGCTTTGTCCTGAGCAATACCCTGCGGCCTGGGGGGATTGCGAACGGCATTCGAGGTGTCACCACCGCCGATGTAAACAACGACAACAAGCTGGACCTGATCGCCGCAGCCGATGTCAAGGAGACCACGGTCGATGGCGTGTATGTCTGGTTGAACACCAGCACGGTGGGGGCGATCTCGTTTGGCAGTCCGCGGTTCTTCGAGACAGCAGCTGAACCCCGCGATGTCGAAGCGGGCGACTTCAATGGCGATGGTCGATTGGATATCTGGGTGGCGTGCCACGGCACCGGGGTGGTCACCCTGCTGCGAAACCTGACCACATCAGGCGCGACCACTCCCTCCTTTGCCACCCGGGAGTCAAGAGCTGTCGGATCCGGAGCATTCGCACTGACACTGGCCGACATCGATCGGGATGGCCGACTGGACGCCATCACGGGGAATTTCGAGTCCAATACGTTCAGCGTGGTCCGGAATACGACTTCCAGTGGCGCAACGAGTTTTTCGGCCAGCATCACCACCCTGCCCACTGCTTCGGGACCACGGGATCTCTTAGTGGGCGACTTCAACAAGGATGGCAATCTCGACCTGGCAGTGGCAGGAGCCAATACAGGAATCCTGAAGATCCATGCGGGACAGCATGCAACGGGATCGATTGTGTTTTCTCCCTCGGTCGAATACTCCCTCGGGGGATCGCTGCGAGGATTGGCCGTAGTGAATTCGAATGTCGACACCTTCTCCGACCTGATTGTCACCGACTATGTTGGCAACCGGCTCATTTCCCTGCGGAACCTTTCCGACACAGCCAGCCGTTCCATCGTCTTTGATGCCGCGGATGTCTATGCCACCGGCAGTGCGCCCCTGGACATCCGGATCGGTGATCTGAACCGCGATTCGAAGTTGGATGTAATGTGCGTCAACCATGCCTCCAACACGCTGACAACCCTGCTCAACACGAGCGAGCAGAGCCACTATCTTTTGAGACGTTCCGGGAAAGCAACGATTGACGATGACGATCGGCCGGCTCTCGAAGTGCCGGTGTTCGAAGTCGATGCCCTCGAAGGAGAGCTCGTCGAGATCCCTTTTTTTGTCACCGACCAGCAGGGACCAGAGACCATTCAAGTCGTGTCCAACGTGGGCATCGTCCAGTACGACGCGACGACCGGAGAGGGGATCGTCGCGTGGCGCGCGCCTGCAGGATCCACCGAGCAGGAAGTCATACTGCGGGCCATTGAGACGGATGGCAGCCGATACGAGGTATCGGCCAGTGTCACCGTGCACGTCTCCAATGTGGCGCCCGAGCTCATCCCGGAGTTCGACTTGGTCGAGGCGGTCGAAGAACTGGCGGTCAACACCGGAATTGTGATTGACCAGAACCTCGATCAGCTGACCATGGGTGCCTCCCGGGGGACCATCACCCGCTCGGGTGACACCTGGACCTGGACCCTCGATACCCAGACTCTCGAACCCGGGGAGTACGAGATCGAGGTTTGGGCAAAGGACCCTGAGGGTGCCCGGGGAACTGCCAGCTTTCAAATGGTCGTCCCTGAACGCAACGAGGCCCCCCGGGCCCAGGATGAATCGTTCGTGATCTACTCGGGCCAGTCGCTCTGGGGAAATGTCCTCGGCAATGACGTTGATCCGGAAGGAGATCCCCTGGTGTTGACTCTCGAGTCGCTCCCCGAGAATGGTCTGGTGGCGCTCCAATCGAATGGCTCTTTCCAGTACCTGGCCAATCCAGGCTACATCGGTCCCGATTCGTTTGTGTACCGCCTGACAGATCGACAGGGAGCCACCGCCACAGCGGTCGCCTGGATCGATGTGTCCGCTCCCCGATCCACGGAACTCTATCTGACTCGGGAACGGTTGCAGCTCACGCTCGAGACTCCAGATGCGAACTCCTGCAATCTGCGCTTGCAGGATCTGTCGCACGACCGCGATGTCGATCCACAAGTGACCTCGATTGCGATCGGCCCGGAATCGTCCACGCCCCGACCAGAAGACCCGGCCTACGACTTCACCGGGGTGGCTGCGGGGAAACCGCTGTTTTGGCTGCCGGCGGATCCAGTCCTTCCGTTGCCGCAGTTGTCGCTCCAGGCTGGTCAACTTGAGCTGATCACCGGACTCCGCGTCATCTCGGTGACCGGTCCGGGGGACGCAGCGTTGTGGATCGAGACCGATGAGGGTCCCCAGGTGTTGCTGTCCACAGACCAGGGGCTTGGCCCGAATCAGCAGTGGGACATTCCCTCGGAGACCCTGCAACGCTGGAACCTGTCCTTCACCAATGCGGGACACTACGAGATCACTGTGCTCCCTGTGGGAATTGACGAGTTTGGACAAGAGGTCCTGGGAGCCGTTCAATCATTGCGATTCACGGTCAACACCCCTCTTCCCCCCGCTCCCGTGTTGACCTTGAGCACTGGTGCGGCCACCTACCGTGAGAATGGTCTGCCGGTCCCCGTCACGGGCAAGATCACCCTGCAAATGGGCCCCGGTTCCTCCCCCAGGCGACTCACCGTGAGCGTCGGGCCCCTGAATCATACGGACGACCGACTGCGTGTGCTCAGTGCCTCGAAGGTGTCTCCCCTGATCCGGGTGGATGAAGATTCGATCCTGTTCCAGGAATCCCCGCTGGCAACTGTGCGCGGAGGAGTGGGTGGAGTGCCGTTGCAGTTTGAATTCGACTCCCTGGCCACAGAGGCGGGAGTGAGAGCCCTGGCCCTGGCCATTGCTTTTGACCACGCCGGCGACAATCCGGGGTCAACCCCGCGTCGAATCGACTGGGAACTGCTCGACAGCCAGGGGCGTTACAGTGACATTGTCTCCCGCCAGGTGTTGGTCACCCCCGTGAACGACGCCACTGTTGTGACGCTCGACGCCAGTCGCCCCACGTATGTGGAAAACGCCTCCCCGCTGATGATCTACCCCGAGTTGACTTTGACCGATGTGGATTCGCCCGATTTCAACGGCGGCAATGTGAAAATCACGATTGCATCTCCTCGCAAGGGGGATCTCCTGACACTTGTACCGGGAGTTGCGTCTGGACACCAGGTCGCCATCAGCAATGGGCTGGTTCAGGTGGACGGTGTCACGGTTGCCAGCGTGACAGGAACCCTGCCATACGCAACGTTCACACTGCAAATGAACCAGGCGGCAACCCCCTCTCTCATGGAAGCAGTTCTCCGTCGGGTTGCTTTCTACAACAACGGTGATAACCCCACGAGCGTGGAGAGGTCTGTGTTGCTGAGCTTCAGTGACGGCGATGGCGGTCGTACCAATGCTCCGTCCCGTCGCATCGCGGTGGAGGTCATCAACGACGCCCCTGTGCTTTTGAACTTCGGAGCATCCCTCCAGACGCGAGCATTGGGTTCGGCCATCGTGGTGGCCGGTGGTTTGGTGGTGAACGACGCCGATTCCACAGACTTTGATGGGGGACAACTGGTGGTCAGTCTGCCTCGGGGCGCGTTGAATTCCGACCTTCTCACGATTCGACATGTGGGTACGCTGGCTGGTCAGGTTGGGGTGAGCGGCGATTCAGTCACCTATGGTGGCGTTGTGGTTGCCTCATTTGAGGCACTCAACCAGGGGCAATCACTGGTGATTACCTTCAACGCAAAAGCGACCGCCAGTGTGGTGCAAGCCGTCGGCCGACAGGTTCAGTTCCGTGCGACTGCCGCCACAGCCCTGCGTTCCAGCCGAACCCTGCGTTTCATCCTCTCTGATGGAGATGGCCAAACCGGCTTGGCCGTCGAGAAGGAACTCGACGTTCTTCCTTCGGCATGATTCGTTCCCCGGTGGTGAGGGACGGAACCATCCCGGTTCCGTCCCTCCTGGTCTGGGGGATTTCTCCGCTCCTTCATTTCGCTTCTCTGGGCTGGCTCATGGTGGCTTCACGGTTCTATTCTCTGGATCAACGGGGACTTCCTGGCTGTCAGTCTTCACGGGTGTTGTACCTGTCACTGCGAGCCCGGGGGCTTCCGTGCCTGGACCCTCCTGGGAGCTGGAACCATGTCATCCTCCGATCAATCCCATCCGTCGTCACTGAATCCTGACGACGAGACTGTCCCCTCGGCAGACGAATTGCGGCATCGCCAACTGGTGGACGAGATCCTGCACGAGTTGTTCGCCAATCACGCCCAGGGACAGGCTGTCAACCTGCATCTGCAAAATCGGGCCCACATCAGTGTCGAGACAATCCTGCAGACCTCCTATCGAAGGATGCGGCAGGGATTGATGAAGATGGATGAGGAGAATCTCCGCCAATTCGAGACCGACATCAGGCTCGGAATGCGATTCCTCAGTAAAACCATGACTCGTGCCGTCTATCGGATTGTCAAACAGCGGCGCAAAACCAGCCGGGTCGAACAACCACTGGTTGACGAAGTCTACGTTCCCTCTTCGGACGGGGACCTTGATCTGCCCGAAATCCTGGCAAAAGTCGCCGGTTTGCGGGATCTGTTGACGCCGGACGAGTTTGAAATCCTCGATCTGTGCGACAGCATGGGACTGCGGTACCAGGAGGTGCATCTTCGGGACCATTGGAGCCAGGTGGCGACCGTCCTGGAACAGCATCCTGAGCAGTTCAAGCTGCTGGAGAATGCCCTGTTGCTTGGCCTGGGATTCCAACCACGCAGCCCGGAATTCAAACGAGCCCGCCAACAGGCCCTCGATGGACTGGAACGATGTGGGTTCCCCTTCGACAAAGCTGCCGAGAACAGATTCAGCCGACGCTATCTGAAAGCCCAACAAAATGCCCAGGTTATCCTGGAGCGTTTTTTCCCCTCCTTGAAGTGACCCCGATGTGGTTTCGCCGCCCGATTCCAAAGGGATCCCCATTCGGGAGAGACGCGGCCTTCGAGACATTCATCAATCACCCCTTCCCAAGCCGTATTACACATGACTCCGCGCGACCAGTGGCACCTTGCCTTTCATGCCTGGTTA
>Ga0315902_10004738_pt1 | contig 19490 bp, 15 predicted proteins | sample LakEriMetagenome_9_FD_203523 | JGI IMG/M metagenome (GOLD analysis project Ga0315902, IMG submission 203523) | Freshwater fungal communities from buoy surface, Lake Erie, Ohio, United States - Buoy 12 MA117 | ecosystem: Environmental > Aquatic > Freshwater > Lake > Lake biofilm | place: USA... | reverse complement strand
GTTCGCGCCTGCCAACACCGGCGAACCAACCCAAGCCTGTGCGGGCGCCGAAGCCAGCGCCTTTGGTCGCTCGGCCCCCAAACGGATTGTTGCGCGTGCGCGAGGCTGCAGCGCGTCTCGGCTTGTCGAAATCCACATTGGACAAGATGCGATGCGAAGGCCGCGGGCCGCGCTACGTGAAGATCACGAGCAAGCTTGTGGGATATGACCCGGCGGACCTCAACGCTTACGCAGAAGGGCGAAAGCGGCAATCGACTTCGGAACGTTGAGCCGGTCTGCGATGCCTCTAGTGGGGCAAATTGAGACCCTCCGCGACTTGGCTCGTCTGCGGTTAGCGGACGTTCACGCAGGCGTCAGAGTTCGCCGGGGCAAGGCGCGCGTTGCTGTACGCCGAACGCAAACGCTATCGTCGCGCGGTAGGTTTCGCCCGGGCGTAAGATCGCCGATGGAAAATCAGGCTGGTTCGGCGCATCGGGAAAGGCTTGAGGTTCGAGCGCAAGCGCGCTGTTCGCGGCGTGCGTTGAACCCGGTTGCGGCGTGTTGAAGGAATAAAGCTGCAATCCCGGCTGATCGGTGTGCAGCGTGAGGCGGCGCCCGGACTCAGGCTCTGACAACCACGCGACAGGGCGAAAACCCGCACCGTCCAGCACCCAATTGTGGTCGTACCCGCGGGCGATGCTCAATTGCGGATGGCGCATGACGAGCCCGTCGCCGATGCGCATCGGCTGGCGGAAATCGAACGGCGTCTCCGCGACCGGCGCCAGCGCGCCAGTTGGAATCATGTCGCCACGAACCGGCGTGTAGCGCGCGGCGGCGATGCGCAGGGCGTGATCGAGGATGCTGGCGGCGTCGGCGCCAGCGAGGTTCCAATAGGCATGTTGCGTCAGGTTGAGCGGTGTGGGCGCGCTGGCGTGCGCCTCGAAGCGCACGATGAGCTCGAACGCGTCGGTGAAGCGATAGCGCGCGCTGACGCGGACCTCGCCCGGGAAGCCGCTTTCGCCGTGCGGGCTCGTCAGCTCGAGGCGGAGGCTCGGCGCTTCGTCGGCGGCGGTCTCAGGCGTGGCGCGCCACACTCTCCGGTGGAATCCGTGCTCGCCGCCATGGAGAAGGTTGCCATTTTCGTTGCACGGCGCACGATAGCGCTTGCCGTCGATCTCGAACGCGCCGCCGGCGATGCGATTGGCGTAACGGCCGACAACGACGCCGATGTAATTGCGGTCCGCAGTGTAAGCCTCAGCGCTGTCGAACCCGAGCGCCACATTGCGCAAGCGGCCATCGCGGTCCGGCGCTTCGAGGCTGACCAGGGCGGCGCCGAGCTCACTGATGCACGCGCCTGCGCCGGCGCCGTTGCGCAGCCGCCAGAGCCGCACCGGCGCGCCGCTCTGGTCCGCGCCAAAGGCAATGGAATCAATCACGCGACGTTGCCGCGAAAGTCATCGATGCTGAACGCAGCTCGTCGCTTGAATAGGACGGCGTTGAGGACGAGCGCCAGCGCTATGCACGCAAATAACGTCACCGCCATCTGATGGATGTAGTGAATGTCGGCGAAGAGCGTCGAAGCCGCGCCGTAACCGAGGGTGCCGGCGATCACGGAGATCGCAACCGCGCCCGGCGCCACGTTGCGAAAGAAGATCGCCACGAAGAACGCCGACAGGATCGGCATCGAGAGCAGCCCGTTCAATTGCTGAACGAGGTTGATGATCGATTCCGCCTGCGCATAGAGCGGCACGAGAAACACCGCGAGCGCGGTGAAGCTCAGCGTGATGAACGTCGCCAATTTCGCCACGTCATGGCGCGCGCCGAAGAGGCGGGGGTGAATGTCGCACACATAGAGCGCCGCGCCTGAATTGAGCGCGCTGTTGAAACTGGTGAGCACCGCGGCGGCCATCATGGCGGCGAACAAGCCTGAAAGCCACGGCGGCAAGACTTCGGCGACGATCATGCCATAGGCGGCGTCGTTGACGTCGCCGAAGAGTTGGTAAGCCACGACGCCCGGTACGACGACGATCAACGGCACGATCAGCAGGCGGATGCCCGCGGCGGCGAGAACCCCGCGGCGCGCCTCGGCGAGCGAGGGCGCGGCCATAGCGCGTTGCGTGATGGTCTGGTTGAAGCTCCAATAGAAAATCTGGATGAAGATCATCCCCGTCAGCAGCGTGTGCCAAGGGATAGGGGAGTCATCCGCGCCGATCATGCTCAGGCGCTCGGGCGGGATGCCGGACAAGTCGAAATCGATAGCCTGAAGCGCCAGGAAGACGATAAGCAGGCTCAAGCCCAACACGCCGACGCCGCTGATCGTGTCCGAGACCGCAACCGCGCGCAGGCCGCCAAACACCGCGTATGCCGCGCCCACCACCGCGAGCCCCGCAGCGATGACAATGAGCGGCAGGCTGACATCGAAGAGGGTCTTCAGCAGTAGCGACCCGGTGTAGAGCATGATCGGCAGATAAATGAACAGGCCGCCCAACAGAAACAGGACCGCGATCAGCATGCGCAGCCCGCCGCCGCCGAGCTTATGCTGCAGCAATTCCGTCGTCGTCGTGCATCGGTATTTGTAATAGAGCGGCAGAAACACGTAGGCGAGGATGAGCAGACCGGCGACGGCGGAGAGTTCCCACCAGGCTAACAGCAACATCTGATTGCCGTTCATGCCCACCAATTGATCGGTCGAAAGATTGGTGAGCGTGATCGAGCCGGCGATGTAAATCCATGACAGGCCGCCGCCCGCGAGGAAATAATCCTTGGCGCCGTCGCCGGTGCGCTTGGGCGGCGCGCGACAGATGAGCCAAGTCAGCAGCCCTGTCAGCGCTGTCGCGAAAACGAAAACGCCGATCTGCAAATAAGTATCGTTCATCGATCCCCCAGCGACTTATGACTTCAGCCCAACGCAGCGCGCAAGCGTTCGGCTGCGCGTTCGGCCGTCAGATCGCGCTGGGGCATGGCGAACATCTCGAAGCCGACCATGAATTTTCGGACGCCGGGCGGGCGCACCAGCGGCGGACAAAAGTGCGCATGGGCGATGAAACCGGGCGCGCTGGTGCGCGTAGGGCGCTGGTGCCAGCCCATGGAATAAGGCGCGCTGACGCCGAATGTGCGGTCATACGCGGTAAGCAGCACGCCAAGGATGGCGGCGAGCGCATCGCGACGGGCGTTGTCGAGTTCCGGCAGGCATGCAAAGGCCTGCTTCGGCAGCAGCAGTGTCTCATAGGGCCACACCGCCCAGAAAGGGACGACCACGAGAAAGTGTTCGTTCTCGACGACAATCCTCTCTTTGGCTTCGATCTCCCACTGCAGATAATCGAGCAGGAGAGGACGGCCTGTTCGGTTGAAATGAGCCTCCTGCGCCGTGCATTCCTTCTGGAGTTCATCGGGAATGAACTCGGTGGCCCAGACCTGCCCGTGCGGATGTGGATTGCTGGCGCCCATCATCGCGCCGCGATTTTCGAAGATCGTCACCGCATCGATCTCCGGGCGCGCGGCAAGATCCTTGTACTGATCGGCCCATAAATCGACGACGCGCCGGACTTCGGCTGTTGGCATGCGCGCGAGCGTCAGTGCGTGATGGGGGGAATAGCAGAGGACGCGGCAGATGCCGGCGGCGGTAGCGGCGATAAGCAGGTCGTCAGCGGCGGGCGCAGTGCTTTCATCGGTGAGCGCCGCAAAATCATTATCGAAGACGAATGTCGCGTCATAGGGCGGGTTCTGTTCGCCGCCGGCGCGGGTGTTGCCAGGGCAGAGATAGCAGGCCGCGTCGTGGCTCTTGAGTTGAGCGCTGTCGGCGGGCTGCGTTTCGCCGAGCCAAGGCCGATCGAGCCGGTGAGGCGAAACCAGCACCCATTCGCCGGTCAGCAGATTGCGACGTCTGTGCGCGCCCGTGCTCATAGCCTGACCTCCCCAGCGCCGTCCGAGAGCGCGCAGGCAAACCAATCGCCACCGACGCCGCCGCGTTCGACATAGGTGGCGGAGATGCGCCGGCCCGCTTCCCCCGCACGCGCAGAGTCCACGAATGCGATCACGCAGCCGCCGAACCCGCCACCCATTTGCCGGGCGCCGTAGACGCCAGGCGTCGCATTGGCGATGGAAGCCAGCGCATCGGTTTCTGCGCATGTCACTTCGAAGTCTGCGCGCAGGCTTTCGTGCGATTTCACCATGAGCGCGCCGGCGCCTATGCAATCGCCGCGCGCGAACGCGGCGGCCAGCAAGAGCGTGCGCGCATTTTCAGTCACCACGTGACGCGCGCGTCGCTGGAGATCGCCGTGGAGGGGCTCGATCGAGCCGATGTCGGCGTCGCGCAGCGAAGCGAGGCCGAGCGCGGCGGCGGCCTCTTCGCATTCGCGACGCCGTTGTTCATAAGCGCCGTCGCTCAGACGATGTTTGACGCCGCTGTCGATCAGCACGAAAGCCGTATTGGGCGGCGCGGGCATCGGCGACGCCGTCAGGCTCCGGCAGTCGAGCAGCAGCGCACGATTTTTCTTGCCGAACACCGAGGCGAATTGATCGAGGGGACCGCACGGCACGCCTGCGAACTGGTTCTCCGCCCTCCACGCGACGCGCCTTACGTCTTCGGGCGCCGCATTCAAGCCGGAGGCCGCCATCAGCGCCATGGCGGTGGAAACAGTGAGAGCGGCTGAAGAACTGACGCCCGCTCCGATCGGCACGTCGCTCGCAAGCAGCAGGTCGCACCCCTCCACGGCACGGCCTTCCGACGCCAGCGCAGCGGCGACAGAAGCGACATAGTCGCTCCAATGCCCGGTGCGTTCGAAGCCGTCGAGCGGCCGCTCTACCGTTTCTTCGAGGGTCAGTGACGATATACGCAGGACGCGATCGGTATTCGCCGCCGCCGCGGCCAAGCAGGCCCGGTCTATTGCGGCTGGCGCGGCGAATCCGCCGGAATAATCGGTGTGTTCGCCGATGATGTTGATGCGGCCGGGAGCGCGAAACAGACGCGCCACGCTGCCGAACCGGACGCGAAACCGATCAGCCATCTGCCGCGGATCCTGCGCCGGCGTGGCAAAGCGGGTGGCGCCGCGCCCTTCTCCGGTCATGATGCTTCGCTTCCTTGCGGTCAGAAGTTCGCGGTCTTGATCGCCCCGCCGTCGATGCGGAGGTTGACCCCGGTTATGTAGCTCGCCCGCGGGGAGCAAAGGAAGGCTATCGCGTCGGCGACTTCTTCCGGCGTTCCGTGGCGGCCCAGGACGGGCAGTTTGGCGGCGCGCTCGAACAGCGCCGGGACGCCGGTCCTGATCTGGTCCCAAACGCCGCCCGGAAACAGGATGGGGCCCGGCGACACGGCGTTGACGCGTACGCCACGGGCGGCGTGCTTGGCCGCGAGTTGGCCGGTCAGCTGAATCACCGCGGCCTTCATCGCGCCGTAGGCGTCTTCACCGGGTGGCAATTGTGTAAGCACGGAGGCGATTGACGAGACAAAGAGAAGAGCGCCGTCCTTGCCTTTCGATAGATGCGGCAGCGCATTGTTGGCGAAGCGGACGTGCTGCAGGAAGTCAGTTTCGAACGACTCGCGCCACATCGCTTCGCCCTCCTGGGTCGGGCGCGTTGAGACATTGCTGATGGCGATGTCGAGGCCGCCGAGTTGAGCGACGGCGCTTTCAAACCAAGTGTTGAAAGCGGTTGCGTCGCGGACGTCGAGCGCCGCGCCGAAGGCGCGAACGCCTTTTTGCGACAGCGCATCGACCGCCTCGGCGATTGAGCTCTCGGTGCGGGCGCAGAAGGCGATGTCGACGCCCTCGCTCGCCAAGCGCTCGGCGATCGCGCGCCCGATCCCGCGCGTCGCTCCGGTGACGATGGCGCGATGGCCACGAAGGTTGAGATCCATGATCTTGCTCCTGGCGCGCATGCGCTCTATTGACGGGTGTTACAATAACGTGGCGGGGTCCGGCAAGGCGGGCGAGGGCATGATGTGTTTCCAATCACGGTTCTAGCGTTCTATGGCTGGGCGCTTACGCAAGCGATCGGATGGGTTGCCGATGTCCTTCGAACGAATTGACGTCGCCGAGGCCACGCTCGTGTTGGACCTGAGCGACGAGAGCAACCCCCGTGTCGCCTATCTCGGGCCGCGCCTCAGTGCAGCTGCGCCTTTGCACCAGTTCAATGCGCTGCATGCGGAGGGGGCGCGGCCTGCCACGGCCGACAAGACGCCGCGCGTGACGCTCGTCCCGGTCGCCGGATTTGGCTTTATGGGTTCGCCAGCTCTTATGCTCGGCGGCGGTCGTCTGTGCGCGCTGACGCTCACAGGCGTCGAGCGTCTATCCGAGGGGCTCGCGATTGATCTGCGTGATGAGGCCGAAGGCGTACATGTGCGGCAGCTTTGGCTTCGCGGACTGGGCTGCTTTCGCGTCAGCACGGAGTTCCACAACACCGGCGAACGTCCGCTTGAGTTGCTTTGGCTTGCGGCGGTCACGCTGCCCTTGCCTGCCTGGGCGCGGACGCACTGGAGCTTCGCCGGCCGCTGGGCGGGCGAGTTCCGCGCAACGCGCTCGGAGATCGTCGACGGGGTTCATGAGCGCGTCGGCCAAGGCGGGCGCTCTGGTTTCGAGAGCGCCGGTTACGCGCTCATCGGCGATGGGCGCGAATCTGACTTTGAGGGATCGTTGCTGGGTGTTCACCTGGCGTGGAGTGGAAACGCGCGCCTTATGGCGGAGCGAACCGGATTCGGTTTGGCTCAGATGCAAGTCGGCGAGCGCGTCGATGCGGGCGCGATCATGCTCGGCGCCGGGGAACGCTATCGCTCGCCCGAAGCGCTGCTTTGCTTCACCGACGAGGGACTGCACGGCGTTCGCCGCTGCTTTCATGCCGAGGCGGATCGGCTTCGTCCCCGAGAGCAGAGTCCGCGGCGCGTCCATTTCAACACCTGGGAGGCGGTGTATTTCGACCTCGACCTCGCCAAGCTCACGCACCTCGCCGATGCGGCAGCGAAACTGGGCGCCGAGAGGTTCGTGCTCGACGACGGCTGGTTCAAGGGGCGGCGCAGCGATGGCGCGGGGCTCGGCGATTGGACGCCGGATGTCGAGCGGTTCCCTGATGGCCTCGGGCCGCTCATAGAGCATGTCGCTTCGTTGGACATGGATTTCGGTCTTTGGGTCGAGCCTGAAATGGTCAATCCCGACAGCGATCTTTACCGCGCGCACCCGGATTGGGTCTTGCATCACGGGGCGCATGAACGGCCATTGCAGCGGCGGCAGCTGGCGCTTGACCTTGCTCGCCCCGAAGTGAGGGCGCACCTTCTAGATCGACTGGATGTCCTGCTTCGCACCAATCGCATCGCTTATTTGAAGTGGGACCATAATCGCGACCTGTTTCCCGCGCATTCGCACGATGGTTCATCGGCGCACGGGCAGACGCTAGGTTTCTACGACGTGCTCGACCGACTTCGCGCCGCGCATCCGCACGTCGAGATCGAAAGTTGCGCCAGCGGCGGGGGGCGGATGGATTTCGGCGTGTTGCCGCGCGTGTCGAGGTTCTGGGTGAGCGACAACACGGATGCTGTCGAACGGTGGAGAATTCAGTCCGATGTCTCGTTGTTTCTGCCGCTCAACCGCATCGGCTCGCATGTCGGCGCGAGCCCGAATCCGAGCACCGGTCGCCAACTATCGATGCTGTTGCGCGCGCGTGTGGCCATGTTCGCGCACATGGGCGTGGAGGCCGATCCGACAAAGTTGAGCGCGGAAGACGCCGAAATTCTAGCGCAGCACATCGCCTTGTACAAGGAGTATCGCGGGCTGATTCATGAGGGTGCGTTCGCCAGTTATGCTGGCGACGACCCCGATGTCCGGGTGTGGATGTGCGTGGCGCGTGACAAGTCTCAAGCGCTTGGCATGGCGGCGCGTGGGGAGCAGGCGCGCGGCCTCATATCGCAGCCCGTGCGTTTGATGGGCCTGGACCGTGCCGCGCATTATTCGGTCGAGTTGTTGCGGCCTTGGCCTGCGCCTGCGCGGTTTTCTTTACCGCACGCGGACAGCTGGCGCGCGGAGCCGCAGGTGTTTAGTGGGGAACTGCTCGAAATGGCGGGCCTGCTTTTGCCGCTTGTTCATCCCGAGACCTGCTGGCTTTGGCGGCTCACGCGCGTGGAGACGGCGTCGCAATGAAACTCGGCGTTTGCTATTACCCGGAACACTGGCCGCGGGCGTGGTGGCGCACGGACGCGGCACGCATGGCCGAGATCGGCATTCGTCGCGTCCGGATCGGCGAATTCGCTTGGTCGCGCATCGAACCAGAGCCTGGCGCCTATGCGTGGGAATGGCTCGACGCCGCCATCGAGACGCTCGCCGCGGCGGGGCTTGAAGTGGTGCTCGGAACGCCGACCGCGACGCCGCCCAAATGGCTCATCAATGCGCATCCCGACATTCTCGCGGTCGATCGCCATGGGCGACCGCGCAAATTCGGATCGCGCCGGCATTATTGCTTCTCCAGCGAAACTTATCGCCGCGAAAGCGCGCGCATAGTGACCGACCTAGCTGGGCGCTACGGCGCCCATCCGGCGGTCGTCGCTTGGCAGACGGATAATGAATACGGGTGTCACGATACGATCGAGAGCTATTCGGACAGCGCCGCGCGCGCCTTTCGTACGTGGTTAGAAAAGAGATATGGCGATGTCGCCGCGCTCAACGAGGCCTGGGGCGCGGTATTCTGGAGCCAGGAATATCGCTCGTTCGCCGAAGTGGAGCCGCCGAACTTGACGGTGACCGAGGCCAATCCCGCCCATCGCCTCGACTTCCAGCGCTTTTCGTCCGACCAAGTTGTCTCGTACAATCGTTTGCAGACCGACATCATCCGCGCGCACGCGCCGGGACGCGATGTGGTTCACAATTTCATGGGCTTCTTTACCGCGTTCGATCATTTCGACGTCGCCGCCGACCTCGATGCGGCGACGTGGGACAGTTATCCGCTGGGGTTCCTCGAACAGGGATGGTGGCCTGACGAAACCAAGCGGCGCTTCATGCGCCAGGGCCACCCCGATCAAGCAGCGTTTCATCACGATCTCTATCGCGGCGTCGGCCGTGGCCGCTGGCAAGTCATGGAGCAACAACCGGGGCCTGTGAACTGGGCGCCGTACAATCCGGCGCCCTTGCCCGGCATGGTGCGGTTGTGGACCTGGGAAGCGTTCGCGCATGGCGCCGAAGTCGTCTCTTACTTCCGCTGGCGCCAGGCGCCGTTCGCGCAGGAACAAATGCATGCAGGCTTGCTCCGCCCCGACAGCGTCGAGGACGCAGCGGCGCGCGAGGCGCGCCAGGTGTTCAGCGAACTCGCTTTGGCGCATGGCGCATCGACACAGCGCGCGCCTGTGGCGCTGCTGTTCAGCTATGAAGCGCAATGGATGCTGGACATCCAAAGGCAGGGTGCATCGTTCGACTACACGCAATTGTGCTTCGAATGGTACAGCGCATTCCGTCGGCTCGGGCTTGACGTCGACATTCTGGATCCGAGGCAGGACCTGACCGGCTATGCGCTGATTGCCGCGCCCTCGCTGCCGATCGTGCGAGGAGACCTGCGCGACAGGCTGCTCAATTCGAACGCCGCCTTGTTGATAGGCCCGCGTTCCGGGAGCAAGACGGAGCAGTATCGCATTGCCGAGGGCTTGCCGCCCGGTGCGCTGCGCGGCCTCTTGCCGATCACGATCTCGCGGGTCGAGAGTTTGCGACCAAACCACACAGAGCAGGTGAATGGCGAAGGGGCCGTGACGCGGTGGTTTGAACACGTCGACGGCGATGCCGAGGTTGTGGAGCGCACCGCGGCGGGCGCGCCGGTTTGGCTGCAGCATGAGTGCGCAACCTATGTTGCGGGATGGCCGGATGAAACCTTGTTGCGGCGAATCTGCGAGAGCGTGTGTGCGCGGGCCGGGATCGAGACAGTGTGGCTTCCCGAGGCGCTGCGATTGCGCACATTGGGCGATCTGCATTTTGCGTTCAATTATGGAAGCGAGCCGGTGAGCTTGGACAGCGTTGGCGCGACTGAAGGCATGAACTTCGTCATTGGCGGCCCGACGCTTCCTCCGGCCGGCGTCGCCGCTTGGCGACGAATGGCGCGTTAGTTCGAGTTCAACGCGCGAGCACGCCGCCGTCCACCGGCAACGCAATTCCCGTGATGAAGGCGGCGTCGTCGCTGGCCAGAAACGCGATCGCTGCGGCGATCTCGTCGGCGTCGCCATAGCGGCCGAGCGGAATGAACTTCTTGAAGGTCTTGTGGAACCGCTCCGGATCGTCGGGACTGTGCTTATCGGCGAGCGCGCGCATCATGTCCGTGGCGGTCGGCGCTGGGCACACCGCGTTCACACGCACGCCGTGCGGTGCGAATTCGTTGGCCGCCAGCATGGTCATTCCGGTGACTGCGTGTTTGCTCGCCGTGTAGGCAATCGTGTGCTGGCCGCCGCCCAGGCCAGAGATCGACCCGATGTTGACGATCGAGCCGCGGGTCTCGAACAGCAGCGGCGCGCAGGTCTTCATGCCCAGAAACACGCCGCGCGTGTTGATCGCCAAGGTGCGGTCGAATTGCTCCGGCGTCACCTCCAGCAGCGAACCGATTGGTCCGGAGACGCCGGCATTGTTCACCAACACATTGAGCTTGCCGAAACGTTCGCGCGTCTCGGCGACGGCCTCGCTCCAATTGCGTTCGAGCGCCACGTCGCCGACCACGGCGATGGAGCGGCGTCCCGCCGCAGCGACCAGAGCCTCGGTCTCGGCGAGCGAGGCGCCGGGAAGATCGAACAACACGAGATCGTAGCCCGCGTGCGCGAGCCTCGCCGCCGCGGCGCGACCGATGCCCCTGGCGGCGCCGGTGACCAGCGCAGTCTTTTGCGCCTTTTTGCTCACTGCGCGGCTTGCTCCTGATGATGCGCTGCGCGCGCCGCCTTCATGCGCGTCAGAACGTCTAGATGAGGCGCACTGGCAAGGGACAAACGGGCGCCCGCATCGCGCCATTGCAGCAATTCAACGATGTTGCCGTCAGGATCGCGCAGATAGGCGGCTACCGCGCCGCCGAGAATCTGAGGCTCGGCATGGGGCGCCGCCCCCAACGCCAAGGCGCGCGCGAACGCCGCTTCCATATCGACGGTTTCAAAGCAGACGTGCGAATAGCCGGCTTCGTTGATTGGACGGCGATCGAGGCGCTTTCCTGTTGGCGGATTGGAATAGCACCAGAATTCAAGGCCGATATTGAGCCCGTGCACCCAAGCCGCGCGCACGTCCACGTCCTTTAGTCCGGTGACGACGTCGAGCGCGCGATGACCGCGCAGCCGCGGGCTGAACTCGGGCTCGGCGCCGACCAAATCGGCGTAAAACCGCGCCAGGCGCTCAAGATCGCTGGTGGCGAAGGCGACATGGCCGATCCATGTGCTTGGATCGGTTGGCGCATAGGCTGCGTCCTCCACTTCGATCATGAGTTCTTGAGCTCGGCCATAAGCGTAGCGATAGTCGCCGCCGAGTCCGGTCATAGGCGCGAAGAAGTCGATTCCGGCGGCGGTGCAGCGCTGGGCGACATCGTCGCCCTTCCTGCTCTGGATGCAGATGTGGGTGATGCCGGACTCGTTCGGGGCACGCCAGCGGGACGGGGCGGGGGCCGGCGCGCGGAAGTCAAACAGCTCTAGAAAGACATTGGGCCCGCGCAGCAGCGAAACGCTCGCATCGACGTCCGGCAGCTGAAACAAAGCCTGGACCGCTGCACTGTTCTTGGCTTCAAAGGAGCGTGCGTCGTCAAGCGTGAGCGCGGCGCCAAGCGCTGATCTTGTCGCGGCAATGTTCGCAACGGAAACGCCGATATGGTGGACGCCTGTAATCATTCGCGCGGCATTTAGTGGCTTATTAGACTAATAGTCAATAACGAAACCAGGCTGAAATGCGCTCGGCGAGAACCTGGGGCCGCTCCTGGTGGGGCCAATGGCCGGCGTCAGCGACGATCTCGACGTCAAGCGATCTGACGAACGCGCGGTGGGCATCGATGAGCGCGGGGGGCAGCACGGTGTCCTGCGCGCCCCAGATCATCAGGGTCGGTGTTTCGATCTCCGCGGACGGCTTTTGCGAAACGCCGCCGTCGTTGAGAAAGGTTGCGGCGCGATACCAATTGAGCGCGCCGCGCAAACGCCCCGGGCGCGACCAGGCGGCTATGTGCGAATCGACAATCGGGGGCGGGAACTGGCCGGCAAGCTCAACTTCCTTGAAGGCGCCGCGCAGCGCGGCAAATCTGTCAAGAGCCAGCCGTTCTTCGGCGCCCGGAGCGCGCAACGCCTTGATGTAGGCGGAGCGCTGCCTTTGCTCTGGATCGATGGCGAGTGCGCGGCCAAGCACGAAAGGGTGGGGTGCGTTGATCACGAGCAGCTTTCGCACGCGCTGCGGCGTGGCTTGAGCGACGGCCCAGGCCACGACACCACCCCAATCGTGGCCCGCGATGTCCACGACTTGTCCTGGCGCATAATGGTCGGCGATGGCGAGCACATCGGCGACCAGCGCGCTCAAATCATAGGCGCTGACCTCATCGGGCGCGTCGGACAGGTTCACGCCGCGCCCGTCCGGCGCAATCACTAGGCCCGCGTGTCCCGTCATCTGATGACGCCAGCCAATCCAGTGATCCGGAAACCCGTGCAGCAAGATCAGCGGCGGCTCGCCGTCGCCCGGAGTTCCAGCACTTGCGCAATGAAGGCTTATGCCGTTGTGTGCCACGAAGCCATGCTCAATAGAGGTCACGCCGGTCTCGCTGCGCTTATTGACGACGAGTCCAATATAACCGATTGTTGCGCGGAATCGAGGGGCGGGCATGGGCCGACGCGCCGGACCCGCACAGTGATATGCCGCAGACCAAGATGACAAGATCAGCCGCGCGCCTCAAGACCGCAAACCGTGATCCTCAGCGGCCGCCGAAACGGGTGACGCCGCGCAAACGCACGCGCAAGGCGCCGGAGGAACGCCGTGCTGAGATCCTCGATAGCGCCGCGCGCCTTGTGCTGGCCGAGGGCTTGACGGCCGTCTCGATGGAGAGACTCGCCCGCGACACCGGGATCAGCAAGGCCCTGGTGTACAACTACTTCGCCAGCCGCGATCATCTGTTCGCCGCCTTGTTGAAACGCGAACAAGTTGAATTGCAAGAACGGGGCTTGGGGGCGGCCTTGCGTGCGGAGAGCTTTCCCGAACTGGTCCGGCAAACCACGCGCGTGTATCTCGAACAAGTGCAAAGTCGCGGCGCGCTGATCGCGGCTTTGCTTTCCGATCCGTCCGTGGCGAAACTGATCGAGAGCGAGAATGTCGAGGCGCGTCAGCGCACGCGAACCTTTTTCGTGCGCCAAGTGGCGAAGGACTACAACCTTGCGCCGAACATAGCGGCGGTCAGCGTGGATCTCCTGTGGGCGATTACGGATGGCGCTGGGCGGCAATTTTCGCTCGGCGTCATTGACATAGACACGGCCGAGGAGATGTGCGTGCAACTCATCATAGGCGCGCTGGAGCGCCTGTCGCGCAAAGGCAAGGCGCTGCGCGCTTTGCGGCTTGTAGAAGGGTCTTAAGCCCCAAACGCGATCATGTTTCGCGCCACAACGCCGATGAAGCCTTCATCAGCCGCGTCAGCATGATCATGTGCGCGATTTCGGCGCCGCTTTCGTCGCGCAGCAGGCTCTCGTACCAGACGATCTCGGTGCGCGGCGTTTCGCCCAGCGCCAGCACGCGGCCCTCGGCGACATAGATCGTATCTGCGCGGATCGGCCCGTTGATAAAACGCAATTCGATGCCGCCATAGAGGCCGACGAAATCGCCGCGCACGTGGATGAGCGGGCTTGCAACCGCGCTCATGACGTCAATCGCCAGGTTCGCCGGCAGCGCGCGCTTGGGGCCAGTTGTGTAGATCGCCAAGCGCTCGGTCAGCGTCGGCAGATGCGCATCGAGGCGAGCGCTCGGCATGGCGATCGCGACATCGGCAACTTCATCGCCGACGCGCGCATCGGCAAGCATGCGCAAATCGCCGCGCGTTTCCCGCACGCTCGCCAGGCGCTGGCGCATCTCGCTGTCGGGATCGGCGCGCCCGCAGCCGGCCGTGCCCGCGCAGACGATAGCGCCATTGGCGTCGATCATGTCCACGCGCGCGCGCAAGAGCCCCTCAGCACGGGCCACGCTCTCCGCGCGGGCGCGCACGCGTTCGCCATCGAGCGTCGCGTGCTGGAAATAGAGCGAGAGCGCGCCATGTGCGAACCAATCCTCGCCGAACAGGGCGAGCGCCAGCGGCGCGAATTGCTCCATATGGATTGAGCCGGCGATGGTGCCCCCGCGCAGGCCGAGCTTTTGGGCGGTCGCATCCTCGTGGATGGTGCCCGCCGCGGCGCTGGCGATGTTCACCGGCGCACGCCACGGGCCGCAGGTGAAACCGTCCTCGACGCTGGTCGTGAACGCTTCGCGCTTCATGGCAGACCCAGCACATGTTTGGCGATGATGTTGCGCTGCACTTCGTCGCTGCCGCCGGCAATGCTGGCGGTGCGCCCGGTCAGATAGCGGATGGTTTCGCGCTGCGCCCAATCGGGGCCGATGGGGTCGAAATTCGTGCCCGGCGTGGCCGCCTCCGGCGCCCACGGCGCCGCGTAAGGCCCGGCGCATTCCAGAAACAGCGTGGTGATCTCCTGGATGATCTCGGTGCCGCGCAGCTTCAGCACCGAAGAGACCGGCCCCGGAGAACCGCCGGCGGCGATGTCGGCAAGGCAGCGCAATTCGCTGATCTCCAGCGCTTTGAGTTTGATTTCCGCCTCGGCGATCTTGGCCTGAAATTCCGGCTCGGCGTTCTCACGCGCGGCCTTGCGCAGCGCCTCGATCAAGCGGAACGACAGCGAGATCATCGACAGCCCGGTGCGCTCGTGGGTGAGCAGCGCCTTGGCGTAAGTCCAGCCCTTGCCTTCCTCGCCGATGCGATTTGAGACAGGGACGCGCACGCCGTCGAGCACGACGCGATTGATTGTGTGCAGGCCGTCTATGGTCTGGATCGGGTGCACGGACACGCCGGGCGATTTCATGTCCAGCAGCAGGAACGAGATGCCGTCCTGGCGGCGGGTTTCCTTGCTGGTGCGCACCAGCGCGAACATCCAGGCGGCGATGTGGGCGTAGCTGGTCCAGATCTTTTCGCCGGTGACGATGTAATCGTCGCCATCGCGCACGGCCTGCGTCGATAGCGCGGCGAGATCGGAGCCCGCGCCTGGCTCGGAATAGCCTTGGCACCATTCGACGCGATTCTCCAGAATGCCCGGCAGATGCGCGCGCTTCTGCGCTTCGGTTCCATAGGTTTGCAGGATCGGCGCGAGCATCAGCATGCCCATGCCGCCAAGCCGCGCCGGCAGGCCGCGTGCGCCGGTCTCGCGCTCCCAGATGTAGCGCTGCGTCGCCGTCCAGCCCGGCCCGCCATGTTCCACGGGCCACGTGTAAGCGGCCCAGCCTCGCGCCAGCAGCGCTGCCGCCCAGTCCTGCTGCTCGGCCTTGGTGTCGCGATACGCCCGCCCGCCCAGATGCGTCTCGATGAAAGCGCGCACCGTGTCGCGAAACGCAGTTTCAGCGGCGGAAAGCGCAAATTCCATCAGGCGATCGCCTCGCGCGCGTCGCGCCGCGCCATGGCTTCGCGCAGCCGCGTGTGCCGCGCGGCGGTGAAGCGATAGCGCCACATTAGCCAGATCGCCGGCGCCAGGATGACAACAGGAAGCAGCGCATAGAGCGCGCGCATCCAAAGCAGGTTTTCGGGGTCGGTTTCGCCCGCCGCATTGTAGCCGACGAGGGAAAGAAAGATCAGCGACATGCCTTGGCCGAAGGCTTGGCCGATCTTGTTGGTCATGGTGACGAAGGCGAAAAACAGGCCCTGACGGCGCGAGCGGCTTCTTGCGGTGTCAACGTCGACAGCGTCGGCGACGAGCGAGGCTGGCACCAATTCCAGCGCGCCGAAACACATGCCCTTGAACATGAAGATGGCGGTGAACAGGGCGATCTGGCCATGTTCGAGGAAGAACAGCGATATGTTGGTCATAACGACGATGACGAAGGCGCAGGCGAGCGCGCGGTGCTTGCCGATGCGCCCCGCCAGCCAAGTCCAGAACGGCACCGCCGCCAGCCCAACGGCGAAATAGGCCGCGTACACAAGCCCGATATTGGGCACGCCGATGACGTCGCGGGCGAAGAAGAGCGTGATGGTGATGCGGAAGGTCTCGGCCACATAGCCCAGAAACAGCGCCAAGGTGATGATGCGGAACGGGCCGTTGCGCAGCACGATGCGCGCGCCGCGGAAGAGGCCGACGAACGCTTCGCTGGCGGGCGCTTTCGGTTCGGGCGTGAATACTGTCACCAGAACCACGCAGATGGGCAAAAGCACCAGCAGCAGCACGCTCAGCGCCTGCAGCACATCTCCCGCACCCGCGCCCGGCCTGCTCAGCACCAAGGCGGGAAGCGCGGTCGCGAGGATGAGCCCGCACATGGTGAAGAACTGGCGCACCGAGAAAATGCGCGTGCGCTCGAAATAATCGTTGGAGAGTTCGCCGCCCCAGGCGGAGTGGGGTAATTGCACGAAGGTGAAGCCGAGATAGACGATGCTGAGCCAGGCGGCGAAGGTCCACACGCTCGGTTCGCCCAGGATCGAAAACATGTCCGGCATGAACAATTGCACGCAGCCGAACATCAGCAAGGCCGAGCCGAACGGAATCCAGACGCGGCGGCGGCCCCACGGCGTGCGGATGCGGTCGCTGGCGGCGCCGATCAGCGGATCGGTGATCACGTCGGTCAAGCGCGCGAGGATCATGGCAAGGCCCAGCAGCCCGAGCGGGATCCCCAATTCACCGGCATAGAAGGGCGCGAGATAGATCGATAGCGGCAAGCCGATGGTGGCCAGCGGCAGCGAGATCGAGCCAAACGCCGCCAGCCGGATCCACGGTAGGCGCTGCTCTTTCGGATCGCTCAAATCGCACTCTCCCGGTCACGCCAGTATCGCGCGCGCACAAGCCCGCGCTGGATTTTTCCGCTAGACGTGCGCGGAAGTTCGTCGACGAAATCGATTCCTCTGGGGCATTTGAAACTGGAAAGGCGGCCGCGTACGAAAGCTAAGATGTCTGACGCCAGCGATGCGTCGGGCGCGTGTCCCTCGCGCAGCACCACGCAGGCGCGCACTTCTTCGCCCCATTCCGCGTTGGGCGCGCCGATGGCGCAGGCTTCCGCCACCGCTGGATGCTGAGCGAGCGCGTCGTCGATCTCCTGGGGATAGATGTTGACGCCGCCGGAAATGATGCATTCGGCGGTGCGTCCGGTGAGAAAGAGGTAATCGTCTTCATCCAGGCGCCCGACATCGCCGAGCGTGAAATAGCCTTCGCGGTGCGCCTCTACGGTTTTTTCCGGGGCGTTGAAATACTCGAACGGATTGTCGCCGGAGGCGGCGAGATAGATGAGGCCGTCTTCGTTCGGCGCGGCGTCGCTTCCATCCTCACGCAGCACCCGCAACGCCGCCAGCGAAGGCCGCTTGCCGACGCTGCCCGGCTTCTTGAGCCATTCCTCGGCGGTGATGTGGATGCCGGCGCCGCCTTCGGACGCGGCGTAATACTCATGCAGCACCGGCCCCCACCATTCGATCATGGCGCGCTTGACCGGCGCAGGACAGGGCGCCGCGCCATGAAACACCTTGCGCAGGCTGGCGGCGCCATAGCGCGCGCGCGTCTCGTGCGGCAGCGCCAACAGGCGATGAAAATTGATCGGCGTCATGTGGCAATGGCTGATGCGATGGCGCTCGATCGTCGCGAGCACGGCCTCAGAATCCCACTGCTGCTGCAGAATGAGCGGCACGCCGGAGGCGAGCGACCAGCGTAGGTCGAACAAAAGCGGCGCTGCGTGATAGGCGGGCCCGGCGCAGAGATTGACGTCGATCTCCGGGCGATAGGCGGCGTAGCTCCCCTCCCATTGCGGCTCGATGATTTCGGGATGACGGCGCAGCACGCCCTTGGGTCTTCCTGTCGTGCCGGACGTATAGAGCATGATCGTACCGAGTAGCGGGGCGGCCGGATCGTCAGCGCTTTCGGAGGCGAGCGCTTCCTCGTAGCTCTCAAAACCCGGCGCACCGCCAATGGCGACGCGCACGGGCGCTGCGTGTTCAAGCCCCGCGGCGAAGCGCGCTTCGCACACCAGCGCCTTGGCCTCACAATCGCCGATAATGTAGGCCGCCTCGGCGGCAGAGAGGTGCCAATTGACTGGCGTGATCCTGAGCCCGATCCGCATCGCTGCCAGGAACGTTTCCACGAACTCAACCCGGTTGGCGCACATCAGCGCCAGGGCGTCGCCGGGCCGGAGGCCGGCCGCGCGGAGCGCGTGGGCGAGGCGGTTTGCGCGCTCATGCAAGGCGGCGAAGCTGCGCTGAAACAGGCCGTCGTCAAGGGCCAGGGCATCGGGTTTCTGAGCCGCATAGATCGCGCTCAACATGCCCGACGCGGCAGCCGCTTCGACGCCCATGTCATCTCCCGAACGGCGTTCTTCGACGCGTTATTGACGGGGTGTATAATAGAAAGTCCGTCGCCCGCAAATAGCCTGTCGCGTTTATGTCACGGTCTGCGCCATGGCGCGGAACTGCCTACTGACGGTTCATCTAACGGCTTGACGTTCCGGATACTCACGCTTACCGCTATTGACTGATTGTATAATAAGGGGTCCCCAAAGGGCCCGCGCCGAGGGGAGTGGCACATGAGCGCGAACGCAAAGCACTTTGGAGTCCTGCAAGTTTCTCTTGTAGCGCTGACGGCGATGATCGGGGGCGGCCAAGCGTCAGCCCAGCAAGCGCAAGACGGCGCCGCGACAGAGGAAGAGATTATCGTGGTCGCACAGCGCCGCGCGGAATCCTTGCAGGAGGTGCCTCTCGCTATCAGCGCCTTCACGGCCGAGCGCCTTGACGAAGCCCAGATCGAAGATGCGACCGACCTGCAATTCTCGATCCCCAATGCGGTGCTCACCGGAAACGATCGCTTTACGATTCGCGGTATCGGCAACAATTCGCTCGGTGGCGAAAACGGCGTCGGCACCTTCGTCAATGGTGCTGCTATCGGCTACCTGCCGCAGAACGAGTTCTTTGACCTTGAGCGCATCGAAGTGCTGCGCGGTCCGCAAGGCACGCTCTACGGCCGCAACACAACGGGCGGCGCGGTCAACGTGCTGACGCGCCGGCCGGGCGATGAACTCGGCGGCGATCTCAGCGTGCAAGTCGGAAATTTCGAGTCCGTGCGCATCGGCGGCGCGCTCAACATCCCGCTGGGGGACAATGTCGGTCAGCGCTTCGCCGGCTATTATCTCGATCGCGACGGCTACACGGAAAATCTGGCGACCGGCAACAATATCGATGGGCGCCATCAATGGGGCGTTCGAAGCACCACGCAGATCGATTTCAGCCCAGACACCTCGGGCACGCTCGTGCTTGGCTGGTACGAGGAAGACAGCTCGCGTGCGCGGGAGACAAAGCGCCTTTGCACTGCGGATCCTGTGCTGGGCTGCAGCCCAAATTCGCTCGGTTTT
>Ga0315902_10004737_pt1 | contig 19496 bp, 16 predicted proteins | sample LakEriMetagenome_9_FD_203523 | JGI IMG/M metagenome (GOLD analysis project Ga0315902, IMG submission 203523) | Freshwater fungal communities from buoy surface, Lake Erie, Ohio, United States - Buoy 12 MA117 | ecosystem: Environmental > Aquatic > Freshwater > Lake > Lake biofilm | place: USA... | reverse complement strand
CCCGCCAACCACCGTGTGTGGCCATCCACATAACTACCACCCAGTCCCGGCACAAGAAGACTCGGCCAGTGCCAGGGAGCGACAGAGAACTGGTAGATCACCGACCGATGATCCACCACGCGATCGGACTGTGCCACCCAGAAGGCAGTGGGGATCCACTGGATAGCTGCCATCGCGATCCCAATCGTCAGGAAAGCAAACCAGGCAAACACTGGATGCCGTCGGCACGCCGCGATCGACGACTGGATAGTACAACGCGAAGCCATTCTTCGTTTGAGGAAACAAATCGAAACAAAAAGAGCGGCGGTGCCACCCAGCAGCATGCCATGCACGACCGACTGGGGATCGCCCCCCAAGATCATCATCGATGCGGCCAATGACGCAGCGATGTTTGTCTGAGAAATGGAACAACCAGAGGTTCCTGCCAACGCGCTGGCCAACGATCCGAGAAGAAGAGGCAGCCAGGCAGCCGATATGAGGAAGGGCGGATTGTAGATCTGAAAGAAAATCGGTCCCGATAGGGAATAGCTGATCGCTGCCAGCGCGGCAACGCCGCAACTAGCACCCGCCTTTCGGACCGACCAGACCATCGTGGCCCACGCCAGCATGCCATGCAGAACCAAAAATATCCCTATTCGCTGTGAGATGGTGCCCCACGGCACCATGAGCACGCAGCGCAGCGGATAGAAGCTCAGCGACGTCCCTTCGCCAATCAGGTTGTTCCCCGTGCCGTCGAGATGGCACCAACGAGGCAACCAGCGATCGATTCCGGTCAAATGGTCCCAGGACGACCACATGGGAAAGTAGAAGTTCAGGGTGTCGCGGAACCCAGGTACTTTTCCCTGGTACCAAGACGGATACAGGCAGCCCAACCAGAGTGTGAGTGTTGCTAGGGCGGAGAACCAAAGCAACCGCCGCTCCAGCGACATCTCTGGAGCGTCCGCTCGTGGGTGGCTTGGAGTTTCCATCGCCACCCTCCCCGGTCCCGCCTCGCGTGCGATGACGTCTCGCGATTGGAGGTTTACCGCTTGCCGGCGATGGAGGCCTTCGCGCGGGCCTGCGTCACAGCGCGGTCGCGAATCGCCTGTTTCTCGGGTGAGTCGGCTGGCATAGCAAGGGCCACCCTGAGTTCCTCAGCCACCGCATTGCCGTCGATCGCCTCGGGCTTCATCATACGGTCGGTAAGGATGCAGACACCTTGACGGTTGACCTGCACAAACCCTCCATCGACATAGTAGGTCGACTCTGAGCCTCCCGACTTGACCTTGAGCAGGCCAAAGCCCAAACGTCCGATCATCGGACTGCGTCCCGGAAGGATACCCAGAAGTCCATCGAACATCGGAACGATGATCGAATCGGCCTGAGTGGTCAGTTCGGTTTTTTCCGGTGTCACCACCGTGCATTCAATCGTGGCCACGATTACTTCTTCCCTTGCTGTGCCATCTTCTTGGCTTGCTCTTCAGCCTGCTCAATCGGTCCGACGTACATGAACGCCTGCTCCGGCAAATGATCGTACTTCCCTTCGCAGATACCTTCAAAACTTCGGATTGTATCGTCCAGCTTGGTGATTTCCCCTGGCTTGCCGGTGAAGACTTCCGCCACGAGGAACGGCTGCGACAGGAATCGCTCGATGCGACGAGCCCGATGCACTACCATCTTGTCTTCTTCGCTCAGTTCGTCGACACCAAGAATGGCGATGATGTCCTGCAGTTCGCGATACCGCTGAAGAATCGTCTGAACCCGGCGAGCGATACGATAATGGTGTTCACCGACGTACTGCGGATCGAGAATTCGGCTATTGGAGGCCAGCGGATCGATCGCTGGATAGATCCCCTTCTCGGAGATCGCTCGCTCCAGGTAAATAAACGCATCCAGCTGTCCGAAGGCGGTCGCTGGTGCGGGGTCGGTGGGGTCGTCGGCGGGAACGTAAACTGCCTGCACGGAGGTGATTGCACCCTTCTTCGTGGAGGTGATTCGTTCCTGCAGAGCCCCCATCTCGGTAGCCAGAGTGGGCTGATAGCCCACTGCCGAAGGCATGCGTCCCAAAAGTGCCGAAACTTCGCTACCTGCCTGGGAGAATCGGAAGATGTTATCGACGAATAGCAGCGTGTCCTTCCCGGTAGTATCCCGGAAGTACTCGGCCATGGTCAGAGCGGAAAGAGCAACGCGAAGACGGGATCCTGGCGGTTCGTTCATCTGACCGAACACCATGCACGTCTGCTCGATCACTTTACGACCGGTCTTTCCGATTTCCGTCTCCTGCATTTCCAGCCATAGGTCGGTCCCTTCGCGGGTCCGCTCACCGACCCCGGCGAAGACGGAATAACCCCCGTGGGAACTGGCGATACGAGCAATCAGTTCGGTGAGAATAACGGTCTTACCGAGTCCTGCACCACCGAACAGACCTGCCTTCCCACCGCGAACGAAAGGGGTCAGCAGGTCGATCACCTTGATCCCTGTTTCAAAGACTTCGGTGTTGGTCGAAAGCTCGGACACCGAAGGTGCTTTGCGGTGGATCGGCCAGTAATCGTCCGACTTCACATCGCCGCGCTTGTCGATCGGCTCCCCAAGCACGTTGAAGACGCGCCCCAGAGTCCCCTCGCCGACGGGTACCGATACGGGGCGTCCAGTATCGACGCATTCCTGCCCACGCATCAGACCATCGGTCGAGCCTAAAGCAACGCATCGAACTCGACCGCCACCCAGGTGCTGCTGCACTTCCCCGGTCAGTCGCAGTTTGACCCCTTTCTTCTCCCCTTGAACTAGTACCGCGTTGTAAATCGGAGGGAGACCCGACGCTGGAAACTCTGCGTCGAAGGTGGAGCCGATGACCTGAGTGATATGTCCGACATTCTTCTGCGTGGCTGTGGCCATGTTAGCAATTCCCGATTGATGAATGAGCGTCTGGTGACGTGGTCTGCCTCTGTGTGGCGAAGCAGCCCACTGGATTCCTGTTGGTTTGCTTGTTTCTTACCCGAGCGCCTCCACGCCCCCGATGATTTCCATGATTTCGCCGGTGATTTTGGCTTGTCGAGCCCGGTTGAAGGTGCGCGACAACTGCTTGATCATGTCTCCGGCATTCTCGGTGGCGCTCTTCATCGCCACCATTCGCGCGATCTGTTCACTGACGGCAGCGTCAAGGAAGCACTTGAACAGGCGGACTCGAAAACTGGCTGGCACCACCTCCTCGAGAATGCTCGCGGCACTGGGGAGGAATTCATAGTCTTCCTTCGAACCACTGGACGCCGTGTCGGTGGATGGTTGGGTGAATGGAAGCAGCGTCTCGACCACCGCCTGCTGTTTGGAAATGCTTTGGAATCGCGTGTAGGCAACGTCCACGCGATCGATCTGTCCGGTGACAAATCGCTGAATCAGGTCGTCGGCGATCTTGGAGACAGCATCAAAGGATGGCTGGTCTTCGAACTGAGTGTACGTATTCTCGATGTCGACGCCTCGGAATTTTAGCGCCGCGATGCCTCGCTTGCCGCTGACCTGAAGCGATGATTTGCCAGTCAAGTCGGCCAGTTCCGCTCGTCGCTGCAGCGCGACCCGAACCACCGAACCGTTGTAGCCACCACACAGTCCCCGGTTGCTGGTGAGGACCATCAGTTCGGCACTGGATGGTTTATCACGGACTTCCAGAAGCGGATGGGAGACACTGGCACCGGACCGAGCCAGATCGCGAACGATCGCAGTGATGCGATCGGTGTAGTCGGTTGCCGCCGCCGCTCGATCCATCGCTTTCTTAAAGCGCGCCGTCGCGATCAGCTCCATGGTCCGCGTGATCTTGCGGATGTTCTTGATCGACTTGCGTCGTTTGTCGAGAGCCCGAAGATTGGCCATCTTTCGATCCAGCTATCCGGTTTGGTTGGTGAGGGCGTGGTGGAAGTGGGCCGACCGAACCCAATCGGTCGGCCGCTGTCGGTGGCGAGCGGTCGCCTTAGGCTACGCTCGGAATGTCGCCTTGAAGCCGCTGATGGCTCCCTTGATCGCCTCTTCGATTTCCGGTGTCAGGTCGCCGATCTGAACGATCTTCTCGAGCAGCTCCGGAGACCGGTTGCGGACGAAATCGAGCAGCCCCTGTTCGAACTCGCGAACCTTGGCAACCGGCACTTCATCCAGATGACCACGGGTCCCTGCGTAAATGCTCACCACCTGCTCCGCAACGCTCATCGGCTGGTACTGCGCTTGCTTCAGCAACTCAACCATCCGATAACCGCGGTCCAAACGAGCTTGGGTGGCAGGGTCCAGTTCGGTACCCAGCTGTGCGAAGGCCTCCAGTTCACGGAAGGATGCCAAGTCTAGGCGCAAACCACCGGCGACCTTCTTCATCGCCTTGATCTGAGCCGCACCACCGACCCGCGAAACCGAAATACCAACGTTCATCGCGGGACGAATCCCGGAGAAGAAGAGGTCAGGTTGCAGATAGATCTGTCCGTCGGTGATCGAAATCACGTTGGTGGGAATGTACGCGGAGACTTCCCCTTCCAGCGTCTCGATGATGGGGAGGCTAGTAAGCGACCCGCCACCAAGATCCTTCGACAGCTTAGCCGATCGTTCCAGTAGTCGGCTGTGGCAGTAGAAAACGTCCCCTGGGAACGCTTCACGTCCCGGAGGACGACGCATCAGAAGGCTCAACTGCCGGTACGCTACCGCCTGTTTGCTCAAATCGTCATAGACGATCAGCGCATGACCGCCGTTGAACATGAAGTGTTCGGCCATCGCCGTGCCGGCGTAGGGAGCGATGTACTGAAGGGGTGCAGGTTCGCTAGCGCCCGCTACAATCACGGTCGTGTAGTCCATCGCGCCGTGTTTCTTGAGCGCTTCGATCACCAGAGCGACCGAAGAGTCCTTCTGGCCGACGGCGACGTAGAAACATTTAACGCCAGTGTTCTTTTGATTGATGATCGCATCGATCGCGACGGCGGTCTTGCCCGTCTTGCGGTCACCGATCACCAGTTCGCGCTGGCCTCTTCCGATCGGTGTCATCGCATCGATCGCCTTGATCCCCGTCTGCATCGGCTCATGCACCGGATGGCGTTCGGCAACGCCGGTAGCAATCAGTTCGACAGGTCGCTTCAAATCGGTGTTGACAGGGCCTTTGCCATCGAGCGGGTTGCCCAGTGGGTCGAGCACCCGGCCGATCACCGCGTCTCCGACGGGAACCGAAAGAAGTCGGCCCAGCGCCTTGACTTCGTCACCTTCTTTGATCGAAAGATAATCACCGAGGATGATCACCCCGACGCTTTTTTCTTCGAGATTGAACGCCAGCCCGGTGACCCCGCTGGGGAACTCCACCATCTCACCGCTCATTACGTTGGAGAGACCGTAGACGCGAGCGATCCCGTCCCCCACCTCCAGCACCGTGCCGACCTCGCGGACGTCCATCTGGCTTTCAAACTGCTCGATCTCCTTCTGGATGACCGAAGCGATTTCGTCCGAGTTAAACTTCATGCCTCACCTCAATCGGTGCTGACTGACCGAAAATTATGAAATGAAAAAGAATTCTGATGCCATCTATTCTGGTGCGGCTGAGCGATCCTGCTGGAACACCCTGCCGGTTCAACGTACCAATCGAGACTGCTGTTGCCTGAGCGACTGCTCGGTCTTCTCCATTGCGATTTTCTGGCTGCTACGGAGCCGGCCAACGACGCTGCCGTCCAGAACCGTGTCGCCATGCCGGATCAATAGGCCTCCAAGGATCGACGGATCGACCCGTTCCTCTAAAACCACCTCGGCCTGAAAGCGATCTTTCAGACCTTTTCGAATCTGTTCCCTTTGGCCATCCGTCAGCGGCGCAGCCGTGGTGACAGTGACCGCTTGGCGACCCTGAGAGGCATCGAAAATTTTCCGAGTGCTGGCTGCGATACTACGAATCGACCCGAAACGTCCGCGTCGACAGACCACCTTGAGGAAGCGTAGTAGTACGTCGTCCACCCTGCCCCGAAGTGCCCGGTCGATCCATTCCATCTTGCGTTCCATCGGAACACTTGGACTGACCAGCGCGGCATCGAATGCAGGAAGTTTCGTCAGCACCTCAGCCACCAGCGACTCCAGCTGTTCGACGCCGGTCCCGGACTTGGAGCCAAGAGCCCCTAAAAGGGCTTTGCCATACATCTCGCCGATCACTTGGTCCTGATCGTCAAAGACGGTTTCGATAGGTTGCGCGTCCGCCATCGGGTCGACTCCATGGCAACCGATTGAAGCGGTCACCACTGTGATCTAAGGAAATCGATTCGATCGTCAGGGAAATTCCCGACAATCCCGTTCGATCCACCTTCCTCGAACGCCGTCCGGGCGACCGAGAAGTAGGTAGACAACGCGTTTCAATTGGCGCTAGGCAATTTCCGTAGCGCTTCTTGAATCAACTGCTGATGATCTTCTGCCTTCACTTCGCGTCCCACAATGCTCCGCGCGAGAGAGAAAGCAAGGTCGGTGCTTTTCTTCCCCAACTCGCCAATCGCTGCAACCTTCGCCGCATCGATTTCGGCCAAGGCGTTGTCCCGCTGTCGCTGGGCTTCGGCCTGAGCCTCCGAGACAATTCGCTGACCTGATGCCTCCGCATCTTTCTTGGCTTGAACGAGCATCTCCTGCGCCTGCAGGGCAGCGGCATCGAGTTTCTGCTGGTACTCGGCCAGCTTTCTCTGAGCCTCTTCCGATGCATACTGAGCGTCACGAATCTGCTTGTCGATCTTCTCTTCCCGGGCGGTGAGAGCCGCTTGGATCTTCTTCCAGGCAGCAAAGTACAGACCCAGCAAGAGCAACCCAAAGACGATCGCCGAAAAGATCGCTTTGTCGGTTCGCCACTCCACAGGAGCCAGCAGTTGGCTGGACGCATGCCCATGCGTCAAATCGACCTCGTGATGACCATCGGCTCCGTGGCCCTGCTCGTACATCGCCAACGGCATCGCAACATCGAGAACCGATGCGTGCACCCCGTTGCCAATCAGCACGCCAAGCAAGAGCGACCAGGCCATCCAGCCCCACCGCACCTTCAACGCTTGCATCATCATGAAGTCCTTGCAGCGGATTCCAAAAGGAAAACCACCCTTCAAATGTCTTTCGCTCAATCTCTCTCGACGCAATAACCTACGGACTGCCACCGTTGAATCACGGCCCTAGCAGACGAATGACCATAGCAATCGATCGACTCGGCGTTCCAGATCCCATCGATTGCTCGATGACCTCCAAACCTGCCGACAGATGCGATGCAGTTGCCACAAGCCTTTCCGTCCGTTCTCGGAAACAGACCGTCTTGTTCCGGCTTTCCACTTGCCAATCGACTGCCGTTGGGAGCAATCGACACCAGATGGACTAAGACCATCACTCTCCCAAAACCGGACCGATCGAATTCAATCGTCCGGAAAGGGAAGGCAGAATGGTCCGCTTACTTGAATGGATTCTGGCCCTGGCAGACGATCACCGCGAAGAACGCGAGACCTTCGATCAGTGCTGCAGCGATGATCATCGCCACCTGAATCGTACCGGAGGATTCGGGTTGTCGAGCGATCGACTCCACGGCTCCCTTGGCCAGCAGGCCGATTCCCAGCCCGGCCCCAATCACCGCCAGACCGGCACCAATCGCTCCGGGAATCGCGCCCGAAGCAACTTCCTGGGCCGAAGCTGGGGCTGCCAGAACAAACATCAGTCCGAAAGCCCACAATGCGGCTCGCAAATGATTCATCACAGCAGAACTCTCCTAGAAAAACAGAAACACCAAATCGTATCCCTTTCACCCGCCTGACGCCAAACAGTCAACATCCATCAATGATGATGGATGGCACTGCCGACAAACAACGCCGCCAGGAAGGTGAAAATGTAAGCCTGAAGGAAGGCAACAAACAGTTCCAGAAAACTCAATGCAGTGGTCCCCAGCAGCGAGATAATCGCCAGTGCCGACCAACTGCCCGAATGCATCGTTAGCGCGTGGGCGCCAAAGGCCATGCCCATGATTCCAAGTAGCACCGAGTGACCGGCCACCATGTTGGCCAGCAATCGCATCGCCAAAATGAAGTGCTTGATCAAAAGTGAAGCTGCCTCAATCACCCAGAGCAGTGGAACGATGAAGATCGCCAAATAAGGAGGAAGGCCTAAGGAAGGGCAGATATTTTTTAGGTATCCCAACAGCCCGAATTGCTTGATCCCTAGGTAAAGCCCGAGCAGAAAAACAAAGATGGCCAGCGTTCCAGTCGTGCCGATGACGCTGGTGGGGGCTCCCACCCAAGGAATCATTCCGGCCAGGTTGCAGCCGAGAATGAAGGTGAATAGTGTCCAAAAGAAAGGCATGTATTTGTCGGCATCGTGTTCGCCCATGGCAGGTACAACCACCTGGTTGCGAACGAAGGTAACCATCCCTTCCAGTGCGTTCCAGAGTTTGCCTTTGGGGGCATCGCCTGACGACATCTTTCCGGCCAACCATCGGAAGAGATAGAAGACTAGAAGAGCCACCGCCAGTTCGATCAGCATGTAGCGGCTGATGCAGAATCCGGCGCCAGGTTCGTAAGCGTTTTTCAATGTGCCGAAGGGCTGCGGGATGAAGATTTTCCCGTTCAGCGATTTGTTATAGGCCTCTATCTTGGCGGCATCCCACTTGGCACCGGGCGACTGCGCCAAGTAGCTGTCGAGTGTTTCCTTGGAATCTGCCGACAACTGGGCCGATTTCCACTTCTGCAGTTTGGCTGGATCTTTGTAGATTTCATTGACCCAGGCGAGCGGTTCTTCAGGGTGGTTCGAAAGGTAGACCGAAACGACATCTTTTTCCTGAGGTGCCTTCTTTTTCGCCCAGGCTTTGGCCCTCACCGTCAATTCGCTATGGTGACGATCCAGCCAAGCGTCCAGCGGCCAAGAACTGTTGGAGTGGTTCTTGTGAGTCCAAGTCTTCCACTCCTCTTGTGCCTCAGCGATCTGGTCGGCACTGACCCCCAGCTCCTGCAAAGTCTGCTCAAATCGCTTCGACTCCCACTGCTGGTAGTCGTCGTCCAGTCGAACCATCCACGATGGAAATTCGCTTGCCGACTTGCGGTGGCTTGGCCAAAGAAAGCGAGGGACTTCGAAGTAATAGCTGTCTTTGATGTGGAGGATGTCGTCCGCCATAAGTCACTGCTATTCACGAGTCGGTGGGGGAGAAGATTTCCAAATGCTGAGCCCTGATTCTAATAACAGGAAAGGGAAATAACAGCCCAGCAAGCATTGGGCGAAAAAATTATCCCCTGGCCATTTCGTCGCACCTGCCAGTAAAAGGACGGCCAGGTACGAACCAAGTCTCCATGCGACGATCAGCAGCGGTCCGCCGGCTCCCAATCGATTCCAATTGCCCGAGCTGCTGACCAGCAAGGATGGAATCGAAATGGATAGCGCGATACCTGCGGCCAGCCACCAAGACCGGCGATGCCCATCGCCAGTGATCAGGTGAGTCAAACCGATTCCGATCAGTGGGCTGATCCCTGCCAGCAAGATCGCTGCAGCCAGGGCTTTGGTGAAGTTCAATATCGGTCTCCCCTAGATCCATCGTGCCTTCTGCCGTTGGAAGCTATCTACCCTTGGCCGATCAGTGGCAGGTGGAGGGACCAGCCGATCTTTCGGAGATGCCAAAGCCGCTAGGGTCGTTCCGATTCCCGATCTGGCTGGGTTGTCTCCAGCGGCTCATCCACCAGTGGTTTTCCCCGCGCAGGGTGCTGAGCGTGGAACCGCGCAACCAGGACCACCAGTCCAACCATGCCGGCGAGCATCCCTAAAAGGAATCCAGCGGCTGTGAACCAACGAGTCGCCAGTTGGCGATCGAGCCAGGATCCAAGCATTCCAGGGGCGACCATCACCAGAAGGACCGCCAGGACGCGCGAAACCCAGTCGATAGCACCCGCAGCAGCGATTCTGGGGCGAGGGGATTTGCTGGAATTCCTATCGTCTTCCGAGACTCTCATGCATACCCCTCGAAAGAAAGTGGACAAACGAGTCTTTTAATCTTTTCTAATCGATTTTTTGTTTCATTCATTTGATAAAAAGTAGTGTACATCTATTTCAAAACTAGGCAATTCTTCATTTGGCAAGCATACTGTTTCGGTCAGAATGTCCGTTCGGCACTTCAGGGGGCCGATGGCACGGGAGACAGATTGGGCGGTTGTTTCAAGAAGACGAATTTGTGGAAATAACGATTTCCGATGCGAATCGATGCTTCTCGGAGGCGGCTGGATCGAGTCGCCAGAGCGGCTCTTGCTTTGTTGGCTGGCCGTTATGCAGCGACGGTGTTGGGAGCCAGCGGAATCGTCGTCCGATAGACAACCTTTGAGTTCCGATCGACCTTCAAGCCCACGACTACCTACCTTCCCCTCTCCACCCTTTCTACCTCATCCGGATTGCTAAGCCTATGGCCAGCGCCCCGAAGAAAAAAACTTCTGCTCCTGTTCGCAAACCGACCGCTGCTGCCAGTCCCAAGGGCCGTGTGTCCAGGCCGGGCACTAAGCCAGGTACTAAGGTTGGTGCCTTAAAGCAGGACAAGGGCTCCAAGCCCAGTGCGCAGGCAAAGGGGAGCGCGGCCACTGGTGGAAAAAAACCAACCGCCGTCGGGAAGGTGGCAACCAAGCCGGCAGCTCGCATCAGCGCGCCATCGCCAGCGGCCAAGAAGTCGGCCAAGGTGGTTCCGGCTCCCGTCGTGAAGAAGGTGGTCAGCAAGCCACAGCCATCAGCGCGTCCCAAGCCATCCAAGCCGACTGTCGAAAAGGTACCGGTCGTCAAGCCGACCCCGGCGCGTGTTATCAAGAAAATCCGAGATATGCAGGCATCCAAAGAGCTGCGAAAAGATTTGGCGCAGCCGATACGCCTACCGGTCCCCAGCGCTCATACAGTCAGCGATTACTCCCCCGATCCCAAAAAGGATCGGCTCGTTCTGATCGTCCGCGACGCCTACTGGCTTCACGCGTCTTGGGAGGTGACTCGCAGGAGTGTCGAGCGGGCCAAGGCGGCGCTAGCGGACCATTGGCATTCGGTTCGTCCGATTTTGAGGCTTTTGAAGGTCGATAACTCCGGTACCACCAACCACTTCGAATCGATCGTTCGGGATATCGAGATCCACGGAGGAGTGCGCAACTGGTACATCGACGTATCCGACCCGCCCTCGACCTATCGGGTGCTGTTGGGTTACCTGGCCACCGGGGATCGATTTCACGAACTGGCCAGAAGCAATGTGGTCACGACACCGGTGCCGGGAAGCGATGAAGCGGTCAGTGCGCACTGGGCGGACATCGCCAAGGATGCGGAGCGGATCTTTGCACTCAGTGGTGGTTACAACGATGAGCGGGAAACGAAGGAACTCCAGGACGTATTCGAAGAGCATCTGAAGCGACCGATGGGTGCGCCGGCTTTGGCTCAATTCGGCAGCGGGGCAGAGGGCTCCATGCGCCGCCATCGCAATTTTCATTTTGAGCTGGATGCCGAAATGGTCGTCTTCGGCTCCACACACCCCGATGCCTACGTGACGCTGGGAGGGGAACCGGTCAAAGTCCGGTCCGATGGTACTTTCAGCGTCCGCGTGCCTCTTCCTGACCGCCGACAGGTTTTGCCTGCCACAGCGTGCACCCGGGATGGTGTGGAGGAGCAGACGATCGTGATTGCTGTGGAGCGGAATACGAAGGTCATGGAGCCACTTTCCAAGGAAAATGAGGAATCTTAAGCGGCAACCCCCCCACTGCCCAGATTTCTTAATTTGCCAAAACGACCGATTTTTTCGGTTTGTTGGCGGTTGGGACTGCGCCTTTTCGCTCTAATCATTAGAGACGAATCAGTTCACGGTTTGGCGCAGGTGTTTGAGAGACTTCAGGGGGGATAGTGATGCCAGGAAAGCGGATGGGACGGACTTTGCGTTGCGAGGCACTGGAGAGCCGATCTTTGATGGCGGCGGACTTGGTGACTCACAATTTTCTTCAGCCCCACGACGTCAATGACGACCGTCTGGTCTCACCGGCCGATGCACTACGGCTGATCAACTCCCTCAACGCCCCGACGGCATCAGTCGATTCGATCTTTGCCGATGTCAACGATGACTCCAAGCTATCTCCGATTGATGCGCTGATGGTGATCAACACGCTCAATACGCAAGTGGTCACCGTAGCTGCTCAGCAAGCCCGAGTGACGGGTGCCCAGCAGGGGATCAGTGCACGAGTGGAACTGGAGGTGGAAGGGTCGAAAATCGAAATGAGCATTCGCTTGTTGGGCGGAGCACCTGGATCTTCGCACCCAGTGACGCTCGACAATATCTCTTTGGGAACCATGACGATCGACTCCAAGGGGCGAGGTCGGCTTGATCTTTCCCGCGGTGATGACAACGACAAGGATCTGCCACTTCCTCCCAGCATCACGCAGTTGAAGCCTGAGATGGTGCTGGTGATCGGTGAGTTGGTGCGGTCCAACTTGGCTAGTCTGACGGGCACCGGTGGCAACACGGGTGGTGGCACTGGCGGCGGCACTGGCGGTGGCACTGGCGACAACAACCAAGGATCCTCCGAGTGGTTGGCGACTCCGGATGTTCTGGGGACGATGATCAGCAAGGCAGAATACGAAGTTGAGGTGGAAGGTGGGGTGACGAAGCGGAAGTTCAAGGTGGAGGTCGAGCGAGCGGCAGCTGGCACTTCGATCCCCATTTTGATCGACGACCGGCAGGTGGCGACGTTGGTGGTCGACTCTCAAGGTGAAGGCAAGATCACTTTGACCACCCAGGTGCGCGATTCCGATGAAACGCTGATGCCGGCCGATTTCCCCTCGATTAACGACAAGACCGTCGTCTCCATTGGCGGGGCGAAGGGGAATTTCCGCAAAGTGGGCTGACGCCTTTGACGGCCGGGTGACTTCCAGTCGGCTCCTGACGGGGCCGACTGTTCTTTTTTGGCAGTTACCCTAGATGCCAAAAGATCCCACGACTATCCGATGAGGTCAACGCGATGGATCCTAAATCCGATCCGGATGACGACATCCTACTGATCCGTCGATTGAAGCAGGGGGATCAGGATGCGGCGACGGCAATTTATCTTCGATACGCCGAGCGACTGTTGCAGTTGGCCAAAAGCCAGACGCCTGATCTTTTGCAGTCGCGGATCGATCCCGAGGAGATCGTCCAGTCGGTTTTCCGCACCTTTTTCCGGCGAGCGGCTGACGGACAGTATGTGGCGCCTGAGGGGGACGAACTGTGGAAACTGTTTTTGGTCATGGCGCTCAATAAGATCCGAACTCGTGGGGCCTTCCACCGCGCCAAGAAGAGAGATTACCGACGCACGGTCCAGGGGCTGGAACCGGAAGATGCGGCCAATCAGGATGACACACAGGAAGCCTACCATGTGCTCCGTTTGAGCATTGAAGACTTCATCGAACAGTATCCAGATCAGCATCGGGATGTCGTTCGTCTTCGGATCGAAGGATTTGAAGTCAATCAGATCGCAGAGAAGCTGCAGCGAAGCAAGCGAACGGTGGAGCGGATTCTGCAGGGGTTTCGGGAGCAATTGATGAAGTCAGCCTTGATCGAAAGGAGCTGACGCAGAATGCTCGAACTGGATGAAGTGATCGAACGCTTTGAGCAATCGATACGCAAGCAGGGGGTAGCTTCGATTGAGCCGCGAAGGTTTTTTCGCGACCAATGGGAAGTAAAGGAATGGGGGAATCGTGAGGAGACGGTTGTCGAGCTGCTTCGGGTCTGGATGGAATACCGATGGCAGGCGGGGTTAGCGACGACTGCCGAACAGGCGATTGCTGAGTTCCCTGGGGAGACCTTTTCACCGACGTCCAGGCAGCTTCTGGCTTTCGAGGAGCAGCGGCAGCGCAACCAGCAGCGGAGCGTGGGGCCGAAGGTGGTGCTGCGACCGGTGACAGACCTGCCCCAGGAGGGAGACACCTGGGGGGATTTTCAGCTGCTGCAGCCTTTGGGCCAAGGTGCTTTTGCACGCGTCTTCCTGGCTCGCCAGCAGTCACTCGCACAGCGCCTGGTGGCTTTAAAACTGACGTTTCTCCCTTCCGAGGAAGGGCAACTGCTGGCCAGTCTTCATCATTCCTCCATCGTTCCGATCTACTCGATCCACTGCATCGATCAGGTTTATGGCATCTGCATGCCTTTCCTCGGGAACACCACATTTTCCGACATGCTGAGGGATCCACGGTTGGCCGGCCCAGGATCGACCAAACGTACGCCGCGCGCGTTGCTTCAGACGGTCCGCGATCGTCAGGTTCTGCTGCGACCGCAGAGCGAAGCCGTTTCGGTGCCGGGTGCCGATGGCGTGCCGAAGGGATTGGGGCAAGAGCACGATATTTCATCCCAAGACGCCATGGAGTCGCCCGCCGCACTGCTTTCGCAAACGGTGGCTCCGCGTGCCCTTCAGCATGGGTCTTTGGCCCGTGGAATCTGCTGGATGGGCGCGCAATTGGCGGAAGGCCTTTGGCATGCCCACTGTCGTGGGATTCTGCATTCGGATATCAAACCGGCCAACATCCTGGTGGGTAGCGATGGACAGCCGCGTCTGATCGATTTCAATATTTCTCAAAGCCGCTCCAGTTCCACCGACAGCGGTCGGCTGGGGGGCACCTATCCGTATATGTCCCCCGAGCACCGAAACGCGATGGAGGGGGTCGGATCGATTGATGCACGAGCTGACATTTACTCTCTTGGGATGGTGTTGACGGAGCTGTTGGTTGGACAGTTGCCTCGCGCCGCTTGGGCTCGTTCCGGAGAGTCCCAGCGGATCGTATCTGAGGCAAGAGAGCAGTTGAAGGCCGAACGGATTTCGCCGGCCTTGCAGGCGATCCTTCTGAAGGCGATCGCGTCGGATTCGGCAGATCGCTATGCGACCGCTAGCGATCTGGCAGACGATCTTCGCGCTCAGTACGAGGATCGACCATTGGTCCACCAGCGGGAGCCAAGTTGGCTGGAGCGAATGGGCAAGTGGACTAGACGGCATCCGCAGATTGCCTCCAACACCTCGCTTGCAAGCCTCCTGTTGTTCCTTCTGCTTGCGACCGGGGGAATCATCGCCTCGTTGCAGCAATCGCTCCTTCGTTCCCAGACCAGTCGCTCCACGATGCTTCTGGCGCAATCGCTACCCGAATCGATCGCGCTTGCAAGTTCCTCGTTGATGGATCCCCGTCAGATCGCAGCGGCGATCGGGAGCGCCAATCGAACGCTGAGCCATCTGGATGGCTCTCGAGGGGGGCTGGAGACCGACTCCGAATTCTGGAGTGCATCCCCATCGAGTGGGCCTGGGCTTGCCGAAGAACTCCGGCTCTGGCTTGCTGTCACCGAAGCATGGACACCTCAGATGCTGGTCGACGGCGGGGTGTCGCGTGAAGATATCGACTTCTTCTTCCAGCGACGCGACCGACTGATGCAGACGCGTCCAAATCCTGGCCAGCAGGAGGCCGGTATACTGGCGGACCTTCATCAGATTCGCCAGTCGCTTCAGAAGGGTGTTACAAAAGAGGCGATCGACGCGCTGAAGCGGAAGGATCTGGCCGCCTCCTCCAACTACGCCGCTTGGTGGATGCTGGGGGATGCCTGGTTGGCGGCTGGCCAACCGCGGCCTGCTCAGCAGGCATATACGGCGTGCATCGCACTTCGTCCAGATATCGCGGTGGCCTACTTCAATCGCGCTTCGGCCAGTCTGCTGGGCGGCCAACACGAAGATGCGATCCAGGACTACGCCCGCGTTCTGAAGTTGCAGCCCGACTGGCCGTGGGTTCGGTTCAATCAGGCGGTCAGTCTATCCCGCATGGGGAAGAATCAGGAGGCTTTGGAAGCCCTCGAGGCGGCTCAGGAAAAGGGACTGCCCTCGGTAAGTCTTCATCGCCTGGCGGCGCAGTTGCACCAGCAACTGGGCGACCAGGAAGAGGCTCGGAAGCAGCAGGAGATGGCGTTGCGGGTGACCCCTACCAGCAGTCAGGACTGGGTCGACAGGGGCCTGCTGAATTTGAGCCGTGATCCTCGGATGGCAGCAGAAGACTTCGAAAATGCCATCCGCTTGGAACCCCAGTCAGTCGATGCCCATCAAAAGTTAGCTCATGTCTACTCGGAATACTTAGGAGATCCCCAACGAGCCTGCGGGTATCTGGATTCGCTGGTTTTGTTGGCGCCCGACCAGCCGACGCATCGTGCGGGCCGGGCAGTTCTGCTGGCAAGGCGAGGTCAGTGGAAACCGATGATCGAAGATTTAAGGGTTCTAGAGTCTTTGCGATCCGACGATCCTATGGTCCAATATCAAATTGCCAGCGCCTACGCACTGGCGGCACCTCAGATGCTCCCTGGCTCGCAGTCCGAAGATCCGGCTTGGTCTGCCAGCGTGATGGAAGCCAGGGCGATGGCATGGATCCAACTCGCCTTGATCCAGTCGCCTGAGCTTGCGGGGCTGATGCGAGGTGACCAAGACCTCAGTTCCCTCCGCACCAATCCGTGGTTCGTACGGCAACTGACTGCAGCGGAGTTTCTCGCTCAACCGGTCCCTGAAAGTAAGTCGCTTCCATGAAAAAAGCCGACAGGAACCATAGACGACGCGGTCGCGGCGGAGTGAGCATGCGATTGGAATCGCTTGAGCCACGCATGATGATGGCACGCGACTCCTTTGTTTCGGTTGGCAGCTTGACCTTTAGCTTTGCCCCCGATGGCACCCAGGTCGGTTCCCGCGTCAGCAGTCTGCAGCAGGAATTGGGGACGATGGCGTCGACGGACCAATGGATGGCTGCTTTCGCACGCGCCTTTCAGACTTGGTCGAATTCGGCCGGGGTTAACTTTGGTTTGGTCGAAGACAATGGAGCCCCTGCAGGGATCTATGGACCCACTCGGGGCGATCCTCGCTTCGGAGACGTGCGCATCAGCGGGTTCGATATTTCTCTCGATACCTATGCAGAAGCGGTCGATGGGGAATCCCGAGCCGTTGGAAGTTGGGCGGGGGACATGGTCTTCAACACGGCAGCCGACTGGACCAGTCTGTCAGCGATCGAATCTGCAGCCATTCATGAAATCGGCCACGTCCTGGGGCTTGACCACAGCGACGATCCCCAGTCTCCCATGTACGCACATGGTCCTTCTGGAAACTTGGTTTTGACCCCGCAGGACATCGTCAACCTTCAGGCGATCCACGGACCACGCCTGCGAGATCCCAACGAAGAAGGGAAAGGAAACAACTCGATCGACCGGGCTTCTGAGATCAAGGGAAGCGATGAAGATCAGGACAGTGCCGATGGCTTTGATGGCAGCCAAGTTTGGGTTCAGTTCGGCGACCTTCATGATCCAAGCGATCGAGATGTCTTCGAAATCAGAACAAGCGATGAGTATTCAGGACCGATGGCAATCGAAGTACGAACGAAGAGCTTCAGTCTGGCGAAACTCCGCTTTCAGCTGACTGATCGCGATAACCGTCTGATTCAAAGTGGTGTGGTGGATGGAATTCTCGGGGGCATCGGCCGGATCGAACTGGGGTCCTCCATCAAGGAACAAGAGTACTATCTGCAGATCTTCTCCGGAAGCGATCCCTTTTGGACTCGTGGGGACTACGCTATCACCATCGCAACCCCGCAAAGGTTTCAAAGCCAGGGACCCCAGATCGTCGACTGGTCGATCGACGCTCATCGCTGGTACTACGACAGCGATCTGGCACGAGACGGGTATTCCTATCATCTTGTCCAGGGCGCTGGGTTGCCCCCCGTGTTCGATGACGACTCAGATCCAGGAGATGATGATCACGTCAATGCCATCCCGCTGGAACCAGCACTTTCTACCTCGAGCAGGCAGGTCTATCGCACCGTCGGTACAATTACCGACCAACTAGACAAGGATCAATTTCTGATCCGGTCTCCCAAGTCGTTTTCTGGTCCATTGGAACTGACGATCGACGTCGAGAGTCTTCAGATCGAAGGGTTTGTCCCAGAAGCGGTATTGATGCGAGCTGATGGGACGCTGCTGCCACTAGTGCAACGGGTCCGAGGCTACGGGCAGTTCCAGGCGATCCTGTCTGATGTCGCTCCTGACACCCAGTACATCATCCGTTTGAACGGTGGTGCTAGTGGAGCTGCGTACCGCACCGGCGGATTTTCGCTTCATGCAACCTTCGCTGCTCCTTCAGATGCGCCAGATGCCCTGGGCTCGGGTACTCTGAATCCCGGCCAGCCGCAGTGGAGCCGCGAACTGCATGTGGCTCGGCCACAGCTTGTCTCCTTCGGCCTCCAATCCCAGGCCACTGTGACTAGTGGTCAGATTTGGATGTCGCTGTTCGATCCGTCGATGAAGCGACTGACCGGTTTGGTCGTACCGCTGGGACAATTCCGGAGTTCACCTGGAGTCTTTCTGGAGCCTGGGACCTATTTCCTCCAGATCGCAGCCGCGACTGTGGCAGGGCTGGTCCCGGAAGCTTCGTTCTCCCTGAGTGCGCAGCGACCCAGCCAACCGATTGGACCGGTGATCGGCCCCGATGGCGTGCAGCCCAAATTCCTCTGCCCCGGTGAAACGGATAAGTACTGCTATCCCACCTCACCGACGCCATCCAACACACCCGTCAACGTCTCTCCACTGCCACCACTCCAGCCACTTCCCCCAGTTTCTCCCAAAGCAGTCCCTGCGCCTCCAGACGATTGGTTCTGGCGCAACCAATTGCTGCCTACGAATCCGGTCCTACCGGCAGATGTCAATGCAGATCAACGGGTCAGTCCGTTGGATGTGATCGCCATCGTCAATCATCTGAATGACAAAGGGGCAGGACTTTACCCGCCACTCCCGGTCCACATCGGTTATCTGGACACCAGCAACGACGGTAGCGTTTCTCCACTGGATGCGTTAATTGTCGTCAACTATCTCAACACCAAACCATAGGTCGGAACGTGGGGTTGAGTTCCGAGTGCCCTAGCGTTTTCCAAGCGATCCCTTGTGAATCCTATCATGAGATTTCCTTCCCTTTTGGCGGATTGCTATCGGTTCTCACTCCTGGCTGCATCGATCTTTCTGATCGCGACGACTGACGTTCCGGGGCAGGATAGCCCAAAGACGGTGACCAACAGCATCGGAATCACGCTGGTCGCCGTATCACCAGGTACTTTCGAAATGGGATCGCCGGTCGATGAGGAGGGAGCCGACAACGACGAATTGCAGCATCGCGTTACCATCGGCAAAGGTTTTCATCTCGGAGCTCATGAAGTCACTCAAGCACAGTTCCAGAAAGTGATGGGAGAGAATCCAAGCTATTTTCAGAAGCGCGCGATCCGTAAAGCAGATACGGGAGATCACCCTGTAGAAAACGTTTCATGGCACCAAGCCGACCAATTCTGCAAACGACTCTCGGAACTACCGGAAGAGAAGAGTGCCGGCCGCACCTACCGGTTACCTACCGAGGCGGAGTGGGAATTCGCCTGTCGCGCTGGCACAACCAGTCCCTACTCCTGTGGAGCGGACAAGGCGCAGTTGCTGGACTATGCGTGGTTCGCCGACAACGGAAAGAACTTGACGCATCCGGTGGGTTCCAAAAAACCGAATCCTCTAGGCCTCT
>Ga0315902_10004735_pt1 | contig 19499 bp, 14 predicted proteins | sample LakEriMetagenome_9_FD_203523 | JGI IMG/M metagenome (GOLD analysis project Ga0315902, IMG submission 203523) | Freshwater fungal communities from buoy surface, Lake Erie, Ohio, United States - Buoy 12 MA117 | ecosystem: Environmental > Aquatic > Freshwater > Lake > Lake biofilm | place: USA... | reverse complement strand
TGCAGAGGAGGCAAGAGACAATTCCCCTGTAGCTCAGTTGGCAGAGCAGCGGACTGTTAATCCGCGGGTCGTAGGTTCGAGCCCTACCGGGGGAGCTTTCGTCAAAGTTCGAACTTTGACGACCAAAAGACTTAACGCCCAGCGTCGAGAGATCGACCGCCGGGCGTTTTTCGTTTCTACCCAGTTTTTCGCAAGTTTCCTACGCTTTTCGCGTTCCGCCGGCCCAATCCGCCGCGCTCTCTGTTTGCAGAGAGCTTTCCGTCTCTCGAACGCAACCTTCAAGGTTGCGCCCGCCGGTGCGGAAAATCGGTCCCGAACTCTCTGACTCTCTCTTTTCGGGGGCCTCCAGAGTTAACACAGAGTTCTCGTTCGGAGTCCAGACGAGAACGGTTGCGAACGACCGGTACTTCCCTATCGAATACTAATTCCTATTTCGCGTCGCTTCTTGTTCGTTTCTACCGACACCATACACTTACGGCTTTGGATTCGGCCTTCGATGTCGGGGTGCGGTTGATGATACTTAAGAAAGCAGTAATTCTTACAGCGATTCCATGTGAATACTCTGCTGTCAGGAAACGATTAAGCGATTGTGTCGAAGCAGTTCACCCCAGCGGAAGTGTTTACGAAGTAGGACAGTTTGATAGTTGGTCCATTCTTATCTGTGAAATTGGAGCAGGTAACGAGCGTGCTGCAGCCGAGGCTGAGCGAGCGATAGAGTATTTCAAGCCACACGTCGTCCTCTTTGTTGGTGTAGCTGGTGGAATAAAGGATGTAGCACTCGGCGACGTTGTGTGCGCTACAAAGATCTACGGCTACGAGTCTGGGAAAGACAAAGTTGAGTTCCTTCCTCGTCCGGATGTCCAATCATCTGAGTACCCGTTAATTAGCCGCGCGCGTGCTGAGAGCCGAAAGGTCGACTGGCACGATGGTCGGCACTCAAAATCGAATGGGAAGATAGGGCAACCCAGCGTTCATGTTGCTCCCATCGCTGCTGGTTCAAAAGTCGTTGCATCCAAGCGTTCGGCAACAGCTAAGTTCCTTAGAGCGAACTACAGCGACGCAGTTGCTGTGGAGATGGAAGGAATCGGATTCTTGACAGCAACAAGCATGTCAACCGCGTGCCTTGCAATGGTGGTCCGCGGCATCTCTGACCTGATTGATAAGAAATCATCATCGGACGGTGAAGGTTGGCAGGAAATTGCCGCTGACCATGCGAGTGCATTCGCGTTTCAGATGCTGTCGCGAATCGAAACGGAGATTCTTCTCCACCCCTAAGTGCCCCAACCCCTGCCAATATCTCGCCGGAGGTGTTGGGGCTCGTAAAGGCAATAGCAGGCGTGGGTGAGTACTCGCTGGCGGCGAGCAATTTGGGCGCGGCATCAAAAAAGCATTCCGACGAGCTTCATCGGAGCGTGGCAACAGAGATCGCTTCTGCGTTGAAGTTGGGTATCGACCCGATGAAGTTTGCTAGTGCCACCGTATCCGGAGACCCACCACCACTGCCTGCTCTGCACATAAGCCGCATTTCTGCTTTCTCGCAGATAGCGAGGTTGTTCGACGTAAATCGTGTTGCTGGTGTGGCTGACTATTCTGAAAGTGGCAAAAGCACGACCGTCGCAGAGTATGCATCTTTTTGCAATAGTCAAGTTTTCTGGTTCACGGCATTCGATGAATTGTCGTCTGATGATACATGGTTAGCCATCTTCTCGCTCAGTCTGTCGACCAAGTTCGGTACGCCAACGCTAAGAATCGAAAATCTAGCACATCAGATCTCTGCATATAATCATAAGCTTCTAATCGTCATCGATGATGCGCACAGGGTTCAAGACTTTCGATCGCTTTCACAATTGTTGGCAGCTGTGAAAGCGAACGGCAATGTTTCCCTCTTACTCGTCGGAATCGATGTTCCTGACTTCGTGTCGACCCTGCGTTCAAATGGAATTGAAGCTGCGCGTATTCCGGGCTTAACGGAGGTTGAATGCAGAAAACTCTGTGGCATCTCTCCTGAAGATCGGACTTGGCAGACGGTTGCGCTCGAGTCGCTTAGGGTAAGGTGCGGCGGTCATATCGGACTGCTCCGACTGGGCTGGCCCGATATTCAGTCCTTAGATTCCGACGAGGAATGCATTCAGTACCTCGCTGACCTACCCGAGGGTGGCGGAATAGGACTTGAGGCAATGCAATCTGCCTTAATTGAAAGGCTGCGAAACGGACTCGCGGATGACGAGTCGCTTCTCTGCCGAAGGCTGTCGCTGGCAATCACATCCTTTCACCGACAAGTCGGCGAAGCGGTTTGGACGCTAGATCGAGAGTTCGCTCAATTTCAATCGGTCTGGGGGCGGTGCGTCAGAAAAGTCTTTGAGGGCAAATCGCCAGGGCGATTTGCTATCCCTGAAGTCTATGAATCTGGATTCCGCCGAGAACTCTCAACTGAAGAACAAAGAGGCCTGCATGCCGTTATTGCTGAAGCTTTCCAGAATCAGGTATCAAAATCAAAGGACGTCTTTGACGTTCACGCATCTGTCTTTCATCGCCTGCTCGGTGGCGATCCAGAGCGAGCCATGCACGATGCCTCAATGTACATCACATATGCTTCAGGTCCCGGGGCAAGCCAAGTGCAGCTTTTTCTTCTCCGACGCTTTGAAGTATTGTTCTCGTCCATCGACGAGAGCCAAATCACAAACGGCTTGGTCCTCTGGCACTCAACACGTACGCGTGCTTACAGCGAGTTGAATGACGATAGTGCGGCCAAAATCGCTGCCGAGAAGCTCCATCAAATACTACTGAATGCCGAATCAGACCAATCTTGTAGTGCCCATTCAGAAACACGGCAATTGGGCTGGCTGTCGTTGCTGCTTCATGCAGCAAAGAACGCTAATCCAGATTTGGCCTTGAAATCGGCCTCCAGAATTGACCGTACCAAGTCACACCTAATCCCCGCTCTACCAGTTCGTTGGGATGCTTTTCTCGTGCTTTCGGCATGCCTGCCGTCGAATGAACCTATTCTTCCCTGCCTTGCACATGTTGTGAATGACGCAGTAGCAGCATCGTTTGAAGATTGGTTCGGCCAGGGGACTATTCACGCGTATGAGTTCTGGCGCGTCGTCTCAACTCGCGTTTATGGTGACATCAATCGTTTGCCCCGGGAGAGTGTTCAAACTGAAATCGAGTTGCTCGCTTCGATTGTTGAAATGCTATGGCAAGGGGATGTGCCAGATGTGGCGGCGATTATTGAATGTGCCCTTATCCGCGTTGAGATCGACGTCCAGCGAGATTTTGATCGCGCTGAACGGCTTTCGCGAGAACTTGTTGAAAAGGCGGACCGGCTGTGCGACCAGGAAGTGCAGGTGCATGTTCTGCAAACTCGTGCCGATGCACTACGGTGCAAGAACCAAGATTTAGAAGCGATCAAGGTCTATCAATCCGCGATCGACAGACAACCAGAATCGGATTGGTCGGAAGAAGCAGATCTCTATCTGCTCTTGGCGATCTCCCAGGCAAAGGCAGGACAATGGATTGAAGCGATAAAGACGGCAGACCATTCCGGTAGCCTATTTTCCGCGCGAACTGACGGGGATGCGTCACTTAATCGACTTTCTGCAGCTAAAAGCTGGCTCGAGGCGGCAGCGTTTGCGGTACACGGTGGTACATACCACCGCGCGGCCGGACTACTAATCAAAGCGTATCACGCACTGACGAGCGAGCACAGAAATGATCCACTTTGGGCGGTGTTGGCACAAATCTCATGGGCTCTCGTAAACCGAATGAGTCCGGACCCCGCAAGTCCTGAGCCCCCTGCTCCCGGGTTCTCGATCACCTTGACCGACAATGATGAATTACGAAACATGCAGCGATCAGCAGTCCCGTTGATGCTTGGCCGAGTCTGCACAGTAGTGGGACGCCCCTTTCGCGCGATTGAGTTTTTTGAGCAATCCATTGACGAAAGCCATGATTCTGATAACCGATCATCGGGAGCCTTCTTTGGAATTGATGCTGCGCTACAAGCAAAACACATCGTTACAGCGGCGCGGTACTCTACTCTGACGGCGAATTGGATGGCTGGGCAGGCCGATTTTGAAGGGGTCAAAGGAAAACGTTTCGTTTACGATTGGGTGCTTGGCCGCACTTTTCGATTAATTGCAGAAGGGATCGGCAGTCACTCATTCGACGTTCGGCTGGATCAAGTAATCGAGCGGGTGACAACCGATTCCAAGTCTAGTGCGCCAGAGTTGCTGTTCCAAGAATGTATCGAAGCCTTACGAATGGCGGTCAATTCTTTGGAGTGGTCTGATCTTGAGTCGGCATTTCGAGCATGCGAGGCCAAGCAAGCCGCATGGCTCGCAAAGGAACTCGCGTGGATCGCTTGCTATCGATGCGCTCCAAAACAAATGACGGAGGGCGATTTCTTTATTTGGCATTGGCGCGTTGTACGCTGGTCACTCATTGTGGGTGACAATGATCCGGCGTATCTAACAAGCGTTTTTCAGCAACAGCGAGACTATTGGAGTCGCATTCCACAAGACGGTAGTTCCGCGCGTGTTTCTCGTGTGGTTCAGGCATTGGAGTCAGAATCCGAGGATGCGGCTGGGTTACGCCGAGTCGCAAGCGTTCTGTCACGGGAATCAATGGGAATCCTCTCGGTGGAATCTGCGGTCCGCGAGACCATTTCTCAATTGGCAATGTCTGGGGGTGAATCCGTTGTGGGAGGTGCGCTAGAGGAGCTTTCCCTTCGACTGTTAGATCGTTGTTTAGATCCATTAGCATACAAGTTCGCTCAAACACTTGTCGATCAAATTCAACCCATCTGTGACGTGCTCGTTGGAAAGGATGACCTAGCGTTATCAGCAGTAGAATATGGAAATTTGCTCGCTCTGGCAAAATCTCTAAACAGTGGTGACATTACCGACGACGCCTACCGTGCCATCCGTCGTGTCGTCGATACTGCAGAGAGTATGACGCCAGACTCCGCCGCGCAGGGTTTTGTATACCTTCGGCATTGGCTTCAGTTCGCGCCCGAAGACTTTGGGTACGAAAAGATTGCCGAAGAGTTGGCTAGGGCGCGTGTTCGTAGGATTCTCGATAGCGGCGATCTTCGTGATTTCATGAGGATCCGCCTCGTTGTTGCACATCTGGCATCCGTTGCATTTGAGGCCCAACGTAACCTTTCCAATGCACTTGCCCAGATTAGTACGCAGATCCAAGCAAGAACTCCCATCGCGCACCAGGCATTTGTAGGAGCTCGGCAATCCGCTGGCTCCTCAATGCAAGTTCTTGAGTCATCTTTTAATGAGCTTGAAATCGCTGCTGCGCAAGCAGATGCGAGTGGGTTTCATATCGAGAAATGGAGCGCTTTGTTTGAACTCGGCGGCATCCTGCAAATGCTTGGTGTCACGATTCTGCGGTTTACGAACGATCAGACAGCCGTAGATACATACCTTAGACGGGCGAGCGATGTTTTTCGTCGAGCGGTCGAATCCATTCCAAACATTGACGAAGAGCAAAGTGCTGAAATGATTTCGAAAGCGGCTTTCCCGGGCCGTACACTTGCCAAAGAGTTAGGTGATGAACAATCGTTACAATTCTTCCAGAAAGCAATCGATCGCATTACCGCGCATTCTCAATACGGTGCCGTAGTCCGACGACAAGAAGAGCGAGAACGACATAATATCGTTCATATGCTCAAGCAGAGTGACAACGATGGCCTAGCATCAGTCAATGACGCCGATTTTGAAAAGTACGTTGAGAACTTTGTTGACCACATGATGAAGTCGACGGGCTGGCCAGAGGACCGTCGCAAAAATGTCGAGGATGATTTTCGCAAGTTAAGATTCTTCGAGGCGGAGAAACAGATGCATTGCCGACATCTCGAGCCGCTTCAGGATTTGCGACATACACAGCATCCCGATACCGCCTATGCTGAGCCCACCAACTACGTTATTCGATGTGCCCTTCTAGGATCTCAAACGCAAATAGGTGTTACGGACATGAGTCTCGCGATTGGCAACATGAAATCAACGTTTTGCCAAGGTTGCAAGCATCGGGCACCATTGAAGCCACCTAGTCCGCAATCGGACTGACAACTATAGACGTTCGTACCGGGACGACAGTCCAACCTCGTGCATCCTACTCACCAAAATGCGGAGTCATCGAAAAAGTGCAATTCGACAATTTGGAGTCTTTCACCGCGGAAGCTTTTTGCTGATATTGAGGTAGGGGACAGCTAGTTTACAGGCGACTCGGAGATGGAGACTGATGAAGAAAGTCTGATTTCCTCACATTACTTTCGCGGTCGTGTTTTCTCTTAGTTGAGAACCGCAATCGAGGTCGCCCTGCTCCAACGTTGAAGGTAAACAATTGCGTGTTAAGGCGGAAAAGCTCTGGGCTTCGAATGAAACGGCCGGTTGCACCAAGCGGCAGGCCAAGCTATCGCCGGAAACGATTCAGGCAAATTGCAAAAAAACATAGGCAGCGCGTGACCAAACGTGTCACAGCGTGGGCTTAGCTTGGCTCCCATCATTTCCGTTTCGACTCAAATTTAATGGGAGCACAACATGCAGTTCAAAGAAAAGACGACAACCCACCAGGTCGCTGTCCTCCAACAGGTCTGGAAACGCCTCAAAAACGCTGAGGTGCAGACAATAAATCAAATCATGGATGCCACCGGACTACAGTTCGACGCTGTTTGCGAAGTCCTGTACGACTACGCGGAGCTGCCAGACTTCATCCAGTTGCTTCAAGACAAAGGATGTCTCGATGATGTTCCGTTCGACGGGTCAGAAATGGAAATGGGGAACCAGGTCCTCCTACTCACCAAGAAAGGTTTTGCTTGGGGCGATTTTGACGAAGAACCGATCAATCAAGTTCTTGAACTGCTTTAGTCTGGTAGCCGAGCGTCCGAAGACGACATTCCCGATCGTTGACTGCCATGTGTATCTGTAAAACGGTGGCGTAGTCTAACGCCACCGTTGCATAAATATGCGATCGATGAATGATGCCCTACACGCCTTCGCCGCGAATGAGTCGATCTTGGATGTCTTCACAAAGCGTGAAGGTTATGACAGCGGGATGTTCTTCGCGGGCTGGACTTCTATGCATCACGAACAACTGATCGTCCATCCGTATCCGGGTGCCATACCTTTCTGACTCGCGTTCCGAGGCATCTTTCAAGGCCCGTAAGAAACCGAAGTAGTTACATCCCAAGACCCTACACATCTCAACGTAAGGTGTAAAGAACTCGTGAGCTTCGAAGTAGTCACAACAGGACTCGATGAGATCTCGCGACCAGATACGATTCGATGCTTCTAGCGGCCTACCTTTCATCAAAAGCTTTAGTGATTCTGGTCGGCAACAGTAACCGCGTTGCCGCATGTGTTCCGCTGCCTCCTCAATCGTCAGTGGCCGGTCACCGCGCGCGATAGGCTTACGCTCAAGCTCGACGAATTCTTCGATGGTCAATCCTAATCTCATTTGCACGGTTCCTATGATAAGCACTCGATTTGTGGCGAAGCAAAGTTGCCTGCCTATATGCTTATTACTTTTGAGCTGGGCAATTCGTAAAAGATTCCGCGAACGATAGCAGATTAGGTCCACGGCGAATGCGTTTACTTTCGCACCCTAATCCGTCATTTCGAACCCGCACCGGGTATTCCTACAGATAGACGCGGCTGTTGTTGCTGCGAATGTCTGTCTTCGAGCCGCCAATAATAGCGGCGTTGAGCATGGAGGTGCGAGTTGCTCTCGACTGTTCCCCCTTCTTCATTGTCTGTGGCGGTTCGGCGATCGGAAATCGCTGCGATTCTGGCGGCCGGTATCGTTCGGATGAAGTCGCGTATGGCGATCGTGGATTCAGAAATCGACGAAGATCCAACGGAAATGCCAGCAGCTTGCCTTGAGGTTTCGTCGGAAAGCGTGCTCTCTGTGACCAACGTGGTTAACGACCAGTGAGTCCGCTTTCTCAGGAGAAATCAATGCAACTAGACATCGACAAAGAGGTCGCCTTGCTCCAACGCATGACGGTGGGGCAGTTGCGAGAGAAGTTCGAAGAGACGTGGGGCGAGCCAACCAACACTCGCAACAAGCAGTGGCTCGTCAAACGCATCGCTTGGAAGATGCAGGCCAACATCGAAGGCGACATTTCAGAGCGAGCCAGGCGTCGCGCCGCGGAACTCGCTCGAGGTACCGACATCCGAACAACCGCGCCCAAGGCCGTCAAGCCGGTAGCTAAGCCGTCGGGCGACACCATTACAGGATTCGTCCAGCCAGAAGAGGACAATCGTCTCCCGCCGCCGAGATCAGAGATCGAGCGAGTCTACAAAGGCGAGAAAATCGTGGTGCTCGTTTTGGATAACGGCTTCGAATACGAGGGGGCGATCTACAAGACGCTCAGCGCTGTGGCCAAGAAGATCACGGGACAGCACTGCAACGGATACCACTTCTTCAAGCTCAACAAAAAAGGCGGTGAAAAATGAACAAGGCCAACATCAATCGCCAATTGAACTGTGCGATCTACACCCGCAAGTCCACAGACGAAGGGCTCGACAAGGAATTCAACTCGCTCGACGCCCAACGTGAATGCGCCGAGGCGTACATCAAAAGCCAAACGCAAGAGGGCTGGCATTGCGTGCCCGATCGCTACGACGATGGTGGATTCACCGGTGGCAACATGGATCGTCCCGCGCTTAGGCAACTGCTGGCGGATATCGAAGCCGGCAAAGTGAACTGCGTGGTCGTCTACAAGGTCGACCGACTGAGCCGCTCGTTGATGGACTTCGCTCGCATGCTCGAAGTCTTCGAACGCAACCAGGTTGCATTCGTCAGCGTGACCCAGCAATTCAATACGACCAACTCGATGGGGCGTCTGATGCTCAACGTGCTGCTGTCGTTCGCACAGTTCGAACGCGAGCTGATCTCGGAGCGAACACGCGACAAGATCGCCGCAGCACGACGCAAAGGCAAATGGTCTGGTGGCATGCCACTGCTTGGCTACGACATCGAACCGCAAGGTGGCAAGCTTCGAATCAACGAGGTCGAGGCCAATAGAGTAAGGGCGATTTACGACCTGTACTTGGAACGCGAATCGATCATGGCGACCATTGCTGAGCTCGACAACCGTGGCTGGAACAACAAGTCATGGAAAACGAAGAAGGGAACGCTCCGGGGCGGCTCGCCGTTTACCAAAGCAACGCTGTTCCGGCTCCTCACCAACGTGACCTACATCGGCAAGCTTGGCTACAAAGAAGAAGTGAACGAAGGGGAGCACGACGCGATCATATCGACGGACGTCTGGCAGAAGGTTCAATCGCTTCTGAGACGCAACGGTCGAACAGGCGGCGTCGAAGCGAGAAACAAATTCGGGGCGATGCTCAAAGGTATCCTTCGCTGCGCTTGCTGCGACTGTTCGATGACGCCGACGCACACCACCAAGAACGGATCGAAACGCTACCGTTACTACGTCTGCATGAAAGCTCAGAAGCGTGGCTGGAAGAACTGCAAGTCAAAGTCGGTGCCGGCCGCCGAGATCGAGAAGTTTGTCGTCGACAAGATACGCCACGTTGGCCACGACGCGGTGCTCGTTGACGAGGTGGTGGAACAAGCCAAGATCCAATCTGAGCGCGAACTGGGGGCACTTGTGGCCGAACGGGACGAGCTTGTGAAAGAGCTGGAATACTGGAACGAAGCCATCCGCGTTGCCGCTCCCAAGATTAAGCCAGGCTCGCCGGATGCGACCTCCCTGGAGCAATTAGCCGACTGGCACGAGAGTCTTCGGCGCGCCGAGCACCGGCATGCGATCGTCAGCGCAAAGCTGACGGCGCTGCAGGCCCAGACGCTAACCCGTGCAGATGTCGTCAACGCGTTGACCAGCTTCGAACCGATCTGGGAATCGCTCACAGTCCGCGAGCAATCAAGAATCGTACAGTTGATCGTACAGCAGATCGATTACGACGGAGCGACCGGTCGCGTGACCATCACCTTCCATCCCGATGGCATCAAGACGATCGCCATGGAGAACCGTCCTGAACTTGTGGAGGCCGCATCATGAGCAAGCCCGTAAGCGTCGACTTTCAGTTCTCAATCAAGCAACGCGGCCGTGGGGCCAAGAAGCGAATCGTCGAAGGGGCAGCCCAAACGGACGAGTCCAAGCCAGGACTCGAACGAATCCCTCGCATCTCGCGCTACATGGCTCTTGCAGTCCATTTCGAGGATCTCATCCGGCAAGGCACCGTCACCGACTACGCTGACCTCGCCCGCCTTGGGCACGTGACCCGGGCGAGAGTGACTCAGATCATGAATTTGCGGCTGTTGGCTCCTGAAATTCAGGAAGAACTCCTGCTCGGCGAAAAGAATTGCGATTACCGCACGCCGATTCAGCTGAAATCACTTCAATTCATTGCGACGGTATTTAGCTGGCGAACCCAACGACAGCTGTGGAAAAATCGCGAGTGACGCCCCAAGTTCTTTTTTGGCGCTACGGCTACGCCAATTTTGTGCGACTACTGTGACGCACTTAGGCTGGCTGATCCGTCTGGCAATATGAATGTCGTAATTTGTTCAATGAGGATTTCGGGAGCCTCAGAACCAATTGCGATGTTGGGTGGAATTAATCGATTTTGAAGTATTCGCCGTCGTCGACCTGCTTCTCGTTCGTCAATCGGGCTTTCTCCAGGCCGAATGCCATTTCTGATTCTCGAATTCGATTGCTCAACAACCTTTGCTAAAGGCGGATCGATCCAAAAAAGCTGCACCGCCTCCACAAGGTAACCTGCGGAATTCAACGCAGTAGTGCATGCTGAACGAAAACCAGCATGGCTTGTCAGAAAAGCGTCGAATAGAATTGGAAGGGAATGATCCAGGTTTGGGGCAACGAATGAGTCGATAGCATGCTGGATCGCGGGTTGTACGTCGGTGTTCACAAACAATTTGTCCCAAAATGACTCGCTCCAAATTGACCGCGAGTCGGCTTCAGGACAAAGCATGATTACAGCCCGTCGCCTTACTTCATCACCATTGATATGAGTCGCAAGGTTTCGGGATGAGAGCTCTTCTCCAATCCAACTTTTACCGGCTCCGGGGATGCCTGTCAGAAACGCAACTCTTGGCATTTTGAATCTCGTTCCGAAAGTTGGTCAGTCCAGGCTGGCCAGAACCCGATCCAGCTTTCGATCAGAGAGTTCCGCGAGGCGTCGGAAAGCGTCGGGGCGGGCGATAACGCGGCGACGGATGGGTTCGGGGACCTTTTCGGCAAGCAGTAGCAACTCCTCTTCATCTCCGCCAAGCTCGATGGCCAGCAGATGAAGCAGCTTTTCCGATGGGCTGTGGCCATCTTCGAGTTTGTGGTTTTCGATCTTCGAAAGGTACGTGAAGCCGACATCCACGCGGGAAGCCAGTTCACGCAGCGAGAGCCGCTTTGCTTTTCGAAGCTCTCGCAATCTCTGTCCAAGCGTCATTTTGTTCGCCACTTGTTCACAGTGCCCAAAAGCGGTAAATTGTTGCACTCTCTAGTCAACATACCCGAGATCGTTCTCACTGGCTAGTAGCTGGCAGGGCAAGATTTTGATTTGAACACCAACAGGGAACACGGATGCCAACACTCAACTGGATCGGCAAAGAAGCTGTCGTTGATCATCATCGGCATATCCCTACGCGGTTGCTAGAATGCGACCCAAAGCTTTCGTTCGGAGATCCAGATGCCGAGAATCTACTTGTTGAAGGGGACAACCTCGAAGCGCTGAAGGCTCTGCTGCCTCGTTACCGAGGACAGGTGAAGTGTATCTACATCGACCCGCCGTACAACACAGGCAACGAGAACTGGGTCTACAACGACAACGTTAACGATCCGCGAATCAAAAAGTGGCTCGGGCAGGTCGTTGGAAAGGAGGCGGAAGACTTGTGCCGCCATGACAAGTGGTTGTGCATGATGTATCCAAGGCTTGCTCTACTAAGAGATTTCTTGACGGAAGATGGCTCAATTTTCGTATCCATTGACGACAACGAAGTTCAGCACTTACGTGGGTTAATGGACGAAATCTTTGGTCAGTCAAACTTTATAGCGACCGTCATTTGGCAGAAGGTCTACTCCCCCAAGAACTCTGCAAGACATTTTTCAGACGACCACGACTACATAGTTGTCTATGCCAAGAGGAGTGAGCTTTTCGTGCCGAATCTTATTTCCCGCACTGCGGAACAAGATGCGGCATACAAAAACCCAGATGATGACCCGCGTGGTGTTTGGAAGACGAGCGACTTGTCTGCGAGGAATTTTTACGGCGAGGGTACTTATCCAATAGAATGCCCAGGAGGGCGAAAAATCGACGGTCCGCCGAGAGGTCGATATTGGTCTATTTCAAAGCCCAAGCTATTGGAGCTTGATGCAGACAACAGAATATGGTGGGGACAGAATCGAAATAGCATTCCCCAGTTAAAGCGATTCCTGAGCGAAGTCAAGCAAGGGCGTGTACCGCAAACATTATGGCCATACACAGAAGTCGGTCATACTCAAGCAGCAAAGAAAGAACTCATTGCGATTTGCGATTTTGAATCCTCTGACGACGTTTTCATTACTCCCAAGCCGACTCAGTTAATCCAGCGTGTTCTAGAAATCGCTTCTGATAAAGACTCCATCATTCTTGATTCGTTTGCGGGTAGTGGGACGACAGGGCAAGCAGTTGTTACAGCGAATAAGCTTGATGGTGGCACTCGACGATGTGTCTTGGTTGAGGTTTTGCCACAAGTCGCAAGCCCGGTGACAAGACAAAGACTACAAAAAGTTTGCGAAGGCTACGAAGGTAGTTCAGGCGTCACCGTAGATGGCCTTGGCTCTGGATTCCGCTATTGCAAGCTTGGACGCACTTTGCTTGATGAGTTCGGTGACATCAATGGCGAGGTTCCCTTCACCGACTTAGCTCGCTATGTGTACTTGTTGGAAACAGGCGTACCGATTCCGAAACGCCCGAAGAAAGATTGTCCGTTGCTTGGCGTCCATCAGGGCCGAGCGATTTACTTACTATACAACGGCGTGTTAGGTGATCGCCGCCCCGCTGGAGGTAACGTATTGACCAACAGTGTGTTGGCTGGATTGCCTCCGCACACAGAAGGAAAAGGCAGCCGGGTCATCTTCGGTGAAGCGACCCGCCTCTCCGAATCAACTCTAGCTCGAGAGAACATCGTCTTTCGGCAAATCCCCTATTCATTGCGAGAAAGCTAGGAGAACTGCCGATGTGGCGATTGCCCCTTAAGCAATACCAGACTGAATCTCTCTCGATTCTTGAAAAATACGCTGCAGCCGTGCGCGAGAAATCGCTGCTTGGTGTTCATCGACCGGAGCACGATGCGTTTGCCGAGTTCACCGAGCGAGACTATCTATCGACGCCAGGGTTCGGTGGCGTACCTTACGTTTGTTTGCGAATCCCGACCGGTGGCGGAAAGACACTTCTGGGCGCTCATGCCGTCGGAGTCGTCGGCCGAAGCTTGCTTGCAACCGACCGGCCAGCCGTTCTTTGGATCACTCCGAGCACAACGATTCGTGACCAAACGCTTCGAGGTCTGAAGAATCCCAACCATCCTTACCGCGCGGCCATCGAGGAAGAGTTGGGAGCTTCGATTGAAGTCATGACGCTTGAAGAAGCGCTGACTCGTCCGCAGTTTGTCCGTCCTGGTGGTCCTGCCATCGTAATTGTGACGACGATTCAGTCCTACAGGATTCGCGACGACCGCAGTGGCGAAGAGCTGGACGCAACTCGTCGAATCTATCGAGATAATGGCTACATGAAGGAGCCACTGGAGAATTTACCAGCGGCTGTGGTTCAAGATCTACAGAGGGATGAGTCTGGTCTGATTCAACTGTCATTGGCGAATGCGCTTAGAGTTCGACAGCCTATTGTTGTGATGGATGAAGCACATAACGCGCGAACGCCGGTCTCCTTTGAATCGTTAATGCGGTTCGGACCCTCGTTTGTACTTGAGCTAACGGCCACTCCAGAACAAACACATGACCCATCGCATCGCACTAATCCAAAGTATGCGAGCAACGTTCTGCACAGCGTCAGTGCTCTTGCTCTCAAGAACGAAGGCATGATCAAGTTGCCAGTGGAGCTTGAGAATCGCTCTGACTGGCTCGAAGTCCTCGCTGCGACCAAGCATCGCCGTGAAGAACTTGAATTTCTGGCTGATCTTGAACATCGAGAAAACGGCGTCCAGCCGATTCGACCAATTGCACTGATTCAAGCTCAGCCTAACTCTAAAACCAAAGAGATGCACACGGTTGAGGCTGTGAAGAAGGCCTTGATCGAGAAACTTGAGGTGCCTGAATCCGACGTAAAGATCTGCACAGGTAGTGTCGATGAAATCGGTGACACGGATCTCATGGCGTTGCAGTGTCCCATTCGTTACATCATTACCGTTGACAAGCTGCGCGAAGGATGGGACTGCCCCTGGGCCTATGTGTTAGGTTCGATTGGAAACACAGCCACCGCAACGGCCGTCGAACAGTTGATCGGTCGAATCCTGCGGATGCCGAATGCTTGTCCAACGAATGTGCCAGCCCTCGATCGTGCCTACGCTTTTGTGCTGAGCGACAATGTCGTGCAGACGGCGATGCAATTGCGCGATCGGATGGTCGAGACCTGTGGATTCGACGAACGCTCCGCAGCAGACGCGTTGCGAGTTAAGGTGAACGCTGCTCAACAGGGACTCGGGTTCAGCCGTATCCCAATGACAGCTCCTCCAGCAACGGACAAGCTCACACCAACATTGGCCAATAAGATTCGATGGGAGCCTGAGTCGAGTACTTTAGTACTAGAGGACTTGCCTACACCCACGGAACTCCACCAGCTTCAAAACGCAGTTAACACTGAGCAAGATAAAAAGGCGATCGATGATTACTGGGAACTGGAAAAACCTGCAGGGATAACACCCAAGTTGCCAGGCCAGTTCGCAGTGCCATTCATTGTCCCACGTTTGAGCGTAAAGACTGATGAACGCCGACGATTGCTTGAGCCTATCGAGCTCGACCAATTTGACTGGGACCTCAACAAATGCGAAGTTTCCATCCCGGAAAGTGAATTCGCCTCCGACATCAAGATCGGTAACTCTGCCACCATCGATATTGAGTCTCGTGGTGGTAATGAAGCCGGACTGGTTTCGCGAGTTGGAAGCGAAGTGCGGCTCCGTCAGCTCGAGCTCATCCGCGAGGACGATGATTGGTCAGAAGTAAACCTTGTTCGCTGGATTGATCGCGAAATCCATCGCGGCGATTCGCTGCAGGGACTGCCACTCCGTTTCAGCCAACCTTGGCTTTTGCGTGTCATCCAGGCACTGGTCCAGAAACGCGGTATTCCGCTTTCGATGTTGGTGCGACGACGCCACGAATTAGCCGAAGTGATTCGTGTCAAAATCACAGACCATGGTCGCATACAGCTACGCAAGGCGACCGAGATGCTGATCAAGGATGACCCGGAGTCAATCACAACGGACAGAGACTTCGCGGTTCACGTCGAAGAGTTCCGTTACAACCCAACGCGAGAGTACTCCGGCGGGCACAAGTTCAAAAAGCATGCCTTCGACCTGATCGGTGACATGAACAAGAAGGAGCTCGAGACAGCGACGATCATTGACTCGCATCCAAATGTGAAGCGTTGGCTTCGAAACCTTGATCACGAGTCACACGGTGGATTCTGGTTGCCGAAGTCGCCCGGTAAATTTTTTCCTGACTTCATCGTTGAGTTGCTAGACGGAACCATCGTGATCGTCGAGTACAAGAACGCGAAGCTGGCATCCAACCCAGATGAGCAACACAAACGCGATATTGGTGAGCTTTGGGCGCAGCGAAGCCCCGACGGTTATCGTTTTGCATGGGTGGTTGAGGGTGATTGGGCGCGTCTTTCGAGTCAGTTAGGCGCTTAGCGAATTAAGATATCATTGAAGAGTTTTCTCAAATAACAAGTAACTTCGTACAAAAAGACTCACGGAGGGAGAACTGCAGTGGAAACATCATATGGGACATACGCGACTAGGAACTTTGCCACAATCACGCAAATGGCGTGAAGTAGTTGAATTAATTGCCGTAGGAGCTAATGTCCAGCAGGTTGCAAGCTCCACTGTCAATGCTGCGGATTCTGCGTTCAGTTTCGTGAAAGACGATCGCGGCTATCATGAGGCAGTTTGGATACTCACTCAATTGGGTTTGGCAAGCAGTCATGCAGATCCGCTTGCATATTTACGGTCGGTGGGCATTGATATTCCAGCGAACACATCACTCCCAGGGATAGCAGTCGCCATTTCGGCCGCACTATCCAATCAACCGGACACGCGACATCCACAATCTGATCTCGCGGAGCTAGCCCATCGCGCGCTTGTCGATGCAGTGGTTCAAAGGCTGGAGCCAAAGCTACAGCAGCAATCGTTGTTCAATTTAGATTCCGAGCATGCCCGTCAAGCGCTTTTGCAGTTCGGAAGCCAAAAGGAATTTGCAAAGCTTTCGCGTGAGTTCTTTTCACGCCTGACGCAAGAGTGCATGAATTACTTTCTCAGTAAAACGCTTGCAACCCAATTGGGTGAAGGGCAGCGATTTGTAACAACCAACCAAATGGCGCATTTCGAGGAAGCAATGGAGAAACATTGTCGAGAATCTTCGAAGATAGTTGAGCAGTTCTCGGAAGAGTGGTTCTCGAAACACCGCTTTACGGAGAACAAAGACATCTCGCGAGAGTCCGTGGAAGGCTTTGCATCCTACGCACTTAAGAAAATAAGAGATGAGCTGAAGATGAGGGCAAAACGCGATGAGCAGTAAAGTGGCGGTAGTTTGTGGCAATGCAGTTGCCGAGGATCGTTTCATAGGAGATTGCGAGAGAACAATCCGCTTACATCAATATGGTTCCGATGATGACTGTCGGATTCATCTTGGAATCGAAGGATTGCGAGCCTCGATGTACAAGGATGTGCCAGCACGTCTTCACGACTTACTAGATATCGCAACTTATGTGTACATTGCAGACCAATGCGTAAAAAGAGGCGTCAATGAAGTTGAAACCTTCGGCACCACATGGCATCGTCGTTTCAAGTTCGTAGTCCCAGTAAAGGACTTAGAGTTTTGGGAGGCGGAAGCTACGAAAGCAACACTCCAGGATTGCCTCTCGTTCCTATCAGACGATACTTACGAATTTGTTTTCACACAGGTGACTGACCGCCCTCTGTTTCAGGCATTTCTAGATAACCTGAATGATGGCGGAGAGCTTTTCGGTTCTCCAGACCAAATAATGCTCTATTCAGGAGGACTTGATTCTCTAGCTGGAGTGATTGACGAAGCAGTAAATCAGAAGCGAAGGGTACTTTTGGTTAATCATCGATCGACCCAGAAGACGGACAAGAAGTACGCTGCATTGGCTAAAGAGTTGGATGGGAAGTGCAAGTCCAACCCTCCGCAGCACATGAGAGTCACGGTCCATAAGAAGAAGTGGATGAATGCGGAGTACACACAGCGAGCACGATCTTTTCTTTATGCCGCTCTTGCCGGCGTGGTTGCCAAGCAGATTGGACATAAGTCAATTCGCTTTTACGAAAATGGAGTCATTAGCCTCAATTTGCCCATTTCTGCTGAAGTGGTTGGCGGAAAAGCGACACGAACCACTCACCCTCGAGTTCTGCACAGTTTCTCGCAGTTGTTGTCATTAGTTACCGACACAAGCTTTCATGTAGAGAACCCTTTTGATTGGCGCACAAAAACAGAAGTTGTCGATCTCATTGTGAAGTCTGGCTGCCAAGACTTAGTCAAGCACTCCATCAGTTGCACACATACGTGGGAAATGACTAATGATCATTCTCACTGCGGGACTTGTTCGCAGTGTATTGATCGACGGTTTGCGATCATTGCCGCCAAGGCAGAACAGTTCGATGATCTTTCGAACTACAAGATTGACGTGTTCACTCAGTCACGATCGACAGAACAGAAGGTCGGAGCCGATAAGACGCTATATGCCAGCTACATCGAGCGATCAAATCAAGTCGGGAAAATTGAGACGGTCGCCCAGCTGATTCGCAAGTATCCAGAGCTTACGAGAGCTATTCCGTTTATCAGAGGTGACGCTGGCGCGATTGCGCAGCGATGTTTTGACCTTTACAAAAAGCATGCAGCGGATGTCAATTCTGTCGTAGATGTAAAGCTGGCAGAGTACAAGGTTGCAATACGCGAGCGAACCATCGAAGTAGACTCAATGCTTAGGATCGTATACGAGTCCAATCTTCCTACCTCGTTTTCGCTCAAAGACAACGATGGTGGAAAACTTGCTCCCTACTCATTCCGAAAGCAGGGGTATTCTTGGCGCTTTCGTTTCGCCGATGGTGAAGATGTCCATTTGTTGCCAGCTGTAGGGGCTAATTATCTACATCAATTGCTCCTATCTCCGGGAACACCTCGTTCGATTATCGAGATTGTTTGTGGAGTATGTTTGTCCGAGTGTGGCGAGTACTTTGAGGCGAAAGAAGCTATGGATTCTGGACTCAGTCTAGGGCCGAATCCTTTATTCAAAGCCGTTGACAAGGTTTCTGATTGGAAGGCGCTCGGCGAGTACAAACGACAATTGATCGATCTGCGTGATGACCAAGAAAGGGCTCGCGAAGAAAACGACTCGGTAAAGCTACAACAGTGCGAGGACGACATCGTATTCATCGCCGGAAAAATAAGGGAGGCCATGGGAGTGGGTGGCAAGTTGAAGTCTGTTGCTGACAAACGCAAAAATGTTCGCGATGCGTTTCGAAACAACATCAACCGGTTTATCGACAAGCAAATTGAGCCATCCAGTCCGTCCTGTGCATCGCACCTTAGAGCGAGCCTGAAGTTTGGCATGATGAGCGTTTATCAACCTACAGACCCGATAGCTTGGGACCTGAGGCCATTCGGTTCGAGCGACTAATTTTTCCTTTTTTCGAAGGCTACTCGAAAAGTAGCTTCTGCTACTCGGTTTGTCGCCCCAAGAACTCCTGAGCGGTGTCCCAATTCGTGCAATCGTTGTTGTGCTGGGCCCGTAACTCGCTATCTCAGAGGAGTTTAGGTCAATGGTTAAGAGGTTTGTTCAATTGTCGCCCGCCCGGCAAAGGCTAATCCGCCTTCTGCAAAACACGAACTTCGGCAAGATCGAGTCACTCACCTTTAAGGGGGGAGAGCCTGTTTTAGAGAAGTCCGTTCGCCGAATGAGAGAGTTCAAGTTTGGCTCGGAAAACGGCTCGCGAGCCGAAGATTGTTTTGCTGATTTTGAACTTAAACAACAGGTTCTTGAACTGCTCGACTTTCTTGATGAAAAGCGAGACGGGGTCATCGAACTACTCGAAGTGCGGAATGGGCTTCCATTCCGGATGGTGATCGTGGAAAGCGCGTGCTGCTAGTAATGAGCAGCTAACACTCAATTCAACATAATCTGTTTCCTGACATTTAGCTGGCCGCAAAGCGGAGGCAATTGTGGGCGACGCCGAACATGGCTCGACTCGCATTGCCGCCGCTTTTTTCGTTTTGC
>Ga0315902_10004733_pt1 | contig 19503 bp, 11 predicted proteins | sample LakEriMetagenome_9_FD_203523 | JGI IMG/M metagenome (GOLD analysis project Ga0315902, IMG submission 203523) | Freshwater fungal communities from buoy surface, Lake Erie, Ohio, United States - Buoy 12 MA117 | ecosystem: Environmental > Aquatic > Freshwater > Lake > Lake biofilm | place: USA... | reverse complement strand
GTGTTGCCGAGGTATTGATAATTATTCGCCAGCGTGCCGCCGATGTCCTCGTTCAGCCGACCGCCGATTTGCGCTCGCCAAAGCCCGCTATTGTCGGAAATGTCGGTCGCGGTGCCTCCAGGCCCGCCCGCATTCGTTCCATACGTGCCCGCGTTGTAACGGCTCAAATCGGGGCCGTGCGTGAGGTCGCCCATGGTATTCGGAAAGGTGCTGGAGGGCACGATTCCCGTGAATCCGTTCGCAGAGAGATTGTTGAGGTAAAACTTCGCATCTCCCGCGAGATCGAGAGACAGAATGTTGCCGTTGAAGGGCGTCCGATAGCCATCCAGTTCCTCAAAACTGCCCAAATACGCCCCAGCCGTGCCTGCGGCGAAAAACAGGGCCGAAGCACCGAGCCAAAGGGGGCGAGTTGGGAAAATCGAAGGCTTGAGGTTCATTTACTTTGGATGACCTTATCAATTTAACATGGTTTTTACAATAGTTATTTTAATTCAAGTCTCACGAGCACAAAAAAACACCCGGGAGGTCATCCCGGGTGCTTTGGTTGAATGGTTTGCTGCCGTTTGGGACCTGAAATCAGGCCTTCGCGGTCGCCGCTTTCTTTTCCAGGGCGGCCTTGGCCTGCTGGACGAGGGTCTCAATCGCGGCCGCGTCCTTGATGGCGAGGTCGGAGAGGACTTTGCGGTCCAGGGTGATTCCGGCGGCTTTGAGACCCTCCATAAAACGGGAGTAGCTCAGGCCGAGGGGGCGTGTGGCAGCGTTGATGCGCTGGACCCAGAGGTTGCGGAAGCTGCGCTTCTTGGCCTTGCGATCGCGGGTTGCGTAGGTTTCGGCCTTGCGGACGGCGTCCTTGGCGTAGCGGAAGTGCGTGCTGCGAAATCCGCGGAAACCTTTGGCTTTTGCCAGCACGCGCTTGCGGCGCTTCCGGCTGGCGGGGGCATTGGTGGCTCTTGGCATGTGTCTTTGTCTATGATCAGGCTGTTGTTAGGGTAGCGATGGTCGGCCTCACCTGTTCGAAGATCCCAGAGGGGATCAGGCAGATTCATCGTGGTTTCAATTGAGAAACCGTAGTCGTCTTAGCGATGGGAGAACGGCATGTTCGCCTTGATGGCTTTGACATCTACTTCCGCCACGAGGGCGACTTTACCGAGGTTGCGCTTCCGTTTACGGCTCTTGTTCTGCAGGATATGGCGCTTGCCTTGTTTACGGCGCAGCACCTTACCCGTGGCAGTTATTTTGAACCGCTTGGAATAAGCTTTCCTCGTCTTGGCGATACCAGCATTTTTGGACATAGGGGCGCGGATGCTAGATGAGAAGTCAAATGTGGCAAGGTGAATTTAGACACTTGGAAACTTACCTTGCTGCAGACCTCGAAACTCGCGCCGTCAGGCCCGGAATCGGCTTCGAAGCCTAGAAGCCTCACTTTTTGCCTTCAATCGGCCCGCTATCATTTCTGAGAGTCAAAAAGTAGGATTGTGCGAAAATTTAAATTTACTTAACAATCTAAAGTTGTTAATCAGAATTCAACTTTGCGGACATTTCCATGATTTTCTCTCCCGTGCTTTCCGCCTCCACCCCTGCCGCCGAACCCGCCCCTGCGGCGCTCGAATTGGCCCTCGAACAGATCAAAACCGCCAATTTCTTCCTGCGCACCTCCCTTGATCAGGTGCCGCAGGGCGTTTTGATCGTCGATACGCAGTCCACGGACCCGAAAGCCGGCCCTCCGGTTATTTATAGCAATTCCCAGGCGATCATGCTCGCTCGCGCCAGTCATGAGACCGGTCTGCGCGGCATGGGATTGGCCGAACTCACCGCCACGGAGGCCGATGGCGCACGCGTGCTCGCCACCCTGAATCTCGCCGTCGCCAATGCAGGCTGCGCCGAATGTCAGGCCGGCCTGCAATCGCTCGGCGGCCAAGGACCCACGCTCTGCAACTGGCGTATCCGCGCTGTTTTCACCGACATGGGCCGCCTGCTGAAATTCATCGTGCTGCTCTCTCCAGTCACGACTGAATCCGCACCCGCCAGCACCAAACCTGCCGAAGCATCTGCCGCGATCGAGGATCTCGACGCGCAATCCGCGATGCTGCGCAAAGAAAACCTCGCCGCGCTCGCCCAAGGCATCACGCATGACGTGAACAACCTCATCGGCCCCGCCGTCACGCGCCTTTCCGCCCTCCTGCCGCAAATCGCGGAGGATTCGCCCCTCGGGCAGGAACTGCAGCTCATCTTTGCCGGCCTGAAACGCGCGAAGCAGTTCACCAGCCAGGTCGTCACCGCCTGCAAGGCCACGCCGCGTCAAAGCGAGCCAACGGACATCGCCACGCTCGTGCGTGACACGGTCGAATTCGCTGGCGCTGGCTCAAACGTGTCGGTCCGCGTGAATCTCGATAACCAGCTCCGCCTCGGCATCGCAGATCCCGTCAAACTCAGCCAGGTGCTGCAAAACCTCGTCATGAACGGCATCCAGGCCATGCCGCACGGCGGCTACATGGACGTCGATGTGAAAAACATCGCCATCGCAGCCCCCGGAGACGGCCCTCTGCGCCCCGGCGACCATGTCGAGATCATCGTGCGCGACCGCGGCTGCGGTATCTCGCCGGAAAACCTCAACAAGCTCTTCCGCGAATCCTTCACCACCAAGGCAGATGGCAACGGCATCGGCCTCACCACCTGCAAACGCTTCATCGACGAGATGGGCGGCGATATTCGCGTGCGCTCCACGCCGAACATCGGCACGGAATTCTGCGTCTTCCTCCGCGCTGCCGCGGTCGCTGGCGAGGCTAAACCCGCCACACCGGCCAGCCACGCGCCCGTGCCGCTCAAGCATGGCAAAGGCAAGGTCCTCATCGTCGATGACGAGGACGATCTCCGCCGTGTCGCCCAGATGATCCTCAAACGCTGCGGCTACGAGTGCATCGAGTGCGACAACGGCCAAGACGCCGTCAAAATCTACCAGAGCCTCTACCGCACCGGCACGCCGCCGGATGTCGTCCTCATGGACCTCACCCTCCGCGGCGGCATGAACGGCACGGAGACCGCCACCGAAATCCTGGCCCTCGATCGCGATGCGCGCATCGTTTGCACCAGCGGCAGCGTCACGGAGGACGTGCAAATGGTCTTCCTCGAGCGTGGATTCGTCGGTGTGCTGCCCAAGCCCTACGAGGCTGGCGAACTCACTCAAACGGTGCATCGCGTCGCCACGGCGATGCGCCGCTCAGCTTGATCTTCCATCAGGAAAAAGACTCTTCCCAGCCACGGCGGACTTTGATAGCCTCCGCGCATGCCTGAGATCAAAATCGCCTTTTGGAATGTCGGCAATCTGTTCGACACCACCGCGTCGGAGCTCGCCACCGACCTCGAATTCACCCCGGCGGACGGCTGGACGCAGCAGGTCTATGAGGCCAAGGTCAAAAACCTCGCCGTCGTGCTCAATGCGCTGCATGGCGGCGCCGGCCCTGACCTTCTCGGCCTCTGCGAGGTCGAAAACGTGAACGTCGTCAATGACCTCATCAAGGCCATGGGCCGCAGCGACTTGCAGGTCGCGCACATCGATAGCCCGGACATCCGCGGCATCGACTGCACGCTCGTCTATTCCGACAAACTCTTCCGCAAACCCGCCAAATCCGAGATGCAGGGCCATACGGTGCATACCCGCTACGCCACACGCGATGTCTTCGAGGTGCGTTTGAGGCTCAAAGGCAGCGGCAACACGCCTGAGCTCATCGTTTTGGTCAATCACTGGCCCTCGCGCAAAAATGGCCAGTATGAGACCGAACCGCTCCGCATCACCGCGGCGGAGCACACCGGCCGTTTGGTCGATTCCTACCTCAAATACACCAAAAAAGAGTTTCAGGACGCCAAACCCGCTTTCACGCTCGATCAGCTCCGCGCGCGCTGGAATCGCAACGTGCTCCTGATGGGCGATTTCAACGACGAGCCCTACAGCCGCAGCATTCTCGACTATTTGCAGGCCAGCAAAGACCTCGACCACGTCGAAGAGGAGCTCAAAAGAGCCGCTGGAGGCAAACCGCCCACTTTGGAGTCCTATCTCAAACGCAGCGCGTATTTGTACAACGCCATGTGGCCCCTGCTCGGCATCCCGGACCGCGGCACGCACTTTTTCTCGCAGGCCACGAACTCCATGAACCTGCTCGACCAGTTCATGGTCACCCGCGGCCTCTATTTCGGCCTGCAGGGCCTCAAACTCGATCCTACCAGCGTCGCCATCTTCAACCAGCCCCCCGCCGCCGACGCCAAAGGCCGCCCCTTTGCCTTCGACCGCGAAAAAATGACCGGCGCCAGCGACCACCTGCCCATCACCGCGAAGATCACCGTGCTGTGAAGTCGGAGAGCTGAGAACAGGGAACCCGTTCTTGCGCCTTGGCCCCATCCGGCCATCATCGCGCCCCCTTTCCATGCTCTCCCAACTCGATTCCCTTAAAACCGACGCTCTCGCTGCTCTTGCCGCCGCGCAGGATGAAGCCACGCTCGAAGCCGTGCGCGTGAACTTCCTCGGCAAAAAAGGCAGTGTCACCGCGCTGAGCCAAAACATGCGGGACGTGCCCGTCGATCAGAAAAAGGAAGTCGGTGCCAAGCTCAACGACGTGCGCACCGCCATCACGGACGGCATCGAGTCGAAGAAGCTCGCCCTCCAGGCTGCGCTGGACGCAAAGGCCGTCGAAGGCATCGACATCACGCTTCCGGGCCGTCCGGGCACTGGAAACGGCGCTTTGCATCCGCTCACGCAGATTCGTGATCTCGCCATCCGCACGCTACGCCGCCTCGGTTTCATTTTGGCTGAGGGTCCGGAGATCGAGACCGAATTCCACTGCTTCGACGCTCTCAACACACCCGCCGACCATCCCGCCCGCAACGAGAAGGACACCTTCTACCTCCCCGATGGTCGCCTGCTGCGCACGCACACCTCCAGCGTGCAGATCCGCACGATGGAAGCCGCGAAGTCGCTCCCCATCCGCATCATCGCTCCCGGAGCCGCGTATCGCCGCGATGAGATCGACGCCACGCACCTCAGCGTCTTCAACCAGCTCGAAGGCCTCTACGTCTCCAACGACGTTAGCCTCGCCGACCTCAAAGGCACGCTCGAAGCCTTCTTCCGCGAGATCTTCGGCCCCGGCACCGCCGTGCGCTTCCGCCCGCATTTCTTCCCGTTCACCGAGCCCAGCTTCGAGATCGACGTGAAACTCGAAGCCAAAGGCAAAGACGCCCGCTGGATCGAAATCGCCGGCTGCGGCATGGTCGATCCCGCCGTCTTTGAAGCCATCAACAAAGCGCGTGGCGATCAACTCTTCGCCCCCGAGACCACCACCGGCTTCGCCTTCGGTCTCGGCCTCGACCGCCTCGCGATGATCCTCCACAGCATCACCGACATCCGTCACCTCATCGAAAACGACGTCCGCTTCCTCCAGCAGTTCGCCGCTTAAAGCCAAAAGGCAGGAGAATGGGGGCAGCAGAATGTCTCTGATTCTTTTGCCCCCATTCTTCTGCCTAAATCATTCCCGTCATGCAAGTCTCCCTCTCCTGGCTCAGCACCCATCTCGATCTCAGCAGCTACACCGTTCCGCAGCTTTCTGATCTCCTCACCTTCGCCGGTGTCGAAGTCGAAGGCATCGAAGAACGCGGCGTGACCACTGACAAGGTGGTCGTGGCACAGATCGAGTCCTTTGTGCAGCATCCGAATGCCGACAAACTCAGCGTCTGCCAAGTCAACGACGGCACAGGCATTCGCCAGATCGTTTGCGGCGCGAAGAACTTCAAAGCGGGCGACAAAGTGCCTCTCGCACTGCCTGGAGCCGTTTTGCCCGGCGGATTCACCATCAAAGAAGGCAAACTGCGTGACGTGGCGAGCCTGGGCATGATGTGCAGCGGCAAAGAACTCGGCCTCGGCGACGATCACGCCGGTTTGCTCATCATGTCGCCCGATTCGCCCGTCGGCACGCCCTTCAACCAGCTCAATCCGGCCGACGTGCTCTTCGACCTCGAAATCACGCCGAATCGCCCCGACCTCCTCAGCCACCTCGGCCTCGCCCGCGAGCTCAGCGCCCTCACCGGCATCCCCCTCAAAGGCCAGCGCGATTACACCGCCACCAAGACCAAAACGGGCTCCTCCGACATCAAGCTCGAAGCCAAAGACGCCTGCCCGCTTTACACCGCCCGCCTCATCAAAGGCGTCAAAGTCGGCCCCAGCCCCGAGTGGCTGCGTCGTCGCCTCGAAAGCATCGGCCTACGCCCCATCAACAGCATCGTGGACATCACGAACTACGTCATGATGGAGATGGGCCAGTCGCTGCATTGCTTTGACCTCGGCAAGCTCAACGGCTCCATCGTCGTGCGCCAAGCCACCGACGGCGAAAAATTCCTCGCTCTCGATGCGCAGACCTACACGCTGCAAACCGACGACCTCGTCATTGCTGATCAAAAACGCGCCATCGCCATCGCTGGCGTCATGGGTGGCGAAGAAACCGGCGTCACCGAAGTCACCACCAACGTGCTCCTCGAAGCCGCGTGGTTCACACCTTCCAACATTCGCCGCACCTCGCGCCGACTCGGCCTGAGCAGCGACAGCAGCTACCGCTTCGAGCGCGGCATCGACCCCCAGCAAGTTCAAGGAGCCTCCGAACTCGCCACCAAACTCATCCTCGAAATCGCTGGAGGCACCGCAGACGACGTTTTGCTCGTCGCAGGCGAAACACCCGTCTTAACGTCCGAAATCACGCTCGACGATGACCGCGCCCGCAAGCTCCTCGGCACGCCCGATCTCTCCAGCGACGAAATCCGCTCCATTTTGACCAAACTCGGCCTCACGCTCGAAAACGGCCGCTGGACCGTCCCCAGCTACCGCGCCGATTTGCAGCGCCCCGTCGATCTCATCGAGGAAATCGCCCGCGTCATCGGTCTCGACCGCGTCCCATCGAAAATGACCGCCGTCGCCGTTCTCAGCGATGCCACGGATCGCGCCTACGACTTCGCCATGACCCTTCGTCAGGCTTTGGTGAATCGCGGTTGCTTTGAAGCGCAAACCCTGCGCCTCGTCGCCGACGCGCAACTCGCCGATACCCTCGGCGGCGGCACCGGCGTCGCCGTGAAAAATCCGCTCAGCGAAGACCATACCACGTTGCGTCCTAGCATCATCCCTGGTCTCATCGCCACCGCCGCGCTCAACATCCGCCAAGGCGCCGACCGCCTGCGCTTCTTCGAACTCGGTCGCGTCTTCCTCAAGCTCCCGAACGGTGGCAGCCGCGAAGAAGAACGCCTCGCCATCCTCATCAGCGGCCCCGTCAGCCCATCGAGCTGGCACGCCCGCACGCCACAGGCTGCCGACATCCATGAACTCATGGGCATCATCCAAAATCTACCCGGCCTCAGCCGCGTCAGCATCGAGCCAAAAGCCGTCAAAGAATCCCCCGCGAACTTCCTGCTCACCAGCGAGCTTCGCGCCGGCAATCGCAACCTCGGCTGGATCGCCCAACTGCATCCCTCCCGCGCCCGCGACATCAGCGCCCGCCATCCTGTCTATGTCGCCGAGCTGCTCCTCAGCGCCCTACGCCAAGGCAGCACCGGCCCCGCGAAGTTCGAGGAACTCCCGCGCTTCCCCGGCATGACCCGCGACGTCGCCATGGAAGTCCCCGCCGACCTCCCGCACGCCAAAGTCGCCACGTTCTTCGCCAGCCAGAAAGAGCCCCTCTTCATCGCCAGCGAAGTCTTTGACGTCTTCACCGACCCCACCGGCCAAAAGATCCCCAGCGACCGCAAATCCATCGCCTGGACCCTCACCTACCGCAGCCCCGAAAAGACCCTCGAAACCGCCGAAGTCGATGCCGCTCACCAGCGCATCCTCGTCGCGCTGGAGAAGGCGCTGCCGGCGACGGTGCGGCGATAGAAACGCCTTGAAGGCTTTAACTTAGTCCTGCACTTTTGGTCATGACTGCCACACTTGAACCAACCGTGCTCGGACGCATGCTGCGTCCGATGACCCAAAAGATGAGTGAAGCACTGGCTCGTGAGCTGGTGGCTCTCAAGGCAGAAGAGGAAACGCAGCAGAATTACGAACGACTCGCTGAAGGGCGGCGTGAGGGGACGCTTACTGCTGAGGAGGAGGCCGAACTGCAAAACATCGTGCAGGTGAACTCAGTGCTCAGCATGCTGAAAGCTGAGGCGAGACTGCTCTTGGCTGGCGCCAAAGCCTGAACCTCGCTCTGTTCATGACACGCGCCATCGTCGAGCGAGTCCGAATGCGAGCGCGAGAATGTTGCGAGTATTGCGGCATTCCAGAAACAGATTCCGGGCTGCGTTTTCATGTGGAGCACATCATAGCGCGTCAGCATGGTGGCTCGGATGAGGAGGACAACCTCGCTCTCGCCTGCCCAGATTGTAACTGGCATAAAGGCACGAATCTGACCGGCATTGATCCTGACAGCGGCGAGGTCACACTTCTTTTTCACCCTCGCCGCCATGTCTGGCCGGATCATTTTCAAAACGACTCGCCCCAGATTTTCGGCTCCACCCGGACGGGGCGAACCACCGTCTGGCTGCTCGACATGAATAGCCCGATCCGCCTCCAGCACCGCAAGTGGCTGGCTCAGCTCGGTGATTGGCCTCGTTAGCGAGCAGCACCTCTCGTGACCGCTAGCCGCATCCTTGCCGCGTTCGAGAAGGCGCTGCCCGCGACGGTGCGGAGGTGATGATTGGCTCTACGGAGCGAAGACCGGCTCAAACACGGGCTTCATCATGAGAGCGCCTTCGACGGAGACATGGCCTTCGTCTTCGAAGGTCACACGGCCGTTGTGAATGAGAATGGTGCGATCGTCCGGCCCCAACAAACGGCTCTCCGGGTCCAGGACGAGCACTTCGGGCGCGCGGATTCGGGCGAGGATCGCATCCACGCGATGCTGGCGCTTGCGGTAGCTTTCCCGTGACGCACCGAGGTGCTCGATGCTCAATCCGGCGAGCATGCGGGCGGCGAGCACGTCTTTCACATGGATGGGTTGTTCAGGTACCTGCCGCAGGATGCTGATCTGCCGCACACCGCTTTCACGCAAAGCCTGAAGGGTGCGCTGGAGACCGCGTTCGAGCACGGCGAGGCCCGTTTCGGCATTCAGCGGAAGCGTTTCGTCATCGGTGATGAAAAATTCGCTGGAGCCAGTCGCCGAGCCTTCGGTGTAATTCGCCCAGTAGGAGACCAAAACGACGGTCGGCACGCGATGACGGCGGATGTAGTCGAGCGCGGCCTGATGAAACTCCAGCGCCGACTTGCCTTCCGCAGGCCGCCAGGTGCCGAGCAGCGGCGCGGTGCCTCGCCGCGTGATCGCGACACCTTTTTGATGACGCTCACGGCCGAGCACATCGAGCACGGGATGCGCCGCCATCGCGTGACTGTCGCCCCAGAGCACAAAGGCAGGATCGCCTGCGGCCTCGTGGTCACCGATCAACGGCACGCGGTCGGCTTGGAGATCGGCGAGGCTGACTTCGATGTTCGGATTGTAGTCCATGCCGGGTGGATTCTCCGTGAGCTGCCGCACGGCCGCGGGCAGGCGTGCGCGGAGTCCCTTGGTGGCGGAAAGCACCGCGCCGAGCAGCGCGGAAACGAGGGTGCACACGATGCCAAAGCGCAGCATGCTCGCGCGGGCAGGCAACCAGCGTTTCTCGCGAAAGGGCGTCTCGATGAAACGCCACGAAAGCACCGCGAGCACGAGCGAGAGGCCGATTTGCCAAGCGATGAAGGCAGGTGAAGGCTCGCCGAGCAGAAACTTCCGCGAGTACACGAGCACCGGCCAATGCCAGAGATAAAGCGAGTAAGAGATGAGCCCGATGAAGACCACCGGCCGCCAGCACAGCATGCGATGCGCCCATGTTTGCATCGCACTGCCGCTCCAGATCACCAAGGCGGCACCGAGGCAGGGCAAAGCGGCTGCGATGCCTGGAAACGGCGTGTTCACGGTGTAGAGAAAGACGGACGCGAGGATCATGATCAGACCCGCAGGCCCGCTGAAGGCTGCAAAGGTCTTTTTGGGCTCCGGCAGGAACACGAGGATCGCGCCGAGCAGCAGTTCCCACGCGCGAGTGGGCAGCAAATAGAAGGCGGTGGTCGGGAACCACGCGGGGCCCGGCAAACTGGCCGCAAACGACACCAACAACGCCACGCCAAGCATACGCCGCACACGCGCGCGGCCACCACGCCACAGCCAAGCCAGCACGAGCGGAAACAGCACATAAAACTGCTCCTCCACCGCGAGCGACCAGGTGTGCAGCAGCGGCTTGCTCTCCGCCGCGCGGGCAAAGTAGCCCGTGTCATCCCAGAAGAAAAAATTCGCCCCCAGCAGGCTCTGGGCGAGCGCGGACTGCCCCAGCTCCTTGTAGTCCGCAGGGATCATGAGGAAGCCTCCCGCGATGAGCGTGGCCAGCACCATGACAAACAACGCCGGAAAAATGCGCCGCACCCGACGGTGCCAGAATTCGATCAACGAAAAGCGCCCGCCATCCAGATCCCGCGCGAGGAGCCGCGTGATGAGGAAGCCCGAGATGACGAAGAAGACGTCCACACCGACATACCCGCCCTTGAAGCCCACGCCGGCATGATAAAGCACCACCGGGAGCACCGCGACCGCTCGCAGCCCGTCGATGTCCCGGCGATAGCTGCTATGGCCGTTTGCTTGTGACTTCATTTCACCGGCTCTTGGCTTCCACACGGAGGACTGTCAATGACCCGTTTGCCCGGTGTGGTGGAAGACCTTGCCTGAGGCGCCGGGCGGGCTATGGAGGCGCTCCTTCACTTCCGCCACCACGCATGAGCCTGCCGTTTGAAACCACCAACTGGAGCCTCATCATCGAGGCGGCGGACGAGGGCCGTGAAGACAGCTTGAAGGCGCTGGACCAGCTTTGCAGGCGCTACCGGCCGCCGTTGCTGGCGTTTACGCGGCGTTTTGGTTTGAATGAACCGGATGCGGAGGATGCCACGCAGTCGTTTTTTCATCACTTCATCCGCTCCAATCTGCCTTCGCGGGCGAGTCGTGATCTCGGGCGCTTCCGTTCGTTCTTGATGGTGTCGCTGCGGAACTTTCTGCACACCCAGCACAAACATGCGACGCGTGAGCGCCGTGGCGGCGGCACGGCGGAGCATGTGAGTCTGGATGACGAGCAGCATGGCCTCGCAGACCGGCTCGCAGCGGAGGACAGCCCGGAGCAGGCCTATGACCGCGAGTGGGCGCGCACGCTGGTGCGCATCGCGATGGACGCGCTGGCGGCGGAACAGGCCGCGCAGGGCAAGGCGGAGCGCTTTGAGCTGATGCGGCCGGTGCTGCTGGACCCGGAGCGGCGCGATGAGATTCACGCGGAGCTCTGCGCGAAGCACGATTTGAGCGATGGCGCGGCGCGCGTGGTGCTGAGCCGCTTGCACGCGCGTTTTCGCGAGCTGCTGCGCGCGGAGGTGGCACGCATCGTCACGACGCCAGAGGAGATGGATGACGAAATCGCCTACTTGGCGAGTCACTTGCGCTGATCCGGTCCGGGGGCCGGTTGCGTGGACTCTTCAATGGCCTGCTGCATGGCTTGCAGACCGGCTTCAGGATGGTTTTGACGCACAAGCAGCGATCCACGGCGCAAAAGCAAACGGACGGCATTGAGCCGCTCCGCTGGCCCTGCGGCACGTGCATGGGTGATGGCTTCTTCGAGTAGGGCGAGCGCTTCGGCGGATTTTTGCCGGTCGAGGAGCACTTGGGAGAGATCGGCGCGTGCATGCAGCAGGCCCGTTTCGGTCGCTGGCACGTTCAAAGCGGCTGCATCGGCCAAAACAGCGCGTAGAGCCTGCTCAGCGCGTTCATCCTGAGCGTGTGCGAAGGCGGAAGCGAGATACCGGCGCGCGGAGAGCTGCGCAGCAGGCGGGGCATCTTTCGCCGCGTTCACGGCCTGCTGGAAAGCATCGATCGCCTGCTGGCGATTGCCCGTCAGGCTTTCGAGCGCGCCAATGATCGTCCACATCTCGATTTGTTCGGTGATCTGGATCTGGGAGGGATTCGCGAGGATGAGTGCGCGCGCTTTTTCGGCAGCCTCGCGGGCAAGGACATGATCCGGCAGCGCGCCCGCGACACGCGCGGCGGCGATGAGCAACTGACAGCGGCTGCTGATGGGTATGAGCGAGGCGGGATCATCCCCGCGCTTCATCAGATCAAGCACGGTCACCGTCGATCCAGCAGGAGCCGTCTGACGTGCGATGGCGTTCCAGAGGCCGGTGAGCATCTCGGAGGCCTTGCTGGCCTCGCGCAGGCGTTGTTCGGCGAGTTCGGCGCTCTGCCGGGCGAAATAGAGGCCACAGGCGAGGCTGCACGAGGCGATGAGGCATGCGGCAACGAGCAAACGATGCCGGCGGATGAAGCGCGAGGTCACATAGAGTGCTCCAGCGCGTCGCGCGGCCACGAGACGTGCGGCGAGGTGATTCTGCACATCTTCGGCGAGCGCGTCCGCGCCTCCGTAGCGGCCCGAGGGCTCGGGATCGGTGGCGCGGCGAATGATCGCGCGCAAATCGGCTCCAGGCGAAGGACCGAGCATCTCCGAAAGGATGGCACCGAGTGAAAAAACATCCGCGCGCGTGTCCACGGGCTTTCCTTCGAGCTGCTCCGGACTGGTGTAGCCGCGCGTGCCGAGGGATGCGCCATCCGCAGGCTGCGCGAGTGCCTGCGCGATGCCGAAGTCGATGACTTTGAGCTGTCCGCTGCCGGAAACGAGCACGTTGGCCGGTTTGAGGTCGCGGTGGATAACTCCATTTTGATGCGCGTGCCGCACGGCATCGCAGAGCTGCAAAAAGAGCGCGAGCCGTGCGCGTGGGGCGAGCTTTTGCTCCTCACACCAGCGCGTGAGCGGCTGCGCGCCCTCCACGAGCTCCATGACGATGTAGGGATGCGCGTCGGCGGTGCGTCCGGCATCGAGCACGCGCGCGATGTGCGGATGATCCATGCGCGCGAGCGTTTCCAGCTCCTGCTGAAAGCGGCGGAGCACGTCCGCGCTGTCCATGCCGGGCTTCAGCAGCTTCAGCGCGACCTCACGCGGCAGCGGCTCGTCCTGCCGCGCATGCCAGACACGTGCGAAGCCGCCTTCACCGAGAAGGCTGAGCAATTGGTAGGGACCGATGCGCTGCGGTGTCATGAGTCGGCCTCCTTTCCACGGAGCTGCGCGGCTTGCTGGCGGGCACGGCGCGCGTTTTCCATGTCACCGGCGTTTTCGGCGGCCGCGGCGGCGGCTTCGAGCAACTTCAGGCGCATTGCGGGCGGCACCTCGATCTCATCATTCAAAAGCGGCCCCAACAGCGGACGCACGGCCGCATAGCCATGCGGGCGCATGCCAGCGATGGTGCTGAGCGAATGATCGAGGCCGCTGAGGAGCAGCTCTTGCAGACGCAGCGAGGCTTTTAACTGCCGCTCCGCCTGCTGGCGCTGCCAGAGCGCGGCAGCGATGCCGGTGAGCGTGGCGAGCAGGATGAGCAGCAGCGCGGCGGCGAGACCGCGATGACGATGGAGCCAACGGCCGAGCAGATACGCGGTGGTGGGCGGATGCGCGGTGACGGGCAGGCCCTCCTGCCAGCGGCGCAGATCATCGTCGAGCGCCTGCACGGAGGCGTAGCGGCGTGCGGGATCTTTTTCGAGGCAACGCAGCGTGATCCAGTCCAGCTCCGCGGCGTGGCGATGCGTGGTGGCCTGCGAGGGCGGCTGCGGCGTGTATTCGCGGATCTGGCGCAGCTTTTCTTGAACGGACAGCACCGCTGCAAAGGGCGCACGACCGGCGATGAACTCATAAAGCAAAATACCGAGCGCGTGGATGTCCGTACGCACATCCGTGATGCCATCGAGGCGCGTCTGCTCAGGCGCCATCCATCCCGGTGTGCCGACGAGGCGCTGCTGGCGCGTGATCCACGTGAGCTGGCGCTGTCCTTCATGACTCAGGGCGCGCGCGATGCCGAAGTCGATGATTTTCACCTGCGGCCGGCCGCCATCCGTGGCGACGAGCAGATTGGAGGGCTTCAAATCGCGATGAATGACGCCGTTTTGATGCGCGTGATGCAGCGAGGCACAAATCTGCCGCAGCAGCGCGATGCGTTCCGGCAGGGTGAGCTGATGCTGCGCGCAGAATTCGGTGACGGTGACACCGCGCACGAGCTCCATGACGAGATACGGCCGCTCATCAGCGGTGAGGCCGGCTTCAAAGACGCGCGCGATGCCAGGATCGTCCGCGAGGCGGGCGAGCACTTGTTGCTCGCGCTGGAAGCGTGCGAGCACCTCTTCGGAGTCGATGCCGGGCTTGATGAGTTTCACTGCGGCCTCGCGCGGCGCGGGATTTTGCTGCGTGGCGCGCCAGACGATGCCGAAACCGCCTTCACCGAGTTTTTCGGCGAGCAGCCAGCCACCGACCTGCTCGGGCGTCTCCGACTCCTGCGGGTCGATGAGCAAGTCATCGAGCAGAGCTGCGATGGCGGCATCCGTGGGACGTTCAGGAGGAGTCATGAGGCGGTGAGGGGCTAAAATGGGCGGAAAGTGGTCTGAAGGAACTTTTTTCGCAGAGAAGGCCGGAGGCGGTGTAACAGGCCGAGGAGGGCGAATTACTCCAGGAGCGGAGACACCTGCCAAAAGCGGGCGTCACCACTGAAAACATAATCCACGCTCCTCATGTTGTTACACCGCTCCAGCATTCTACCCGCCGCTGTGCTCGCCAGCGCGGCTTTGCTCTTTTGGGCCCTGATTCCGGCTCCGCCAGAAAAACTACCGGTGGAGCCACCGAAGCCCGTGGAGGTCAAAAAACAGCCGCAGGCCGCTCTGACGATGCGCCGACTCGATGAACTGCCGCCACGGGTGCAGCAGATGCTTCGCGCCCGCAAAAGTGCGCGTCAACGCGTGGCGCAGGCGTCGTCGATTTCGGCGCTGGAGGCCTTTGACACGTGGATGGTGGATTATTTGCACGCACCGGCGGCGGAGAAGCCGAAGAAGGTCGAAGAAGGTGTGCAACTCGCGCGTGAACGGCGTGGGGAGCTGAAATCGCTGATCGTGAGTGATGCGCGCGCGGCCTTGGAGCAGGCGGTGCCGCCGGTGATCCGCCAGGAGCTGCCCGCGGAGGTGGCGCAGGAGCTGGAGGAGCGTGTGAATGAAAACGCGGAGCTGCTGGTGATGGGTCGTTTGCCTGAAGCAAACGCGGTGGGCACCAGCGCGTATGTTCGCGAGGTGCGCACGCAGGACGGTGGTGTTTATGAGGTGCACACGAGCGGCGAGCGGCTCACGCAGCGCTCCACGGCGCGGATGAGCGTGCTGGGCATCGCGGTGGACGGCGTGCTGGCGCTGGAGGAGCGCCCGCTGCGTGTGGTGGAGGCGGGAGAGATCCCGAACCACCCGAACAATCTCACGCGGCGGCGCACGTTGCGCCCGGTGGATGCGCAGGGCTTCGCGATGGAGGAGCTCATCGCGAAATCGCCCGCGCCGCCGCGTGATATCGTGGAGACGTGCCCGATCTCTGGCAAAAGCACGCCGGTGACGCGCAGCGGGCCGGGGTTTCTCGCGGGGCCGGTGGCGCCGGAGCAGCCCGTGGTGGAGGCAGCGGGGCAGGTTCACTACCTTTGCAGCGGCGGACACATCCGCGCCTTTGAGGACGAGCTGCTGGTGCGTGAAGGTAGCAATGGCGGCCCGGTTTTGGTCAGCGAAGCGCCGGTGCCGACGCAAAGCACGGGACATCGGCGAAATCTGCTCATGCGCGTGGCCTTTCCGGAAAATCGCCGTGGTCTCGTCAATGAAGCGGATGCTCACACGATGATGCGCGGCGTGCAGGACTGGATGCTGGGCACCAGCGCTGGCAGGCTGACGTTTTCCACCACGATCACGCCGCTGCTGATCCTGCCGCGCACGGAGGCGTGGTACATCGCACGCGACACATCGGGCTCGGCGAATGATGTGCTCATCGACGCACGCGCATCGGCCAGGCTCGCGGGTTTTGACCCGGATGCGTATGCATTTGATACGGTGATCTACACGGGCACGCCGGGGAATTTTGGTGGCCAGGCCGCGCTGGGCTCCAAAGGCTGCTGGTTGAAGTCCACGAGCGTGCAGGTGGCCTGCCATGAGTATGGACATAACTTTGGCCTGATGCATGCCAACGCCTGGATCACGGCGAATGGCACAGTGATCGGAGGCGGCACGCATTCGGAGTATGGAGACAGTTTTGACTCCATGGGCATCACCAGCACCACCGATGCGGAGTTCAACGCGGCCTTTAAGAGCATGCTGGGCTGGCTGCCGGACGCTTATGTGCACAATGGCAGCAGCGGCACCTACCGCATTCACGCCATGGATGTGCCGGGACAGGACACGCGACTGCGCTATGCGCTGAAAATACGCAAGGATGTGGATCGCGATTACTGGATCGATCTGCGGCAGAAATTCAGCACGAACTTTGGCGTGCAAAACGGTGTCTTCGTCCACTGGTCGCCCTGGGTGCCGAGTCAGGGCGGCACGCACCTGCTCGACACGGTCCAATATGAGCCAGCAGGGATAAATGACGCGCCGTTGCTCATCGGCACGACTTTGAGCGATCATGGGGTCGATGTGCACATCACGCCAGTGGCGAAATATGCCACCACACCACCGAGCATGGACGTGGTGGTGAACACGGGGCCTTTCCCCGGCAATCAAGCGCCTGCGGTGGTGGTCACCGCGAGCAGCAGCAGTGCTGCGGCGAATGCAGCGATCACGTTCACAGCCTCCGCGGTGGACCCGAATGGCGACACGCTGAGTTATGCGTGGGACTTTGATCACGACGCCGCTGGCGCTCAACTGCGTGGGAATGTGAATGCCGCCACGGTGAGCTATGCGTGGACCAGCGCAGGCATCTATCGCGTGCGCTGCGTGGTCTCGGACATGAAGGGCGGCCGCGCGAGCAGCTCGGTCGTGGTGCAGATCGGCACGCCGTCGCCCGCACTGGTGCGTGTGTCTGGCACGGTGACGCTGAACGGACAGCCTGTGGCTGACGCGTTTGTGAGCAATGGATCGACCACCGCGCCGCGCAGCACTCGCACCGACAGCGACGGCACGTATTCGCTGCACATGCTGGCTGGCAGTTATGTCTTCACGGCCAAGGCTGCGGGCATGACGGTGGTGGAAGCCAGCGCGGGCCTTGGAAATGTGACGGTGGGCAGCACAGCGGTCACGGGCATTCACTTTGTCGCGACGGAGCTGCCGCAGGTGTCGATCACCGCGCTGGATGATCTGGCGACGGAGGGCGGCGACACGGCGACTTTTCGCCTCTCACGCACGGGCAGCACCGCGAGTGCGCTGACGGTGAGTTTTTTCGCGCCTTCAGGCACGGCCGTGAAGGGCACGGACTACACCTTCACACCTGACACGGCCACGTCGGGCAGTTATCGCACGTTCAGCATTCCCTCGAATCAAAGCACGCTCGATGTGACAGTCACAGCACTCGCGGATGCTGCGGTGGAGAGCTTTGAGCGTGTGACTTTGGAAATGGTGTCCTCAGGGGTTTATTTGAGCAGCGCAGGCGTTGCCTCCGTGAATCTGGCGGACACAAACAGCACGCAGTCGTTGGTGCAACTGGTGCTGGACGACCGCGATGCCACCGAAGGCACGGACGCGGCGCAGTTCACCGTTTTGCGCCAGGGCGAAACGACGAACGCGCTCGATGTGCAACTGCTGCTGAGCGGCACCGGCGTCTCAGGCACGGACTACGCAGGTGTGAGCACCACGATGACGATCCCCGGCGGCTCTAGCTCGCTGGTCGTGCCTGTGACGATCCCGCAGGATGTGCTCTCCGAGCCAATGAAGACGCTGGTGGTCGAAATCGCCACGGACGCGACGTATGTGCGCAGCAGCTCGCTGGCGCAGCGCCGTGTGTCGCTGAATTTGCATGATGATGACGCGCCTGTGCTCAGCGTGACCGCTTCGGACGCCACAGCCAGTGAAGCAGGCAATGACACGGGCGTTTTCACCCTCACGCGCAGCGGATCGACAGCGGAGCCGCTGCTGGTGCGCTACGGCCTCGGTGGCAGTGCGCTGCATGGTGTGGACTACGGCGTACTGCCGGGACAGGTGACGATCGAAGCCGGTCACAGCATGGCCACCGTGGTCGTGGTGCCGGAGCAGGACGACATCGGCGAGGCGGCGCAGACGGTCACGCTTTACCTCCGCAGCGACACCGCGTTCGTGGTGGGCACAGCGGCCACCGCGACCGTGACGATCAATGACGACGACGTGCCCTACGTCACCGTGCAAACCACGACGGGCGCAGCGGTGGAGGGTGGTGCGAGTGCTGTTTTCCGCATCACGAACACCGCCAGTGGCAGCGGGAACATCACGGTGAATTACGCGATGAGCGGCACGGCGACGAATGGCACGGATTACACGACTCTGAGCGGCACTGTCAGCATCGCTCGCAACAGCTTTGCCGATGTGAGCGTCGTTCCGCTTCAGGATACCGATGTGGAAGGCTATGAAACGGTCACGCTGACTCTCACGCCCTCCGCGAACTACTCGCTGGCGCTGGATTCCAGCAGCACCGTGAATCTCCAGGATGATGAGCGGCCTCAGGTCCATGTGAGCACCTACAACAGCGGCACTTACGAAACGCAGAACCAAAACATCGGCTTCTATCTCACACGCACCGGCGTGACGACGGCAGCGCTGACGGTGAATTACACGATCAGCGGCAGTATGACCCCCGGGGTCGATTTTTCGACGCCCAGCGGCACTTTTACCATTCCGGCCAATTCAGCGGGTGCTTACTGCACCTTCACCGTTTTTGGCGACACGCTCGCGGAGGGCACGGAGACGCTCACGCTCACTTTGACGCCCGGATCGACCTATTCGGTCGGAATCGGCTCCGCGACGACTTTCATGACGGATGCGCAAAATGCGTCTGTGAGCGATTTGGTGAGCTTTGGGGCCGCTAGCTCGTCTGCAGCTGAAAATGCGGGCGCGGTGAGCATTCCTGTGGTGCTCGCAGCGGTCTCAGCGAACACGATCACGGCTTATTACGAAGTCATCAACGGCACCGCGACGGGCGCGGGCATCGATTACACGCCCGTGATGGGCGAACTGGTCTTTGCGCCGGGTGATCTGGTCAAAAACATCCTTCTGCCGGTGCGTGACGACACGCTGGATGAAGCAGACGAAACGGTGACGCTGTCACTCTCGCGAGTGACGGCGGGCCGCGCGGTCACGCCGAGCACGCACACGCTGACGATCCTCGACAATGACGATCCCGTGCCGGTGACGTTCGGTTTCGCGAGCGCGACGAGCAGCGTGAGCGAAGGCGCAGGCTCTGCGACGCTGCCGGTGGCCCTGAGCACGGCGCAAACAAGCTCCGTGAGTGTCAATTTCGCCGTCACAGGCGGCTCGGCGACGAATGGCACCGATTATACGGTCACCAGCGGCACGCTGACCTTTGCACCCGGCGAAACGCTGAAGCTCATCCCGATGAATATCGTCGATGACACGCCGGTGGAGT